>RRZU011004060.1_pt1 | contig 20990 bp, 17 predicted proteins | sample 2165561 | NCBI WGS metagenome assembly RRZU01 (sample SAMN10456909, study PRJNA506462) | wastewater metagenome | isolation source: wastewater sludge | place: USA: Moscow, Idaho | reverse complement strand
GCTGGGGGTGGGTGAGTTTGCGCAGACCGGCTGGCTGGCTTATCCGCCATTATCCGGGCATCAGTATAGTCCGGGGGTTGGGGTCGATTACTGGATCTGGAGCTTGCAGATTTCGGGGATTGGTACCTTGCTGACCGGGGTTAACTTCTTTGTCACCATCCTGAAAATGCGTGCACCGGGTATGAGTATGATGAAGATGCCGGTGTTCACCTGGACGGCCCTTTGTTCTAACGTGCTGATTATTGCTGCATTTCCGATCCTGACCGTCACTATTGCGTTACTGACGCTGGATCGTTACCTCGGTACGCATTTCTTCACCAATGATTTAGGCGGCAACCAGATGATGTATGTCAATCTCATCTGGGCCTGGGGTCATCCTGAAGTTTATATTCTGATCCTGCCGGCATTCGGTATTTTCTCTGAAGTCGTGGCAACGTTCTGCAAAAAACGGCTGTTCGGTTATACCTCGCTGGTGTGGGCTACGGTCGCGATTACTATCCTGTCGTTCATCGTCTGGCTGCACCATTTCTTTACTATGGGCGCGGGTGCCAACGTGAACGCGTTCTTTGGTATTGCCACTATGGTTATCTCGATCCCGACCGGGGTGAAGATATTCAACTGGCTGTTTACCATGTATCAGGGACGAGTGCAGTTCACGACACCGATCCTCTGGACGCTGGGTTTCCTGGTGACATTCACCGTGGGTGGTATGACCGGGGTGCTGCTGGCTGTTCCGGGTGCGAACTTCGTGCTGCATAACAGTCTGTTCCTGATTGCACATTTCCATAACGTGATCATCGGTGGGGTGGTGTTCGGTTATCTGGCCGGGTTCAACTACTGGTTCCCGAAAGCGATGGGCTTCACGCTGAATGAAAAACTGGGCAAAGCCGCGTTCTGGTTCTGGATCACCGGCTTCTTTGGTGCCTTTCTGCCGCTGTATGCGTTAGGTTTTATGGGCATGACCCGTCGTCTGAGTCAGGACATTAACCCTGAATATCATTCCATGCTGCTGATTGCCGTGGGTGGCGCGGTGCTGATCCTGATCGGCATTATGTGTCAGTTGCTGCAGCTGGTGGTCAGTATCAAAGACCGTAACAAAAACCGCGATCTGACTGGTGATCCATGGGGTGGGCGTACTCTGGAATGGGCAACCTCATCTCCGCCACCGTTCTATAACTTTGCTGAAATTCCGGTTGTCTCTGAACGTGATGCGTTCTGGGACATGAAGGAAAAAGGCACGGCATATAAACGTCCGGCAAAATACACCGAGATCCATATGCCGAAGAATACCGGTGCCGGTGTCATCATCAGTCTGTTTAGTCTGATTATGGGTTTCGCGCTGATTTGGTATATCTGGTGGCTGGCGATTGTTGGTTTTGTCGGTGTGATTGCGACCTGGATTACGTATTCGTTTAACAAGGATGTCGACTATTACGTTCCGGCCGATGTGGTGAAAAAAACAGAAGATGAACATTTTGCAAAAATGAATCAGGCAGAGGTGAAGCATGTCGGTTGAAACTTTACACCATCAGTCTGTGCACGCCGGTGAGCATGAGCATCATGACTCCGGTTCCAACTCAGTATTTGGTTTCTGGATTTACCTGATGAGTGACTGCATTCTGTTTGCGACGCTATTCGCAACGTATGCCGTACTTTCAGGCAGTTTTGCCGGAGGGCCGACAGGGAAAGATATTTTTGAACTGCCGTATGTACTGACGGAAACCTTCTGTCTGTTGATCAGTAGTTTCACCTATGGCATGGCGATGCTGGCGATGAACAGAGGTGAACAAAGCAGTGTCATGAAATGGCTGGCTGTTACCTTTTTCTTCGGTGCCGCCTTTATCGGCATGGAAATCAACGAATTCAGTCATTTGATTTCGGAAGGTTATGGCCCTGATCGCAGTGCCTTCCTGTCTGGTTTCTTTGCATTGATCGGTACTCACGGTTTACACGTATTTTCCGGTCTGGTGTGGATGATCGTTCTGATGATTCAGGTAGCACAAAATGGTCTGACAACCACCAATCAGACCCGCCTGATGTGCCTGAGTCTGTTCTGGCACTTCCTGGATATTGTCTGGATCTGTGTGTTCACTGTGGTCTATCTGATGGGGGTGCTGTAATGAGTCATAACACGAGTCATGGCGGTGCCAGCCACGGTAGCGTGAAGTCGTATATTACCGGCTTTATTCTGTCAGTCGTGCTCACTGTTATTCCATTCTGGATAGTGATGGAGTCTGCTTTACCGCCATCAACGGTTATTCTGGTGATTGCCGCATTCGCGGTCGCCCAGATCCTGGTGCAGCTGATTTACTTCCTGCATATGGATACTAAATCAGAGGGTGGCTGGAATATGATCGCCTTTGTCTTTACGGTACTGATCATTGCTATCATTGTCGTGGGGTCACTGTGGATCATGTTCCACCTTAACCATAATATGATGGGTCATTAAGAGCTGACATCATGATCAAGCAGTACCTGCTCGTCACAAAACCGGGGATCATTTTTGGTAATCTGATTTCCGTCATTGGTGGTTTTTTCCTGGCTTCCAAAGGAAGCCTGGATTTAGCGCTGTTTCTTGCTACGGTCACCGGGGTTTCGCTGGTGATCGCTTCCGGTTGCGCTTTTAATAATTACATCGATCGTGATATCGACTGCATTATGGAGCGCACCAAAAACCGGGTGCTGGTGAAGGGGTTGATTTCACCCCTTACCACGCTGGTGTATGCCACATTGCTGGGTATAGCGGGTTTTGGCTTGTTATGGCTGATGACAAATCCACTGGCGACAGCACTCGCACTGATGGGGTTTGTGGTTTACGTCGGTCTGTATAGCCTCTGGCTGAAGCGCACCTCGGTGTATGGCACGCTGGTGGGCAGCCTTTCCGGTGCAGCACCGCCAGTCATCGGTTATTGCGCGGTCAGCAATCAGTTCGATATTGCGGCCTTTCTGCTACTGCTGATTTTTAGTCTCTGGCAAATGCCGCATTCCTATGCGATTGCGATATTCCGCTTCAAAGATTATCAGTCTGCATCAATTCCTGTTTTACCGGTGAAACACGGCATCTCGGTGACTAAGAGTCATATCCTGCGTTATGTTCTGGCGTTTGCGGTGGCAACACTGATGTTAACGCTGAGCGGTTATGCAGGTTACAGCTATTTTGCTGTGGCGATGCTGATTGGTATCGCTTGGTCAGCGATGGCATTTGCCGGATTTAAAGCGGCAGATGATCGTGTCTGGGCGAAAAAGCTGTTTATCTTCTCCATCATTGCCATTACTTCGCTGAGTGTCATGATGTCGGTCGATTTTGCCACGCCGGATCCGGCCCAGTTTCTGACGTCACTGGGTTTCTGACTTAACGGGAATAACCTGATATGCACGATAACCGGATGACCGCAACGGAGCGTCGGGCTACTGTTGGCTTAGGCGCTGTATTCGCATTGCGCATGTTCGGCATGTTGATGGTGCTGCCGGTGCTGACGACCTATGGCATGGCCTTACAGGGAGCCAATGAGTCATTGATTGGTCTGGCGATCGGGATCTACGGATTAATGCAGGCGCTGTTTCAGATCCCGGTTGGCTTATTGTCGGATAAATTCGGCCGCTTCCCGCTGATTATTGGTGGCTTGTTGCTCTTCCTGCTGGGAAGTGTGCTGGCCGCCTGTGCTGATTCTATCTGGGGTGTGATCATCGGACGTGCTCTGCAGGGCGCGGGAGCTATCTCTGCTGCTGTAATGGCGCTGCTTTCTGATCTTACCCGCGAGCAGCATCGCACCAAAGCCATGGCATTTATCGGTGTCAGTATCGGTATTACCTTTGCTGTCGCGATGGTGTTAGGGCCGGTCATCACTCATGCATTCGGATTGTCAGCGTTATTCTGGGGAACCGCAGGTCTGACCGGGCTGGCAATTATCACGACACTGTTTTTCATCCCCAAACCACAGCAGCATGTGCTGAATCGTGAATCAGCGTTTGTCAGCGGTAATTTACGGGCCGTACTCATGGAACGGGAATTACTGAAGCTGAACTTCAGTATCTTCTCTCTGCATGCGTTGCTGATGGCTAGTTTTGTGGCGCTACCAGTGGCAATGGAACAGGCGGGTTTTCAGCGGCAGCTTCAGTGGCAGGTTTATCTGGTTACTATGCTGATTTCGTTTGTGGCGGTAGTTCCTTTCATCATCTATGCCGAAAAACGCCGCCGGATTAAGCAGGTATTTATCAGCTGTATTCTGATCTTTCTGCTGGCGGAAGCCGTCCTGTTTTCTGCCGGGCTGCAACTGTGGTTCGTGTTTGCCGGTATTCAGCTGTTCTTTATCGGCTTTAATGTGCTGGAAGGATTGCTGCCATCACTGGTCAGTAAAATCGCGCCTGCCGGGTATAAAGGCACGGCAATGGGGCTGTATTCCACCAGTCAGTTTCTGGGGGTCGCAGCAGGCGGTGCATCAGGTGGCTGGTTGCTGCAGCTTAATGGTACGCCGCTGGTCTTTCTGGCCGGAATCGTCATCGTCGGGCTCTGGTTGCTGGTCAGTCTGACCATGCGAGAACCGCCGTATGTCAGTAGTTTGCGGATCGTGTTACCTGATTCAGCGAAACAGCAATCATCTTTACTCGCTGAGAATATTAAAGCCCAGCCGGGTGTTGCGGATGTGGTGCTCGTTCTGGAAGAGATGGCGGCTTACGTGAAGGTGGATACCAGACAAACATCACGACGTGATCTGGAACAGATTGTGGCTGCTGCCAGCTAGGTATTTGTATTCCTTACTGGTAATTTAATCCGCTGCATTCACTTATTCCGCCTTCATTTCCCATCAGGAGTCTTGCAGCATGACCCGACAATTAAACAAAGACACTACGGTTTGCATGTCACTGGCGGCGCGCCCCAGTAACTTCGGCACCCGTTTCCATAACTTCTTATATGATGCGTTAGATCTCGACTACCTCTATAAAGCCTTTACCACCACGGATCTGGCTGCTGCCATTGGCGGTGTCCGAGCCTTAGGTATTCGTGGTTGCGCGATTTCTATGCCTTTCAAGGAAGCCTGTATTCCGATGGTGGATGAGCTTGATCCGTCAGCCAAAGCCATTGATTCTGTGAATACCATTGTAAACACCAATGGTTACCTCAAAGCCTATAACACCGATTACATTGCGATTGCCAAATTACTGGCGGAGCATCAGGTTTCCAATCAGCTGACCTTCGCCTTACGCGGTAGCGGTGGCATGGCCAAAGCCGTAGCCTGTGCGCTGAAAGATGCCGGCTTTAAAAAAGGCTGTATCGTGGCCCGTAATGAAGAAGCCGGAAAACATCTTGCTGGTTTGTATGGATTTGAATGGGCGGCAGAGATGGCTGGTATTCAGGCTGATTTGCTTATCAACGTCACCCCAATTGGTATGGCGGGTGGTGCAGAGGCTGAAACACTGTCTTTTACCGAAGAAACAATTAATGCTGCTCAGGTTGTTTTTGATGTGGTGGCATTACCGCCGGAAACGCCATTGATCCGTTATGCCAAAGCGCAGGGGAAAAAGGTCATCACCGGGGCGGACGTTTTTGCCATTCAGGCTGTTGAACAATTTGTGCTTTATACCGGTATTCGCCCCAGCGATGAACTGTTTCAGCAAGCGGCAAAATACGCGCGGGGATAATCAGTCTTCTTTGGCGGTTGGTATGGAAGGGGCAAAGCAGATATGTTTTTCTTTATCTGCTTTGGCGCTATACATGGCGGTATCGGCACTCTGGATAATGGCATCAACCGTATCGCCGTTATCCGGATAGGTGGCGATGCCAATACTGGCTGAAATCGTAAGCTGATAACCGTTAGCCATGCTGGGTTTCTGTATCTCATCCCGCAGTTTAATCGCCAGTATTTCGAGACTGTCGGTATCCATAAATTCAGGCAGCAGGATCACAAATTCATCACCACCCTGACGGCATACGGTATCAGATTCTCTGACGATGCTGAGCAGACGCTGTGCCACCGTTTTCAGTATCACATCGCCCACATTGTGCCCATATTGATCATTGATTGGTTTAAACCGGTCCAGATCAATATAGAAGATAGCCATGCGTCTTTTGTAACGACGGGCCAGAGTGAGCGCCTGCGTTGCGTGTTCAACTAATAACAAACGATTTGGCAAATTGGTCAGATAATCATGATGTGCGAGATATTGGATCCTGGCTTCCGCTTCCCGCCGTGCGGATATATCCAGAAACATCCCAACGTAATTCATCACATTGCCTTCTTTATCGAATACCTGACTGATTGACAGGAGTTCAGGAAGCAGCTGACCATCTTTGCGCCGGTTGATCAATTCACCTTCCCAGTAACCATGTTGCTCTATTGATTGCCACATGGTTTGGTAAAACATTTCATCCTGCTGGCCGGAGGAGAGTATTCGGGGATTCTGATGCAGGATATCCTCCAAAGCATACCCGGTGATCCGGGTAAAAGCCGGATTGACGGCGATAATACGTTTGTCCGCATCGGTAACCATGATCCCGCCGGGGCTGGCATCCAGCACGGTACTCGCTAACTGCATCGCGGCTTCATTTTTTCTGCGTTCAGTTAAGGCTGTTCTGACCTGAAGATGTGAATTGGCTAAAACATAGCTGAGGAAGGCGGAAAGTAAGCTCAGAATAATGCCTGCCTGAATGGCTATGTTGCTGCTTTTCTCTGAACCTGCACTGGTCCAGTAGGTGGGTAGGGGTTTGATATGCAATGTCCAGCCAGAACCCAGGATCTCAGAGGACCTGATCATCTCGTCTTCGTCGGAATGCGATAAATCCGGCGGGTAGGTATCAATCATCAATTCCGGCGAACCGGGGTGTTTCCCTGAATAGAGCCGGAGAGCAATTTTGCGGGAAAAATCAGGATAGCCCTGCTGCAGATAATGGGTCAGAAGCTCCTGAAGCCGTATTTCCGCATAAACCCAACCGGTCAGCGCGTTCCTGCGTTGTTCGATGGTATAAACCGGCATATTGTTTTGATAAATCGGGCTGAATATGAAGATGCCGGATTGGGGCGGCTGTTCTGTTTCCTGCTGCAGAGTGATTTTACCGGTCATAACGGCCGCAGCCAGATCCCGGGCTTGCCCGGCTGCGTTCATTTTCACCGGTTCTGACAGCATGTCATAACCCATGATCTGCTGATTCCGCGAGTTCAGTGGCTCAACAAATATTACGGACGAGTAGAACTCCCGTTCTCCGGCTGGCCGGATGTCATAATCAGTAAAACCTTCCGCTCTGATTTTGGCGATATGCTGTTGTTTTTCTGTTTCAGGAATAAGTGTACTGTAACCAATGGACTGAATTCCCGGATAATAAACGGATAGTTTCAATTGCCGGATATAACGTTGAAACTCATCTCGGGACACATGATCACTACTGGCTAATAATCCGGCTACACCTTGCAGAATTTCACCGTTATAGGTCAGTCGCCGTTCCAGGCCGGCTGCCAGTTCATTTGCCCTGATTCTGAATTCAGAAAGGATCTTGCTGGTCTCCTGCTGCCGGATATTGGAAACCGTAATCCAGGTCAGAAGTAATCCCAGGATAAATACCAAACCAGGAATGAGCGTATAAAGCCATCGTCTGGTGATAAAACCCAGTATTTTATTAGGCAATTAACGTCCCTTCCTTGTTGGTCAGCCGGTTCGGATCATCCTCATCAAAAGTATAGCGTTGATAATGTCAGCCCCTCTGACGGAAACCGCATGTTTTTCTGCTGCATTCAGCTTTTTAATCCGCGGAGTAACAAATCAGATTGTGAAACCTGACCGTATATCCTGAGCTGTTGCGGTAGCCATGGGGGCGGGAGGCATCAAAACGTATAGCATCACCGGCGGCCAGCGTATGCCATTGTCCGTCACTCATGATCTCTAAAGTACCATCCAGCGGGATCACATGTTCAGTCACGCCATGAGCATGCGCCGCGGAAAGATGCTCAACTCCTGCCGGCAGTGTTACCAGAAGCAATTCAAATCCGAATTGAGGATCAAACGGAATAACGGCTTTTGCGGCTATGTCATGCTCATTTCTATGTTGTACCGCAGATGAATCACTCGTCCGCCAGATATCCTGCAACTGAACCGATGGCTCAAGAAAGGTCGAGAAGGAGGTCTCAAACCCTGTGGCGATCTTCCATAAAGTAGCCACGGTCGGGCTTGATTCTCCACGCTCAATTTGCCCGAGCATGGCCTTACTGACACCGGTAGCGGCAGCGGTTTTATCCAGACTCCAGCCGCGTTGTTTACGTAACAGCTGAAGGGTAGCAGCAATATGCCGGATTAAGTCTTGCATTCCGTATCCCGTTTTTCTGTTTGTGCGCTATAGCGCACAGCGATGAAGCATGATAATTTGAGCGTTATAACGCACATGAATGAGCTAAGCCTAGCCTGACAGCAATACATTGTCATGCAGGATATCAGGTCATGCGGGATATCAGTAAAAAGGGAGTGCCATGCGTTTTGCATTAAGTTTACCAGTCGCCGGTGTGGTTGCTAATCTGGTCGCCTTCAGTAGCTCCGTGGCCCTGATTTTTCAGGCAGCCAACAGTATGAGTGGGGCGAATGCGCAGCTGACCAGTTCATGGCTGTTTGCACTCAGCATCAGCTCGGGATTAAGCACGCTGATCCTGTCGCTTTATTATCGTCAGCCGATCCTGACCGCCTGGTCCACACCGGGCGCGGCATTGCTGATCAGCAGCTTACAGGGCGTCTCGCCAGCGCTTGCCACAGGTGCGTTTTTGTTTTCCGCATTGCTGATCACGTTGTGTGGCGTCACCGGATTATTTGCGCGACTGATGCATAAGATCCCGACGGCATTGGCATCGGCAATGTTAGCCGGGGTGCTGGTGCGTTTTGGTATGAAAGTGTTTGAGCAAATGCCATTACAGCCAGCGCTGATTATCAGTATGTTGCTGGTTTATCTGCTGGCGAAGCGGTTTTATCCGCGTTACGCGATCCTGTTTGTTCTGATTGCCGGAGGGATTGTGGCCTGGCAACAGGGATTACTGCAGAACAATAGTCAACCGCTTACATTTGTTTCTCCGGTGCTGACATGGCCGGCCTTTGATATTGCTACGTTACTCGGGGTTGGCTTACCGTTGTTTATTGTGACTATGGCATCTCAAAATCTGCCGGGCATTGCGGTAATGAGAGCTAACGGCTATCAGGCGCCGGTGTCTGCTTCGCTGACAGTGACTGGTGTGATCAATGTTCTGTTAGCTCCGCTGGGGTGTTTTGCCATTAATCTGGCTGCGATCACGGCCGCTATTTGTATGGGAACGGAAGCACATGAAGAGCCGAAGCAACGCTACAAAGCGGCCGTTTTTGCCGGGATCGGTTATCTGATTGCGGGAGTGTTCGGTGCCAGTATCGTGACTTTGTTTGCCATATTACCGGGCGCATTGATCATGGGGGTAGCAGGCATTGCACTGTTCGGCACGATAGGGGCGAGTTTGCATGCAGCATTGCATGATGAGCATCAGCGGGAAGCAGCGTTACTGACGTTTCTGGTGACTGCCAGTGGATTGAGCTTGTGGGGAATTGGTTCTGCGTTCTGGGGGCTGGTGGTAGGTGTTGTTGTCATGATGTGCTACCGAAAACGGTAGCACATCCGAGTTTTTTGTTTACTTATTTAGCCAGTGATTCTGGTAATTCTTCGCGGATTTTCGCCAGCAGTGCTTTCACAATGCGTGGGTTGCCACAAACGATATTGCCGCTGTTGTCATAGTTATGGCCACCAGCAAAATCGGTAGCGATAGCACCGGCTTCACGGGCAATCAGCTCACCAGCAGCCAGATCCCATGGCTTCAGACCCAGTTCCCAGTAACCGTCCATGCGACCGGCAGCCACATAAGCCAGATCCAGACTGGCAGCACCGGCACGACGGATATCAGCACATTCCTGGAAAATGTTGTTAAACATAGTCAGGAAAGACTGGTAATGATGACGGTGACGATGTGGGAACGCAGTGGCTAATACACAACCGTTCAGATCTTTGGCATTGCTGCAACGCAGACGGTAGCCGTTCAGCTGCGCGCCAGCACCACGGGAAGCGGTAAACAGTTCATCACGGATTGGGTCATAAACAACGCCCACTTCGGTACGGCCTTTAATGCGCAATGCAATAGAAACAGCGAAATGAGGAATGCCTTTAACGAAGTTGGTAGTGCCATCCAGTGGGTCGATAATCCATTGGTAGTCAGCGTCTTTGCCGCTGGTAAAGCCGCTCTCTTCTGCCACGATAGCGTGGTCAGGATAAGATTTTTTGATAGTCTGAATGATCACGTTTTCCGCTTCACGATCAACGTTTGTAACAAAATCGTTCATAGCCTTTTGCATGGTTTCAATTTTGCTTGGATCAGCAAAACTTTTCACAATAACCTGACCAGCACTACGGGCTGCGCGGATAGCAATATTCAGCATAGGATGCATAATGGATTCACCACTGGATGTTAAAGAACGGGGTTAGAAAACGGCGCGATTATAGGGCGAGGGGAGGAAACAGGCAATGTTCTTTTGGCGGGAAGATGAAATAGTCGCCAGCAGCATCCGTGCTGCTGAACTCCGGGCGGAGTTAATGCTTACTTACAGCAGGTTTTCAGTAACCGCTTTGTAAAAATCGGTATAACCACCTACATGCTTTTTACCAACAAAGATTTGCGGTACGGTGCGAACTGGCTGACCTACTTTTTTCTGCAGATCAGCTACTGTCATGCCGGTAGCAAAAATATCAATGTAGGTGAAAGCAAAGTCGCGTTCTTCGCAAAACTTCACTGCCATTTCACAGTAAGGGCAATCTGGTTTGCCATAAATAATTACTGGTTCCATTTAGTCTCCTTTTTCGTATAGCGATATAAATTTATTGAGTAATTCAAGTTCTGATTCCGGATGTGCCGGATCACTGATAATACAGTTGATCGGACACACCCGCACACAGGTGGGCTCCTCATAGAAGCCCACACATTCGGTACAGCGATCAGGCATAATTTCATACACCTTATCGCCCATATAAATGGCCTGATTCGGACATTCCGGCTCGCACATATCGCAATTGGTGCAAGCCTCAGTGATCAGTAGCGCCATCGTTAAGCCACCGCATGCGGTTGGCGGGTGCTTTCTTTGTCATCCAGATTACGCAGTAAAATACCGTAACTCAGATCCACATTTTCCGGCACCGGGATTTCGACAATATGACCATCACCCGGCGCGACTTCAATCTGCTCACCTTTCTTGTTTTCCATGTGCGCAAGCTGGAAGCTTAAATTGCCCTGTGGTGTCATCAACTCCATGCTGTTACCGACGAGGAATTTATTTTTAACGGCAATTTTAGCCATGCCGTTGGCACTGCGTTCCAGCACTTCACCGACAAACTGCTGGCTGTCGGAAACCGAGTAACCGTAGTCGTAATTCTGGTAATCAGAATGAACATGACGACGCAGGAAACCTTCGGTGTAACCACGGTGCGCCAGATTTTCCAGTGTACCCATCAGGTTGGCATTAAATGGTTTACCTGCTGCGGCATCATCAATGGCCTGACGATATACTTGTGCAGTACGTGCGCAGTAGTAAAAAGATTTAGTCCGGCCTTCAATTTTCAGCGAATGCACGCCCAGTTTGCTCAGACGCTCAACATGCTGGATTGCACGCAGATCGCGGGAGTTCATGATGTAAGTGCCGTGTTCATCTTCGAACGCGGTCATGAATTCACCCGGACGGTTCTTTTCTTCCAGCAGGACGAGTGCATCACTTGGCGCGCCAATACCCAGCGTTGGTTCAACCTTGACGGGGATCGGCTCTTGTTTGTGCACGATCTGGCCAATATCATCCTGTTTGCCTTCGTGTACGTTATATTCCCAGCGGCAGGAGTTGGTGCAGGTACCCTGATTCGGGTCGCGTTTGTTCAGATAACCGGAAAGCAGGCAGCGGCCGGAGTAGGCCATGCACAGTGCGCCATGCACAAACACTTCCAGTTCGATATCCGGACATTGCTGGCGGATTTCTTCAATTTCTTCAATGGACAGCTCACGTGACAGGATCACACGTTCCAGCCCCATTTTTTCCCAGAATTTAACAGTCGCCCAGTTTACGGCGTTTGCTTGCACCGACAGATGCACCGGCATTTCCGGGAAGTGCTCACGTACCATCATGATCAGGCCCGGATCGGACATAATTAAGGCATCCGGTCCCATATCAATCACGGGTTTCATGTCGCGTACGAAGGTTTTCAGCTTGGAGTTATGCGGCTGGATGTTAGCAACCACATACAACTTTTTCCCTAAGTCATGCGCTTCGTTGATCCCCAATTGCAGATTGGCATGATCAAATTCGTTATTGCGCACACGCAGGCTGTAACGGGGCTGGCCGGCATATACGGCATCAGCGCCATAGGCATAAGCGTAACGCATATTTTTCAGCGTTCCCGCCGGAGACAGTAATTCTGGTTTAAACATGTTGTTCTCTCTTGGTCTGATCACAGGTCAGTAAGATGCCACCTGATGGCATCGGGCGCGGGATTGTACTCTGGAAAGGGGTATTAAGGATATATCTGTAAAAACAGCGGGATGAAATTCTCATTCCCACTGTTTTTACCAGTGTTTTTATCTGGTTTGGATCTGAACGGATGCGGTTATTCCGCTTTTTCTCCGCCGAGCGCAGCAACCAGCTCAGGAACGAATTTCGCCAGTTCACCGGTCATCAGCGCAAAGTCGGCATCCATGCGGGCAACATGATCTTCAGAAATCACATCTTCATTCTGTTCGCGCAGTTCTTCGCTGAATTTCAGGCGTTTGATCGACAAATCATCCGCTAAAACAAAACTGACGGTATCAGACCAGTTCAGAGCCAGTTTAGTGACCATTTTATCGGCCAGCAAATGCGCTTTGATCTCTTCAGTGACCAGATCCTGCTCTTTACAGCGGATGATGCCGCCATGCTCCAGCGCAGAACGCAGCTCGGCTTCATCTTCCAATACGAAACCACCCGGCGCAGCTCCCGCATTTAACCATTCAGTCATGGTAATTTCTGGCGGATTCTGCAGTGCAAACGGGACAACCGGCAGACTACCGGTACATTTACGCAACAGTGACAACACATCATCGGCTTTTTTCGCTGAGCCAGCATCGACGACCAGATAGTTTTCTGCCGGATTGATCCATAAGAACGTTTGGCTGGAACGTGGGAAGGCGCGAGGCAGCAGTGTGTGCAGGATCTCTTCTTTCAGCGATTCTTTCTCTTTCTTCTTCAGTGCACGGCCCTGAGCGGCTTCCATCTCATCGATTTTTTCCTGCAGCATGTCTTTGATGACGGCTGCCGGCAGCACTTTTTCTTCTTTTTTAGCACATAACAACATCTGTCCCTGTGCTTCATGCACCAATACTTCGGCATGTTTTCCCAGCGGGGAAATCCAACCGAATTTGCTCATCTCCTGACTGCCACAGGGCGAAAACAGATGGCTTTGCAGCATTTTTTCCAGGCTGTCAGCATCGTGTTCGAAAGGACGAGTAAAGCGGTACAGTTGCAGGTTTTTAAACCACATGGCGACCTCAGTCATGTTTCAAAGAAAACGCATTCTAACAGCATTGTGATCGCTTCGGCATTCCCCGGAGAAAAAGCGGAGCTGTTTCACAACCTGATAACCACCGGGCAACCTCATCGCACTGACTGAGTAAACTGAAATTAAGATTTAACCGGAGCGAGTCATGGTGATCCGACGTAGTGAACCTCAAGATATGCCACAACTGACAGCCATCTGGCTGCAGGCCTCCCTGCATGCCGATGAATTTCTGCCTGCAGCTACCTGGTGGCACAGACAGGAGTCAATGCGTAAGCAACTGGAGTGCGGGACAGAAGTGTGGGTTGCTGATGATGAAGATCATCTGGTGGGCTTCGTCGCTTTAAAAGCAGATGAACTTCTCGAACTCTACGTTGAGCCGACCTGTCAGCGCCAGCAATTGGCCGAAGAGCTATTGTATCTTGCGAAGAAGCACCATCCGGTGCTTTATCATCGTGCGAGTGCCGAATGTCCCGATGAAGTCGATTTTTTTAAGAGCCAGGGCTTTGAGATAAAAGAAGCGCACAAGCATCCGGTATGGCAATTGGAAGAATACTGGATGGAGTGCCGCAACGCTTGAAAAAGAACGTCTCAGCCATCATGTTACGGGTAATCACTTCCTGATCTGTTGTTGAGCATCGTGAAATTACTGCATACCGCCGACTGGCATCTGGGTCATCGTCTGCACGGCCATGAGCGTTATTTTGAACACCGTTCATTTCTCGACTGGTTAATGAATGAGATATCGCAGCGGGATATCGATGGCTTACTGGTGGCAGGCGATGTGTTTGATACCGCCAATCCTTCAGCAACCAGCTGGCAGCTGTTTTATCAGTTTCTGGCCACCTTGCGTCAGCAGCGACCGCACTTGAATGTCATTATTATTGCCGGTAATCACGATTCTCCCTCTAAATTAGATGCGCCGCATGAATTGCTTAAATCGTTTGATCTGCATTTGATTGGCGCCATTGAACGTGACGCTGATGGCCGGCTCAATTGTGACAAACTGGTGATTCCGCTGAAAGACAGAACCGGTTGTGTGCAGGCATGGTGTGCGGCCGTTCCTTTTTTACGCAGTGCCGATTTGCGGATGGATGAAGAACAAAGCGGAGAGGAAGACCGGCTGGTGGCTGGCGTACGCGAGGTATATCAGCAGGTGTTCGCACATATCGATTCTCTGCGCACCGCCGAGCAACCGTTGTTAGCGATGGGACATGCGTATCTGCAAAGTGGCGAACTTTCTGAATTGTCCGAACGGAAAGTACTGGGCGGCAATCAGCATGCACTGCCGCTGTCGGTGTTCAACGGCGCTGACTATGTTGCGCTGGGGCATCTGCATCTGGCGCAGTCACTCAGTGAGCAGGTGCATTACGCCGGTTCGCCGTTACCCTTATCACTGGCGGAACAAAATTATCCGCATCAGCTGATTGAGCTGACGGTTGCTGAACATCAGATTACGGTCACCGATAAAATCCGTATTCCGCGAACAGTGGATATTCTGCGCCTTCCTGCACAACCCGCACCGTTAGATGCGGTTCTGGCTGAGCTGGATAATTTATCGCTGACGGATTTACCACAGAACCAGCGCCCATTTCTGGAAGTGCGGGTCAGACTGGAAAAACCGGAAGCGCGGTTACGGGAACGGATACTGGCCGCGCTGGTAGATAAGCCGGTACGTCTGGCCAGGATCTATACCGAATACAGTGGTCATGGTCTGGGGATCGCGGATCAAATGACCAGTGTCCCGCTCGATTCGCTGTCACCACGGGAAGTGTTTGAACTTTGTTATCAACGGCAATATGTGTCATCACCGGATAGTGTTCTGCTCAATTGTTTTGAAGAATTAGAAACCGCGCTGGAGAACGAAGCATTATGAAAATATTAGCGGTTCGCGGTGAAAACCTTGCCAGTCTGAGTCATCCGTTCAATATCGATTTCATTCACGGACGTCTGGGTGACAGTGGTCTGTTTGCCATCACCGGCAATACCGGCGCAGGTAAAAGCACCATTCTGGATGCGATTTGTCTGGCGTTATATGACCAGATCGCCCGTTTTCCCTCCAATAAAAAGAATATGGCGGAAATAGGCCGGGCGGATGACAGTGAACGGCTGAAGGCGAATGATGTCCGCCTGATTTTAAGTCGTGGCGCCGTTTCCGGTTATGCCGAAGTCGATTTTACTGCCCGCGATGGTCAGCATTATTGTGCCCGCTGGTCGGTGCGTCGGGCCCGTAACCGTCCGGATGGCAAATGCCAGAAGCAGGAACGCTCGCTGCGTCAGCTTTCTGAGGGCGGCATCACTTATGCCGGTGGCCAGCGTGACGTGCAGAGTCAGATCGATGAGAAAATAGGCCTGAACTGGGAACAGTTCCGACGGGCCGTCATCTTGCCGCAGGGTGATTTTGCCGCATTTCTGAAAGCCAGTACGGATGAACGATCCGCGCTGCTGGAACGGATGACCGGGACCGAACACTATTCCGCACTTTCGATGGCCGCCTATGAGCGGGCAAAAACGGAACGTCAGCAGCTAGCCGTGCTGGAAGAAAAACTCGGTGATCAGCCGCAATTCAGTCAGGAAGATCGCGACAATATCCAATCGCAGTTGCAGGCATTGTCGTTGCAGCAAAAGCAAAAAGCACAACAACTGACCCTGTTACAGGAATGGCAGGAGATGCAGCGGCGGTTACAGGAGCTGCAGAGTGCAACGGAAGAGTCCCGCCTGCAGTTACAGGCGGCCACTGAAGAGTGGCATGCGCAGGAACAGTCCCGCCGGCGCCTGGCTGCGCTGGAAAAAGTGCAGGTCGCCCGTGCTGAGCATGAGCAGCTTGATCGTACTGTTTTAGAACTGCAACAGATCAGTGAAACACTGCAACAACGTCAGCTGCAGCTGACAAAACATCTGGAACTGGAACAACCCTTACAGCAACAGTATCAGCAGGCATTACAGCAACGAGATGAAGGCGATGCTGAATTTTCGGTGCTGCAACGGGAGATCCGTCAGGCCAGAGAACTGGATAACTCACTGAAAGAACGCCAGCAACAACTACAACTGGCGGCACAGCAATTATCAGTTCTGCAGACCGAAACCACACAGCAGCATCACCTGCAGCAACAACAGCAGCACGCACTGCAACAACTGCAGCACCAGCGGTCTGAATTGAAAATATGGCTGGAAGAAAATCACCACTGGCAACGTCAGGCCCGGCAACAACAGCCATTATTAAAAGCGATGCAGGATTTTCTCGGTGAAAAACTGCGCTGGCAGCAACAGAACCAGCAGATTGCAATTTATCAGCAGCAACTGAAGGAACTGGAGCGTGCACAGGTGGCTGTTCTGCATCATTTCCAGCATCAGCAGGACGCGCTGCAAACTATAAAGCAACGCCTGCAGCAGGAAGGTGACGCGCAGGAATGGCAAACCTTGCAACAACTATACAACCGCTGGCAGGAAGTGCAGGGGATTGCAGAACGTTGTGTGCATCTGAAAGGTGTTGCGGAGCAGGCGGTTCAGGGGAATCGTCAGCGTACCGAATTATTACAGCGTCAGCAGCAGTTCCGGCAAAGTCTGCAACAAATCGCTCATCGCCGGCAATCCCTGCTGCCGGAACTGGAAACTTTACGAGCCCAGTGGCAGGAAGTGAATCAAACGCTGAAACAGGCACAACTGCACAGTCAGTTGCAGGATTACCGCGTCTATCTTTCAGAAGATGAGCCTTGTCCGTTATGCGGCTCGGTGCATCATCCTTACCGGCATGAAACTATTTCTGACAGTCTGTTGCTGCAACTGGAGCGTCAGCAGCTCTTTTTGCAGCAACAGATGGAACGGGGTCAGGTAGAAAATGCTCAGTTACAGGAAGCCGAACAGCAAACGATACTGGCAGAAAAAGAGCTGGTACGGCAGCTGACGCATCTGGATAACGCGTTGCGCGCACTGGAACAGCAATGGCAGAGCATGCGACAGGACCATACGGTGCTGATCCCTGCCTGGCCGGGTGATGAATCGTTATGGTTACCGCTGTTAACGCAATTAGCGCAAGTGCAGCATCAGCAGACACTGCAGGCCGGTGAATTACACCAGCAATATGAACGCAACCGGGCACAATTTGAACGTCAGCAACAACTGTTGCTGCAGCAGGAGCAACTGACACAACAGGCCCAGAAGTATGAACGCGATCTGATGGCGTTACGCAGTCAGGTGGGTGAGCAGCAGGGTGCGTTTGAACTGCTGCAACAGCAGCAATCCGCCTTGCTGCTGCGTTTACAGCAGAGTGAACAATCACTCGATGAACAATTAGCACCGCTGGAATGGCGCTCTTATCTGACTTTGCAGCAGGGCGCGGTCTGGTTAGACGGCTGGCAGAAATGTTGTCAGGAATATCTGCAGACAGAACAGCACTGGATTTTGAGTGAGCAGCAATACCAGCAATTACAGGCTGAAATTTCAGCACAAAACAGCCGGCTGCTGACACTGCAGGAACAGCTGCAATTGCGGCAAAAAGAGCAGGAACGGATCCAGTCCGATTTCCAGCAGTTGTTACAGCAACGGCAATCCTGTCTGAATGGTCAGCCTGCAGAGCCACTGGAGCAGCAATGGATCCAGCGTGTACAACAAAACCGCGAGTTGGCGGAACAACAGCAACAACAGCTGCAACTCTGGCAGGAACAGCGTATTGCCCTGCAGTCCCAGGTGAGCAGCCAGCAACATCATCTGGAACAGCTGCAGGCGCAACACCGTGCCTTGTTACTCAGTACCATGCAGCAGCAGCAAAAACTGGGGATTAACGAATATGAAATCCGGCAACTGTTGCTGGTGCCGATAGAACAGGTTCGTCTGCAGCGGGAGCAGTTGGCTCATCTGGATGAACAACTGACACAAGTGAAAACCCGGCTGCAGGAACGGGAACAACAGATGGCGTTACAGCAAAAACGCTGTGAAACATTACAACATATTCAACCGCAATGGATGGGACTGGATTTTAACCAGCTGACCGCGCTGCAGCAGGATATGACACTAAATTTACAGGAACTGGATCAACAGCTGTTTAATATTAAACGTCTGCAAATGCAGGCCGAAGAAGCGGCAGTAACGCAGATCCAGTTGCAACAGGCTTATCAGGCTCAGCAGGAGATCAGCGATCGCTGGCAGCAACTCAGTGAGCTGATCGGCTCAGCCAATGGCGCCAAATTCCGGACCTTTGCACAGAGCCTGACGCTGGAACAATTACTCGGGCTGGCGAATCACCATCTGGCTGAGCTGGCGCCGCGTTATCAGCTGCAACGTGTTCCGGGTACTGACCTGGCATTACAGGTGATCGATCGTGATATGGGCGATGACATCCGGGCCGTAGAATCCTTGTCCGGTGGCGAAAGTTTTCTGGTGTCACTGGCACTAGCGCTGGGATTATCGTCACTCTCATCACACGATACGCGGATTGAGTCACTTTTCATTGATGAAGGTTTCGGTACGCTGGATCCGGAAAGTCTGGATACTGCCATTGCCAGTCTGGATGCGCTGCAGGCAGCGGGGCGTCAGGTAGGGGTAATTTCGCATGTTCAGACTTTAGTTGAACGGATTGGTGTGCAAATTAAAGTACAAAGTCTGGGGGGCGGGGAAAGCAGGATTATATTGCCTTGATATGACAGTAATAATGCCTATCATAAAACTGTCATAAAACCTTCCGATAATGACGTCATACTTGTCATAAAAGGAATTGTATTATGTCAATGCGAGTGCTGGTCGTTGAAGATGAGGCGCCCATCCGCGAAATGCTGTGTTTCATGCTGGAACAGAAAGGATATGAACCAGTCGAGGCGGCAGATTTTACTGAAGCCGTAGCGCTGGTAAAAGAGCCTTATCCGGAACTGATTTTGCTGGACTGGATGATACCTGGCGGCAGCGGTATTCAGTTTATCAAGCTGATGAAGCAGGAAGAACTGACCCGGAATATTCCGATCGTCATGCTGACTGCCCGTGGGGAAGAAGAAGATAAGGTGCGTGGTCTGGAAGTCGGTGCCGATGACTACATCACGAAACCATTCTCCCCGAAAGAACTGACTGCCCGTATCAAAGCGGTTATGCGTCGTTCAGCGCCTACAGCAACCGAAGAAGTGATCGATGTACAGGGGCTGCGTCTTGATCCGGTTTCTCATCGTGTGACAGCCAATGATTTACCGCTGGATATGGGGCCGACAGAGTTCCGTTTATTACATTTCTTTATGACACATCCCGAACGTGTATACAGCCGTGAACAATTGCTGAACAACGTCTGGGGTACGAATGTTTATGTTGAAGACCGGACGGTCGATGTTCATATTCGTCGTTTACGTAAAGCTATGGCTGTTACCGGTCATGATGTGCTGATACAAACTGTACGTGGATCTGGTTATCGTTTCTCCTCCCGCATTTAAGGGATTTTATGCAACAACCTGATTACTGGGCGTCAATAATCAAAAAAATAGTCGTGTTGTACACACCTTTTTTGGTAGTTGGTGTGTTACTGGGCTACTGGCAGCAAGCTCTGATAATTGCCTGTGCCTATCATATATTCTGGTTTTACCGCTATCAGAAACGACTGCAGGACTGGCTATGGAATGATCGCAGTCTGATCCCGCCTCAGGGGCCCGGCACCTGGGAACTGATCTTCAACGGCATCTACCGTTTACAGCAACGTCACCGCGCACGCCGCCGTGAACTGGCCAGTGTTATTCGTCGTTTTCGTGAAGGCGCTGAAGCGCTGCCTGATGCCGCTGTGGTGTGTCGTAATGATGGCTCGATCATCTGGTGTAACCGTCTGGCCTGGCAATGTCTGGGGTTCCGCTGGCCGGAAGATGCCGGACAGAACATCAGTAACCTGATCCGTAATCCGGCCTTTGTCAGTTTTCTGCAACTGCGTGATTTCAGTGAACCGTTAGTAATGCCATCGCCGGTGAATGATGACAAGATCCTGGAAGCCCGGGTGATGCCTTATGCCGAGGATCAATTCATGCTGGTCGTGCGTGATGTTACTCATATCAAGAGTATCGAAAACATGCGCAAAAACTTCGTGGCAAACGTTTCACATGAGTTGCGCACGCCACTGACTGTGCTGAAAGGCTATCTGGAAATGCTGGAGGATGAGTTACCGCCTCCGGCACGCTGGAAAAAAATGCAGCAGGTGATGCTGGAACAGACCATGCGGATGGATAGTCTGGTGGACCAGCTACTCACCTTGTCCCGGATCGAGGTCGCAACAGATATTGATCGGAACCGGGTTGTTGATGTCCCCAGAATGCTGCTCATGTTACAGCATGAGGCGAAAGCGCTCAGCGGTTCATTACGGCATGAGATTGTGTTTCAGGTTGATCCGGAACTCAAAATATATGGCGATGAAGACCAGTTACGCAGTGCCATGACCAATCTGGTCAATAACGCGATTAAATACACGCCTGCCGGACGTAAAATT
>RRZU011545838.1_pt1 | contig 20992 bp, 16 predicted proteins | sample 2165561 | NCBI WGS metagenome assembly RRZU01 (sample SAMN10456909, study PRJNA506462) | wastewater metagenome | isolation source: wastewater sludge | place: USA: Moscow, Idaho | reverse complement strand
GCGGCCCACTGAGTTGGATATTCACTGCGCTGTTCTTGATAAAGGCGAACCGCTCGTTGACGGATTTCAGGTGAGTAAGTATTTTTCATTCGGATATTCTCTCAGAAAGTTAGGTCTCCGAGAAACCCGGGGCGGTTCACTGCTCGCGCCGCACACGATTTGGGCGCGGCCGGCATTCAAATCGGTACTGCGCTGTTGCTGGCCGAAGAGGCCGACACCTCCGCCTTACACCGTGCCGCCCTGCAAAGCCCGCGTGCCGAACACACGGCACTCACCAACCTGTTTAGCGGCGGCTACGCGCGCGGTATTGTTAATCGTTTTATTCGTGAAGCCGGGCCGATAAGCCCAGTTGCACCACCGTTCCCGCTGGCGCAAGCCGCTTCGGCGCCCCTGAAAGCAGCCGCCGAAGCGCAAGGTTCGGATGAGTTTTCATCATTGTGGGCAGGGCAGAATGCGCCGTTGGCGCGGGCGGAAACGGCGGCTGATACGGTGGCACGTTTGGCGGCGGCATTTGACGCTTGAACGTTATGGCTACCTGAATGCTGTTTGGTTTTTCAGGTAGCCTCTATCTGGCCGACACATTGCTGGTGGACGCAGCTTTAATATGAGCGATGATGGCCTTTGCTTAAAGGCGTTGGAGCCGGATTGCTGAGCCGGCAGAGCAGATAAACGGCGTGGCATAAAGCAGAAACGCATTAAGGATTAACGGGATAACGGCTGCTGATGGCGATGCGGTTCCATGCGTTGATGACGATGGCAAGCCATTCGACGGCGGCAATTTCTGCTTCTGACAAGGTTTGGGCGGCTTGAGTGTAAACTTCGTCGGGTATTTGGCCGACGGAAATAAGGGTAACCGCTTCGGTTAATGCCAGGGCGGCACGTTCTTTACTGTTGAAATAGCCGGATTCGCGCCATGCGGGCAAAACACTGAGGCGGTCGGCGCTTTCACCGCTGCTTAAGGCGTCACGGCTGTGCAGGCGCACGCAGAAAGCACATTGGTTGATTTGCGAGGCGCGCAGTTTGAGCAGGTGGTAGAAGCCTTCAGCCAATCCGGCGGCGATAGCGGCTTCGTGCGCTTGTTGGTCGAGATTGGCGACAGTTTGGTAGAGGGCGGGATGGGTTTTGCCCAAGTTGGCTCGGTTGCTGTTCATGGCATGGCTCCTGTATTTGGAAGATAACTTTAATTAATGCCGGATAAATTTTCAGGTAGCCTCTGCAAAAGAGGCTACCTGAAAATATTGAAACCCTTTATGCGGCGTTGTTTGGTGTTTCAAAGCCGCTCACTTCTAAGCCGAAGCCGGTGAGGCCGGTGAAGGAAGAGGGCTGGCCGAGTACGCGCATTTTTTGCACGTTGAGGCTGGCGAGGATTTGTGCGCCGATGCCGAAGGTTTTGCGATCCCATTTGCGAGCCTGGTTCACCCCTTTGGGCAGGGTGGCATCGAGCAGGGTGGCGCCGGTTTCGGTGCGGTGCAGCAGGATGATCACGCCGCTTTCGGCCTGCTGGATGCGTTCGAGTGCAGCGGGCAGCGGCCAGGTGTGGCGCGGGTTGGTTTGCAGGAAATCAAGCACGCTGAAGGGTTCGTGTACGCGCACGAGGGTTTCGCGCTCGGCGGTGGGCGTGCCTTTTACCAGTGCCAGATGGGTTTCGCCGGTGAGTTTATCGACATAAACGTGTTGCTGAAATTCGCCCCACGGGGTGTGTATGGGGCTGTCGCCCATTTCTTCGAGCAAGGTTTCGGTGCGGCTGCGGTATTCAATGAGGTCGGCGATGGTGGCGATTTTGATGTCGTGTTCGGCAGCAAAGGCCATTAGCTCGGGCATGCGCGCCATGGTGCCGTCGTCGTTGATGATTTCGCAAATCACGGCAGCGGGAATGAGGCCGCACATTTGGGCGAGGTCGACGCCGGCTTCGGTGTGGCCGGCACGCACGAGCACGCCGCCTTTTTGCGCGCGCAGGGGGAAGATGTGGCCGGGCTGGACGATGTCTTCGGCACGGGCGTTGGGTGAGACGGCGGTTTGGATGGTGAGGGCGCGGTCTGCGGCAGAGATACCGGTGGAAATGCCGTTGGCAGCTTCGATGGATACGGTGAAGTTGGTGCCGTATTGGGCGCCGTTTTTCTGGGTCATCATCGGCAGGCCGAGGCGCTCGACCATGTTTTCAGCCATGGGCAGGCACACGAGGCCGCGCGCGTGTTTGATCATGAAGTTGATGGCTTCGGGGGTAACAAATTGGGCGGCCATTAAGAGGTCGCCTTCGTTTTCGCGGTCTTCGGCGTCGGTGAGGATGACCATTTTGCCGGCTTTGATGTCGGCCAGAATTTCAGGAATGGTGGAAATGGACATGGTGGTCTCGTTTTCGTGTGTTCGCAATGCTGTGGATTGTACGCTTTTTCAGGTAGCCTGTTTAGTTTGTGCAGCCATAACACGCGCTACGGTATCGACCACGGCTTGGGTTTGTGGGTCGATTTCGATGTTGATGGTGTCGCCGGCGCGGCGCTGGCCGAACAGGGTGCGTTCGAGGGTTTCGGGAATCAGGTGCACGTTGAATTCGCTGTCGGTAACGTCGCCGATGGTGAGGCTGCAACCGTCGAGGCCGATAAAGCCTTTGGTGAGGATATAGGGGCGCAGCTGTTCGGGCAGGGTGAACCAAAGCGTACGGTTGTGTTGGTTTTGGTCGATGCGGGTGATTTCGGTGGTGGCGATGATGTGGCCGCTCATCATGTGGCCACCGATTTCGTCGCCGAAACGGGCGGCGCGTTCGAGGTTGACCGGGCTGCCGCTTTGCAGGGCGCCGAGGTTGGTTTTATCGAGCGTTTCACGCATCAGATCGAAATCGACACGGCGGCCCTCGATGCGGGTGATGGTGAGGCAGCAGCCGTTGTTGGCCACGGAGGCGCCGATTTGCAGGTTGCCGGCCATGTGCTCGGGCAGCTCAACGGTATGGGTGCGGAAGTCGGGCGAGGGCTGGCGGATGGCGGTAATCATGCCGGTGCCTTGAACAATGCCGGTAAACATAATGGGTGCCTTTGCGGGTAGGGCAGGCTACCTGAAAAGTTTCAGGTAGCCTTTGGGGGTTAAGGGGTTTAGTCGCAGGCGTCGCAAGACGGGGTTAGCGTGGCTTGCAGGCGCAGTTCCTTGCGTTGCTGTGCAGCCTCGAGGCGGCAGCGCTGGGTTTCGTTCAACAGCGGCAACGGGGGCACAGGTACAGGCTGGCCTTCGTTCATGGCCACCATGGTGAAGTAGCAGCTGTTGGTGTGCCGTACGGTGCGCTCGAGGATGTTTTGCGCTTCTACGCGGATGCCCACTTCCATTGAGGTGCGGCCGACAAGATTAATGCTGGCGAGGAAGGTAACGAGCTCGCCAACATGAATCGGCTCTTTGAAGGTAACTTTGTCGACGGAGAGGGTAACGCAATAGTGCCCGCTGTAACGGCTGGCGCAGGCGTAGGCTACTTGGTCGAGCAGCTTGAGTAAGTCGCCGCCGTGGACATTGCCGCTGAAATTGGCCATATCGGGCGTCATCAGCACTGACATTTGCAGTTCGTGTTGGAGCAGAGGGCCGTTGTTGGGGTCGTTCAGATTAACCATAATAGAAGATATGTGTTTCTTGGTGTGTTGTGTGGAGCGGTAATAGTAGCGTTTTTGGCGGGCGGATGATAGGGGGATTGTTTTTTTCTATCGCGTTTTAGGTTTTTACACGGGCAACAATGGCGGTCGGCTTGTAAAAAATCCCGCACAAGGCGGGAGGTGGTTATTGGGTCTGTATGTTGAAACGCATGTTGATTTTTGCCGCTTGCTCTACTTCATAATTCAGCGCGCTGGCAGCGAGCAGGTTGTCGTCGAGCCAGGTTTTGCTGATGCGTAGGGTAAAGCCGTTGTCGTTCGGGTTGCGGCGCAGGGTGGTGAAGGGCGGCAGTTTCAGCGGCAGGCGCGCACGGTTGAACAAAACAGCCAGGCGCAACGAGAAAATGGCAAACCATATCATCGGGTTGTCACCGACTGGGTCAACGAGTTTGCGCAGATCACCGCGCTGGCCGAGCGCCAGCAGCGACATAATGCCTTGCTCTTTGCGCGAAAAACCGGGCATGTCGGCTTGGCCGATGATGTAGGCGGAATGCTTGTGGTAGCCGGTGTGGGCGATGTCTACGCCTACTTCGTGCAGCAGCGCCGCCCAGCGGGTGTATTGCTGCCAATAGGCCAGCTCCTGCACGGAAACGTTTTGTGCCAAGCCTTCCAGAAACATAGCGGCGGTGTAGGCCACGCGCTCGGCCTGTGTGTTATTGATGTGGTAGCGTTTCTGGAAATGCTCTATGGTTTGGTCGCGCATGTCGGCGTTGAGCTGGCGGCCGATTAAATCGAAAAACACGCCGTCGCGCAGGGCGGCGTCGGTAACCATCATGGTTTTGACTTCCAGCTCTTCAAACACGGCCATCATCACAGCCAAACCGCCGGCGAATACGTCGATTCTGTCTGGCTTCAAGCCTTCGAGCTTGGCTTTGCGGGTGCTGCCAGCAGCAATGATTTTATCGGCGATTTTGGTCATGCCGGCATAGCTGATGTCTTCATCGTTTTGCGCCTCGGCAGCGATGACGTCGCGGATGGAGCGTGCGGAGCCGGAGGTGCCGACGGCAAAATCCCAACTGATGGTTTTCAGGTTTTGGGTAATGCGTTGGATTTCGTTACGAGCGGCGCTGATGGCTGCCTGAAAATCTTTGGCGGTGATTTTTTGCTGGAAAAAACGCATGCTGTAAGTCACACAGCCCAGCGGCAGGCTTTCGGTAACCACGGGATTTAGCTCGGAGCCGATAACAAATTCTGTGGAACCGCCGCCGATGTCGACCACCAGCATTTTATCGCCGTTGGGCGGCAGGGTATGCACCACGCCGGTGTAAATCAGCCGTGCTTCTTCGCGGCCGGCAATAATTTCGATGGGAAAGCCCAGCGCGGCTTCGGCTTTGGGTAGGAATTCATTAATGTTTTTGGCCACGCGAAAGGTGTTGGTGGCCACGGTGCGAACCTGATCGGGCTCGAAACCGCGCAAACGTTCGCCGAATTTGGTCAGGCAGGTGAGGGCGCGCTCCTGTGAGGCTTCGTCCAACATTTTGTGTTCGTCCAAGCCGGCGGCAAACCGAACCATTTCTTTAATTGAGTCAATTATTTGTGGTTGCCCGTTGTTGTTTTTGCAAATTTGCAGACGAAAGCTGTTGGATCCTAAGTCAACGGAGGCAAGCAAAGCGGGAGAGGTCATGTTGGGTAGCCGGAATGAAGTAGAGTGAGCAAAAAAGAAAATCGCGGCAATCTTACTCTTTGCGGCGCAGCTTGTCATCATTTCTACGATAATGATACGGATTAATTCGGCTGGCAGCTCGGAAAGCCGTGCACAGCCGACATGCGCCGGTGTGGTGTATTTGCCCGCAACGGGTTGCGACGTGGCTGCCTGAAAGTGGGCAGACAGTTGGTCTGCCGACGTTTCAGGTAGCCTCGATTTGTATTTAAGGGGCGCCGAGAAAGAGTTTGTAGGCGGCGTTGTCGGTTTGGGGTTGGTGTGGATAGCCGAGGTTTTTCAGAAAATCCTGAAAATCGGCTTCGCTTTCCGGGGCAACGTCGATGCCTACCAAGATGCGGCCGTAGTCGGCGCCGTGGTTGCGGTAGTGGAAAAGGGTGATGTTCCAATCGCTCTGCATATGCTTGAGGAAACGTGCCAGCGCGCCGGGGCGTTCGGGAAACTCGAAGCTTACCAAGCGTTCGCTTTTTACTTTGTGTGTGCGCCCACCCACCATGTAGCGGATGTGGATTTTCGACATTTCATCGTTGGTGAGGTCGATATTGGGCAGGCCGGCGGCGGTGAGCTCTTGGGTGATGTTGGCCAAATCTTTGCTGCCGGCCGATTGAATGCCCACAAAAATATGCGCTTGTTTGTCGTCGCCGTAGCGGTAGTTGAATTCGGTGATGTTGCGGTTGCCCAGCAAGTTGATGAACTTGAGAAAGCTGCCCGGTTGTTCGGGAATGGTCACGGCGAAAATGCCTTCGTTGCCTTCGCCCAGCTCGCTGCGTTCGGAAACGTGGCGCAGGCGGTGGAAATTCATGTTGGCGCCGCTGGTGACCGCAATCAGGGTTTGGCCTTGCGCCTGCTCGCGCTCGACATAGGCTTTAAGGCCGGCCAGCGCCAGCGCGCCGGAAGGTTCGCAAATGCTGCGCGTGTCGTCGAAAATATCTTTCAGTGCGCCGCAAATGGCGTCGGTGTCTACGGTGATGATTTCGTCGAGCAGGTCGCGGCAGATACGGAAAGTTTCTTCGCCTACCAGTTTTACTGCTGTGCCGTCAGAAAACAGCCCCACATCTTTCAGCTCGACCCGTTCTCCGTGTTCGATAGATTGCTTCATGGCACACGAATCAAGGGTTTGCACGCCAATCACTTTGATATCGGGGCGGACGTTTTTGATAAATGCCGCTACGCCCGCCGCCAGACCGCCGCCGCCGATGGCCACGAAAACGGCGTCGATGTGTTTCGGGTTTTGGCGGATGATTTCCAGCGCAATCGTGCCCTGGCCGGCAATCACGTCGGGGTCGTCGAAGGGGGGAATGTAGGTAAGGCCGCTTTCGGCTACGAGCTGCATGGCGTGGTCGTAGGCATCGTTATACGACACACCTTTCAAAACCACATTGCCGCCACGGTTGCGCACGGCGTCTACCTTGATTTTCGGTGTGGTTTCCGGCATGACAATGGTGGCGTGGCAGCCGAGTTTTTGTGCCGACAGCGCCACACCCTGGGCATGGTTGCCGGCGCTGGCGGTAATCACACCTTTGGCCAGTGCTTCGGGCGGCAGTTTGGCCATTTTGTTGTAGGCGCCGCGGATTTTGAAAGAAAACACGGGTTGGAGGTCTTCGCGTTTGAGCAGAATATGGTTGTTCAGGCGCAATGACAGGCTGCGGGCGGGATCAAGCGGGGTTTCTGTGGCAACGTCGTACACGGAGGCGGTGAGGATGCGGGTTAGGTAGTCGGCATATTGGCGGGCGGTCATAATACGGCTTTATGTAATAATTTGAAAATAAGACCTAAACCATACGCCGCAGGCCGTTTGAAATCAAGAAAAAAGTGTGCTTTGCGGTTATAATGCGCGGCTGACCGATAAACGGCGGATGCGGCGCTTCTTGAATATGAAAGCGTGTTGCCTCTGCCGCAATTTCTTGATAATGAGTTGAATTGTATCCATGAAAAAACAATTATTTGTGTTAGCGAGCGCCGCTTTGCTATTTGGCCAAAACACGCTGGCGCTGGAATTGCCGCAAGCACCGGAAATAGCGGCCACTGCTTATGTGATTAAAGATCTGCAAAGCGGTCAGGTGCTGTCTGCAAAAGAGCTGAATGCTAAGGTGGAGCCGGCTTCGCTCACCAAGCTGATGACGGCTTATCTGGCGTTTAAGGCACTGGATGCGGGCACGCTCAAGCCCGACCAAATGCTGACGGTGTCTGAAACCGGCTGGCATGCCGAAGGCTCGCGCATGTTTCTCGATCCGAGAAAACCGGTGAGTGTCAGTGATTTGATTAAAGGGCTGATTGTGCAGTCGGGTAATGATGCGGCGATTACGTTGGCAGAAACCATTGGCGGCAGTGAAGAAGGCTTTACCAAACTGATGAACGAGGAAGCGAAGCGTTTGGGTATGAAAGACACCCATTTCGGTAACAGCACCGGCCTGCCCGCCGAAGGCCATCTCACCAGTGTGAACGATTTGGTGATTTTGTCGGGCGCACTGATTCGCGAGTTTCCGAGGTATTACCCGATTTATTCGATGAGATCGTTTAAATACAACAATATCGAACAGCCCAATCGCAATTTGCTGCTCTACCGCGATCCGAGCGTAGACGGCCTGAAAACCGGCCACACGGCCAGTGCTGGCTATAATTTGGTGGCCTCGAGCAAACGCAACGGCCGCCGCGTGGTGTCGGTGGTGGTGGGCACGGAAAGCACGGAAGCGCGTGCTGCCGAGAGCAGCAAGCTGCTTAATTGGGCGCTGCAATCGTTTGATACGCCTAAGCTCTATAACGCCAACCAGCCCATTTCACGCGTAAAAGTATACAAAGGCGCGGTGAATGCGCTGGATGTGGGTTTTATTGACGACGCCTATATCACCATTCCGCACGGCGAGGGCAAAAACATCAAGCCGATGCTGGAAACGGTGCAGCCGGTGTTGGCACCGGTTCAAAAAGGGCAGGTGGTGGGCAAGCTGAGGGTGGTATACGAAGGTAAGGTTTTGGCGGAAAAAGATGTGTATGCGCTGGATACTGTGCCGGAAGCGGGTTGGTTTGGCCGCACTTACGACGGTATTGTTTTGTGGTTTAAAAACCTGTTTGGCAAAGATTAATGCGCTTTTAAACACATTTTTTATTCAATACAGATAATGCTTTAAAAGGCTACCTGAAAATATTGTTCAGGTAGCCTTTTAAATGATTTTGGATGCTGTTTGCCGCATATTGAGTAGAGGCTGCCTGAAAGTGTGTATTTGCTTTCAGGTAGCCTTCATTTTGCCGCCTGCCGTCGGACAGCACGGTTTACAGCTTCACCTGTGTGCCCATTTCTACTACGCGGTTGCTGGGGATGTTGTAATAGGCGGTGGCGGGCGTGCTGTTTTTATACAGCCAGCGGAAACAGCCGGTGCGGATGCGGCTCATGCCGTGTGGCGGGCGGGCGGCGGATATAACGATGCTGTCGCGCGACAGGAAAAAAGAAGTTTCCATCATTTCCAGGCTCAGGCCGCTGTGACGGGCGTGTTCGAGCAGGCGGGTCACATCGGGTGTTTCCTGAAAACCGTAGCGGGCGGTCAGGCGGCTGAAACCGGGCTGGAGGCTTTCTATGGTCAGACGTTCGTTTTCAGCTACGCGCGGTATGTCTTCGGTCACGATGGTGAGCAGCAAATTGTGATGATGGATGATTTTATTGTGTTTGAGATTGTGCAGCAGCGCGCGCGGTGCGCTGTCGGGGTTGCCGGCCAGAAAAATGGCGTTGCCGGCCACTTGAGGAGGCGGATAGCTGCTGAGGTTGCTGATTAAATCATACACATTCAGGCCGCCGGTTTGCTGCGCTTTGTGCATCAGCTCCCGCCCTTTGTGCCAGGTGGTGAACACAAACACCGCGGTGGCGGCAACCAAAACGGGGAACCAGCCGCCATTGGGCAGTTTGAGCAAGTTAGACGATAAAAAGGTAAGGTCGAACGATAAAAACAGCAGGGTGAGCCCGCCGGTCAGCCAAATGGGCCAGTGCCAGTTGCGGCGCATCACCACGGCAAACATCAGTGTGGTGAACACCATGGTGCCGGTGGCGGCGATGCCGTAGGCGGCGGCGAGGTTGCTGGAATTGCGGAAACCGAGTACCACAATCAGCACCACGGCCAGCAGCAGCCAGTTGATGGCAGGCAGATAAATTTGGCCGATTTCGGTGCTGCTGGTGTGCAAAATGCGCATACGTGGCAAGAAGCCGAGCTGGATGGCCTGGCGCGTGAGCGAATAGGCGCCGGAAATCACGGCTTGGCTGGCAATCACGGTGGCCAGTGTGGCCAGCAGAATCAGCGGCAGCAAAGCCCAAGCGGGCGCAGCAAGGAAAAACGGGTTGCTAATGCTTTCAGGTAGCCTCAGCAATAATGCACCCTGGCCGATATAGTTGAGTGCCAGCGCCGGCAATACCATGCCCATCCAGGCGGTTTGGATGGGGTGGCGGCCGAAATGTCCCATGTCGGCATAGAGGGCTTCGGCGCCGGTAACGGCCAGTACCACAGCGCCCAGGCTGACAAACCCCTGCCAACCGTGATGGGTAACGAAATGAAGGGCGTAATAAGGGTTGGCGGCCATTAAAATATGCGGATAGTGCGCCAATTGGTAGAGGCCGACGGCGGCCAGCGTGCCGAACCAAAGCAGCATCACTGGCCCGAACAGGCTGCCGATGCGCTGGGTGCCGTGTTTCTGAATCCAGAACAGAGCCAACAAAACGCTAACGGAAAGCGGCAGCACCCATTTTTCAAAAGCGGGATTAATCACTGTTAGCCCTTCAGTGGCAGACAGCACGGAAATCGCCGGGGTAATGACCGAATCGCCGTAAAACAGCGCTGTGCCGCACAAGCCGGCCAGCATAATCCAGCCGCGGCGGCGCCCGTTGAGATGGCGCAGCGCTTCCTGCATCAAAATCACCACGCCGCCTTCGCCTTTATTGTCGGCGCGCAGAATAAACAACACGTATTTCAGCGTTACCACGAGCAGCAAAGCCCAGATAATCAGCGAAACAAAACCGAAAACATTGGTTTCGCTTACTGGCAGCCGTGAGGCGGCAAAACTTTCTTTCAGGGTATAGAGCGGGCTGGTGCCGATGTCGCCGTAAACAATGCCGAGCGCGGCGAGCGTCATGGCAGGTAGGGAAGGTTTGTGCTGCATGGCAGAAAACCGTTAGATTAAGATAATTTGAGTTTACTCTGCTGTTTATTCAAACAAAAGGCTACCTGAAAAACATTTCAGGTAGCCTTTTATAAGTTGTTAAATTTATAAGCGATATTATTCAGATACAACGGTATTCATCTACTTTATCCCGCTTTACCGTCACGGCGCGGGCGCAACAGCCAGGGGGTATAACGCCACACATACAGCAACAGCGCGGCGGCAAACAAAATGCCGGAAAGGCGGTAGCTGTGAAGATAGGCCGTGAGGTTTACCTGCATCAACAAGGCCGAAAGCGCGCGCAATACCGTGGCCGCCATCATCAAATAAAACGCCAACGGCATGAGTCGGGGTGCCGGATACAGTGCCTGGCCGGTGTGCCCCAAAGCCGTACGCACCATCATGCCGATGGTCATCAAGCCAATGCCGCCCACACCAATCAGGTGCACACCCAGGCTCAGATATTGCGGCTGCCATTGGGCAATGCCGCTTACAGCCAGCCCCAGCGCCGTGCAGGCATAACCGGCAAACAAAATCCACAACATCGGCTCGTTCGCCACGCCGCGCTGCCACCAGCGCTTGAGTTGAACTGCATTCACCACGCCGGCAGCGATGCCAAATGCACCGGCCAGATGCGGCCACAGGTTGGCCAGCAGCAACACCGTCATCGCCATAGGCAACAACACGGCCGACCACATCACATACGGCTGAACGGCTACCTGCGGGCTGCCCAAACGTTTGGCGGTAAAAAACGGCAGCACGCGCATGCCCACCAAGCTGATAAAGCCCGCCACCATCATCAAGCCTGCCCATAAGCCCGTGCGCAAGCCTTCGGCGTAGCCCTGCGCCAGATACACATGAAACAGTGCATGGGTGAGGCCGAACAAGGCCAGCGCGGCCACGGCAATGTAGTTGCGCGAATTGCGGCTACGCACGACCGGCAGCGCCATGCAGACGGCGGCGAAGGCAAAAAACACCTTGCGGCTACGCACGACCGGCAGCGCCATGCAGACGGCGGCGAAGGCAAAAAACACCGTACCGAAAATGCCGCTCCAAACCGCGCCGCCAGCAAACCAAACGGTAAGGCGCGCCAGCAGCCACAGCAGTACCAATATGGCCAAAGGCAGGCCGCGCGTGGGCGGCTGTTGCGTCCAAGTAGCCACCGCCGTGAGCAAAAAGCCCACGACCACGGCGCCGGCGTAGCCCCAGATCATTTCGTGTGCGTGCCAGAACAAAGACGGTAGCGCCGCTGTGCCTTGATAGCCGAGTGTCCACGCCAGTATCGACACCGCGCCACTCAAGGCGGCCAGCAGATAAAAAGGCCGGAAAGCCATCGCCCACACGGGATGTTTACACAAGATATTCATCAGTTGCCGGCCTTTTCTGCCAGAAAAGGCTCGATGGCGGCAAACAACTCGCGTTCTTCAAAACGGGCGTGTTCGCGCAACAGTGTGGCAAATTCGGTGTTCCATTCGGCATCGTCATAACGGGGATGCGCCAGCAACGCACGCAAACGGGCATGCTCGTTTTCAAATCGGCTGCGCAAATCGGCGTTGTCCAGTGCAGGCCAGCAAGAGGCAAACTGTTGTTCTTCTGCCATAAAATGCGGTAATAAATCTGCGTGGTGACTCTCGATGTCTGCCTGATGGTTGGCTTGCGGATTGCGCAAAATACGCAGGCTCAAGGCCAGTGAATGATGATGCTCGCGCGAGCGTTCGATTAAATCGGGGTGTCGTTTTAAAGGTTGCATGTTGTGGCCTGCCGGAGGGTATTTATAATATTCATTCATTATGAATGTTAATGTTGCTGCGCGTCAATGGCTGAAAGTTTTCAGGTAGCCTCAGGGTGAACTCTCTATTCAGAGGCCGAATGGCGCATTGGCAAAGGAAAATACATGTACTTTACCCAATACACCGATTACGCCTTACGCAGCCTGATGTATGTGGCGGCGGCGCTGGTAAAAAAGGTTTTCTGGAACGTGTGCGCGGCAAAAGCGGCGGCGTGCATGGGCAGGCAAAAGCAGTGCCCACTGACGCCGGGTTGCGGTTTGAACGATATGTTAAACGGCGGTGGCGAAGCGTTTTACGGCATCTCGACCAATACACGCCGGTCTTGCTGTATCAGCCCAAAATTTCCGCCTAGCGGCAGCACAGCCAGAATGCCGAATTCGTGCTAGACTTCGGCATTCATTTTTGCATACGGTTTTACTGATGAACGCACCGAAAACCCTCGTTATAGCCAGCCGCGAATCCGCGTTGGCCATGTGGCAGGCCGAACACATTCAGGCACGCCTGCAAACCCTGTATCCCGAATGTGCCGTGTCCATTTTGGGCATGACCACGCGCGGCGACCAGATTCTCGATAAAACCCTGTCAAAAATCGGTGGTAAAGGGTTGTTTATCAAAGAATTGGAGCAAGCGTTGCAAGAAGGCCGTGCCGATTTGGCCGTGCATTCCATCAAAGACGTGCCCATGGAATTGCCCGAAGGCTTTGCATTGGCGGCTATCGGCGAACGTGCCAGCCCGTTTGACGCCTTTGTGTCGAACGCCTACGAACGCCTCGAAGCCTTGCCGCAAGGAGCGGTGGTGGGCACATCGAGCCTGCGTCGCGAAGCCCAGTTGCGCGCCCGTTATCCACACCTCAACATCAAGCCTTTGCGCGGTAACGTGCAAACCCGCCTCGGCAAGCTCGACAACGGCGATTACGACGCCATTATCCTCGCCGCCGCCGGCTTGCAGCGTTTGGGTTTGGACGAACGCATCCGCCTGATTCTGTCGCCGCTCGACAGCCTGCCTGCCGCCGGACAAGGCGCGCTCGGCATTGAAATCGCCGCCCACCGTTTCGATTTGCTCGAAGCGCTCAACCCGCTCAACCATGCCGTTACCAACGCCTGCGTGAGTGCCGAACGTGCGCTGGCTCGCGCGCTTGACGGCAGTTGCCAGGTGCCGCTGGCCGCTTATTGCACCGAAGAAAACAACCTCCTCACTTTGCGCGGCTTGGTCGGCCACCCCGACGGCTCGGTTACGCTTGAAGCACAAGCCGAAGCGCCGCTGGCCTATGCCGATGCACTCGGCCGCGCTGTGGCAAAAAAGCTGGCCGACAACGGCGCCCATGATTTGATTCGTGCGATTTTGGCGGAGCAGACATAAAGAAAGATTGCGCCGGTAAAACGGTGGATGTTGCTTGAATATTAAAGACGCCGTTAGATTGCATTATAGATAAAATGGGTTAAATATTTGACTAGCATAAACCAAGTGATAACATCAGATTAACCGAGAATATTCCTATATCTGCCGTTTGTTTTCTGTACAAAGCCCGTTTGCACAGCTGTTTCTTGGTTTGGCAACTTTTATTATTTATTAAGGAGCAATCATGCAAAACAATATTGTTTTATTATCTTTCGGTGAAGACAGCAAGGCCTATCAGGCACTGAGCGAATTAAAACAAGCCAATGCACAAAACAAAATTGTGCTGAAAACCGCAGCCGTGGTGGAGCGCAATGCCGATGGCTCGTTGCAAATCCACGATGGCTATGGTGACGGCGCGGCCGGCAATGCGGTACTAACCGGTACGGCCATCGGCGCATTGCTCGGTGTATTGGGCGGTCCTTTGGGTGTGCTGATGTTGGGTGCCACCGGCAGTTTGCTCGGCTCTATGGTGTCGCTTGATACGGTGGCGATTCGTGCCAGCCTGCTGGAACAAATCACGCATGGCATTCCGGCGGGTGCGGTTGCTGTGTTGGCCGAAGTGGAAGAGAGCGATGACACGGCTGTGGACGGCATCGTGCAAGGCTTAGGCGGCGGCGTGGTGTTGCGTCGGCCGGTTGAAGCCGTGATGGCGGAAATTGCCGTGGCGCACGAAGCTCAAGAGGCCGCCGCAGCAGAAGCCCGCAAGGTATTGCGTGAAAAGCAAAAAGCTGAATGGCATGAGAAATTCGACAATTGGAAAGAAGAAGTGGGCGATAAGCTCACTGAGTTGAAAGACGGCATCAAAGCCCGTTTTGATAAAAAATAAGTGAGGATGTAATAGCAAAGGCTACCTGAAAAGTTTTTCAGGTAGCCTTTTTTAGATTGTAACCGCCATTGGCTGATGTATGCCGATTGTGTGCGGTTTGCGAAGGTTTCAAATTAGATATGTTTAAGGCTACCTGAAAAGTTTTTCAGGTAGCCTTTGTTGCATCTTGTTTGAAACTTTTAAAAATTAGGCGGTTTCGGCCATGCTCAATGCCTGCTGGATGTCTACTGCCACGATGCGCGATACACCTTTTTCCTGCATGGTGACACCGATAAGCTGCTCGGCCATTTCCATGGTGAGACGGTTGTGCGAGATGTAGAGAAACTGGGTTTGCGCCGACATTTCTTTCACCAGGTTGCAGAAGCGGCTGGTGTTGGCGTCGTCGAGCGGGGCGTCTACTTCGTCTAGCAAACAGAAAGGCGCGGGGTTGAGGCTGAATAGGGCGAAAACAAGGCTCATGGCAGTGAGGGCTTTTTCGCCGCCGCTCAAAAGGTGGATGGTGCTGTTTTTCTTGCCGGGCGGGCGTGCCATGATGGACACGCCGGCGGTGAGTAGGTCATTACCGATCATGTGCAGTTGTGCTTCGCCGCCGCCAAACAGGGTGGGGAAGAAGGTTTGCACTTTGGTATTGACGGCGTCGAAAGTTTCTTTGAAGCGGGTTTTGGTTTCACCGTCGATTTGGGCGATGGCTTCTTCGAGCAAGTCGATGGCAGACTGGACGTCGTTGCTCTGGCTGCGGTAGTAGCCGTCGCGTTCGCGCGCTTCTTCCAGCTCTTGCAGAGCGGCAAGATTGACGGCGCCGAGCGCTTGGATTTGTTGGGCGAGGTTGCCGATGTCGTCGCTGAGGGTTTTGAGGCTGGCGGCTTCGGTGGCCAGTGCTTCGAGGGTGGGTAGGTCGGCTTTGCGCTCACTGAGGTTTTGGTGGAAGCGTTTGGCGTTGATGAGGGCTTCTTGTTGTTGCAGCAAGGCGGTTTGAGTGGCGGCTTGCAGCTGCGGCAGGGTTTGTGCGAGCTGTTGTTGCTGGCCGTAGAGGGTTTTGCCGTGAGCTTGGGTGCGGTGCAGTGTTTCTTGGGCGGCAAGGTATTGTTCGTCGAGTGTTTGGATGTGTTCGCCCAGTTCGGCCATTTGTGTTTGTTGGTCGTCGTGGTTTTGTTCGGTTTCATAGGCCAGTGCCAGCTCGCTTTGGCGCTCTTGCCATTCGAAGGATTGCTGCTCGAGTTGTTGCTGCTGTTGCTGGAGGTGTTGCTGCTGTTGCTGGTGCTTGCTCACGGCCACTTCGATGATGCCGTATTGGCGGTTGGCTTCCAGAAGGGCGAGCTGGGCTTGCTTGAGGCCGTGTTGGCGGTGTTGGTGTTGTGCGGCTAAGTGCTGTTGCTGGTTTTCCAGTTCGGCGGCGGCTTCGCTGAGGCGGTCGATGTCGTCGGCGAGGCCGTCGGCACTTTGTTCGGCGATGATTTGCTCTTCTTGCAGTTGCAGCAGCTCTTGTTCGATGTGTTCGCGGCGGAGCTGGCCCTGGTTAGTGCGGGCGAGCAGCTCGGTGGCAAGGTTGTGGGCGTGTTGGTATTGCTGTTGGTGTTGGCGCTGTTGTTGTTGCAAGGCGCGTTGGTGTTGCTCTTGTTGCGTTAAGGCGGCTTTGCTGTGTTCGACTTGTTGTGCGGCAGCAGCTAGGGCGGGTTGCAAGGTGGCTAGCTCGGCTTGCAGCTCGTCATGGCGGGCTTGTTGGGCGAGTAGGTTGTCGGCGTTGGCGGCGGCGTAGAGGGAAACGCTCACGGCGTCGACGATGTGGCCTTCGGGTGTGATCCAAACTTGGCGGCCTTGCAGTTGGTGGCGGCACACGAGGGCGTGATCGAGATCGGGTGCGCACAATACGCCGTCTAGCCAATGGCTTAGGGCTACCTGAAAATCGGCGTGAGCCTGAATTTTGTGTATCAGTGCGTTTTCGGGTGGTGTGGAGGTGCTTTTGTTTTTTAGGTGGTCTGCGAGTTTGGGGCTGGTCCAAACGGCGGCATAAGCGGGCAGGGGTTGGGGTAGGCTGAATGGTTCGGGTACGGCGCGGGTGTGCAGTTTTTCAGCCAGGTAAACGCCGAGAGCGTGTTGCCAGTTTGACTCTGTATGGATGTGTTGCCACAGGGCGGGGGCGTTGGCGACGTTGGTGTGTGCCCAGAAATCGCCTTCGTTTTGCTGTTGTGCCAAAAGCTGCGCCAATGCTTGTTGCTGGGCTTGTATGGTGAGGTGGCGGGCGTAAAGCTGTTGATATTGCTCTTGGGCCTGTTGTTGCTCGCTTTGTAGCAGGACGAGGGTATCTTCGCTTTGGTTGAGCTGTTCTTCAAAATGTTCGTTTTGGCTTTGCAGCAGGGCGGCAGCTTCGGTAGCGGTGTCTACTTCGTGTTGCGGCGGCAGGTTGAGTGCTGCTTGTTCTTGTTGCAGGCGTTGGCTGCGGACGGCGCTGTTTTGTTGCTGTTGGCCGGCGTGGTTGAGCTGTTGTTGCTTTAAGGCCAGCTCGCGTTTGAGTCGGTTGAATTCGTCTTGCTGGTTTTGGTAGGCAAGGTTGGCGGTGTGTTGGGCTTCTTCCCATTCGGGCAGTGCAGATTCGCATTCGGCTACCTGAAGGGCGCGTTCGGCCAGCTCGGTTTGTTGTGCTTCGATTTGGTTATCTAAAGCGTCAAGCTGTGGCGTGATGTTTTGTTGCGCCTGGTGGATGCGTTGCAATTGCGCCTGCGCGGCAAGGCGATCGCGTTCGAGGCGCTGGTGCAGGTTTTGCTGGTGGCGGATTTGCTCTTCCAAACGCGCCAGTTGTTCGCGTAAAACGCTGCGCTGGTTGGCGATGTGGTGCACTTCGGCCTGTTGCGCCTGCTCGCTGCTTTGCAGTGCGTGGGCTTCGTCGGCCAGGGTTTGCTGGCGCTCGGCGGCTTCGTCTTGTTTGGCTTGCCATTGCTGGTGTTGTTCGGTGGCCAGGTCGGCGGCGGCAAGAGCCTGTTGCCATTGGACGAAGTCGAGTAAGTCTTGCTGGCGGCCGAGTTGTTCGGTTAGGGTTTGGTAATGGGCGGCGGTTTCGGCTTGTTTTTCGAGCTTGTCGACTTGGCGACCGAGTTCGGATTGCAAGTCGGCTAGGCGTTGTAAATGCTCGCGCGTGTCTTTGAGGCGAGCTTCGGTTTCGCGGCGGCGCTCTTTGTATTTTGAGACGCCGGCAGCTTCTTCTATATAGGCACGCAATTCTTCGGGGCGGGCTTCGATAATGCGCGAAATCATGCCTTGTTCGATTACAGCATAGCCGCGCGCACCTACACCAGTGCCGAGAAACAAATCGGTGATGTCGCGGCGGCGTACTACTTGATTGTTGATGTAGTAGGTGGATTCGCCCTGCCGGGTAAGCTGGCGTTTGATGCTCACTTCGGCGTATTGCCCCCAGGCGCCTTGCAGAGTGTGGTCGCTATTGTTAAACACCAGTTCCACTGCTGCTCGAGGAGCGGGGCGGCGGGTGGCGGCACCGTTGAAAATCACGTCCTGCATGCTTTCGCCGCGCAACTGTTTGGCTGAAGCTTCGCCCAATACCCAGCGCACCGCATCAATCACGTTGCTTTTACCGCAGCCGTTGGGGCCGATTACCGCCACCAATTGCCCGGGCACGTGAATGGTGGTGGGGTCGGTAAAGGATTTGAAACCGGAAAGTTTGATGTGGGTAAGGCGCATGGGCAGAGTAGGGCGTTAATAAGTGAGACAGCATTCTAAAGGGTTTTCAGGTAGCCTGAAACCCTTTGGAGGGCTACTTGGCGAAGCTGCAGAAATATTGTGTTGGAGTGATGTGTTTGTATGTCTTGTATGGGAGAGAGCTTCAACGCATTAACCATCAGAAGGATGTAAATTATTTTAAAGAAGGCTTGAATCAATAGTTTTTCAAGATATTTTTGTAAAGTTTTTTAAATTACGTATTAAAAGCAACTTTTGTATCCAATTTGTATCAAATATGATATTTTCATTTTTTAATCTATTATTTAATTTAATTAAAACAATATTTTATTAAATATTGTGTCAAGTTGGTTCAGTATTTGGTGCAAACCTTTTGTCATGAGCGTTTACCGCTTGTTTAGTACCCCTGCCAACAATGATAGATAAAATTATCATATACGCTAAAGAGTGTAAAAACTCTATCAATATAAAATGTGTTTGGGGGAAGCTCAGACGCGGGACTCAAGGAGCGCACTATGTTTTTAAATAATAAATTGACTGTTCTTGCACTTGCGATGGCCGCTGCCGGCTGTACTTATTCTTCATATCCGCAAAAACCGGTAGAAAAATGGGCGGATCAAAATAGTGCGGTGTATCAAACGAATATTCCGGAAAGTCGTTCTTCTATTGTTGTGTACCGCCAGGGCGATGCGATTGAGGGGCCTACTGTCAATATTTCTGTCAATGGCGAATATCTTGCCTCATTACAGCCCAATGCTTATCGTCAGGTATCGGTGTGCCCGCAACATCAACGTCTGTTTGCCGAATTTACCAATCAAGATCGAGCTTATCAGGAAAAAGCCGCCAGCGGCGATTATTATGATTTGCCGGAAGGTGCTGTATCTTTTTTCAAAATTGTTTCACAACCGAACGGCAAGCCGGGTTTGTTGGCCGTTTCTCCCGAACAGGCCGAAGCTGAAATGCAGGGCGTGAAACAACAGGTTCATACTTTGGCGCGCGTGGATAATTCAACCAAGTGCAATGAAATCCTGAAGAAATACACACTACAAGCTTCTGCACTATTTGCTTTTGATCGTTCGGATTATGCCAATATGTTGCCGAAAGGCAAAGAGGAAATTGCGGCAGTAGCAAGCGATATCCGCAATAATCCAAACCACATCAGCAATATTAAGGTGATCGGATACACGGATCCGGAAGGTGATGCGAAATACAACCAACAATTGTCTCAAAAACGTGCGGATACTGTGAAGCAAGCGCTGACCCGCTCCGGTGTTAACGCACAGTTGATTACGCCGGAAGGGCGTGGTGAGCAAGAGTTAGTAGTGAGTGATTGTCGTCAAAAACACCCGAAAAATGCTACGGCACGCAAAGCTTGTGACCAGCCTAACCGTAGGGTAGAGATCATTTTGCACGGCGAAAAAGCTCAATAATTAAATACTAAAAAGGTGAAAAATCATGTCTAAAAACATTACGTTAAATATTAATAATGCTCAGTCTACTGTTGAGACCGTGCAGGTGAAAACGGCTCAGGGAGCGCCGGTGCGCATTCCTGCCCAGGCGAATGTTAACTATCAGTTTATTGAAGATGCAACGCAAGTTGGTCCTGAAAATATTATGACCAAACGCGTTGGCCAAAACTTGGAAATCGCTTTTGAGGGATCAAGCATTGAAAATCCCGACCTGATTATTGAGAATTACTATGCGCCTGACGGGCAGATTGGCTACGCAGAAGGCCGTTCCAATCTGTTGATTGGCGAACACGAAAACGGCAATATGTATCCCTATGTGCCGGAAAGTGCCGTGCAGGAAGATGCTGTCAGCATGTTGGCTGATGAAGTACAGGCAGGCCAAGCGCTGGGTGGTGAAGTTATCGGTTCTGCTCTTTGGATGCTGAATCCGCTATGGCTGCTCGGCTTGCTGCCTTTGGCTGGTATCGCAGCGGCTTCGGGTGGATCTTCTGATTCGGATAACAACGAGCCGGCACTAACTATTTCTGTCTCCGCTCCTGATAATACTGCTGATAATACGCCTGTAATCACGGGTGAAACCAATGCGCCTTCAGGTAGCGTTGTCACTGTAACCATTACGGATAGCCAAGGTGCCACTCAAGTGGTCACTACGATTGTTTCTGAAACTGGTGAATACAGCGTTGAACCAACTACTCCGCTGGCTTCGGGCAACTATACCGTACAAGCAACAGTAGTAAGTGCGGAGGATTCTAATCAAACGGCTACGGCAAACGATCCAGGTAATATTATTGTTATTACAGTAGATGCCCCTGATTTAACGGCAGACAATACGCCAACCATTACTGGCGCGACCGATGCGCCCGCGGGCTCTGTTGTTGAAATCTTGATTACAGACATCAATGGTGCGACGCAGACTATTAGCGCTACGGTACAGGCGGACGGCACATACGCTTCTGATGTAATCAATCCCTTGCCCAATGGCGAATATACGGCAGTGGCTACGGTTGCCGATAAAGACGGCTATACCGTTCAAGCTACCGATCCTGGTACGGTGGCTGCGTCATTACCTGTTGTTACAGTTAATGCCCCTGATAATACAAGCGATAATACACCAACTATTACTGGTACGGCTGATGTTCCTGCCGGTACACCGGTTACTTTGGTAATTACAGATAGTGAAGGCAATACCCAAACCGTTACTACAGTAGTGGATGAAGTGGGTGAGTATAGCGTAGATGTGCCGAATGCCTTGCCGGACGGTAATTACACCGCGACGGCGACGGTTAAAGACCCCGCCGGCAATGAAGCGACGGCAACCGATCCGGGTTCCATCGACACCACCGCCCCGACCATCACCGTAGATGCGCCGGACAACAGCAACGACAGCACCCCGACCATCACCG
>RRZU010374961.1_pt1 | contig 21002 bp, 18 predicted proteins | sample 2165561 | NCBI WGS metagenome assembly RRZU01 (sample SAMN10456909, study PRJNA506462) | wastewater metagenome | isolation source: wastewater sludge | place: USA: Moscow, Idaho | reverse complement strand
TGAGCTTCTTCAGCACGACGGGCGCCCAGCGACAGCGCTCCCGCAGCGAAACCTATCCGGCCCCAGCGGCCGCTCCCGCCGACAACAGCGATCTGATCCGTTTCTGAGGAGCGCCGCAATGAATGAAATGCTGCCCGCAGCTTCTGCAAATTCGGGACTTGCCGATGCAGCTGACCGACGCCCCTGCGCTACCAGTCCAGTCCGGCAACTGGCAAGCAGCACGTCCTCCAAAATGCCTCGTCAAGCACGAACTTCTGCAATATTTCAGCTTGGCCAGGATTATTGATTACCACACGTAGCATTTGCGGACCGATGGCAGGCGAATCGACCATCCAGGATGCCATAGTCCATACTTTGCCGCTGCGCCACAGGCTGTTGTCTGGCCCATCGCGCTGATCCCGGCTTATGACGGAGAATTGTGCCAAGGTAAACGGGGGCCGGGTTTGCCCGAGCAGTTCATCAATACGGGCTAGACGTGTGACACTGCTGATACCAACCTTGCCGTTGTAAAACTCGGCAAGCCGCGGATCAAGGTAATGATTGGTGTGCGTGGTAAAGCCTTTGTTAACAGTATGGTAGCTATATTGCCCTTCCAGCCCGACCTCAACGACCAGTATTTTATTTCTGTCTGCCAGCATGAAAAAACCAGCGCGCGCCGAACCGAACACCTTGTCAGCATCCGCGACCAACGCGTCGATACTGGCATGCTCGGCCAAAATTTTTGCCATTACACCATGCTTGCCTGGCTGGTTATTCAGCAGTTTTTTCGGCAAATGGGCCGACGCTGAAATAATTGTCAGCCCCTTTTCGTTGATCCCGGCTTTCAAGCCGGGATCGTCATTGCCTTCGGCATAGAGGCCAAAATAGGCCAGACCAGCCTTCGGCCGTACCAGCTTCAGTCTCTGAGTGTGGTCGGGCTTCCAGTCCCGGTTCTTCGAGATTACCGTGCCGCCGTTGGCATCCGCGCCTGCCGCTGCCCAGAGTGTACAAGCTGGCGAATGGCCGGGACAGAAAGCTAACGCGATAAGAATCAAAGACAACCGCTTCAGCATGGAGCCCCCATACTGCACACCCAGCCAAAAACAAAAATAAATATAAATCAATTAGTTACAAATGTTAATCCGCCATCTTCAAGAAATTATCGCGATAAAACTTCAGTTCTCCGATTGATTCATACACATCGGCCAGCGCTTCATGGCGGCTCTCTTTCTGGTAGCGGGTGTAGACCTCGGGCCGCCAGCGCTTGCACAGTTCCTTGAGCACGGAAACATCGATCAGCCGATAGTGCAGATAAGCATCGAGCTTCGGCATGTATTTGACGATAAAGCGGCGATCCTGGTGAACCGAGTTGCCGCACAGCGGCGAGACGCCCTTCGGCACATGCTGCTCAAGAAACGCGATGATCTGGTCCTCGACCTGCGCCTCGTTCAGCGAGGAAGCCTTGACCCGGTCGATCAGGCCAGACTTGCCATGCGTGTTCTTGTTCCATTCGTCCATCGCATCGAGCACCTCGTCCGGCTGATGCACCGCGAATACCGGCGCTTCGGCGACGGTTTCAAGGTTCGCATTGGTCACCACCAGCGCGACTTCGATGATGCGTTCGCGTTCCGGGTCAAGGCCGGTCATTTCCATGTCCAGCCAGATGAGGTTGTTCTGGTCTTGTGGCATACTCGTTCGTTCCTTTCCAATAATCCGCATAGTATAAATGAGCGCCTGCCAGTTCTCCGTGTTGTTTCTTGTCGCGCTTGCCGCCGGCTGCGCGCTGCACCTGTGGCTGCAATCGCGCCAGATCAGGCATGTCGGCGCGCACCGCGATGCGGTTCCGGCCGATTTCAGCGAAACCATCCCACTCAATGCGCACCAGCGTTCTGCCGACTATACGGCGGCGAAATGCCGCTTCAAACGGATTGAAACCGTCTACGAAGCCTTGCTGCTGCTGGCATTCACCTTCGGCGGCGCGATCGGCTGGCTCGACGCGGCCAGTCGTGCGCTGTCCGATTCGCCGATCCTGACCGGCCTCGCGCTGCTCGCGGGCTTTACCGTGCTGAACGGCCTGCTGACGCTGCCGCTGTCGGTCTATTCGACCTTCGGCATCGAGGCGCGTTTCGGCTTCAACAACATCACGCCCAAACTCTTTGTCCAGGACCTGATCAAGTCCTCGCTGTTAAGCGCCACGATCGGCCTTCCGCTGGCCGCGCTGGTATTGTGGCTGATGCAGCACATGGGCGATGCCTGGTGGCTGTGGGTCTGGGCGACCTGGGTCGGCTTCACTGTGCTGCTGATGCTGGTTTTTCCAACTTGGATTGCACCGTTGTTCAACAAATTTTCCCCGCTCACGGATGAATCGCTGCGGCAAAAAATCGAATCCCTGCTTGCGCGCTGCGGCTTCAAGTCGAGCGGCGTTTTCGTCATGGACGGCTCGAAGCGTTCGAGCCACGGCAACGCGTATTTCACCGGACTGGGGCAGAGCAAACGCATCGTGTTTTTCGACACCCTGCTGAAACAGCTCTCCGAACAGGAAATCCTGGCTGTGCTCGCGCACGAACTCGGCCATTTCCGCCATCGCCATGTGTTCAAGCGCCTGCTGTGGACCTTCGTTCTGGCGCTTGGCCTGCTCTGGCTGCTTGGCCAACTGAAGGGTCAACCGTGGTTCTATCAGGGGCTTGGCGTCGAACAGGCCAGCACCGCCGTCGCGCTGCTGTTGTTCTTTCTGGCACTGCCGGTATTCACCTTCATTTTCGCACCGGTCGGCAGTTGGCTTTCCCGCCGCCAGGAATTCGAAGCGGATGCCTATGCGGCCGAACACGCTTCAGCTGACGATCTCGTCAGCGCGCTGGTCAAGCTCTACCGCGACAACGCCAATACGCTGACGCCCGATCCGCTTTTCAGCAAATTCTATTATTCGCACCCGCCCGCAGCGATTCGCATCGCGGCGCTCAGAGCGCTTGCCAAACCTGCACTGGCCAACCCATGACCCAGACCACCGCCCGTATCGTTGCCAGCTATGGCAGGGCCTATATTCTTGAAACCGCGGATGGCCAGCGTCTGACCGCCTCGGCGCGCGGCAAGAAAACCGACTTTGCCTGCGGCGACCGCGTCGCCGTGAAGGTGCTGAACGCCGAACAGGCGGTCATCGAAAAGGCGCTCGAACGCCATACCCTGCTCTATCGCTCCGACCAGTGGCGCGAAAAGCTGATCGCCGCGAATGTCACCCAGATCGTGATCGTCGTCGCCCCGGTGCCGAGCTTTCTCGACGAACTGATCGGCCGCTGCATGATCGCCGCCGAGGCCGCCGGCATTCACCCGCTGATCTGCCTGAACAAGAGCGATCTTCCCGAAGCCGCCATCGCGCGGCGGAAGCTCAACTATTACACGCAACTTGGTTATGACCTCGTCGAAGTCTCGGCGCTGACCGATGTCGCGCCGCTGCGCGAGCGCCTGTCGGGACACACCTCGGTGCTGGTCGGCCAGTCCGGCATGGGCAAATCGACGCTGACCAATGCGTTGATCCCGGAAGCGAACGCGCGCGTGAACGAAATATCCACGGCGCTCGACTCAGGCAAGCACACGACAACGCACGCGGCGCTGTACAAACTCGACGCGAACTCCGAGCTGATCGACTCGCCCGGCCTGCAATCGTTCGGGCTCGCGCATATCAAGGCCGAGGATCTGACCGCTTATTTCCCGGAATTCCGTGAATTGCTCGGCCAGTGCCGCTTCCACAACTGCCGTCATCGCGCCGAACCCGGTTGCGCGATCCGCGAGGCCGTCGCCTCTGGCGCGGCTTTAGTCTCGCGCCTGGAGCTTCTCAACCGCCTGCAGGATGAACTTGCCAGGATTCCCGGTTATTGATTAAAACGTAACTAATTGATTAATATAGACTTTTTAACAAGCAAATCACGGAGCATGACATGCCGATCGCCCATATCTATCTTGCCGAAGGATTTGAAGAAGTCGAAATGGTCAGCGTCGCCGATATCCTGCGTCGCGCCGACATCGATGCGAAACTCGTTTCGCTGACGGAAAACCTGCTCGTGGCCGGCGCGCACTCGATCGCCGTTCAGGCCGACCTGCCGTTTTCGCAGGCCACCGGCCTTGCCGACGCGATCATCCTGCCGGGCGGCGGGCCGGGGACGCAAAACCTGCTGGCCTGCGCCGCGCTGCACGACCGCCTGCGCGCGCACTTGGCCGCCGGCAAGCATGTCGCTGCGATCTGCGCCGCGCCGATGGTGCTGGCCAAGGCCGGCATTCTGCAAGAGCGCAACGCCTGCTGCTTCCCCGGCTGCGAATCCGCGCTGGTTCATGGCGGCGCGACGGTCACCGCCTACAACGTGGTGACCGACGGGCTGATCACGACTTCGCGCGGCGCAGGCACCGCGGCAGCGTTTGGACTTGAGCTCGCGCGGTTGCTCGTTGGCGACGACAAGGCGCGCGAAGTCGGCCGCACAATGCTGTTCGCCTGATCCCGGTTCAGCGGGCGAACGCGACCAAATGGTCCAATTCGAGCCGGATGCCGATTTCTTCGCCAATCGCATGATCGTGATGGCTCGCGACCAGCGACAGCACAGTCTGCCCTGACGGCAACGCCAGCGTATAAAGAAACTCCGCGCCGCGGAAAGCCTTGGCCAGCACCCGCGCGCGCAGCGAACTTTCGTCGTCATGCTGGATGTCGTCCGGGCGAATCAGGATGTCGAGATCGTACGCCGCCTCATTCTCGGCGCAACGGATTCCTGGCAACGCACCCAGTTCGGTCACGACTTCGCCGCGGGCATCCAGCGTCCCCCGCAACCAGCGCCCTTCGCCAATGAAATCAGCGACAAAGCGGTCTTCCGGATGATGGTACAGCGCATAGGGCGTGCTCCACTGCCGGATCCGGCCTTCGTGCATCACCCCGACGCGGTCGGCCATCGCGAATGCCTCGTGCTGGTCGTGCGTAACCATCACCGCCGTCGCGCCGGCCGCCTTCAGGATCGCACGCACTTCCTGCGCGAGCTTTTCCCGCAGTTCGGCATCCAGATTGGAAAATGGCTCGTCGAGCAGCAACAGCCGGGGCGCGGGCGCCAGGGCGCGAGCCAGCGCGACGCGCTGCTGCTGACCACCGGAAAGCTGATGCGGCATGCGCTGTGACTCCCCGGCCAAGCCGACCAGCTCCAGCATCTGCGCAACCCGCGCCGCACGCTCGCTCCGCGGCAAGCGCGCGAGGCCAAAGCCCACGTTGGCCGCGACGGAAAGATGCGGAAACAACGCATAGTCCTGGAACACCATTCCGATCTGGCGCGCTTCGGGCGCTACGGTTTTTCCCGGCATGCTGACCGGCTCGCCGTCGAGCACGATCCGGCCGGCGCGCGCCGGCTCGAACCCGGCGATCGCACGCAATGCGGTCGTTTTGCCGCAGCCTGACGCACCGAGCAGGCAACCGATTTCGCCGCGAGCAAGCTGCAACGACAGTTCGCGCACGACGCGTTGCTCGCCGTAGCCAATTTCGAGACCGCTTACTTCCAGCAAGGCTTGGCTCATGATTTATTTCTCCGTTTGCCGCACCAGCATTGCCACAGGCAACAGGCCGGCCAGCACGATGCCGAGGCTGGGCAGCGCGGCGCGCTCCCACATGCCTTCCGAGGTCATTTCAAACACACGCACCGCCAGCGTTTCCCAGCCGAATGGCCGCGTCATCAGGGTGATCGGCAGCTCTTTCATCGTTTCGACGAAAACCAGCAGCAACGCAGTCAACATCCCGCCGCGCAGCATCGGCAACTGCAGCCGCCACAGCAGCGCGCATCCGCTGACGCCGAGCGAGCGCGCAGCGTCTTCCTGATTGCGCGTGATTCGCTGCATCGCGGCATCGACCGGCTGGTGGCCGACCGCAAGAAAACGCGTGCACAAGGCCAGCAGAATCACGAGCAGCGAGCCGCTCAGGATCTGGCCGGCGGCTCCGCCGAAGCGCTGCCACAACGCAACCAGATACTGGTCGATCCAGGCGACCGGGATAAAGATACCGACCGCGAGCACGGTTCCCGGAACCGCGTAGCCGAGTGTCGACAGCCGCGCGAGCCCGCGATTGAGCGGGACGGGATTCCGGCGAACCAGATGCGCGAGCACCAAAGCCAGCAGCGCAACAACCAGCGCAACGGTCGCGGACAATGCCAGCGAGCGCAACAAGAAACCCGCGTAGCGCGCATCGAGTTCTTCGCTCCAGACCTGCGCGGCCCAGTAAACGAGTTGCAGCACCGGCAGCACGAACGCGATCAGCAGCACGGTCAGACAGATGCCGGTCGCAAGCCAGCGCCGTCCGCCATACAACACGATGCGCGCACCCTGCCCGCCCTTGCCGTGGAAATGCCGGGCGCCACGGCTTTTCGCCTCGCCCCAGGCCAGCAGCAGCACGAACAACACCAGCAAGGATGCGAGCTGCGCAGCGGCAGGCAAACTGAACAGCGAAAACCATGCCTTGTAGATCGCCGTCGTGAACGTGTCGAAATTGAAGATTGAAACCGCGCCGAAGTCGGCAAGGCTTTCCATCAGCGCCAGCGTCACGCCGCCGGCCAGCCAGGGACGCGCCATCGGCAAGGCGACGCGCCAGAGCGCCTGAGTGCGGGTCAGCCCGAGCGTCTGCGCGGCCTCGAGCGCGCGACGACCCTGTGACAGGAACGCTTCGCGAGCGAGCAGATAGACATACGGGTAAAACGCGAGCGTCAGCGTGATCAGCGCGCCGGCGCGCGAACGAACGGGCGGGAACCAGACCGAATCGCCGGCGATCAGGCGCAGCGCGGATTGCAGCGGGCCTGAATAATCGAACAGTCCGACCAGCACGAAAGCCAGCACATACGCCGGCATCGCCAGCGGCAGCACCAGCGCCCAGGAAAAAAACCGCCGCCCGGGGAAATCACAGGCGGCGGTCAGCCACGCGAGCGATGCGCCGAGCAACAGTACGCCAGCGCCAACACCGCCAATCAGCAGCGCGGTGTTGGCAAGCACATCCGGCAATACATAGCGGGCCAAGTGCGCCCAGACATCCGGTTGCGGTTGCAGGAACGATGACAGCACGACCAACAGCGGAACGAGCGTCAGCAATGCGATCGGCGCCAGCCACGGGGAAACTCTCGGCAATCCTGATACCTTTAAAGTTAAAATATCAATAAAATCAAATACTTACAATCAAGTCTTCCGTTTTGCCAGGGAAGGCTTGCCGCGATTATTTGTACCCGGCCCGATCCATCAGCCGCGTCGCCTGCGCCTGCAATTCGCCAGCCTTGGCTACGTTGACCAGATTCGGCTTGAACGCTCCCCAGCCGGCGATCAGGCTGTCCGGCTTGATCTTCGGGTTGGCCGGAAATTCAAGATCCTTGTCGGTATACAGGTTTTGCGCCTTGGCCGATGACAGCCATTCCAGCAGGCGGATCGCGCCCTTCTCGTTCTTCGCGTAGCGGGTCAGGCCGGCGCCGGAGATGTTCACATGCACGCCGTCGGTCTTCTGATTGGCCCAGAAGATTCCGACCGGGAAACCCGGTTCTTTATCCTGAATGCGGCCGTAGTAATAGGTATTCGCGATGCCGACTTCGCACTGGCCGGCGGCAATCGCTTTCAGCAACGCCGTATCGTCGGCGAATACGTCGGTCGCAAGGTTGGTCACCCAGCCGCGCACGATCTGTTCCGCCTTGGCTTCGCCGTGCTGCGCGATCAGCATCGCAACCAGCGACTGGTTGTAGACCTTTTTCGACGTGCGCAGGCAGAGTTTGCCTTTCCACTTCGGATCAGCAAGATCTTCATAACTCGAAAGCGTCTCGGGCTTGACCTTGGCCTTGCTGTAGAAGATCGTTCGCGCACGCACCGACAGACCATACCACTCGCCTTGCGGATCGCGCAGGTGGGCCGGGATGTTCGTTTCGAGCAGCGCCGATTTTACGGGCTTCAGTGCGCCCTGTTGCGAAGCCTGCCACAGATTGCCGGCATCGACCGTGACCAGCAGGTCGGCAGGCGTATTGCTGCCTTCGGCTTTCAGGCGGGCCAGCAATGCGCCTTCCTTATCGGTCACGAAACGGACATCGATACCCGTTTCCTTGCTAAAGGCATCGAACAGCGGCTTGATCAGCTGCTCGTTGCGAGCCGAGTAGACGGTCACGGTTTCGGCCAGCACGGGAACACAAGTCGCGGCCAGCGCGGCGGACAACATCAGTTTATTCAGTTTCATAGCGCAGATATCTCACAAAAAGTTGCAGCGGATGGACTCGCCAACTATAAAGCAAATGATACTTATTCTCAATAAATCAGAAAAAATTCCCGCAGCTTTTCGTCTGCGGGAATTTTTCTCTCCGACTTACGCGGATCGTTTTGCGTACACTAAAATCAAATAATTTATATTATTCAAAGAGTTACAATTAACCCATTACGCTAGCAAGGATTGCATCTCCACCTCAACCGCTTTATGATTTTCCAGCATTGTCGCGGAAGGCTTGCCGCACAAACTCACGATCACGGTAACCAAACCGCCCAGAACGAACCCCGGAACAATTTCGTACAAGCCCAGCCAGCCCCCCTGTTTCCAGACCACCACGGTGACCGCACCAACCAGTACGCCGGCCAGCGCGCCATTGCGTGTCATGCGCGACCAGAACAAGGACAGGATAATGACCGGGCCAAACGCCGCGCCAAAACCGCCCCACGCGTAACTAACCATGCCGAGCACCTTGCTCTGCGGATTGCTGGCAATCGCGATTGCAACCAGGGAAATTGCCATCACCATCGCGCGCCCCATCCAGACCAGCTCCGCCTGACTCGCATCCTTGCGCAGGAAGGTGCGGTAAATATCCTCGGTCAACGCACTTGAGCACACAAGCAGCTGACATGACAGTGTGCTCATCACAGCGGCGAGGATCGCGGCAAGCAGCAGGCCGGCAACCCAGGGATTGAACAGTTGCTTGGCGATCTCAATAAATACTGTTTCACTGTTCGCGTTAACGGCTGCTGCACCGCCGACGTGCGTCAGAAAATAAGGAATGCCGACAAAACCGACCGCAACCGCGCCACCGAGGCACAGAATCATCCAGGTCATGCTGATCCGGCGCGCAGCCGAAATCGTCTTGACCGATTCAGCCGCCATAAAGCGCACCAGAATGTGCGGCTGCCCAAAGTAACCAAGGCCCCACGCCATCAGGGACACAATGCCGGTGAACGTCGCCCCTTTCATCATATCGAGTTTGGCCGGCTCAATTAGATCGGCAACCGACTGCGCCGGCTGCAAACCTTCGACCACAGCAAAGTAAGCAACGACCGGCGCCAGAATCAGCGCGGTAATCATCAGCGAGGCCTGAATCGTATCGGTCCAGCTCACGGCGAGAAAACCACCGATAAACACGTAGGCAATCGTACAGGTTGCCCCTACCCACAACGCGGTTACATAAGGCAGACCAAACATGTTCTCGAACAGACGGGCGCCCGCAACAACACCCGAGGCACAATAGATGGTAAAGAAAACCAGAATCACTGCAGTCGTCAGGATACGCAGCAAATTTTGCTTGTCCTCGAAGCGGTTGGTCAGGTAATCAGGGAGGGTCAGCGCATTTCCGGCACGCTCGGTATACAAGCGCAACCGGCCGGCGACGAAACGCCAATTCAGATAGGCACCGGAAGTCAGACCAATCGCAATCCACGCTTCACTGATGCCAGAAAGATAAATCGCTCCCGGCAGCCCCATCAGCAACCAACCACTCATATCGGAAGCACCTGCCGACAGCGCCGTCACGAAACTGCCCAAACTGCGACCGCCGAGAATATAGTCGGACAGGTTTTGCGTACTGCGATAACCCAGCCAGCCGATAAGCAGCATCCCCAGCAAATAAATGCCGAAGGTGATCACGGCAGGATCTATAAGAATCATGGAATCGCTCCAATCGGGACACATAACAAGTTGAAAGCGGGCTACCTTACAGCAAAGCGCTACCGAGCGCCATTACATGGTAAGCGCCCAGCCCGAACTCCCGCATCGACGAACTGCTGCAGATCAAGTGCTGATCGGATTCGGTCTGCCCTGTGAATGCGGGCGGGCCGGATGCTTACGATTCTCTCGGGCAAAGGGCCGTTCTATCTCGATGGTGAAGAGCGGTAACTGAGCGAGAGCGATGTTTTGCGTGTCGATCCGGCCGCCAAACGCTGCATCAAGGCGGACGCAAGCGGCTCGCTGCGCTTTGTTTGTATCCAGACCAAAATCAACAGCCTGACACAATTCACGGAAACCGATGGTGTGCCGGCCAAAGGAAAGCCTGGCTGGATGTAATTGCTCAATAACTCATCGAGAGAGTAGACAGCATAAGAAACAAAAAACCCGCAAAGCCTTGCGCTATGCGGGTTTGATGGACTTTCTTGGGCTGCTTTGTACCAGTAACTGGTGCCCGGGACGGGGGTCGAACCCGTACAGCTTGCGCCGAGGGATTTTAAGTCCCTTGTGTCTACCAATTTCACCACCCGGGCGGTGGAGTGCGGATTCTAGCAGCGACCCGGGCCGCATGCCATGCTGGCGGGAACAAAAACCACCTCAGCTCCGGCGAATCCGGCCGACTCGCTCCAGCACTGCCTCGACCAGATCCGGCCGCAGACAATCGAACTCTTCAAGGTCATCCATGCCGCGCAGCCAGGTCAGCTGTCTTTTCGCGAGCTGGCGCGTCGCGGCGATGCCTTTTTCGCGCAGTTGCTGCTCACCAATCAGGCCGTCCAGATATTCCCACGCCTGACGATAGCCGACGCAGCGCATTGATGGCAGGTCGGGATGCAGCGCGTATTGGCCGCGCAGCGCGCGCACTTCGTCCAGCAAGCCCTGGTCGAGCATCTGGTCGAAGCGTTCGGCGATCCGCGCATGCAGCACGGCACGGTCGGAAGGAACGAGCGCGAGCTTCGTCAGCGCATATGGCAGCGGCGCCGCGCCCGGTTCGGCCAGCAGTTCACTCATCGGCCGGCCGGCGAGCAGGCAGATTTCCAGCGCGCGCTCAATGCGCTGCGAGTCGTTCGGCTTCAGTCGCTCGGCGGTGGCCGGATCGAGCTCGGCGAGCCGCTCGTGCAGCGCGGGCCAGCCGAGTTGCCCGGCATCGGCCTGCAACTGCTGGCGCAACGCGGCGTCGGCCTGCGGCAGGTCGTGGATGCCGTGCTGCAAGGTATTAAAATACAGCATCGTGCCGCCGACGAGCACCGGCACCCGGCCACGTGCGGTGATGTCGGCCATCAGACGCAGTGCATCCACGCGAAACTGCGCCGCGGAATACGCCTGTTCCGGACTGATGATGTCGATCAGGTGGTGCGGCGCGCGCGCCAGCGTGGCCGCGTCGGGCTTGGCGGTGCCGATGTCCATGTCGCGGAAAACCAGCGCGGAATCAACCGAGATCAGCTCGACCGGCAGGCCGGCTTCGACGAGCCGCACCGCGCAGGCGGTCTTGCCGCTCGCGGTCGGGCCCATCAGAAAAATTGCGGGCGGCAAAATCCGCTTCATTGACATAATTAAAAAGTCTTTATAAATCAATAACTTACAAAATCAATCCCGAAACACCACTCGCGCATTGAGACTAGCGATCATGATCGCGGCCAGTACGGCGGGCACAAATGCAAAACCGCCGAGCAGCGGCAACATCAGGGCCAGGCAAAGCGCGAAACCACCAAGGCCGAGCAAGCCACTGACGAATCCGCGCAGCAGGCGCAAGGCGGCGTGCGGCCCGCTGCGCGCCAGCGTGAACGCCGGCATCACCGATCCGGCGACCGGGAACGCGGCAAGCAGCCCGGTCCATTCCGGACCCAGCCTGCCCGACGCGCTGGTCAGCCCGAAAACGAGAACAAACGCGGCAACGATGCGCGCGAATAATTCGATCTTCGGCAGCGACGCGGAAACGGCCGGCGCATTGGGCCGCGCCATGAACCAGCCGACGCAGAACAGCGCCAGTACGGCGGCCGAGGCAAACAGCCAGTATGGCAGGCTGACGTTGCGGCACCCTTGCGCCACAAGCAGGAAAGCGCCCCAGCCGGCCAGCAGGCAGGTGAGCCAGTGAAAACGGCGCGCGAGCCGTGAGAACAGCCACAGGTAGGCTGCCAGCGGCGCAAGGCCGAGCAACAGCATCCCCGCGACCTGCGCGGCATAATCCGTGCCGTGTTCCAGCCACAACACGGCAAGAATCGGCCCGGCGATCACCGGCAGGCCGGAAAACAGTCCAGCCAAGGCCGGGCCGTAGCGCTTGCCGGCGAGGCTCGCGCCGCCAACCAGCAGCGGCGCGCCAAACAGCTTGACCGCGAGCACAAACATTTACTTGCCCCGCATGAACAGCTTGTCGATCTCCGCCAGCGACAGGCGGAACCAGGTCGGGCGGCCGTGATTGCACTGGCCCGAACGCTCGGTCGCCTCCATCTGGCGCAACAGCGCGTTCATCTCGGGAATCGTCAGGCTGCGATTTGCGCGCACCGAGCCGTGGCAGGCCATCGTCGCAAGGATCGCATTGCGCCGGCCTTCGAGCGCCTGGCTGCTGCCGACGCCGCGCAAATCAGCCAGCACTGCCTGCGCCAGCTCAACCGGATCGGCGTCTTGCAATAGCTGCGGCAGCGCGCGGATCGCCAGCTGGGTCGGCGACTGCACGCTGATCTCGAAGCCAAGTTCGGCCAGCGCCTGCGGATGGTCCTCGACCGTCGCGACATCGAGCCTGTCGGCGGCGAACACATGCGGAATCAGCAGCGCCTGGCGCGGCAAGGTCTGCGCCTCGATCGCAGACTTGAGCTTTTCGTAGACGACGCGTTCGTGCCCGGCGTGCATGTCGACGACGATCAGCCCTTCGGCGCTCTGCGCGAGGATATAGATGCCGTGCAGCTGCGCGAGCGCGAAGCCGAGCGGCGGGATGCCGGACTCCGCTTCGGCGGCGGGAAGGTTGACCGCGATCGGTTCGTTTTCCGGACGTTTCAGGTCGCCGAACATGCGCTCATAAAACGCGAGCGATTCCTGCGCGGCGGGTTGCGGCGCGGGCGGCTGGCGATACGCCATTTCGGCATAGCTGCGCGGAGAAAACGCCTGAACCGGCTCGGCGGGCCGCTGCACCTCGCCGGTTTCCGGGTCAATGGCGGCTGCGGACTGCATTCCGGCTTTCGCGCCGGACAGCGCCTTGTTCAGGCCGGTCAAAAGGAAGCGGTACAGCGCCTGCGATTCACGGAAGCGCACTTCGATCTTGGTCGGATGCACGTTCACGTCGACGCCTTCCGGCGCCATTTCGAGGAACAGGCAGTAGGCCGGATGGCGCTCGTGGTGCAGCACGTCGCGGTAGGCTTCGCGCAGCGCGTGCTGGATCAGCTTATCGCGGACGAAGCGGCCGTTGACGAAGAAATACTGGCCGTCGCGGCTGGATTTGCCTTGGGTCGGCGAGCCGGCCAGACCAAACAGGCGCAGGCCGCCGAATCCCTCGTCGACTGCGATCGCCTGGCGCGTGAATTCGTCGCCGAGGATCGCCGCTGCGCGCTTGCCGAGATCGCCACGCAGCAGGCGCGCCTGCGCGCGGCCATTGTGCGTCAGCGCGAACTGGATGGCCGGGTGCGCAAGCGCGATGCGCTTGACCATGTCATCGCAATGCGCGAACTCGGTTGCTTCGGATTTCAGGAACTTGCGCCGGGCCGGCGTCTGGTAATACAGGTCGTGGACTTCGACGGTCGTGCCGGCGGCGAGCGCGGCCGGGACCGGATCCTGCAGCGCGCCATGATCGGCTTCGATGCGCCACGCATGCGCGCCGCCTTCGTGGCGGCTGGTCAGCGCGAGGCGCGAAACCGAGGCAATGCTCGCGAGCCCTTCACCGCGGAAGCCGAGCGTGGCAACTCGGCCGAGGTCGTCGAAATCGCGGATCTTGCTCGTCGCGTGGCGATGCAACGCCAGCGGCAGATCGTCGTGCTCGATGCCGCAGCCATCGTCGCTGACCTTGATCAGCTTGGCGCCGCCCGCCTGCAGTTCGACCTGGATGCTCTGGCTACCGGCATCGACGCTGTTTTCCAGCAGCTCCTTCAGCGCCGAGGCCGGGCGCTCGACCACCTCGCCGGCGGCGATCTGGTTGACCAGATGATCGGAAAGAAGCTGGATGCGCGGCATGGATGCGGACCGGATTCGACAAGGCTCGCCAGTATACCAGCGCGATGCGAGTCTTTCGGGCAAGTGGATGGTCGGCTCAGCCTTCGTCGCACAGCAGCGCGTGCTGCACGGCCTTGCGCGTCAGGTGCGGCGCGAACAGTTCGATAAAATCGTAAACATAGCCACGCAGATACGCATCCTTACGGATGCCGATCCGGGTCTTGGACGGCTCGAACAGGTGCGCAGCGTCGATCGCGGTCAACGCATTGTCCTTTTCCGGATCGTAGGCCATCTCGGCGATCAGGCCGACGCCCAGTCCGAGCGCGACATAGGTCTTGATCACGTCGGTATCGATCGCTGACAGCGCGACTTGCGGCTCGAGCTTTTTCGCGGCAAAGGCCTGGTTGATCTGCGAGCGGCCGGCAAACGCGAAATCGTAGGTCACGATCGGCCACGCGGCGATATCCTCGAGCGTGATCTTGTGGTCAAGCCGGGTCAGTGGATGACCGTTCGGCACAACGACGCAACGGTTCCACTCGAAGCACTCGAGCATCGCCAGCTCAGGAAACAGCGAGATGCCTTCGGTCGCAATCGCGATGTCGGCCTCGCCGCTGATCACCATTTCGCAGATCTGCGTCGGCGTTCCCTGCTTCAGCGCGAGTCTGACCTGCGGATAGCGTTGCAAAAACGCCTTGATCGGGCCAGGCAGCGCATAGCGCGCCTGCGTGTGCGTCGTCGCGATCGTCAGGCTGCCGTTTTCAACCCGCACGAACTCCTCGCCGACCCGCTTGAGGTTCTGCGCCTGCATCAGCATGCGCTCGGCGATCCGCAGCACTTCCTTGCCCGGCGCAGTCACATCAACGACGCGTTTGCCGTTGCGGATGAACACCTGCACTCCGAGTTCGTCTTCGAGCATGCGGATCTGCTTCGAAATACCCGGCTGCGAGGTATGCAGCTTTTCCGCCGCATCGGTGACGTTCAGACCTTGCTTGTAGACTTCGACCAGATAACGCAACTGCTGCAGCTTCATGCCCCACCCCGTTTAATAACAGAATCTTATTTGCAATAAAGATAACAGCACTGCGCACATATAAGCAACCGCGCCAGCCCATCATGAATCAACACAAACATAACCTATTGATTATTATGATATTTTTATCAACCAAGCACCCAGGCAGCGAAAATCGCCAGCACGGTTACTGACACGACGTAACTGACGGTAAAATACCGGGATGAACAAGAACAAGCTTTCCGTGCTGCGGCCCGATCCTGCAAGCCCGACTCCGCTTTACCTGCAAATCGCCAACAAGCTGACGATGGCCATCCAGGCCGGCTACTGGCTAGCGAACCAGCCGTTGCCATCGGAACGCGCGCTGGTCGAGGCGTTCGGCATCTCGCGCGTGACCGCACGCAAGGCGCTCGAAGTGCTTGAGCAGGAAGGCCGCATTCAGCGCCGCCCAGGATCCGGTTCCTACATCACGCCGCGCCTCGAGCAGCCGCTCGCGCGCTTTACCCACCTGTCCGAGATGATCAAGCAGCGCGGCTTCAAGCCGGGCTCGCGCTGGCTCAATCGCGAAGTCGCATTCGCCAACGCCGAGGAAATGCAGCACCTGAACCTGCCGCACAACAGCCGCGTATCACGCCTGCTGCGCGCGCGCACGGCCGACGAGGTCGTCATCGGCATCGAGCGCACTGCGCTGCCGCATGAGCTTGTCCCTGACCCGGAAGCCGTCGGCGCTTCGCTGTACGATTACCTGCGCACCACAGGATTCGGCATCGTCCGCGCAACGCAACATATCGGCGCAGCCAGCGTAACCGCGGAGCTTGCCGGCCTGGTCGATCAGCCGCCGGGCGCTGCCATGCTGCACCTGACCCGCATCGGATACCTCGACAATGGCGTTGCCGTCGAACTGACCCACTCGTGGTTCCGCAGCGACTATTTCACGCTGGTCGCCGAACTGAAGATGTAAAAAAGCCGGCGCAGCATCGCGCCGGATTGGCAAAACCGGGCAGGAAACCATGAATCCAGCCTGATCACGCTTGAAGTTTTCACCCCGGCAAAAGCCGGGGTCCAGCAGTTCCGATCAGCGCCGTTGCCCGATACCGGCTTGCGCCGGCATAGCGGAAACTTCACTGGGCCGGATCAAGAGCGCCCGAGCCCCTTCAGCAGCGACAAGCCCTGCTCGAGCAGGCCGCCCGCTTCGGGAACCTGGCCATCCGGGGTCAGCTTGTCGACCACCTGGGGCAGCAATGCCGCCAGTCCGTTCGATGCGTCTCCCAAGGGCACGCCGAGTTTCTCGGCGATCGCCTGCACCTGCTCGTTACCGAGCACCGCATTGAGTTGTTCGCCCGAGATCGGCAGATTCTGCCCGGTGCTGATCCACGAGGAAACCAGCTCGCCCAACCCTTTTTCCTGGAACGTATTGGCCAGGCCCTGAATCCCGCCGGCCTGATCGATCAAGCCCGTAATCACTCCGAGCATCCCACCCTGCCCGCCTTCCTGATTCGATAGCACACTGGTAATCGAGTCCAACAATCCCATGATGTTCTCCTGAAGTTGGTACAGCCCCGCGCACCGCGCGCCATCCAGACTGGGGCCGTATCGGAAAAATAGGCAGGAAGGCGGATTGGCCACAAGAAGAATCGGTTTTTCCCACCGACCAGCGCGAAAACCCACCCCGGTTTGCCAGCCATGCCGCTCGCAGCTACCATGCCGCTATCTATTCCCCGCGGAGCCCATCTTATGTCGCTGGTCATTTTCCTCGCGCTGATCGCCGTTTTCCTGCTGTATATCGTGATGCTGTACAACAACCTGGTTCAGCTCAAGCACAATATCGGCAAGGCTTGGTCGAACATCGACGTGCTGTTGAAGCAACGCCACGACGAACTGCCGAAGCTGGTCGAAACCTGCAAGCAGTACATGCAGTTCGAGCAGGCCACGCTGGACAAGGTCATGCAGGCCCGCGCCGGCGTCGCGGCCGCACGCGAGGCGCGCAACATCGGCGCACTGGGAACGGCTGAAACCTCGCTGCGCGCAGGACTCGGCGCGCTGTTCGCGACCGTCGAGGCTTATCCGGAACTCAAGGCCAGCGAGCACTTCCAGTATCTGTCCGCGCGCATCACCGAACTCGAAAACTCGATCGCCGACCGACGCGAGTTCTACAACGAGAGCGTGAACCTGAACAACGTGCGCATCGAGCAGTTCCCGGACATCGTGATCGCCCGGCTATTCCAGTTCGAACCGGCGCAATTGCTTGAATTCACGGCCGAAGACCGCCGCGACGCCGACCTGTCCGCCCTGTTCGCGCCGAAGTGATCCGGCTCAATTCGCTCCAGCAAGCCCGCTCGCTGCTGATCGCCACTCCGGCTCCGACGCTGATCCTCGGCTTTGCGGCATGGCGGATCGGTACGCTCAAGGGCTGGGCGACCTGCCTCGGCATTCTCGGCATCATCAGCTTCTATGGCTGGTTCGCCAACGAACGACAGCGCCGCGCGCTCGCGAACACGCCGACCGCACGGATAGGCTCGGCGCCGCAGGGCTACGTCGAACTCAATGGCAGCGCAAAGGTCGCCGGTCAGTCGCTGGTCTGCCCGATCACGCTGCTGCCCTGCGTCTGGTACCGCTGCCTGACCGAGCGCGACCGCGATCACAACAACCGTTACGAATACGAAAGCGAGGACGAGAGCGCCGAGTCGTTCCTGCTCGACGACGGCAGCGGCGAGGTGCTCGTCTATCCGGAACATGCGCAGATCGAAGCCGGCAAGCCGGACGTGCGCATCGAAGGGGATTTCCGCTACACGATCTGGACGATCCGGGCCGGCCAGCCGCTGCTCGTTCTCGGCGATTTTATCTCGGTGCGCGGCGACGAAAACCTCGATTTCAGGCGCGACGTCAGCCAGCGACTCGCCGAAATGAAGCAGGACAAGGCCGAACTGCTGCGCCGCTTCGACCTGAACCGAGACGGCGAAATTGACCTGGCCGAGTGGGAAGCCGCGCGCGCCGCCGCGGCCAACGAAATCCGCGCCGAATACCGCAGCTTGCAGGCTGCCACCGCGACTCATGTACTGCGCAACCCCGCCAGCGGACAATTGTTCCTGATTACGACGCGCAGCGAGAAACGGATGCTGCGCGGCTACCGGCTGTGGCGCTGGTATCACTTGCTCGTGCTGCTCGCTGCGTTACTGTTCCTGTGGCAACTCCAGCACGATCCAACGCTTCTTGGCCGAACAAATCAATAAGTAATTGATTTATATAAATTTTTACAAAGCCCGCGCAAGCGGGCTTTGTCTTGATGCCAGCGGAGGGTGAAAAAACCGGCTCAATGCGAACCATCACTCCGGTTTGACGAGCGTACGCCGAGATAACTCTTGATCGCTGCGATGACCAACGGCACCGCGCCGAACACAATGAACACGATATCGCCTGGCATCCGCATCCATTCGAGCAGACGCGCCCACTCGCTTCCGATGTAATCCAGGCTGCGCGCATGCCAGTACCCGTTCTCGAGCACGTCCCAAAGCTGCAATACTCCGCTCGGAAACAGGCTCAGAATCACCATCATCGCCAGCCCGACGTTGCAGCCCCAGAATGCGATCTTGATGTATTTTTCAACACCGGGCCAACGCGCATCGTCGCTGACCTGTCGCAGCACGAACACCATCAACGCGATCGCCAGCATGCCAAATACGCCCATCAGTGCGGCATGGCCATGGTTTGGCGTCAACAAGGTCCCTATCTCGAAGTAGCTGACAATCGGCAGGTTGATCAGGAACCCGAAAACGCCGGCGCCTGTGAAGTTCCAGAAACCCACCGCCATCAAGAAATAAAACGTCCACTTGTGCTGCTGCGTTATGGTTGCGCCGGGCGCATTGCGGTCACCGCGCGTGGTGCGGATGAAATCCCAGGCATCCAGCGTCAACAGGGTCAAGGGGACGACCTCAAGCGCGGAAAAAACCGCGGAAACAGCCATGTTCACGCTGGTCTGGCCAGTGAAATACCAGTGATGTCCCGTCCCCATCAATCCGCCGATAAAATACAGGATGGCATCGAGATAAATCACCCGCAAAGCGGTATTGCGCCGCGTCAACCCAAGTTGATAGAACGTCAGCGCGACCACCGTCGTGGCGAAAAATTCAAAAAAGCCTTCGACCCACAAATGAATGATCCAGAAACGCCAGGTATCCACCACGGTAAAGTTAGTCTTGGCGCCGAAAAACAGGGCGGGAACATAGAAGACCGGAATTGCCAGGGCGGCCACCAGGAACATTTTGACAATCGGCCTTGCTGCCGGCTGGATCAGCGCGCGTGGCCGCACCAGTTTCCAAAGCAAGCCAAACCAGACGAGCAAACCGGCCACCAGCAGGTATTGCCATACACGCCCGAGTTCCAGATACTCCCATCCCTGATTGCCGAACCAGAACCACCAGCGGCCAAGCAGTTGCGAAATTCCCAGCCACTCGCCGAGCAGACTTCCGCCGATAACCAGCGCAAACGCGCCGAACAATACGTGCGTCCAGCCAGCCAGCCAGCGCGGCTCGTCGGTGCGCAGCGAGCGCCCCAAAAACAGCGCAGCAGCGACATAAGCCGTAGCGATCCAGAAAATCGCCAATTGCAAATGCCAGGTGCGCATCAGGTTGCTTGGAAAAATACGTTCCAGATCAAAGCCATAGAAACTGCTCGGATCAGTCCGGTAATGCGCGAGGGCTCCACCCACCAGCGCCTGGCACAGCAGCAGCAGGGCCACGACTACAAAGTATTTCACCAATGCCTTCTGGCCCGGGCTCGATCGCCCCGGTGCGAGTTGCGGATGTATGAGATCACCGCGCGAGTTCCAGCCAAGATAATCAAATTTTCCGAATGCCAGCAATACCACCGCGATACCGGCAAGCAGCGCGATCAGGCTCGCCGCACTCCATAACAACGCATCCGCCGTGGGCTGATTGCCAACGCTCGGGTCATATGGGAAATTATTGGTATAGGAATAAGTCTTTCCCGGGCGTGCAGCGACCGAAGCCCAAGCCGTCCAGGTAACAAAGGCGGCAAGCTGACGCAATTCGATCGGATCCGTGATGAGATTAGCCTGCAAGCCACCGTTGCGCGAAGGATGGCGGAAATAGTCAGCCCAGTACTCGATCTGCTGGCGATAAGCCGCGGCCTGCGGCGCCGTCAGATGCAATGTCTGCGAGGCTGCGTCGTAACGATTGGTTTTAAGGGTTGTCGTCGTTTCGCCGCGCACGGCAGCCTGTTGCGATTGCGATAGCGAGGCAAACGGCTGCCGGTATTGTTGTTGCGCGATGGCTTCCGCGGTATGCAAACCCATCCGGTGCAAGGCTTCGGCCGAATAATCCGGTCCAAGATACGCGCCGTGCCCCCAGATACTGCCGTTGGCCATCAAACCATACTTGAGAAATACAGCTTGGCCGGCGCCGATTTCGTCACCGTCGAACACGGATGCACCTTGTTCATCGACCACTTGCGCCGGGATCGGAGGGGCATTGCGGTAGGACAACATCGTGATGGCGATCAGCCCGGAAAATCCCATCACCATCACCATCAATACAATCCGAATCCACCAGGGTGAAAGCGGGCCTTCGTCTTCGGTCAACAACGGTGCGGCGGCGTTCACGATCCACTCCCTTGCCTGTCGATGCTGCTTGATAGACCCGCCCCTTGTGTTTTGCAAATGATTCCTTGATCGACGCACCTGCTTTCACTTCACGACAAACAGCCGACTGCGCAAAAAAGCCAGCATTTCTGCTGGCTTCATGGATAGCGCAAAAAACGTGCCGGCGATGTTAGCTACGGTAATCCGCGTTGATCTTCACATAGTCGTAGGAAAAATCACAGGTCCAGACTGTTGCGCTTTCTGTGCCACGGTTCAGCTTCACTGTGATCGTGATCTCGGGCTTGTTCATCACGCGCTGGCCATCCTCCTCC
>RRZU011741291.1_pt1 | contig 21006 bp, 18 predicted proteins | sample 2165561 | NCBI WGS metagenome assembly RRZU01 (sample SAMN10456909, study PRJNA506462) | wastewater metagenome | isolation source: wastewater sludge | place: USA: Moscow, Idaho | reverse complement strand
CTAAAAGAGCCCATCACTTTAAAAAAAACATTAGGTGTACTACTTGGCTGTTCCGGTGCTCTTATTTTGATTCTAACCAGTGCCGCATCAGGCAATGCTAAAGTTGGCAATATCAAAGGTGACCTGCTCTGTCTTGCAGCGCAATTCTCTTTTGCTATTTATCTGTCACTCTTCAATCCGATTATCAAGCGTTACAATGTTTTCACTATTAATAAATGGATGTTCCTCTGGTCTGCTCTCATTATTCTGCCTTTTACCTCGCACCACGTGATGCAGATAGAATGGACACAGGTTCCTACACAAACATGGCTGGAAGCTGGCTATGTCGTACTCTTCGGCACGTTCATCGGATACATCCTTACAATGATAGGACAACGAGTTCTTCGTCCAACAGTAGTAAGTATCTATAATTATATTCAACCTATCGTATCTGTCACGGTAAGTATACTTATGGGAATTGGCATCTTTACTTTTTTCCAGGGTGTCGCAATAATTCTTGTCTTCTCAGGAGTTTGGCTGGTTGTTAAATCAAAATCAAAGAAAGATATCAATTCTTCTAAAATTTAATACCACTTTATTATAAGAAAGGCATTCTGGTATATACCACAAACATGGTATACAGAATGCCTTTCTTGTGCTATTATCTCTCTAATTTTTTTGCCGTATCTTTGCCTACGTTAATTAGAAATAATAAAAACAGAAATTAAAAGAAAGGACTTGGATTATGGGGAATGGGAAAAAACTTCATTTTGAAACTTTACAACTTCACGTAGGTCAGGAGCAACCCGACCCTGCGACAGATGCCAGAGCTGTACCTATCTATCAAACAACATCTTATGTGTTCCATAATTCCCAGCATGCAGCGGATCGTTTCGGTTTAAAGGATGCAGGAAATATTTATGGCCGGCTCACCAACTCTACTCAAGGTGTATTTGAAGAACGTGTATCCACACTTGAAGGTGGTGTAGGAGGCCTGGCTGTAGCTTCAGGCGCAGCTGCTGTAACTTACGCTATCACAAATCTGGCAACAGCAGGTGACCATGTTGTTGCCAGCAAGACGATCTACGGAGGGACCTATAATCTTCTCGCACATACTTTGATCCACTTCGGTATAGAAGCTACTTTTGTTGATCCAGACAATTATGAAGAACTCGAAGCTGCTATCAAACCTAATACGAAACTAGTTTATATTGAGACTTTAGGTAATCCGAATTCAAATATTTCGGATATCGAACGCAATGCAGAAATAGCTCACCGACACGGTATCCCGTTGCTTATAGACAACACCTTTGGTACACCTTATCTCATTCGCCCGATTGAGCACGGAGCTGACATTGTGGTACATTCCGCTACAAAATTCATTGGCGGACATGGGAGTTCTCTAGGTGGTGTTATCGTCGATGGAGGCACTTTCAACTGGATGAAAAGCAATAAGTTTCCAGGTTTTACGAATCCGGATGCTTCCTATCATGGAATAAAGTTCGGAGAAGTCCCTGCTCCTTTCGTAACTCGTGTACGAGCCTTGCTTCTGCGTGATGAGGGTGCAACTATCTCCCCATTCAATGCCTGGATTCTCCTTCAAGGACTGGAGACTCTGTCTCTCCGCGTAGAGCGTCACATATTCAACACATTGAAGATCATAGACTATCTGAAGCAACAGCCCCAAGTCAAAAAAATCAACCACCCGTCTCTTCCGGACCATCCAAACCATGATCTATATAAGCGCTATTTTCCTAACGGAGCCGGCTCAATTTTCACCTTCGAAATAGACGGAAGTGAGAAAAAGGCATTTGACTTCATCGATCATCTGAAGATTTTCTCCCTTCTGGCTAATGTCGCTGATGTAAAAAGTTTGGTGATTCATCCGGCAAGTACTACTCATTCGGAGCTGAGTCCTGAAGAAGCTTCCGACCAAGGTATTTATCCAAATACGATCCGCTTGAGTATCGGTACAGAAAATTATCACGACCTGATTGATGATTTGGACCAGGCATTCGAAACCGTTAAAAACGAGAAATAAATAACCAACGATATACCCTCATAGTAATGTTGGGCTGCTTTTCTTTTATAGAAAAGTCGAGAGCAAAACAATTATGACAAAAATCTATAAAAAAATAACTGATCTTATTGGTAATACACCTTTAGTAGAATTAAGCAAATATTCAGCATTCCGTGGTCTGGAAACGCCAATCATCGCTAAAGTAGAATCTTTCAATCCTGGCGGAAGTATAAAAGACCGTATCGGTCTGGCAATGATCGAGGATGCTGAAAAGAAAGGACTTCTGAAACCTGGTGCCACGATTATAGAACCAACAAGTGGCAACACTGGTGTTGGGTTGGCTTTAGCCTCAGCTGTAAAGGGATATAAACTCATTCTTACTATGCCTGAGACCATGAGTGTAGAAAGAAGAAACTTGGTTAAGGCTTATGGTGCACAAGTCAAATTAACAAATGGCCGTGACGGTATGCCTGGTGCGATTAAAGCAGCCAATGAACTTAAGGATACTATTCCCGGCAGTATTATCCTCGGCCAGTTTGACAATCCTGCCAACCCACAACGGCATTATGAAACAACGGGACCTGAGATTTGGAAAGACACAGACGGTAAAATAGACATCTTCGTAGCTGGAGTCGGTACTGGTGGCACCATATCAGGTATAGGAAAGTTTCTGAAAGAAAAAAATGCCAATATCAAGATTATTGCAGTGGAGCCTTCTACCTCCCCTGTACTGAATGGTGGAAAAAGTGGACCTCATAAAATACAAGGTATTGGTGCTGGTTTCATTCCAAAGACATACAATGCCAACTATGTCGATCAAGTATTCGATGTAGATAATGATGCGGCTATCCTTGCCGGCCGGCAACTCGCACAACAGGAAGGTCTACTGGTAGGCATCTCTTCCGGTGCAGCAGCATACGCTGCTACGGAAATTGCAAAGCTCCCAGAGAACAAGGGCAAAACCATTGTAGCTCTTCTTCCTGACACAGGTGAGCGATATCTTTCTACTGTGCTTTATGCTTTTGAGGAATATCCTCTATAAGACATTCTTTGCAGAAGAACAAAATACGAACAAGCGCCGGATGGATAATTCCATTCGACGCTTGTTTGTGTTTTTAAGAAAATATTTTTCTTGAAAATTATATTCTTTTAACGACCACTATCTTTTATATGAAAAATAATATTTATCTTTGCAACAATTATATATATAAGGCATTACGTGCAAACAATCAAACCTAAATCAAATGCAGAAAAGTAAATATCTTGTTGCTAATAATCGTGATGCGCAATGGGGACTGACAGTTAGTACTGTAGGGTTCGAAGATATTGGTCCTGGTGATTCCTATCCGACAAAAGGACATGCTGACGGCTATTACTTTGACATTGAAAAAGGAAGGGAACTCAATGAGTACCAGTTGCTTTACCAACCGGAAGGCGAGGGCCTATTCCAGTCAGCCCATATTCCAGAAACTCCTATTAAGGCAGGTGATATTTTTTTGCTGTTCCCACACGAATGGCATACTTATCACCCTACTGGAAAAGGCTGGAAGAGCTATTGGATCGGATTCAAGGGAAACAACATGGACGACCGAATAAAAGCTAATTTTCTTTCTCCCGAGAAGCCAATTTATCACGTAGGTTATAGTAGCGATATTATTCACCTATATGAAGAAGCTTATAAAACTGCCCTGGAAGAAGCTGCTTATTCGCAGCAGACACTAGCCGGTATTGTTAATCATATCATTGGGTTGATGTATTCTCTCAATCGAAATATAATTCTCAATAAAAATCGTGACCGCGTAGATATGATCAACCAAGCTCGCGTACGAATACGTGAATCTCTGGAAGATAATCTGACCATCCAGCAGATTGCTGAAGAAATGGGTGTAAGCTATAGTAACTTACGCAAACTTTTCAAGGAAATCACCGGTATATCTCCAGCACTTTACCAACAAGATTTAAAACTTCAACGGGCAAAAGAACTGCTTTCCACAACAAACCTTAGTATAAAGGAAATAGCCTACTGTCTCAACTTTGAATCTCCTGATTATTTTTCATCGAAATTCAAAATCAAAACAGGACTAAAACCAAGCGAATATCGATTTAAAATGAAGTAAATAAAAAAGGAACACTGCAGTTCAAAACAGTGTTCCCTTTTTATTTCCAATACCTCTCAAGGATATGAAATGAAACTTTACATTAAGAAAGTACGCATACACCAATAACTGGCAATACCAGCAATATAACCTAGAAAAGCTATCCAACTGACATGCTTCATATACCAGCCGAAAGTAATTTTCTCCAGTCCCATAACAACAACACCAGCAGCACTGCCGATAATAAGCATACTGCCACCTACACCGGCGCAATAACCAAGCAGCTGCCAGAAAATACCATTAACAGCCATATCTCCCGTAGCCTGAATTGGATACATTCCCATACACCCGGCAACTAATGGTACATTGTCAACAATACTTGAGAGAAATCCGATAATACCTGTTACCATATAGTGGTTACCATGAAAAGTTGTATTCAAGCCCAAACCTAGCATTTTCAACACACCAACCTCTTCAAGACAAGATACTGCCATCAGAATACCCAGAAAGAAAAGGATGGTTGACATATCAACATTGCGAAGTAATGTGCTAACTCGTTTCTGGAAAGTGATTTTACTGTTCTGCCGATGAAGCCGGCGATAAAATATTTCGGTAATAATCCAAAGAATACTCAATACGAGAAGAGTTCCTACAAAGGGAGGAAGATTAGTAATTGATTTAAATACAGGCACCAACATCAAACCACCACAACCTATAAAGAATATACTTTTACGTTGGCGGGAAGAGAATTCCTGTAATTTAGCATCTGCTTCGGAAGCAAACTGAATATTTCCAGAATCAACAAAATTACCCTTCAGCTGAGTCTGCATAAACAAAGCTGGAACAATAACAGAAATAAGAGACGGAATAAAAACCTCTTTGATAACTCCTACTGCCGTAATCAAACCTTTATTCCAAAGCATGATTGTGGTAACATCACCTATAGGAGAAAAAGCGCCACCACTATTAGCTGCTATGATAATTAAAGAAGCATAGATAAGTCTGTCCTTACGTTTCTGGACTAGTTTACGCAAAATCATGATCATGACAATACTAGTTGTCATATTATCAAGAATTGCTGAGAGAAAAAAGGTCACGAATGTAATACGCCATAATAAGACACGCTTGTTTTTTGTACTCATCACCTTCTGTACCCAATCGAAACCACCATTTTGATCTACAATCTCCACAATAGTCATTGCTCCCATCAAAAAGAACAGAGTAGTAGAAGTACTCCCCAGATGCTTTTCTATAATATCACTCACGGCTTGAGGAATTGCATCAATAGATACTCCTGGATTGTAGCTTCCCGGACTGATCATATAGAGAGTCCAGCAAACTACAAACATCAACAAGGCTACAGCGGCCTTGTTGACTTTGGTTACACTTTCCAAAGCTATAAACATATAGCCTATAATGAAAGCAATTACAATTGAAATGGTTAATGTGGACATTTATTTTTAATGCTTAAAAATATTTTTGATTTTAATATCGATTATTTGTGTGTACAAAGTTAACAATAAATCTCAAAACTTTTAGATTTAAAATCAAATAATAATGTTCTTATTTACTTTTTAATTCTAAATTTGCAACTAGAATTAAAAACAATCTGACCTTAAATATGACAAACAAAAAATATTTTTTTGCCGTAGACCTTGGTGCAACAAGTGGCAGGACTATTATCGGCACTTTGGAAGGGAGCAAATTCTCTCTGGAGGAACTGACACGTTTCAATAACAATCTTATTGAAACCGGTAATCATTTTTACTGGGATATCTTTGCCTTGTACAATGAAATTATCAATGGACTAAAACTGGTCCATCAGCGTAATATACCTATTCAAAGTATCGGCATTGATACCTGGGGATGCGACTTTGCCTTCGTTGGTGAAGATGGTGCTATTCTCAGTAATCCTCTGGCTTATCGTGATCCTCATACCTTCGGCGTGATGGAAGACTATTTTAAAAATGAGATCAACAAAGCAGAGGTGTACCAAAAGACAGGGATACAGTTTATGAACTTCAACTCTATCTTCCAGCTTTATGCCATGCGCAAAGCTAACAACTCAGCCTTGAATAATGCCAAGAAAATATTATTCATACCAGATGCTTTAAGCTATATGCTTACAGGTAAGGCTATATGCGAATATACGGTAGCATCAACCTCTCAGATACTGAATCCAAAGACAAAAGATCTGGATGAAGATATTATTAAGAGTTTAGGATTGACCAGAGACCAGTTTGGCACAATGACAAATCCAGCTACTGTTATCGGAACTCTTACCGAAGAAGTACAAAAGATGACGGGCCTCAATGCTATTCCTGTCATTGCAGTAGCAGGTCACGATACAGCAAGTGCTGTTGCAGCAGTACCGGCTGGCAATGAACATTTCGCTTATCTAAGTTCTGGTACATGGAGTCTGATGGGCATCGAATCAAAAGACCCCATCATCACTGAAAACAGCTTTGATAAAAACTTCACAAATGAGGGCGGTATTGAAGGCACAACACGATTTCTTAAAAACATCTGTGGTATGTGGATCTATGAGCGCTGCAGAAAGGAATGGCCGGAAGTAGCCAGTATGAGCCATCCACAACTGCAGGGTGAAGCCATGCAAGTTGAAGGTTTTAAAAGTCTTATTAATCCTGATGACCCAGCTTTTGCCAATCCTAATTCAATGGTAGAGGCGATTAAGACCTATTGCAAGGAACATAATGAACCTGTTCCTGAAGGTCATGCGGAAATATGCCGTTGCATCTTTGACTCTCTGGCACTCCGCTATCGCCAAGTGTTCACATGGTTGAAAGACTTCGCCGACTTTGATATTGACACTTTACATATCATAGGTGGAGGTTCTCTCAACAAATACCTCAACCAGTTTACAGCCAATGCACTGGGCATAAAGGTTCTTGCCGGGCCACAGGAAGGAACAGCTATCGGCAACATTATGTTACAAGCCAAAGCTGCAGGAGAAATAGAGGATATTTGGCAGATGCGTCATTTCATTGCTTATTCTTTAGAACTGAAAGAATTCAATCCAAAGGATAAAGAGATATGGGATAAAGCCTATGAGAAATATCTCACAATTTGTAAATAACAATATAAAAATAACAACTAAAATCTTGAAAAATGAAATCTGAACTGATCAAGAAAAATTATGAAATTGCTAAGGAACGTTATGCTGCCTTAGGTGTTGATACAGACAAAGCTTTGGAATTATTGGAAAAGACTCCAATTTCTCTCCATTGCTGGCAGGCTGATGACGTTGTAGGTTTTGAACGTGGTGAGGCAGCATCAGGTGGTATACAGACTACAGGTAACTATCCTGGAAAAGCAAATAATATTGATGAGCTCCGTCAGGATATTGATAAGGTAACCTCTCTCCTTGCTGGTTCTTTCCGTCTGAATCTTCACGAAACTTATGGTGAATTTGGTGGTAAGATGGTAGACCGTGACCAAGTTGAAGTTAAACATTTCCAGGGATGGATGGAATGGGCTAAAGAGCATGATTTGAAACTCGACTTCAACTCAACCTCTTTCTCTCATCCAAAGAGCGGAAACTTAAGTCTTGCCAATCCAGACAAGAGCATTCGTGACTTTTGGATCGAACATACCAAGCGCTGTCGCCGTATTGCTGATGCTATGGGTAAATTTCAGAATGATCCTTGTATCATGAATATCTGGGTACATGACGGTTCTAAAGATCTGACTGTTGAGCGCCTGCGCTATCGTCAGATTTTGAAGGATTCTCTGGATGACATCCTGACAGAAAATCTTCCAAACATGAAAACTTGCCTGGAGGCAAAACTCTTCGGTATCGGCCTGGAAGCTTATACTGTAGGCTCACATGACTTCTATACGGCATACTGTGCTAAAAACAATGTCATCTATACTCTTGACACCGGTCACTATGAACCGACAGAGGATGTATCCAATATGATATCTGCATTGTTGCTCTTCGTCCCGGAACTTATGCTTCATGTATCTCGTCCTATGCACTGGGATTCAGACCACGTAACGCTGTTTGATGATAACACCCGTAATCTGTTCTCCGAACTCATTCGTGCCAATGCTTTAAATCGTGCTCACATCGGACTTGATTATTTCGATGCATCCATCAACCGTATCGGAGCTTATATCATCGGTACCCGTGCCGCACAGAAATCTTTGCTGCAAGCCCTTCTTGAGCCTTTGGCAACTCTGCGCAAATATGAAGACGAAGGCAAGTTCTTCGAACGCCTTGCCTTGCTTGAAGAAGATAAGACTCTTCCTTTCGGAGCTGTTTACGACTACTACAACTATACTCATAATATTCCTGTGGGTGAGGAATATATCCCTGAGGTAGAGCGGTACGAACAGGAAGTACTCTCAAAGAGAAAGTAATTACACATTAATCATATCAAGGGGGAGGATAGATAAAAAGTCTGTCCGCCCCCTCTTGTCATATCATTGTATCATGGAAATAATCATCGGACTATTCATCATAGCCATAGGAGCTTTCTGCCAATCCAGCTGCTATGTACCTATTAATAAAATCAAAGGTTGGAGTTGGGAAAGCTACTGGCTTGTGCAAGGCGTATTTGCATGGCTTGTCTTGCCTTTTCTGGGAGCATTACTAGCTGTCCCTGAAGGACAGTCTCTCTTTAATCTTTTTGCGACTACCAATTCCTTTCACATGTGGATGACCATTCTCTTCGGTGTTCTGTGGGGTGTCGGAGGATTGACTTTCGGTCTGTCAATGCGCTATTTAGGAGTCGCTCTAGGACAGTCTATCGCTTTGGGTACATGTGCAGGACTAGGAACAATCATGGGGCCGGTTTTGCTCAACATCTTTTTCCCCGAACTCAATGCATTAAGTTCACTGACCTTTGCTGTCATTTTCGGTGTCGTTGTGACTCTTGTTGGTATTGCCATCATTGGTATCGCCGGCAAGATGAAAGCTGACAGTCTTTCTCAAGGAGATAATCAGACCGCAATCAAGGATTTCAATTTTCCGAAAGGAATTGCCATAGCTCTCCTCTCTGGTTTTATGAGCGGCTGCTTTAATGTAGGACTGGAATTCGGTAAAGATATCAACTTTGGCGACTTGACAAATCCGATGTTCAAGACTCTGCCAGCAACTTTCCTCGTCACACTGGGTGGTTTTGTTACCAATGCCCTCTATTGTTTCTATCAGAACCAAAAGAATCACACATGGAATGATTACAAGAAAGGAAAGGTATGGGGCAACAATGTTCTCTTCTGCGCACTGGCAGGTGCCCTATGGTATAGCCAGTTCTTTGGTCTTTCACTGGGGAAAGGATTTCTGACCTCATCACCGACCCTAATGACACTTGCGTTCTGTGTCCTTATGTCCCTCAACGTTGTATTCAGTAATGTATGGGGAATAATTCTGAAAGAATGGCAAGGCTGTTCCAGAAAAACAATTTATGTGTTGGTACTTGGTATCATTGTTCTAATTATATCAAGTTTTCTGCCTCAGTTAATGGCCTGCTAAATTATCGTTAATATATAACAAGAAAAGGCGTGTTCTGTAAAAGACACGCCTTTTTTATATTATGATAATATCAACAATCTATTTGGGAAGATTGAAAGCTACAGTCATCTCTTTCAATTGTTCATCGCTCATTCCTTCCGGTTCAAAGCCCATAGCTTTGCAATCCAGATAAATTTTAGCACTCTTAGAAAGAACATCAATCTGGTCAAAAGCATCCATAACATCCGTTCCCTTGGCAAATACGCCATGTTTCTCCCACATGACAACATCGTAATCTTCAAGCTCTTTCATAGTATTCTTTGCCAATACAACAGATCCAGGCAGCTCATAAGGTACAATTCCAAGACCCAGAGGACAGAAAGCCTTTGTTTCTGGTATCATGCTCCACAGCATTTTTGTCAGCACATCCTTACCTAAACATGCCCTGTTATGGCTCAAAGCAATAAGTTCTATAGGATGAGTATGAACAGTAGCCTTATAGCCAGAGTTTAATTCCAGCTGGCGGTTATGGACTGCCAAATGAGAAGGAAGTTCTGAAGTAGGTTGTACAGGATGATCAGCAATGATAACATAACTGGCACAGTCATCAAGAATGCGAATTACAGAACCATTATCCATCGGCCAGCGAGCCAGATCGCGCATGCGTTTTCCCGTGCCCTTGCAGAAGAAATACTGTCCCTTCAAATGAGGAAGCGTCTCTCCTATCGGCTTGATCTCACTGATAGCAGGCATAGCTTTAATCTCTTCATCAACAAACTCAGTAATGTTAATAGTGATATTACCGCCATTACGCTCAGCCCATCCATTCTGCCATAGATATCCGGCAGCTTCAGCAACTTTCTCTACTTCCTTCTTCAAACCAGAACGGCCTTCCAAAATACTTTTCATATCTTATTTTTTAGATTTATTAATTTCCAGTATGCAAAAATAAACAATATACATTAATCAAGACACAAACTTTTGATTTTTGAGCATAAAGATTTGATAATAGTTGCTATTATTCTTTCTTTCCAGCTTGTTTCTTAAGAAATAAACTAGTATCTTTGCAATATGAACGCACAACAAGCAGACAATATAAAACTTAGCGAAAATATCATCATAGCTGACGCTGATTACATTGACTATGTGGCTTTTCAGCTCTCTGTTCAGTTCGAACGCATTATCGGCCGAAAGATTCCCCCGGCAGACATCAGCCAATGGGCTGTGAATGTCGCCCTTGACGGTGGGCTGCGCAATAACGGGAAAGAACATCAAACTCAGATTGTACTCATCCACAATGCTGATAAAGACCGACTGACCAACTTTACCCCGGCTGTCTATGAGAAGGAGTTAAACGGTCAGGCTTTCCGAGATCCGCAATTCGGCGAGTTTGTACTCAATGCTTTCCCTGTAGAAGACATTATAAGTAAGGAGGACTATTTCCTTGATCTCATTCAGACCATTACAACTCACGAGGAAATCAAGCGGGTCATGATTATTCCTAATGGAGAAGAAGGCAACAGCTATGACAAGATAAGACAGACTTTGCAGACTGTAGATAATGATCAGCGCATCACTCTTTTTTCCATGAGACCGATGCCGGGAGGCAACTTTCGCCAGGAAATTCTTGGATATAGTCTGATGAACGCTCTGGGTATCAAGGATGAGGAAATCAATAAAGACAGAATTTAAAGAATATATTAAATAGCAATACCAAATATGGGAAGAGTTTTAATGATTGGAGCCGGAGGCGTTGCCACGGTTGCAGCATTCAAGATTGCTCAGAATGCTGACACTTTCACGGAGTTTATGATTGCCAGCCACCACAAGATAAAATGTGACAAGCTGGTTAAAGCGATCCACGACAAGGGATACAAAATGAACATCAAAACGGCAGAAGTTGACGCAGACGATGTTGAGCAACTCAAAACGCTTTTCGAAAGTTATAAGCCTGAACTGGTTATTAATTTGGCGTTGCCTTATCAAGATCTGACAATCATGGATGCGTGTCTGGCCTGTGGCGTCAATTATCTCGACACGGCCAACTATGAGCCAAAAGATGAAGCACATTTTGAATACAGCTGGCAATGGGCTTACAAGGACCGTTTTGAGAAGGCCGGACTTACAGCAATATTGGGTTGTGGCTTCGATCCCGGTGTTTCCGGCATCTACACGGCATACGCCGCCAAACATCATTTTGATGAAATTCAGTATCTCGATATTGTAGACTGCAATGCAGGAAACCACCACAAGGCTTTCGCAACAAACTTCAATCCGGAAATCAACATCCGTGAAATTACCCAAAAGGGGCTTTACTATAAAGATGGAAAGTGGATCGAGACGGAGCCACTGAAAATCCATAAAGATCTTACTTATCCTAATATCGGTCCGCGAGACAGTTATCTGATGCATCACGAAGAACTGGAATCTCTCGTCAAGAATTACCCTACCATCAAACAGGCTCGTTTCTGGATGACTTTCGGTCAGGAATATCTTACCCACCTCCGTGTCATTCAGGATCTTGGCATGTCACGTATCGATAATGTGACTTATGAGGCACCTCTGGCTGACGGTTCAGGCACAATGGTGAAAGTCAATATTATACCGTTGCAATTTCTGAAAGCAGTACTTCCCAACCCACAAGATCTGGGAGCCAACTACGAAGGAGAAACCAGTATAGGTTGCCGCATCCGTGGAATAAAAGAAGGCAAGGAACAGACCTATTATGTATACAACAACTGCAAGCATCAGGAAGCCTACAAGGAAACCGGCATGCAGGGAGTAAGTTATACCACCGGTGTCCCAGCGATGATTGGAGCCATGATGTTCCTTAAAGGCATCTGGAAGAAGCCGGGAGTGTGGAATGTTGAAGACTTTAATCCTGATCCTTTTATGGAACAGCTGAACAAACAGGGACTTCCATGGCATGAAATTTTTGGCGGCGATCTTGAACTCTAAGTTTATCAACACTGAATTATTAACCGATCCTTCATAAGGAAATTCATAAATAAAAATGGCAAACGAACAAGAAGAACAGAAAGCAGCAAGAGAGGGTAAACTAAAAGCCCTGCAGGCTGCCATGTCCAAAATAGAAAAAGACTTCGGCAAGGGGTCTATTATGAAACTGGGCGAAGAAAAAATAGAAGATATTGACGTCGTTCCTACAGGAAGTATTGCTTTGGACCATGCTTTGGGGGTCGGAGGATATCCTAAAGGCAGGATCATAGAGATCTATGGTCCGGAATCTTCCGGTAAGACGACATTAGCTATCCATGCTATTGCTGAAGCCCAGAAAAACAACGGCATTGCAGCTTTCATAGACGCAGAACACGCCTTTGACCGGTTCTATGCAAAGAATCTTGGCGTAGATGTAGATAATCTGCTCATGTCTCAACCGGATAATGGAGAACAAGCTTTGCAGATTGCTGACCAATTGATTAGTTCTGCGGCTGTCGATATTTTAGTTATCGACTCTGTAGCAGCACTGACTCCAAAGGCCGAGATTGAGGGAAGTATGGGCGACAACAAAGTTGGCCTGCAAGCCCGACTGATGAGCCAGGCTCTTCGCAAACTTACCTCTACGATCAGCAAGACCAATACTACCTGTATTTTCATCAACCAGTTGCGTGAAAAGATCGGCGTCATGTTCGGTAATCCGGAAACGACCACTGGTGGAAATGCTTTGAAGTTCTACGCTTCAGTACGCCTTGACATCCGTAAAGTAACCTCTATAAAAGATGGCGACCGTATCGTCGGAAACCAGGTTCGTGTCAAAGTCGTCAAGAACAAGGTCGCTCCTCCATTCCGTAAAGCTGAATTTGAAATCACTTTCGGTGAGGGCATCAGCAAAGTAGGAGAAATCGTTGACTTGGGTGTAGAATACGGTATTGTCCAGAAGAGTGGCAGTTGGTTCAGCTATAACGGCGCAAAATTGGCACAAGGTCGTGACGCGACAAAGAAAATTCTGAAAGACAATCCAGAGCTCTGCGAAGAGCTGGAGGGCTTGATAAAAAAGGCCATGGATGAAAAGAAAGATTAATACATCAAGAAATATATAAAGTGAAAAGGGATGTGACAAGTTGTCATATCCCTTTTTCATATTCCATCACTATAAGCCATTGGCACAGCCTTTGTTCTATAGTGTGTGTAAATTAAGAATAACAAAAATAAAATACAGAACATAGATTATGGGAAAGATTATTGGAATCGACTTAGGAACTACAAACAGTTGTGTTGCCGTATTTGAAGGCAATGAACCAGTAGTTATTGCAAATAGTGAAGGCAAGCGTACAACACCTTCTGTTATAGGTTTCGTTGACGGTGGCGAACGCAAAGTAGGAGATCCTGCAAAGCGTCAGGCTATTACCAACCCTACCAAGACCGTTTATTCCATCAAGCGTTTCATGGGCGAGACCTATGATCAGTCTAAGAAGGAAGCTGAGACAATGCCTTATAAGGTAATCAACGAGAACGGCTTTCCACGCGTTGAAATTGATAATCGTAAATATACTCCACAGGAAATTTCCGCTATGGTTCTTCAGAAAATGAAGAAGACAGCAGAAGATTATCTTGGTCAGGAAGTTACAGATGCTGTCATTACAGTACCTGCTTATTTCTCTGATTCTCAGCGTCAGGCTACCAAGGAAGCCGGTCAGATTGCAGGTCTTAACGTTCGTCGTATCGTCAATGAACCTACAGCAGCAGCTCTTGCTTATGGTGTTGACAAAGCTAATAAGGATATGAAGATCGCTGTATTCGACCTTGGTGGCGGTACATTCGATATCTCCATTCTTGAATTTGGCGGCGGTGTATTTGAAGTACTGGCTACTAACGGTGATACTCATTTGGGTGGCGACGACTTTGATCAGGTAATCATCAAATGGCTGGTTGAAGGCTTCAAGGCTGACGAAGGTATCGATCTGACGAAAGATCCTATGGCTATGCAACGTCTGAAAGAAGCTGCAGAAAAAGCGAAGATTGAATTAAGTTCTTCTACTTCAACAGAAATCAACTTACCATATATTACTGCCGCTGACGGTATGCCTAAGCATTTGGTAAAGACATTGACCCGCGCACAGTTCGAGCAGTTAGCTCACGAATTAATCCAGGCTTGTCTCGTACCTTGCCAGAACGCTATGCGCGATGCCAAGTTACAGACTTCAGATATTGATGAAGTCATCCTTGTCGGTGGTAGCTCTCGTATCCCTGCAGTTCAGACATTGGTTAAGAATTATTTCGGTAAAGAACCGTCCAAGGGTGTTAATCCGGATGAGGTCGTTGCAGTAGGTGCTTCTATTCAGGGTGCCATTCTGAATAAAGAAGGTGGCGTAGGTGACATCGTTCTTTTGGACGTTACACCTCTTACACTGGGTATTGAAACGATGGGTGGTGTCATGACCAAATTGATTGATTCCAACTCAACAATCCCTTGCAAGAAGAGTGAGGTATTCTCTACCGCAGCTGATAACCAGACAGAAGTAACTATCCATGTACTTCAGGGAGAACGTCCGATGGCAGCTCAGAACAAGAGTATCGGTCAGTTCAACCTGACAGGTATTGCTCCGGCACGTCGTGGTGTACCACAGATTGAAGTAACTTTCGATATTGATGCCAACGGTATTCTGAATGTAAGTGCCAAAGATAAGGCTACCAATAAGGAACAGAGCATTCGCATTGAAGCATCAAGCGGCCTGAGTGACGATGAAATCAAGAGAATGAAGGCTGAGGCTGAACAGAATGCAGAGAACGATAAAAAGGAACGTGAGAAGATTGACAAGATGAATCAGGCTGATTCTTTGATCTTCTCTACCGAAACTTTCCTGAAAGACAATGGCGACAAACTTCCTGCCGACAAGAAACCGGGTATTGAAGATGCGCTCAACAAACTGAAAGAAGCTCACAAGAGTGGTGACGTTACGGCTATTGACAATGCTATCAATAATATGAATACAGTTATGCAGGCAGCAAGTCAGCAGATGTATCAGGGTGCAGCAGGCGGTCAGCAGGCTGGTCCGGACGCAAATGCAGGTGCACAGAATGCAGGCAGCCAACAACAGCAGAGCAATGGCAGCAAACAGGATGACAACATCCAGGATGCTGACTTTGAGGAAGTAAAGTAAACTTTAGCAAACAAATAAGAAAGGGATGTAACTTAAATCGTTACATCCCTTTTTCTTTTATTTTGGCATTAACTTTAAAATCAAATACAGAGAATTCTTACAGGTCTGCTTATTTTAATTGCTCCATAAATTCACAAAAGCCAAGTTTCATAAACTGGAAATAAGCCAAAATATTTTCGGGGGTATCAATCTTCAATAAACGCATCAACTCTACCGCAAATTCCAGAGAAGCTGTACCATTAGCTGTTACTATTCCATTATCACTTACCGCCTGTTGATTCTGATATCCCGCTTCATTAGTATAATTGTTTCCTCCCCATCGCTTCAGTTCTTCTAATCCATTTCCTGTATGCTTAATATTATTCAGGAAACCATTTTGTGCAAGAAAAGAAGCTCCATTACAAATAGCCCCAACTATGATTCCTTTCGATATAGCTTGTTTGATAATAGGCACAAGTTTCTTAGCCTCTTCCGATTCCCATCCGAATCCTCCGATAAGGATCAATGCGGCATAATCATCAGGCATCGTATCAAAAGTATAGTCAGGTTTTGTATAAAAGCCTCCTACAGAACGCACTAGATCCATTGTCGGGGCCACCACCTTATTAGTATATAAAGGCTTTTCTTTTAAACCAAATCTACCGCAATTAATACTTCCTGAAATATAAGCCGGCTCATAATCGGCATATTCGTTAAGTAGAACAAATAAAACTTCCTTCTTCATATTTAAATAATTTTTATGTTTTGCAAAGATATAAAATTAAATGTCCTACAGCAATACCAAAACAGAAAATTAATTTTCTATTTCACATAATACGATAAAGAAAATATGCTTTTTTATTACATGATACAATAATGCCTATTTCCTTTCACTTATCTATACAAAAAGAAAAACAGCGGTTATCTGATAAAGAAATTCGTTTTCTAAGCAAGATTTAATAAATAAATTTGTTCTTTAAGAAAGATATGATATCTTTTCAACTATAAAATTTTCTAATAAAATGAAACAAGCTAAATTTCTATCAACCGTTTTCATCGGAACACTAATTTTAATATTTTCGTCATGTTCAGAAGAAGACGGTTCTTGGGATCCTATGAAATTAACAAAACAAGAAATTACATTTAATTCCAATGGAGGGGTTGACTCCATACAAGTAACTAATTACTCTATGATGTGGATGGCTGGCGTCTATGAAGGAACCAGTAGTAACCCTACTAAAATATACAACACTAGGGATTCTACAATTCGTGATGCACAGATTGTTCGTGGAGACTGGTTTCAGGCCACTGCAGACATTCTACCATCCAAGAAAAACTGGATGTATATTTACGCTGACAAAAATACATCAGGAAAAGACAGGGAACTGACAATTACACTAACTGCCGGTGATATATTCCATGATATAAGTGTAAAACAACTAGCAAACACGAAATGACATATATCCCAGGACTTTTCTTCCCAATAATCTAGGACAATCTTCTAGAGCAAGTACTCTCTCCTGAAGTAATCTTACTATTATCTAACCTTTAGGATATTTTATAATCCTATAATTCTTTCCATCAGCAGCAATACTCCCTTCAGCTATTAATTCGCTTATTGCACGAGCTAATGACGGACGGGCTACACCTAATATTTGTGAAACTTGCTGCTGGGAACCAATATGTCTATGAACCTTGATATAGTTCAGCAGGCGAAATTTTAGATTCTGAAGCGCAAACTGATTAAGACGATCAGACAACAGCTGACTACGATTGGAAATTACCATTATGAAATTAAGCATTGCATCAGGATACTGATGCAAAAAATGAAGAAACACGTCTTTATTGATGAGGATAACCTCACTCTGAGCCTGTACCTCAATATTTACAGGAAATTTATTATTCTCGGCAAATACAAACGCCGGAGACAGGAGTAAAGGTGCGTTAAGCACTTCTATTGTAATCTGCTTGCCTTCTTCATTCACCATCTGAGTAAGTACCTGCCCTTCTATTAACATGTACAAAGCACGGCATTCATCACCCTGAAAGGCTATAAAAGACCCGGGACCGTATTTACGACGGCCGTTCTTTGGAGACAATAATAGTGGTAAGACTTCTCTTTCAGTCATGCCTTTAAAGAACGGAGCTTGCAAAATATAATCGATATTCATGTTTTTTTTTATTTATTTATCACTCTATGTAACATAAGTGACAGATTCTGCTATTTCATAACCTTATCTTTGCAATATATTTTTCACAAAAATAATAATAAACAAATTAAGAAACAAGTATTATGAAAGAAAATCAGATGTTTTGTTTCCAATGTCAGGAAACAGCAAAAGGCACAGGTTGTACGCTAAAGGGTGTTTGCGGAAAGAATAGCAGTACATCAAAATATATGGACTTATTACTCTTCATAACCCGCGGGGTAAGTATAACGGCCAATTTATTGCGTAACAATGATAAAAGTGTGAATAAAGATGTAAATACATTCGTAATAGATGCACTGTTCTCAACGATTACCAATGCTAACTTCGATGATGAAAGTATCCTCAGAAGAGTACGGAATGGTATTGTTCTGAGAAACCAATTAACTGACAAATTAAAGAACTATCATATCAACATACCTGATGTTTATGAAACAACATGGAATGGCAATGAAGATACTTTTGATAAAACGGCTGCTCTTGTTGGAGTATTAAGAGAGAAAGATGAAGACTTGCGTTCACTCAAAGAACTTATCGTATATGGACTAAAAGGAATGGCAGCCTATATGGAACACGCTATGCGTCTCGGATTTGATGATGACAACTTACATATTTTCATGCAAAAGACACTTTCTACGATTGCAACAGAACAGCTGGCTGTTGACGAATGGGTTGCACTTGTTCTTGAAACAGGTAATATGGGAGTTAAAGCTATGGAGATGCTTGATCGTGCAAACACTACATCGTATGGCAATCCTGAAATAACAAAGGTGAATATTGGTGTGGGCAATAAACCGGGTATATTGATTAGCGGTCATGATTTACACGATATAGAGGACCTTCTGAAACAAACGGAAGGTACTGATGTAGATGTATATACTCACGGTGAAATGCTGCCTGCACACTACTACCCTGCTTTCAAGAAATACTCACACTTCATAGGTAACTATGGCAATGCATGGTGGAAACAACGTGAAGAATTTGAATCTTTCAACGGACCGATAATATTTACGACCAACTGTATTGTACCTCCATCTGCTAACTCTTCATACAAGCAACGTATGTTTACATCCAATTCTACTGGATTCCCCGGATGCAAACATATTTATGCAAACAAAGATGGACACAAGGATTACAGTGAAGTGATCGCTATGGCTAAAAGCTGTAAAGCTCCTGAAGAAATAGAAACAGGCGAGATTGTCGGTGGATTTGCTCACAATCAAGTTTTGGCTTTGGCAGACAAGATAGTTGATGCGGTAAAGAGCGGTGCTATCAGAAAGTTCGTTGTAATGGCCGGATGTGATGGTCATATGAAGAACAGAAATTATTATACAGATTTTGCAGATGCACTGCCTAAGGATACAGTAATCCTAACAGCCGGATGCGCTAAATACAGATACAACAAACTGGCTCTTGGTGATATCGGCGGTATTCCTCGTGTACTTGATGCCGGCCAGTGCAACGACAGTTACTCTTTGGCTGTGATAGCTCTTAAGTTGAAAGAAGTATTTGGTCTTGATGATGTCAACAAACTACCTATCGTATACAATATCGCATGGTATGAGCAGAAGGCCGTCATCGTATTGTTAGCTCTGCTTGCACTGGGTGTAAAAAATATTCATCTCGGGCCGACATTGCCTGCATTCTTATCTCCTAATGTTGCAAAGGTACTTGTTGATAATTTCGGCATTGGAGGAATCACTGATGTGGAAAGCGATTTGAAATCTATGGACTTGAATAATTAATTTTGGACATATGGTATTAAATACTGATATTAAGAACTGGCCACTCGACTTGCTCGTTGATTATGTGCTTAAAATTTATCATCGCAATGCACTTGAGATGATGCCGATTATCCAGAAACTCTTGGATAGTGTAGGAAATACTCACCCGGAGATAGATGAGGTAAAAGAATTGTTCGCTGCCTCTGTATACGATTTGGATGTTCACTTCCAAAAAGAGGAAAATGTATTATACCCTTACATCATAGATATGTATAATGCAGTAGCCAACGGCAGAACTCCAGAACCTATTCATTGCGGATCTGTGGCCCACCCGATAAGTGTCATGGTAAACGACCACGAAGGTGAAACCGAAAGGTACAAAAGAATATCAAGCTTAACCGGCAACTATGCCACATCAGATAATAACAGCGATAGCTACAATATATTAATGAATAATTTACAGTTGTTCAATAAAGCCTTGCTAGAGCATATATATCTTGAGAACGAAATAATATTTCCTAAGGCTGTTGAGTTCGAGAGCAAATATATCGAATAATTTATGGGTACAGTGATTAAGGTAAAAAGTAAAAGTGTATCCGACCCGTCAGAAATATCTGACGGGCTTCGGATACTTGTTGATCGTTTCTGGCCTCGTGGTATAAGAAAAAGCGATCTCCACTATGATCTTTGGGCTAAAGATATTACACCTTCAGACGAATTGAGAAAGTTTTTTCACAGCGATCCCGTCAGCAACTGGATATCGTTTAAGGCCCAGTATGAAAAACAGTTGCTTAACTCAGACAGCCTGGACAGGCTAGCATGCGATATACGTAAAACAAATCCTGAATGTATAACTTTGCTTTACGCTTACAACAACAAAATTAAGAATCATGCGTTAATATTAAAAGATATCTTAGATAAAAAATTGAATACAGACATATAATGGAATATACAAACAAAGATGTAAGACGTCAGGACAGACTGATGGATGAAAACAGGGCCAATGAACTACTTAAGAATAGCGAATATGGGGTATTGTCTATGCAGGCCGAAGATGGTGGAGGATACGGTGTTCCAGTCAACTATGTGTGGGATGGGAAAGACTCAATCTATATACATTGTGCCATAGACGGCGAAAAGCTAAGATGCATTAAGAATAACAATAAGGTTTCATTCTGCGTAATAGGCCATACTCATCTTATACCAAGTAAGTTCACGACCGAATACGAAAGCATAATACTTAAGGGTACTGCACATATTGACCTTGATGATGAAGAAAAAACGAAAGCACTCATGCTGATAGTAAAAACATTCTCGCCGGACTTTCTTAAATCAGGGTCTAAATATTCAGAAAAATCTTTCCAACGTGTGAACTTAATACGTGTCGATTTCACCCAATGGAGCGG
>RRZU012348760.1_pt1 | contig 21007 bp, 18 predicted proteins | sample 2165561 | NCBI WGS metagenome assembly RRZU01 (sample SAMN10456909, study PRJNA506462) | wastewater metagenome | isolation source: wastewater sludge | place: USA: Moscow, Idaho | reverse complement strand
GCTGGCCCGCAGGCACCCCCGCGCCCCCGTCCGAGGTCGCCTTCACGATCGCCGCCATGATGGTGAAGACGGTCACGCTGAGGCATTTCAGCAAGATGCCGCGAAGCGGGCTTTCGACGGGCGCGTTCATCTTCGGCCTGTGCATGCAAATGGGGGGCAGCGTCCTGTCGGTGCTATGCCCCCACCCGGCGCGGGTCAAGTGCATGAGTAATCATAAAAACTGACAGATTCACATTTCGTTCCAGTTTGTTATGCTGCCCCCATGATGGAAGAGCCATGGTTTCTGCCCGATGACGACCTATCGCCCCAGCCGGTGCGGCTGGACGATGCGCGCGATTGGCGCGCGGCGCAGTCCGGGCTGGCGGTGAAGCTGGCGCGGGCGGCGCAGGCCCTCGGCGCGCTGGAAGCGACACTGGATGGCGATGTGGGCATGATCCGCAGGCTGGCCTTGGCCGAGGTCGAGGCGATGCTGTGGACCGAAGGGACGCCGCTGCCGCGCGAGGAGATCGGCCGCGACCTGATGGCCGCGCGGGCCGGATCGGATCCGCAGGTGCTGGCCAAGGCGCGTTGGGCCTTGCGCCGGCTGGAAGGTCAGGCCGATCCGCAGCAAATGCGCGACTTTCTGGGCCTGCACCGCGTGGATCACGCGGCCCCGGCCGGGCGCGCCACCGGCGATGCCTTCGATGCCACCGCGCGCGAACTGCTGTTGCGGCTGGACGATGCCGCCCTGCACCCGCTGACGCGCGCCGCGATGGCGGTGGCGCTGTGGCCGCTGGCCGGGCTGTCCGACCCCGAGGACGTGGCCGAGGCCGCGACGTTTGCCGCCCGCATCGCCGCCGCCGATCTGACTGCCCTGCCCTTCGCGCCCATGGGTCAGGCCGGGCGGCGGGTCTGGCGGTCGCAGGGCGGCAGCGTCGCCGCGCGGTTGGACCGCTGGCTGGACGCGGTGGCCGCCGGTGCCCGCCATGCCCGTGCCGAAGCGCTGCGCCTGGACGGCTGGGCCGCCCGTGCCCAGACTGAAGTTGCCCATCTGAAAGGCTGCGCCCCCGCCCGTGTGATCGCCGCGCTGCGCGCCACGCCGCTGATGACGACCGAGATGGTCGCGCAGCAGATCGGCGCCTCGCGCGATACGGCCGAACGGGTGCTGGCGCGGCTGCACGGCATGGGGCTGATCCGCGAGATGACCGGCACCCGCCGGTTTCGGCTGTGGTCGGCGCCATGACCCTGCTGACCCGGATCGCGCCGGCCCAGAACATGCGCCGCTTCTACCGGATCGAGGCCAGCCCCGACCTGTTCGGCGGCATCCAGATCATCCGTCATTGGGGGCGCATCGGGACGCGCGGGCAAAGCCTGCCCCGCTGGTGCGCGACCGAAGCCGAGGCGCGCGCCCTGACCCAGACGCTGCTGCGCGCCAAGATGCGGCGCGGCTATTCCCCGGCGGACTGAGGCGGGACGGCGCAAAGCTCGGACCGGGTCAGGAAGCGCTTTTCGCGCCCGTTATCCAGGCTGAACATGCCGCCGCGACCGGCCACCACGTCGATGATCAGGTCGGTATGTTTCCAGGTCTCGTATTGCGAGGCCGAGATGTAGAAGGGCGCATCGCCGATCTGCCCCAGCAACACGTCGCGCGCGCCGATGCGGAAATCCCCTTGCGGGTAGCACATGGGTGAGGAGCCATCGCAGCAGCCCCCCGATTGGTGAAACAGGACCGGGCCGTGATCGGCGACGATCTCGGCCAGCAGGGTCAGGGCGGCGGGTGTGGCGGTGACGGTGGACATGACATTCCCCTTTTGTGGACGGGCCACGCGCTTGCCGGTGGCCCGATCCTATCACATCGACAGGTCCAGAACGATGCGGCCGTCGATCTTGCCGGCCTGCATCTTCGCGAAAATGTCGTTGATGTCGTCCAGCCGCGCGGGGGCGGTATGGGCGTGGACCAGCCCGGCAGCGGCGAAATCCAGCGATTTCTGCAGGTCCAGCCGGGTGCCGACAATGGAGCCGCGAATGGTCAGCCCGTTCAGCACCGTATCGAAGATGGGCAGCGGGAAATCCCCCGGCGGCAGCCCGTTCAGCGCGATGGTGCCCCCGCGCCGCGCCATGCCAAGCGCCTGTGCAAAGGCCGGGCGCGACACCGCCGTGACCAGCACGCCGTGCATGCCGCCCACCTGCTGCTTCAGATAGGCGCCGGGGTCCTGTTCCATCGCATTGACGGTCAGTTCAGCGCCCAATTCTTGCGCCAGCGCCAGTTTCGAAGGGTCGATATCGACCGCCGCCACGCGCAGCCCCATGGCGCGGGCATATTGCACCGCCATATGCCCCAGCCCGCCAATCCCCGAAATCGCCACCCAATCGCCGGGCTTGGTATCGGTCATCTTCAGGCCCTTATAGACCGTCACCCCCGCGCACAGGACCGGCGCGATCTCGACGAAGCCGATATTCGCGGGCAGATGGCCGACATAGTTCGGATCTGCGACGACGTAATCGGCGAAACCGCCATTCACCGAATAGCCGGTATTCTGCTGGCTTTCGCACAGGGTTTCCCACCCGCCGAGGCAATGTTCGCAATGCCCGCAGGCGGTATACAGCCACGGCACCCCGACCCGGTCGCCTTCCTTCACATTCTTGACGCCCGCGCCCACGCCCGAGACAAAGCCCACCCCTTCGTGCCCCGGAATGAAGGGCGGGTTCGGCCTGACCGGCCAATCGCCGTGGGCCGCGTGCAGGTCGGTGTGGCAGACGCCGCAGGCCTCGATCTTGACCTGAATCTGACCGGGGCCGGGTTCGGGGATCGGCGCGTCCTCGATGTACAAGGGCTTGCCGAATTCGCGCACGACGGCGGCTTTCATCATCTTCGCCATGAAGTATTTCCTTTTAATTCATATGATTAACGTGAAATTGCGGAGGGTCGTGCCCCTCCGCATCTGATTTCAGAAGAAGCCCAGTTTCTTCGTGCTATAGCTGACCAGCAGGTTCTTGGTCTGCTGATAATGGTCCAGCATCATCTTGTGGTTTTCGCGCCCGATGCCCGATTGCTTGTAGCCGCCGAAGGCCGCATGGGCCGGATAGGCGTGGTAGCAGTTGGTCCAGACGCGGCCCGCCTTGAGCGCGCGACCGGCGCGGTAGCAGGTGTTCGCCTCGCGGCTCCAAACCCCGGCGCCGAGGCCGTAGAGCGTGTCATTGGCGATTTCGATGGCTTCTTCCTTGGTCTTGAAGGTGGTGACCGAGACCACGGGGCCGAAGATTTCTTCCTGGAATATCCGCATCTTGTTGTCGCCACGGAACACGGTGGGCTGGATGTAATAGCCCTCGGACAGCTCGCCCCCAAGATCGGCGGCCTGACCCCCGGTCAGGATTTCGGCGCCCTCCTTGCGGCCGATATCCATGTAGCTGAGGATTTTTTCCTTCTGCTCGGATGATGCCTGCGCGCCGATCATGGTGTCGGCGGCGCGCGGGTCGCCCTGCTTGATCGCCTCGACCCGTTTCAGGGCGCGTTCCATGAAGCGGTCATAGATGGATTCCTGGATCAGCGCGCGCGAGGGGCAGGTACAGACCTCGCCCTGGTTCAGCGCGAACATGGTGAAGCCTTCCAGCGCCTTGTCGAAGAAGTCGTCGTCTTCCTGCGCCACGTCTTCGAAGAAGATGTTCGGGGATTTCCCGCCCAGCTCCAGCGTGACCGGGATCAGGTTTTCCGCCGCATATTGCATGATCAGGCGGCCGGTCGTCGTCTCGCCCGTAAAGGCGATCTTGGCGATGCGGGGGTTGGAGGCCAGCGGTTTGCCCGCTTCCAGCCCGAAGCCGTTGACGATGTTCAAGACGCCCGGCGGCAGGATATCGGCGATCAGATCGGCGAAGACCATGATGCTGGCGGGGGTCTGTTCGGCTGGTTTCAGCACGACGCAGTTGCCAGCTGCCAAGGCAGGGGCGAGCTTCCAGCAGGCCATCAGCAGCGGGAAGTTCCACGGGATGATCTGGCCCACAACGCCAAGCGGCTCGTGGAAGTGATAGGCAATCGTGTCGTGGTCGATTTCCGAAATCGAGCCTTCCTGCGCCCGCAGGACACCGGCGAAATAGCGGAAATGGTCGATGGCCAGCGGCACGTCGGCGGCCATCGTCTCGCGGATCGGCTTGCCGTTGTCCCAGGTCTCGGCGGTCGCCAGCAGCTCCAGGTTCTGCTCCATCCGGTCGGCGATCTTCAGCAGGATATTGGCGCGCTCGGCGGGGGCGGTTTCGCCCCAGCGGTCCTTGACGGCGTGGGCGGCGTCCAGCGCCAGCTCGATATCCTCGGCGTTCGAGCGCGCGATCTGGCCGATCTCGGCGCCGGTAATGGGGGTGGTGTTGGTGAAATACTTGCCCGATTTCGGCGCGACCCACTGGCCACCGATGTAATTGTCATAGCGTTCGGCAAAGGGCAGGCTGTTCACGCCCTTGAACACATGCGTCTGGTCGTTCGGCATTTCTGTTTCCTCCTGCGGTGACCGGCCCTCCCGCCGGTGCTTTCAGAAGGGTGCGGCGCGCGGGCACGCAAATCAACGCGGCGTTTTCGCCGCAGCGCGGAATGTGTTTCAGCCCTGAGACAGTCTGCCCGGATTTTCCAAAATTCCCAGCCGCTGCATCCGCCGATACAGCGTCGCGCGCCCGACACCCAGCGCGCGGGCCGCGGCCGAGACGTTGCCCTCGGCCCGGGCCAGCGCCCGAATCACCGCCGCACGCTCGGCTTTTTCAAAGCCGGTGGCCTCGTCGTCGCGGCCGAACAGGTCGGATGCGGGGCGCGGGCGCAGCTTGCCCTCTTTCTCAAGGCCGTAAGCGCGGCGGGCGGCGCGGTTGGCGCCGATGGCAAGGTCGTCCTTGTCCACCGCGACCAGCAAAAGCGCGTCGTCGGCGCCGGCCGCCCCGCCGCCGATCTGCGCGGTGATGATGCGCGCGCCGGGAAACGAGGCGCGAAAGAACGCCGCCTCGATCTGGCGGGCGCTTTGCGCGACCTGCGCGGCGATCAGCGCATTCCAGCGCTCGGTATGGTCGGCGCGGGCAGAGCTGACGTCCAGCGCGCCCACCAGCCGCCCGTCCGGCCCCCAGATCGGCGCGTCCATGCAGGACAGGCCGGTATTGCGGGCATAGAAATGTTCGTCGCGATGGATGGTGACCTGCCGCCCCTCGGCCAGGCAGGTGCCGATGCCGTTCGTGCCCTCGGCCTCTTCTGACCAGTCGGTGCCCTGCCACAGGCCCCAGTCGCGAAACGTCCCCGCATCCGAGGCGTTCACCCGCTGGTCCAGCACGATGCCGCTGGCATCCGTCAGCAGCACGTTGCAGCCGGTCGGGCAGACAAGCTGGAACAACTGGTCAAGCTGCGGCCGGGCGATGGCCAGGAATTCGTCGTGCCGCGCCGTATGTTCGGCCAGTTCGCGGGCGCTGAGGCGGCGCAGTTGCGGCGGCTGGGCGGGGTCCAGCCCGTGCTTGACGATCGAGCGGCGCCAGCTTGCTGCAAGCCGGGTGACGGCGGCGGGCGATTGCGACGCCTGCGCGACGCGGTCCTCGTGACGGGTCTCGGTCAAGGCCATCCCTTTCCTTGCGCGACCGGGGGATTATCACCATGGCAGCCGCCTGGGGCAAGCAAAGCTTTGCCGCGATGGCGGGCTGGCCTGTGTGGGTGGGCCAGTGCTGCCGGACCAGTGCTGCCCGAAATGTGAAAACCCCCGGCCTTTCGGGCCGGGGGTTCGTCGTTTCGTCAGCGCGTCACCTCGACGGTGCCGCCGGCGCTCCATGCCCGGTATTCGGGGCGGTACATGTCCTCGACGCTGGCGGCCGGGTGGCGGAAGCTGCCGGGCGTCACCGCGCGCACGATATAGACAAGGTTGAACGGCTGGCTGGTGGTCCAGGTCAGCGCCGCGGCAAAGCGGTCGGCGCGGAACTCGGTCATGTCGGCCGAGGTCTGCCCCTCAAGCCAATCCAGCGCCGAGACATCGCCCGCGCGCAGCAGGTTCGGGTTGTCGATTTCCCAGCCTGCCGGCAGCGGGTCGGTGACGATCAGCCGGCCGCCGCCCTCGCCCTCGGGCAGGACCTTGACCTGCACCACCATGCGCGTGCCCTGCGCAACGCTGGCGGGGTCGATCGTTTCGCCCTCGGGGGTGAAATAGCTGCGCTCGATCCGATAGCCGCGCCCGCCTGCGGGTTGCGGGGTTTCGGGCTTGCCGGTCGCGGTCAGCGTCACCTCAAGCGGGGTCGTGCCGCTGTTGGCGATGCTGGCCGAGGCATCGGGCAGGGTGGCGACCGGCTGGCTTAGCGTCACGCCATTCAGCGTGGCGGGCGGGGTCTTTTGCGACAGCGCGCGGGCCGCCAGCACGGTCCAGATCGATTCCTGCGTGGACAGCGTACCGCGCGTTTCCTCGGTCCGGGCGATGCTTTCGGCGATGTCGGTGGTCAGCCTGCCGGCCTCGACCACCTGTGAGCCGGCCTCCGTCGCCAGCGCCAAAAGCGCCGTCGCGTCGCGCAGATGCGTGCCGTAATCGGGGCGATAGGCATAGGGTTCCGGCCCCGTCAGATCGACCAGCCCGGCGGCCTGCGCGAACATGCGATCAGCGCGCGCCTGATCGCCATAAGACGCCAGCGCCGCCCCCAGATTGGCCGCCGCCATCGGCGTCGCAAAGGCCTCTGGCACCGTATCGGCGTAATAGCGCAGGTCGCCCACGGTCGCGGCGCGTTCGCGCGCCAGCACCATCAGCGCATAGGCCAGCGCCGCGTTTTCATCGGCCGAGGCGTTCTGCGGTTCGGTGGCATAGTTGGCGCGGTTGCGCAGGTTGTCGATGGCCTGTTTCAGCGCATTGTCGGGCACCTGATAGCCCGCCACCCGCGCCCGCGACAGAAAATCGGTGACATAGGATTCCAGCCACAGGTCGCCCGAATCCGCCGACCACAGCCCGAAGCCGCCATTCGAGGCCTGCCGCGTCAGGATCTGGTCGATGGCACCCTGCACCCGCTGGGCATTGCCGGCGGCACCGGCATCGGCGATTCCCTCAAGGCTTTCCAGCCCGGTCAGATACAAAAGCGGCATCGCGCCCGAGGTCAGCTGCTCGGTGCAGCCATAGGGATAGCGTTCAAGCCGCGCCAGCGCGCCCGCCACGTCCAGCCGCGCATAGGGGCCGACGGCGGCAGTCAGCAGCGCGCCGGGCAGCATCCCTTCGGTCAGCTTCGGCGGGACCGCGACGCTTTGCCCCGGCGCCAGTTCGATGCGGTCCTGACGCAGGATGTCGGCCTCGTTCAGGGCGACGGGGATGGTGATGTCCTTGGTCAGCGCGGTGCCGTCCGGCGTCGTCAGCGTCAGCCGCAGATCGGCGCGGCCGGTGGCCGTGCCGGCGGTGACGCTGATTTCGGCCGCGGCCTCGGGCGTGGTGTCGTTCAGCGCCACGCTGTCGGTCGAAAGGCCGGTGGTCAGGGGCGCATCGCCGCCGGTCTGCGCGACCGCCAGCCGCATGTCGCCCGCGGGCCCGGATGTGCGGGTCAGCCGCAGCCCCACCTGCGCCCGGTCGCCCGGCGCAAGGAAGGCGGGCGCGGTCACCGTCAGCACCACCGGGTCGCGCACAAGGACCGAGGTATCGGACTGCCCGACCGCCTTGCCGGACCAGACCACGGCCATGACGCGCACTTCGCCGTTGAAGTCGCCGACCGGGATTTCCAGCTTCGCGGTGCCATCCGCGCCCAGCGTGACCGCCCCCGAGAACCAGCTCATCAGCTTTTCGGTGGGCGGCGGCGCCTCGGCATTGGCGGCAAGGTTGGCGTCGCCCCCCTCGCGCAGGACGCCATCGGGGGCGCCGGTGGACAGGACCAGCCGCCCGTAAAGATCGCGCAGCCCGACGCCCAGCCGGCGCTGGCCGAAGTAATGCCCGTCCGGGTCGGGGGGCGTGTAGCCGGTCAGGTTCAGGATGCCCTGATCGACCGCCGCGACGGTGGCATAGACGGTCTCGCCGCCGGCGCCGTCGACCTTCAGCGTGACCGGGATCACGCCGCGCGGGCGGGTTTCCGCGGGCGCCTCGATGCTGGCGGCCAGCTTGCGGTCGCCGGGATCGACGGCGGCATGGGCAAGCCCCAGCGCCCGCACCGGCAGGCGGTCGCCGGGCTTGGCCGCGCCCAGCGGGCGGATGGCGCTGACGGTCACATAGACCCCCGCGCCCCAGTCGTCGGTCACCGGCAGGTCGATGTCGTTCGCGCCGGCCTTCAGCGCCACGGTCTTCATCTCGACCAGCTTGTTGGACAGCACCGAAACCAGCCCCAGCCCGTCCGCCAGCGCCTGCACCTTGACGCGGGCGGTGTCGCCGCTGCGATAGGCGGGCTTGTCCAGCACCACCTGCAGCCGGTCCGGCGTCTCGGTCCCCGAGGTCGCCACTGCGCCCCAGCCGGCATAGAACTGGACCGAGCTTTGCCCGCCCTGACCCGAGGTCGGCTCGGCCAGCAGTTCATACTGGCCCCATTCGACGGGCGCGGCGATTTCGGCCGGGTTCGCGCCCGGCTCGGCCACGCCCTCGCTGATGCGGGCGCGGGTGGTCACCGCCTCCCAGTTCCATTGGCCGCCGACCGAATACCACTGGTAATCGGTGTCGATGCGGTTCAGCACCCAGCGCACCGGCGCGCTGACCGGCTTCATGTCCGGCCCCACCGCCAGCAGCGAAAAGCGCGCATCGGCCTTTTCGGGGACGGTGTCGCCCTCGAACATCGGCTTGATGCCGATGACGGGGGCTTCGGGCATGACGGTGCGGCTTTCGGTGCGCTCGACCGGGCGGCCGGCGCCTTCGCGGATATCGACGATCACCTGCGCCTGATAGGGGCGCGGGCCCAGCGTTGCGGCGTCGGGCAGGGTGATTTTCGTCGCATATTTGCCCGTCGCATCGGTCATGCCGGCGGCAAGGCTTTCATTGACCGGCGCGGCGTCGTCGTCCTGACGGCCGAAGCTATAGCCGTCATAGCCGGCAAGGCTGCGGGTCGGGGCCAGGCGCAACTGCCCCTCGACCGGCAGATTGGCGGCGGGGGCGCCGAACAGCCAATGCGCCGACAGCGACAGGTCCAGCGTGCCGGCAGCCTTGGCCGGGCCTTCGGGCAGCACGGGGGTAAAGTCGATGCGCTCGGGCAGGAAATCCTCGATCAGCAGGCGGGCGGTGGCCAGCGCCGGGCCGTCCGCCTCGGCCCGCAGTTCCAGCCGCCAGGTGCCGCGCGGCGCATTGCCGGGGATCGCCCAGGCGACGGTGCTGCCGCCTGCGCCCGTGGGCGTGGGCGCAAGGCGCGTCTGTTCGACCCCGTCGGGCCGCAGGATCACGGCGGTCAGCGGCAGGTTGTCGATGGCGCGGGCCTCGGCGTTGCGGACCAGAACCGTGGCGTTCACGGTTTCGCCGACGCGGTAGGCGCCGCGGTCGGTCGCCACGAACAGATCGACCGGCGGCGCGGGCGGCGCGCCCTCGACCCCGCGATCGGAAAGGTCGAATTCGGGATCGGACAGCGACAGGAACGCCATGTCGCGCGGCGTGCGCGCCGCGCCGTCGCCCTGCCAGTCGGTGACGGTGACCAGCGCCGGTTCGGCGCCGTTCCTGCCAAGGCTCAGGCCCGGGTCGAAATGCGCGATGCCCTGTTCATCGGTCACCGCGCGGGCCAGCACCTCGTTCGAGCGGCTGAGCAGCGCGACCTCGACGCCGACCTTGGCATAGGTGTCGCGCAGGCTGCGCACCGCCACCGTCAGCCCGTCCGCGCCCGAAAATGTCGAGATGCCGAAATCCGAGATCACGAACCATTGCGTCGCCAGCCCGGTATCGGACACGTCCTTGCCGGTGACACTGGCCTGAAGGATGTAGATGCCCGGTTCAAGCGGGCCGGCCTCGGCGGGGATGGCAAGGCTGGTCGTCAGTTCGCGGTTGATGGCGTCCTGCCCCATCGGGCGCGCGACCTCGGCCGAGCCTTTCCAGATTTCCCGTGCCATCTGGTCCGAGAAATATTCCGCCTGCCAGCTGTCCAGCGGCACGGCGAACATGCTTTCCGACATGGTGCGGATCAGGTTGCGGTCGGAAATGCGCAGCAGCCGCAGATCGACCCGGTCGGCGTTGACGGTGACCATCGACAGCCGCTGATCGCCCGAGGCGGGCAGCACATAGGCGCGGCCGGGAAAGCGGACCTCGGGGGCGCGGTCGCGGATATAGCCTTTCAGCGCCACGTCCTTGGCCAGCACCTCGCCATCGGCGGCGGGCAGGCCGGCGCGCAGCGTCAGTTCGACATTCTGGCCATGGGTCAGGCCGCCGATGCAAAGCTGCGGTCCGCTGGCCTCGACCGTCAGATCGCCGGCGGGCAGGCGCAGGAACGGCGCGTAATCGGTGGACGAGGACAGGTCGCGCGACAGCACCGCGCAAAAGCGCGGCACGCGGCCATTCGCCTCGATCTGGGTGTCGGTGACGCGAAAGCCGTTGCGGGCCTCGGACTGGTCCAGCGCGGCGGCGATGTCGGGATTGTCGGGCGACAGCCGCTGGGCCAGCCGCAGCGCGGACAGCCCGTCGCGGCCACGGTCAAGCTGGTCGTCGGCCTGTGCCAGATACAGCAGCGCCTGCGCGGCGACGCCGTCCTCGGTCGCGCGCAGATAGCCGTTGATCGCCATTTGCAGGACCGAATTCGCGGCCTCGCTGTTGCCCGCCTCGGCATTGCGCGCGGTCAGGCGGGCCAGATCGACCCAGTCCTGCGCATTGTCGTCGCGCGCCACATATGAGGCAAGGCGCTGCGCGGCCTCTTGCGGGTTGCCGTCATATTCCAGCTTGCGGACCTCGGCGCGGTCGTCGCTGGCGGCGGCGGGCAGCGCCGGCTGCATGGCGGCAAGGGTGCCGGCCTGCGTCCGCGCGGCGGTCAGGTCGTCGGCGCCGATGAAGGGCGTGGCGGCGGCGGCGCGGGCGATGGCGCGGGCGATGCGTTCGGGCGTCGGCGCCACGGCATAGCCCGAGACCGCGCCCGCGAAGGGTGCCGGCGCCCCGGCATCGCCCTTGGGAAAGCAGGCGCGGGCGCGTTCGTTATAGGTCAGCGCCTTGCATTCGGCATTGCCGGCGCAGGCCTGGATACAGGCTTGCAGCGTGGTGTCGAAGATCTGCGTCAGATCGCCGCCGGGCATGTCGGTTTCGGCGCGCAGGCTCAATCGGCGCTCGGGCAGGGGGCTGTCATCGGCGGCGGCGGCGCCTGCGATCAGCAGTCCCGACAGGGCTGCAACGATGAAACCACGCCAAGCGGAACGCGCCATGACCAAACCTCCGTAGACCAATGGCGATCTTGTGCCATTGCCCCGGTCCCGAGGCAATCTATTCCCATTCCAGTTCCGCATAGGCGGCGGGGATATTGCGGGCGGTGACGGCGTCGAAATCGACCCATTCGCCGGCCAGCGGCTGCATGGCCTTGGCGATGGCCTGCACCGCCTGCGACAGCGGCAATCCGGCCGCCAGCGCCGCGCGGGTCTGGTCGCCAAGCGCCCCAAGGTATGTGCGTGTCGGCGCGCTGGTCCTGTCCCAGTCGTCGCCGACCGCGCCATGGCCGGGCACGACAAGCGCCGGGCGCGGATCGGGCGGCGCGGCCAGCCATTTCAGCCACCCCGTAAGCGAGCCGTCCAGCGACGGCGTCAGCCCGCCAAAGACCAGATCGCCCGCAAACAGCGTCCCCGAGCCGTCGTCGCGCACGGTCAGGTCATTGTCGGTATGCGCGACAGGCACCGGTGTCAGATGCAGGCTGCGCCGGCCCAGATCGACCGTCAGCGGCTGGCTTATTCCGTGATCGACATTGGCGAAATGCGTGCCGGCAAAGGCGGCGGCGCCGATCTGTTCGGGGATGCTTTGCATCCACGTCGCCGCCCGCTGCGCCGCTGCGTCGGACAGGCGGGCATTGGCAAGGATGGCGGCGCCGGCCTCGGAAAACACCTCGGCGCCAAGGATGTGGTCGGGATGCATATGCGTCAGGATCAGGTGGCTGATCGGCTTGTCGGTCTGCTTGCGGATGGCGGCGTATAGCGCCTCGCCCTCGGAGCGGCTGCCGCCGGCATCGATGACCGCGACGGTCTTGCTGCCGATGACGAATGACAGGTTGGCGATGCGCCCCCGGTTCTGCGGCGAAAGCTGTTCGGCCGCGCCCTGATGGACATAGACGCCGGGGGCGATCTGCTGCGTCTCAAGCGCGGGCAACTGCGCGGTTTCGACGCAGCTGGCATTGCCGCCGGTCAGCTCGTCATGACGTGCCAGCCAGTCGGTCGCGATGGGGCTGGCGCGCATTTCGCAATCCTTGCGGGTCGGCGCCTCGCCCGCGGGCAGGACGCGCGGCTCGCATGTCTGGGGGGCGCCGGCAAGGCAGGCGGAAAGGACCAGATGGAACATGACGCTTTCTCCGATGGGGTCAGGCTAGCACGGCCCGGCAGGCGCGGCCATCTAAGACCTAAGGCCGGTTGACTGGTCCAGAGGCCGGCGTAGCATGACGGGGGCGGCGGTCTGCAATGCCGGCCCCGCCGCATGGCAGGACGCGCCGCACGGCAGGACAAAGCAGGGAAAGAGCAGGACATGCGAATTGCCCCCCGACTGGCGCTGATCCTGTCCCTGCTGGCCGTGCCCGCGCTGGCCCAGCAGGCGGCGCCGCCGGTGGAAAACCCGCTGCAACCCTCGCCCATCTGGGACGATCTGCGCCTCAGCATCATCGGGACCGAGGCCGAGCCGCCCGTCGATCCCTCGGTCCTGCTGCTGGATGCGCCCAAGCGCGCCGACAACCCGGCGCTGGTGCCGGTTCGCATCACCCAGCCGCCGGGCGCGCCCGCGATCACGAAGCTGGCGCTGGTCGTCGATGGCAACCCCGCGCCGGTCGCGGCCGAGTTCACATTCGGCAAGGCCCTGATGCCCCTGGATTTCGAGGTCCGCGTCCGCGTCAACACCTATTCCGACCTGCGCGCCGTCGCCACGCTTGCCGACGGGCGGCAGGTGATGGCCGGGCGCTATGTCAAGGCCTCGGGCGGCTGCGCGGCGCCAGCGGGCAAAAGCATGGACGAGGTGCGCGCCACCATGGGCCAGATGCGGTTCCGTCAGGCCGAGGATGCCGGCCGCCAGTTCGGCACGCTGATGATCCGGCACCCGAATTTTTCCGGCCTTCAGCGCGATCAGGTGACGTTGCTGACCATCCCGGCCGAATTCATCCAGGTCCTCGACGTGCGCGAGGGGGACACGCCCCTGTTCACCATGGAGGCCGGCATCTCGATTTCCGAAGACCCGGTCTTTCGCTTTGCCTATGCCCCGAATGGCGGCACGGTCACGGTCCATGCGCAGGACACCGAGGGCCGCGTCTGGGATCAGTCCTTCTGAAGCTGCGCGGGCTGGCCCGACAGGCGCCATTCGGTGGCGCGCAGGGCGCGGGCCTCGTCCGGGCTGTGCGTGACCAGCACCAGCCCGGCGCCGCTGCGGCTGAGCAGCGCATCGGTCAGCGCCACCATGCGGGCGGCGGTCTCGCCATCCAGCGAGGCGAAGGGTTCGTCCATCAGCAGGATGTCGGGCGCTGCGGCAAAGGCGCGGGCCAGCGCCAGCCGCCGCTGCTGCCCCAATGAGAACTGGCGCGGGAACTTGGCGCCTTGCCCGGCCAGCCCGACCTGCGCCAGCCAGTCCTGCGCCGTGGCGCCGTCGCAGCCGGTCGGGATGGTGATATTGGCCAGCGCATCGCGCCATGGCAGCAGCACGGGTTCCTGAAAGACCACGGCGCGGCGCGTCTCGCCGCCAAGGGTGCCGCGATAGTCGCGGTCCAGCCCGGCAAGGATGCGCAGCAGCGTCGATTTCCCGATGCCTGAGGGTCCCAGGACCGCCAGCCTTTCGCCGCGCGCGACCTTCAGCGACAGCGCGCCCAGCACCTCGCGCGTCGGATAAGCCTTTGAGATCAGGTCAAGCCGCATCCCGCCTCCAGCGATTGGCGTGGCGTTCCCATGGGCGCAGGATTAGCAGGTCGATGGCCAGCATGACGCCGACAAAGGCCAGCGACCAGGCCAGCACGCCCTCGACATCGAAGCTGGAAAACAGCAGGTGGATCTTGAAGCCGACCCCGTTCGAGCGGCCAAGAAACTCGACCACCAGCACGATCTTCCAGATCAGCGAGACGCCGGCCCGTGCGGCGGCCGCGATATGGGGTGCAAGCTGGGGCAGCACGACATGGCGCAGCCTGGTCATGGCGGGCATCTGGAACGCCTCGGCCATGTCGTCCAGATCGGGGCGCAGCGCGCGGGCGCCCTCGCGGATCATGACGGTGACAAGGGGGATCTTGTTTAGCGCCACGGCGGCGATGGCGGCGGTCTCATTCAGGCCGATCCAGATATAGCACAGCACGATCACCACCAGCGCCGGCACGTTCAGCCCGATGATCAGCGCCGGGTTCAGCCATTCGTCGGCCCGGCGCGAGCGGCCCATCGCCAGCCCCAGCGCCATGCCCGTGACCATCGCCAGCGCAAAGCTCAGGCCGACGCGCATCAGCGTCATGCCGGAATTGAACCACAACTCGCCCGAGGCGGCGAGGCGGCCGATCCGCGCCGCCACCTCCCACGGGGCGGGCAGCGTCTGCGGGCGGTCGGTCAGTTGCGAGGCGACCGCCCACAGGACCAGCATGGCCACCACCGACACCAGCCCCGGCGACAGGCCGGGGCGGTGCGGGCGGGGCTTGGCGGTATCGGTCAAGTCAGGACGGCTCCGGCGACCAGAACAGGCCCTTGGGCAGTTCGGTCAGCCCCTCGGTCAGTTCGGTCCCGCCCAGTTCGGCCATGGTGGCGAACATCTTCTGCGCATTCTCGGCATTGACCGGGCCGGGCGCGGGAATTCCGGCGCGCCAGCCGGCCTTCAGCGCCTGAAACTCGGCGTCGTTGGCGGCATTCATGATCGGGCGCAGCTTGTCCCAGGCGGCGTCGTCCTTGGCCAGAAGCTCTTTCGCCTCGCGCGAGGCGCGGGCAAAGCCGGCGGCCACCTGCGGGTTCTTGGCGATCCAGTCGTCGCGCAGCACATAGCCCAGAAGCGGCGTCGAGGGGTCCAGCCCCAGATCGGTTGCCGCCGTCCCGACCGACATCAGTTCGCGCATGCCGCGGGCCTGCATCTTGGCCTGGAAATGCCAGAAGTTGATGGCGGCATCGACCTCGCCCGACTCGGCGGCGTTCATGATCATGGGCGGGGCGCCAAAGACCTGCTCGGACTTCTCGGCGATGTCCTGGCCCAGCTTGGCGCGCGACCATGCGCGCAGGATCAGCCAGCTTTTATCGACCGGACCGCCGGCGATGCCGATCTTTTTACCGTCCAGATCGGCCAGCGTCTTGGCCGGGCTGTCGCCGGGAACCATGACCCCGCCAACGGCGGTGGAATAGGGCAGGAAGGTGAAATCGGTGCCCTTGGCGCGCTGCTGGGCGACCCAGAGCCAGTCGGAAACGATGGTGTCGACCTCGCCGCCCTGCATGGCGATCTGGGTCGCGGGGTTGCCGGCCAGCACCATCGGCACCAGCTCGAACCCGTTCTTGCGATCCAGCCCGGCATTGCGAATGGTCTGAATTTCCCAGTTAACCGTGCCGTTTTCCAGCGTGCCGATGCGGATGGCGGGCAGCTTGGCGTCCTGAGCCAACGCCGGCAGCGCCAGCGTCGCAAGGGCAAGCGCGGCCCCCAGCAAGGTCTTGCGTCTGGTCGTTTGCATCGAATTTTTCCTTTTTCCCCCACGGGCAGCGCGTCGTCCCTGCGGGCAACCTGACATGGCGGCAGGAATTGTCCAATACCCCGGAAGTCGTAGCAGGCCGCCGCCCCTGCGCGGGGTCTGCGGCGCCATGAAGCTTGCGCCGGGCGGCCGGCCGCCTAAGATGGCGAGAGCGGACGGCGGGAATGCCACCGCCAACCATCCGTTTCTTTGGGAGGAGAACGATGGCCCTTGCAACACCGCAAGTCCATGACCGGGGCGGCACGCCCAGGCCCTCGGCCGATCGTGTGCGCGAAATCCTGATCGTGGACGATCACCCGCTGATGTGCGACGCGCTCGCGCTGACGCTGAAGATAAGCTTCGGGCTGAAGAATGTGCGCACGGCCCGCAGCCTTGCCTCGGCCCAGGAACAGATCCGCAGCCAGGGCGTGCCCGACGCGGTGATTCTGGACCTGAACCTGCCCGATGCCCGCGGCGCCGAGGGGCTGGTGACGCTGCGCCGCCAGATCCCCGGCGTGCCGATCACCATGATCTCGGCCGATCTGGAAAATGCCATGATCTCGGCCGCGATGGCGGCGGGGGCACAGGGCTATATCAGCAAGTCGCTGGGCCGCGAGGCGCTGGTGGACAGTCTGCGCCGCATGTGGGACGGCGAGCGCGTGACCCCCGACAGCTATGAGCCCGAGAATGCGGGCGACGACGACGCGGCCCGCGCCGAACTGGCGCGGCGCTTTTCCAGCCTGACGCCGCAGCAGATGAAGATCCTGCGGCTGATCTGCCAGGGCAAGGCGAACAAGGAAATCAGCTACGAACTTTCCATCGCCGAGGCGACCGTCAAGACCCACATCACCGCGATCATGTCCAAGATCAACGCCCGCCGCCGCACGCAGGCGGTGCTGCTGGCCAACAGCGTCAGGTTGTTCGCGCCGACATGACCAGCCTGCCCCGGCCCGAGTCTGTGCCTGATCCTGCGGCTGCGGCATCCGACAGGGCGCCGCGGGTGGTGACGGTGCAGGCACGGGCCGGCGATCTTGTGCCGCGCATCGCCGGTGCCATGGTGCCGCTTGCGCCAGCGCTGGTGCTGATCTTTGGCATGCCCGCCTGCGGCCTTGCCGCGCTGGGCGCCGGGCTGCGCGACCGGCTGGGCGCGGGGTGCCATGTCGTCGGCTGCGCCTCGGCCGGCGAGATCGGGCCGCAGGGCTATGCACAGGACAGCGTCGTGGCGCTGGGCTTTCCCGGCGCCAGCTTCCGCGCCGGGCTTTGCGTGCTGCGCGATCAGGCGCAGGTGCCGGTCTCGGCCTGGATGGCGAGCCTGCGCCGCCTGCATGCCGAGTTCCGCCCCGACCTGCGCCGCGCCAGCTTTGGCGTGCTGCTAGCCGATGCGCTGGCCCGGCATGAGGACGTGCTGGCCGCCACGCTGGACGCGGCGATACCGGGGTTGCCGGTGGTGGGGGCCTCGACCGCGCGGGGGATCGATTTCCAGCAGGGCGCCATCATGGCGGACGGGGACGAGCATCCCGGCGCGGCGGTGTTTCTGCTGATCGAGACCGATCTGGCTGTGGCCGAGATATCCTTCTCGCATTTCAGTCCGACCGACCGGCGCGCGGTGGTGACGGCGGCCGATCCGCCGAACCGCATCATTCTGGAACTGAACGCCGAACCGGCGGCGCAGGAATATGCCCGGCTGGCCGGCATCCCCGAAAGCGCGCTGACGGCGACCGAATTTGCCCGCCACCCGCTGTTGCTGCGCGCGGGCCGGCGCGATCACGTCCGCGCCATCCGCGCCGTGACCCCGGGGGGCGGCCTTCAGCTTTTGTCGGGGATCGAGGCCGGCAATATCCTGACCGTCGGCCGGGCCATGGACATGACGCGCGGCTTTGCCGATGCGCTGGACGCGCTGCCGCAGCCGCCGCTGATGGTCCTGGGCTTCGACTGCATCCTGCGCCGGCTGGCGCTGGAGCGCGCCGGCATGGCCGGGCAGATGTCGCAACTGCTGGCGCGCTATCGCGTCGCCGGCTTCAACACCTATGGCGAACAGCATGGCGGGATGCATGTGAACCAGACCTTTGTCGGCATGGCGCTGATGCCGCCCGCAACGGGATAGGGCGATGATCTTTCTGCGCGGCGACGAAACCGACCAGCGCCGGGTCGAGAAGCTGAGCCGGATCACCGATGTGCTGGTCGAGCGTGTCGGCCGGCTTGAGGAAACGCGCGGCTCGGCCTGGTCGATGTTTCAGGCCGCCGTGGCGCTGGAGCAAGAGGTGCAGGCCCGCACTCGCGACCTTGAGCGCGCGCTGGCCGACCTGTCGGAACGCAACCGCGAACTGGCCGTCGCCCGCGCCGCCGCCGAAGAGGCCAACCGTTCCAAGACCCGCTTTCTGCGCGCCGCCAGCCACGATCTGTTGCAGCCGCTTTCCGCCGCCAAGCTGTTTCTGGCGGCGCTGAAGGATACCGCGCAGGACCCGTTCCAGACCGAACTGACCCAGCGCCTGTCCGGCGCCTTTGAATCGGTCGAGGAACTGATGCATGCGGTTCTGGACATCGCCCGGCTGGACAGCCAGCGCATCGAGTTCCAGCGCAAGCCCGTCGAACTGGCGCGGCTGTTTCACCGCCTCGGCGTCGAATACGCGCCCATGGCCGAGGCGAAGGGGCTGCGGCTGACCTTTGCGCCGACCTCGGCGGTGGTGGAAAGCGACCCGGTATTCTTGCGGCGGATCGCGCAGAACCTCGTCTCGAACGCGATCAAGTATACCGACCGCGGCGGCGTGCTGGTGGGTGTGCGCCGGCGCGGCGACCGGGCGTGGCTGGACGTGCTGGATACCGGCGTCGGCATTGCCCCCGGCGACCGCGCCCGCATCTTTGACGAGTTCCAGCGCATCGGCCGCGAGGGCGGCGCGCCCGGCATGGGGCTGGGCCTGTCGATCGTGCGCCGCGCCTGCGCCAAGCTGGGCCACCCGATCGCGCTGGACAGCCAGCCGGGACGCGGCACCGCCTTTCGCGTCAGCCTGCCGCTGATCGGCCCCGGCCACGCCCCCGCGCGCGCCGATGACGCGCTGTCCGGCCCGTCGCTGCGCGGGCGCGTGGCGCTGGTGGTCGAAAACGACGACGCCATGCGCCGCGCCTATCAACTGCTGCTGCGCGACCGTCTGGGCATGGTGGCGCGGGTGGCGGGCGGCACCGCCGAGGCGCTGGCGATGATGGGCGAGGAACCGCCCGACGTGGTGATCGCCGATTTCAACCTCGACAATGACGATACCGGCTTGCAGGCGATCCGCGCCCTGCGCGCGGCGGCGGGTCAGGCGGTGCCGGCGATCATCGTCTCGGCCCGGCGCGACCCCGAAATTGACCGCGCCTGCCTGGAACTGGGCGTGCCGATGCTGGAAAAACCCCTGCGCCCCGAGGAATTGCAAGCGATGTTGCAGGGGATGCTGGTCTAGGACCAAAGGACGATACCGCCCCGGCGGGGCTTTCGCCGCCGCGCGCGCCGGGCCAAGCTGGCGGCAAAGAAAGGGAAAGCGATGAACCTGCTTTGCAGCCTTGCCCTTGGCGGGCTTTTGCTGACCGCACCGGCACTGGCCGGCGAGGCGGGCGATCTGGTCTTTGCCGAACGGGGCCCGTGGGATCTGTCTGCGGCGCCGGTCGTCTGGCAGATCGACCGGCAGGGCCCCGAGGTCGAGGGCTTCCGGCCCCTGGGTCAGGGCACGATCACGCTGAGCCAGGTCACCGACCCCGCCGACGGCAAGGCGGCGCTGCAACTGGACGAGGCGACGCCGCGCATCACCCGCAAGATCGGGCCGTTCCCGATCTCGGGCGGGGACCCGTCGCTGACGTTCTTTCTTGAATCGGTGGCGCGCGACATGGCGGCGCTGACCGGCGGCAGCCCGTTCTATATCCGCAACCGGCTGAAGGACGCGCTGTTCCGCGGCGGCGAGGTCGGCACCGAGAACGGCCGCAAGGTCGCCATCTTTCGCCCCTTCGCCGACGATCCCAACCGCGACAGGATGTTCGGCTTCGACAGCCTGACGCTGCGCTTCGTGCTGGACGAACCGGCCCGGCCGATCCGGCAGATGCTGGCCGAAACCGGCCCGCTGGCCGGCGGCCGCCCCGCCTATCGCAATGACATGGTGATGAAATGATCCGCGCCGCATCCGTCGCCCCCGCTGCTGCCCCGGCTGCTGCTCCGGCTGCGGCCCTTGCCGCGACGCTGGCCGTGTTTTGGGCCGGCGGTGCCGGCGCGCAATCCGTGAACGACTACCCGACCAATGCGCGCGCCGATTACGTCTTTGTCTGCATGGCCACCAACGGCCAGACGCGCGAGATGCTGGAACGCTGTTCCTGCGCCATCGACCAGATCGCGGGGATCCTGTCCTATGACGACTATGTCCGCGCCGAGACGGTGCTGCGGATGCGGCAGGTCTCGGGCGAGCGGACGGGCATGTTCCGGCAGGGCGCGCAGGTCAACGAGATGGTCGCCGCCTATCGCCGGGCCGAGGCCGAGGCCGAGATCCTCTGCTTCTGAACTGGACATTTGGCGGCACCCGCGCTTCCCTTGCGCCGAAGCATGAGCGAAAGGGGAAACGCATGGATCTGGGCATCAGGGGCAAGAAGGCGCTGGTCTGCGCGGCGTCGAAAGGGTTGGGGCGCGGCTGTGCCGAGGCCCTGGCCGAGGCGGGCGTCGATCTGGTCATCAATGCGCGCGGCGCCGATGCGCTGAACGCCACCGCCGCCGCCATCGCCGCGAAATACGGCGTCAAGGTGACGCCGGTCGCGGCCGACATCACCTCGGACACCGGGCGTGCCGCCGTGCTTGAGGCGCTGGACGGGCAGGCCGATATCCTTGTCAACAATGCCGGCGGCCCGCCCCCCGGGCAATGGACGGATTGGAGCCGCGACGATTTCATCAAGGCCATCGACGCCAACATGCTGACCGCCGTGGCGCTGATGCAGGCGCTGGTGCCCGGCATGATGGAACGCGGCTGGGGCCGGGTCGTCAACATCACCTCGCAATCGGTGCGCACGCCCATCGCCATTCTTGGCCTGTCCAACACCGCCCGCGCCGGGCTGACCGGCTTTGTCGCCGGCATGTCGCGCCATGTCGCGGCATCGGGCGTGGTGGTGAACAACCTGCTGCCCGGCATCCACGCCACCGACCGCGCCGAAAGCCTTGATCTGGGCGTTTCCAGGGCCGAGGGCATCAGTGTCGAGGAAGCCCGCCACCGCCGCGAACAGCCCATCCCGACCCACAGCTATGGCCTGCCCGAGGATTTCGGCGCCACCTGCGCCTTTCTGTGCAGCCAGCACGCGCGGTTCATCATCGGGCAGAACATCCTGCTGG
>RRZU010716469.1_pt1 | contig 21008 bp, 30 predicted proteins | sample 2165561 | NCBI WGS metagenome assembly RRZU01 (sample SAMN10456909, study PRJNA506462) | wastewater metagenome | isolation source: wastewater sludge | place: USA: Moscow, Idaho | reverse complement strand
ATTCTAAACTTAACTCAACCTTATAGGCGCATCAACTGGGCTTTCGTGGCACTGTTTGAAATGCGCAGGGTGGCCAAATCATAATGCGTCAGCTGGCCAAGTGCAAATGCGCGCGGTGGCCAAATGAGATGCGTCCCGACAGTTTAATTTGAATACATTGATTTCTATCAATATCACTTGGCAATGATACTAAATCCAACAAAATATCAGCATTAGAAAATTCGAATATTTCATCTTTAATTTTTATTGCTGTTGACTCAAAATCAAGTGATTTATCAATATAAAATTCAAATTCACATCCATACTGGTAGTCATCTTTTAAAGTTATATCAAAACAATCATAACTACAATTTTTATTTGCAAAAAATCTTTTCGTTGTTGGGTTAGCCATTTAGTTGAGTCTTTCTAAAAAATTGTTAAACTTTTGTATCTTATATTCTGTATTATTTTGCCACACTTGTAAAGGCTCTTGATCATCTGGAACACTTACATCATTTCTAATATAAACGAATGCCATCTTTTCCCCTCTATGTGTTTTTACTCTAATCTTTTCCCTTTGGTAGTAATCGGGTGCACCTTCAAACTGATCAATTTTATCAAGTATCTCTTTTCTATTAATCTGATAAAGTTCACCCTCTATTTTAGAGATAGGTTTTGATACTAAATAGGGATAATTTCCAAAGCTATCTTCAAACATACCAAATTTTCTTACAGTACAAGCCTTCCCAATTCTTTTGGTAGATCTTTCTAAAAGTTTATGGTTATCAAAACCTTTTTTGAGGGAACCATATACAAATAAATATTCATTAAAATATTGTATCTTTTTAAAGTACCCTCTTTTTACAATTGAAATTAAACCCCTCTCATGCAATCTGTGAAGATATTTTCTTTTTGTGTCAATTGATACATCTTTTAAATCCAAATAAGAAAATGGTACCACTTTATCAAAAGGTAAAGCTTTTATTTTAGCTTCTAATTCATCAATAATAAGCATAACAACTCCTTTTTTATCGTGACTGAATTGTATCAAAATTATTATTAAACTGTCACGATTATTTTAATCAATTTAGAGCGGTTAAACTTAATTCCCAATAGGCATAGTCGACTTCTTTCAACATTCTTTATGTCAATAGAGAGTAGCTTTATTAAAGAATTTTCATTTGAAGATGCACTTTTTGTCTTAGTGAAAATTCGAAAAACTTACTTTCGTAAAATTTAGCTTTCCAATACTAAATTAGATTTATAGAATTTGTTACTCCAAATTCTAATATCTCAAGCTCATCAACAAGCAATCTTTTTAATTCCAAATAAACTCTCAAAAGGTATTTGAAATTGTGTATGGAGGTTTCGTATCATATCAACTGTAAGTTGTCTTTGACCACTTAAAATTTTAGAAACTCTTGTTTCATCCCCTAAAGCTAAGACTAAATCTTTTTGTTTGAGGTTTTCTTGCTCCATCCTAAATTTAATAGCAGAAATAGCATCAGGTGCATCTATCTTATAGTATTTTGTTTCATAAGCTTCTACTAAAGTTGTAAGAATTTCTAGTTCATCAAACTCTTCAGTATTTGGTACAGCATCCATAAGAGTTTCTATTCTTAAAAGTGTCATCTCATAATCTTGTTCATTTTTTATAGGTTTGATATTCATTTTAAATCTCCGTAGCATTTATTTTGTCATACTCTTTATGAGTACCAACAAATCTAATAAATATAATTGAAGCATAATAATTTATCTTTACAATCAATCTATATTTGTTTCCATGTATATTAAATACAACTCTATTATCTCCAATAATACTTGCATTTTTATATTGTGCTTTGACATCATTTGGGGTTTTCCATGAAGCTTTGAGTGCTTCATGATACCAACTATCCAAAGAAGATTTACTCTCACTATATAAAGGATTTTCATAAAAAGTTTTTAGTGTTTTATTGGAAATAATTCTCATGGGTGTATTTTAATACAATGTTGACATTTTGTCAAGTTAATTTCGAGAAAGAATAATGATTTATTATACTCATTGCTTTGACTTTTTTGCACCATTGTAGTTTTGGCAAAAAGACCAAAAGCTACCTTCTTTTAAATTTGTTTAGTACCAATTTCTTTATTTATAGACAAAAGAAGTATGTCACGTGTGTACTCTCTACACCATATTTAAAGGTTTATAGCAACTAAATTTTGCAATGTATATATAGTCCCTATAAATCTATTTGACCGCCTGGCAAAACTATTTAAACATTTTTAGTAGCATAAACGAAAAGATTTAGAACTTGGAAATCTTTCAAACCAGACATAAAACTCATTTTCTAATATTAATGAGTTGAGAAAGTACTTTTTTGAAGAAAAGCCTGAAAAAACTTCGCACATATTCGGGTGTCGCTATCCTCGTCACTACAATGAATTAAATTCAAAATGTATAATGGAAATTTATAATACTATTTTATCCTCTTTCTGTCAAGTTTTTGACAACTTTTTTACAAAATATTATATAGTGATAATTTGACTGTTTTATGTCGCAACTATATGTCGTAATTTTTTTTTCAATTTTAAGCATATTTTATAGAAAATGGGTCAATTTACAATCCTCTGGCAGATACCCCTCACTATTTTTATAATTACATAAGTTTAATAATGATTTTTAAGCTATATAAGAATATAATATACAAAATATTGTATAAAAGGCTTTAATATGATTAAAAATATCTCATTCTCTAATTTCTATTCATTTTATGAAGAGACTTTTGTATCATTTGAAGTTACTCAAAAACCATCAAAGTCCCTTTACGATATAAACATTGAAAATAATAGACTTAATAAAGTAATATCTGTCATTGGTGCGAATGGTTCTGGGAAAACAGGTTTAATAAGACCATTTGCATTTATTGGATGGTTTATTTCAAATTCATACATAGAATTAAAGCCTGATGATTTGATACCATATCATCCTCACAGTTTTTATAAAGATGAAAATACAACTTTTTCAATCAATTTTATCCTTGGAGGAATTGAGTATAAATATAATTTGACACTCAATAAAAGTCAGGTTCTTCACGAATCACTCTATGAAAAAACAAGTAAATTATTTAGTTATGTTTTTATTAGAGAGAGAAATAGTATAAATGAGGAGTTTGACTATAAACAGAAGAATTTTGATTTTCAAGTAAAAATTGCAAATAAGATGAAAGATAATGCTTCTATTATCTCTGCTGCATTTATGAATGATAGTGAAGATGCTAAAAAGTTTATAGATTTCTTTGGTAAATCTTTTCTATTTAATGTGACATTAAATGGGAGAGAAAACTATAGTGAGCAAGGTTTATTAGATAGTGCTAAATATTTTAAGAATAACTCCAAAAGCTTAGAACAGATGATAAAAATCATTTGCGAATTAGATTTAGGATTAAATTCTGTAGAACTTGATGAAGTTGAAATTAAAACTGCTGAGGGTCAATTAGAAAAAGTATATCTTCCAATTGGTGTTCATGGAGAAAATGAAAAACAGTTTAAACTCCCTTTTTTTGAAGAATCAAGTGGCACAAAATCTTTATTTGTGTTATTAAGAAGACTACTTCCTGTACTTCAAAGTGGAGGGCTAGCAATTATTGATGAGATAGATAATGACTTACATCCACATATGCTACCAGTTATTTTAGAGCTTTTTAAATTTGAACATACAAATCCAAAAAATGCTCAAATTATTTTTACTTGCCATACTCCAGAGATTTTGAATCTACTTAAAAAACATCAAGTATATCTTGTAGAAAAAAATAACCTTCATAGTGAAGCTTGGCGATTAGATGAAATGAGTGGACTTAGAGTAGATGACAATCTATATGCAAAATATTATGCAGGTGCACTTGGTGCAACACCTAATATTTAAGTAGTATTCTATGGCAATTAGAAATAAAAAAGTAGTTGTATCTACCCTTATAATTGTTGGTGAAGGTGCTTGTGAAAAAGCTTTTTTAGGGCATCTTAAACAACTTTTTTCAAATAATACAAATCAAAAAGTTAAAGTAGATTCTGCTGATGGAGGCTCTCCTTATGATATTGTCAACACAACTGTTAAAAAGACTAGGCATATTGCTTATGATAAAAAATATATCCTTATCGATAGTGATATTGTGATTGATGAAAAAACAAAAAAATTAGCAAGAGAGAATAATATTCATATTATTGAATCTATCCCTCTTTGTTTAGAGGGAATGCTTTTAGATGTGCTAGGTCAAAAGGTTCCAACGACTTCAAATCAATGCAAAAATCTTTTACATTCTCAATTATCTGGCTTACCTACGGATAAAGAGAGTTATGAAGTGCTTTTTGAAAAAAATATCTTAGAAAATTCAGCAAATGGTTCAATGAAATTATTACTAAGTATCATAAAAAATATTTAGTATCAAAACCTTTAAAATTCTTTGATGCCAAAAAATTTGGTATTATTTTGTATACACATTTAAAATCTCTAATCGATGATGTCCCATTTCATAAGATACCTGTTTTCTGGCTTCCTGATCTGACATTCCTTGAAGCCTATACTCTTTTATTTTTCTCTGTGCATAGTTATATCTAAGACCATGGGTTCCTGTCCATGTTTCATTTTTCAATAAAACAACCCGTTTTAGTTCCTCATAATAGTCCATGTAATCAACTTTATAACTTCCTTTACGATTTAATTCATTGACAATTAGCTGATATATTTTACCCTCTAATATTAGTGTTCTTTTATATCCGCCCTTACCTTGGATTATAAGCTCTCTTGTTTCACGATTCAATTGAAAATTTTGTATTAATAGTCCTTCTGAAACTCTTAATCCATAATGATACTGTAAATCAAAAACAATTTGATATCTTTCTTCAAGTTCTGAACGAAATACTAATGGGTTCTCATATGCTTTATTAACATGTGGATATTTTGAGAGTTGTTCTTTAGCTAAACCACGCAAATCGATGATTGTATCCATGGAAAATATGTACTCATGTTTTGGTATAGATTTTTTTATTTTAGTTAGTCCCAAATGAATTTTTGAAAGTTGGCTAAGATAAGTACTAATTGAACGGTACCCTAGCTTTTTATTTATTTTTTCAACCATAAACTCAAATAAGATATCATCAGTAATTTGTTGCATATCTTTAATATCATAATGGTTTTTTGCATAATAACCTAAAGATTTAGCCATTTTAATAATCTCATCTTTATGTTCAAGTGAGTGAATTAATTCACTCACTTTATGACCATTTTGGGCATAAATTTCTGAAATTTCTCTATGTAATCTCTTACTTACTCCAATGCCATCGAGCTGTTTCCAAATTTGTTTTACCTGATTTTCAATACTACCTCTCAAATATAACTCCTTATTTAAAAGATCTAATTTTCATTATTTTCTTGATTTTTGCTACTATTATTTTGCATTGCAACTTATCAAGATATAAAATTTCTCCCTTTTCAAAACTAATACAAAGAGATTTCTTTTTATTCTTTTCAACAATCTGTAAACCACAATTATTACCTTGTATTGAAAAATGGTAAAATATTTTAGTTTTTAAAAGATTTTCTAAAAAACTTATCAATATCTCTGTGAAAATATCGATTGTAGAAAAATTAGCAATTACATAACTTTGGAAATGAAGTGTAATAAATGAATCATCCTGTAATAAACTGATTTTCTTACTAATCATTAATTGATCTGATATAAATATATAAAGATCATTGTATAATTCTATCTTCATTATCATCTTACTCAAAAAATAGACAAGAATTATATATTTTATTCAATTTGCTCAACAATACTTTACAATCGTACTTTCGAAACTCTATCGTATCGCTACCAGTCACACTAATTAGTAGTGTTTTATTTTGTGATATTTTAAACTCACAAGTTATTTCATCCTCATAATAGATCTTATACGTTTCATTGATATCCAATAAATTTGATACAAAACAATTTAATACCTCTGAAAATTCAAAAATCTGTCCCTTGTTCTTATCTAATGTCTCTTTAAGAATTATTTTATCTTTATAACCAAACTCCCTAAAATAACTCTCATAATGTGAGAAAATATCTTCTTTACTCCAATGAGTTTTCTTCCCATCACTACTACTAGGTACATTAACTTTTTTTGTAATCTTTTTAAATTCTATACCAGCATAAAAACCTTTATAAATTTCAATTCTCATTCTATTTCCCCTCTATTTTAGATAGTTTTTGATTTTTTCTTGCTAGCATTTGCTCAAGTTTTTTAATATGATTATCTTTTTCTAAACATTTAATTTTTAAATATTTATTTTGTTGTTCGATAATATTTTGATTATCAACAATAAAAAGATTATTTTTTTCTTGTAAAGTAACTTGTGCTACTAATTGCTTTGTAATTATCTCAATTTGAGGATTTATTTGTAACAGCAAACTATTGTGTTGCTTGACACTCAACTGATGTTTTTCAATCAATTCTAGATATGAGTTTAAATTTTTATGTATCTCTTCAAAACTGTTCAACACCTTAGAATCATGTGTTTCTAAAGATTTTTTAATCTTTAACAAATAGTGGTCAAAATTTGCAGAAAAAAGTTCTAGCCTATTTTCAACATTTACAGTAAAGTTTCGAACATCTTGACGAGTTCTGTCTGAAGTGCTACCTATAATTGAATCTTGCTCTTTTTTTGCTGCTCCTACCAATTTTATAACATTATCATGCGCACTGTTAAACATATTCTTTATGTCAGAATATGCTTCATTTTGTGTAGTTTTTACTAACTTTGTTACCTTAGATAATAAAAATATAAGAATCCCACTTATTAATACACTTACCCAAAACATACCTATAATTATTTGCTCATTGATCATCTTTTTCACCTTTTAAAATATTATTTTCTTTGCAAAATCGTTCTATAAACTTTCCAGTAAAGAATTTTGTTCGATGTACATAATGTCCATTCATATATGTCGCGATTTTATTGTAACTTATCCCAAGCATTCGTTGATTTTTGATCAAATCTTCATAATGTAAAGCTAGCCTATATTTCTCTGATTTATTTGATTTTATTTGTGTCTTATGTTTTTTAATCTCATCTGTATAATTATTTTCATTTGAAATTGTATATACAGAATTAATAAATGCTTCTTTCTTTGAATTTGCTCGATACGAAATTAAAAGTTCATAACTTTTTAAAATCTTATCCATATGTTGATCTGCTTCATTATTTGTCATAACATTTAACTTATCAGATAATTTTTGAACTGCTTTTTTCAGATTTGACACTTTAATGCTCCTTTAATATTTGAAAGCATAACATTTTATTTTTATTTAGTCAATAGTAAATCGTTTACTATATTGTATGTTTTCAAAAAGAATCTATCTCTATGATAGGAATTTTGAAAAATTATAGGTTTATATTATTGATTTTGTCGATTTGTTGTTCTACCTGGTTTATCTCTTTTTGGAGTTCAATTTGTTTATTGAAATTGTCTACTAATTCTATAAGTTGCTTATCACTAAAATTTGGTATCTCCATTTTATTGAATTGTGCTGTTGAGATTATTGGCATTACTCTTCCATTAGTAAGTTGTTGCAATGCAGATTGACCATTTTTTGATTTTAGAAACATATACAGTGCAATTGCATGATATTTTTTATTTTTTTTCACTCTTATAATATGGACTGCTTGTGATCCAATTATAGTTTGTTTTATATCCCCTATTATTGCAACTTTTCCTATTGAGCCTTTACTACTTACTAGTATGTCGAATTGTTCTAATTGATAATTTGCAATTTTTTCTATTGCTTCTAGTTTAATCTCTTTACCACATTCTTTGGTGAATCCATTTTTATTAAAATGACTTGGTGATATTTCATATACTAGATTCCCAATTTCATTATCTATAAATGATTGCGATTTTTTAATAGTAGCAAAATCTTCTAGGAAAATTTTATTCTTTTTAACTATAGAGTTTGTTTCTATTTTAGAAAAATATTTTGATAACACTAATGAAAAATTATTTTCTTCTAGCATTTTATATGTAGCTATAATTGAAACACCCTCGATTTCTTGTTTTTTCTTATAGATATCAATAATATCTTCTATATTTGCTAAATGTTTTCTTCTACCAAGTTTCTTTTCAAATTGCTCTCCTACCAAGTTAATAAACTGTATATTGCTAGAAGTTTTTTCTTTATTTATCACATAAAGCATCATCTCTGAATTCGTGACTCCATGTAATTTTGGTGGTAATTGGATAATTGCTTCAAGTGAATTACTTTGTATAAGCTGTTTTCTCATTAAATGATAACTTTGTCTATATGCAAATTTTACAGACATCATAATAACTGCTTTTTTTTCTGTATTTTGGACAATATCATTAAAATAATACCCATCAAGTAAATTAATTCTACTATTATTAATATATTTTAAATGATTAGATTCACGATAACTTTGTTGACCTTGTGGTGGAAATGACAAGATATATTCATATGGAGATTTAAACTTATCTCTAAATGGTATGTATGGTTCTAAAGTTATCATTTTATTCTCTAAAAGATTAATAAGTTCTACTAAAAACTCTTGTTCATTAACATTCCTATTTTCTTCTATTGAAATTTTATTATTTATATAATCTACATATCCGAAACCCTCTGTATATGGTACAAACAGTATAGAGTCTTCAGGCATATCTAATAACTTTATTGATAGTTCTGCAATCTCATATTCCAATCGCACTTCATTTCTCTTGCTATCATTACCACGAAAAATTGTATGTATTTTTGGTAATTTTGTTGTGGGTTCAATCATACGAACAGAATGTAGTAGTAACTCTTTCGTTATTTTTGTTTCATCAAAACGATAAAGTGCAAATAACTTATGATATTTAGCTAATCTTTCAAATTTTTCTTTAACAAGTGCAATATCGTATGTTTCTATATTTTCAAGCAATCTTAGTTTATCCATATTAATTGAATTTTCTACATTGTATTCTCCGCAATACTTTAAGTCATCATCAATATCATTATTGCTAGAAATTTTAATCCATGCTTGTATCATATATAATAATTTTAATATGAAAAGTGAATCAATTTTTGGAAAAGTTTTTTGAAAATATACTGCTATACTACTCACAATTATAACCCCATTTTTACTTTGCTAAGTGCATTAGTTTTATTTTAAGCAATATCAATTCTTTTTATTGTCTAAAATTGAATTTGAATAATACAAAAATAATCACTTATGTCTTGTTAATTTTAACAATATATAGAGATCTTCTACACATTTTAATCACCTCGTTTGTTTCAAAGAATTACTCTCCCATCATATGTTATGTAATTGTTACACTTCTAATAAAGAATTATATAAAAATGATACGAATCCCATTATTCATATAAATTTATAAGTAAAAATATTTTTATATATGATAATTTGAGTCTAATATTTTTATACGCTTTTTTAATGTATTTTTATTCTTACCTAAAAATCTATTTCTCATTTAAAGCTCGAAGCCACTTTCCTCATCCTATTTTGACTTTTTTGGAAGTAAATCCTAGTAATTGAAGGGTCTGAGTGTCCTAAAAAATCTTGTGCATCAGCTAAATCAACACCATTTTCTCTCATATTCATAGCACAAGTGTGTCGTAAAATATGCACTCCCCTACTTTGTACATTTGCATATTTCGAGACCTCTTCAAGATAATTGTAAAGACTATGTCTATTTAGTGGTTTTCCTCTAATTTGTCTAAGCAATGGTTCATTTTTATTTCTATGAAGTGAAAAATATTCTAGTTCTCTTTTGATATGCGCATACAAGATTGGCACTATCCTTTCTTTATGCCCTTTCCCTTGTACTCGTACATCTACAATTTGAGTTTTTGAGTCGATATATGATTTTGTGATACTTTCAAGTGAAAGTTTGCAAATCTCTTCCGCCCTAAGACCACCATAGATTCCAAGTTTAAATGCTAAGTTTACCGTATATATGTGCTCTTCACTTTTAAGTTCATCTGGCAAGTGTGACTTATCTTTTATCATTGAATATCGTCTATAAAGATTTGCAAGGTATTTTTTTATTTTTTCTAATGAATCATCATCAAGTGATTTTATTTCACTTTGTTCTTTTTTAAATTGTATTTTGTTCCATTTTATTTTGAGTGATATCTCCCTCTCCTCTTCTATAAAATTGATAAAGAGTTTGATAACCTTCTTATAGGCCATATTGGTCCAGTAGGTGAAACTTTTTTTAGCTTTTAGCTCTGAAAACCTGATAAACTCAACTATGATTCTATGGTTGAGTTGTTCAAACGATATGAATGCTCTTTTTTCATCAATAAAAACTAAAAAATTATCAATAATATACTGATAGCTATCAATTGTTTTTGGATCTTTTTGAGCGATCTCTAGTTCAGTGATGAACTCATCCTTATAATCACTAAAAAATTGATACATATCACAAAAGCCTATAATAGCGTTCATTTAGAGCCTTTTTTAGTTAAAAATAAATTACATACTAAGTTAGTATGTAATATTTGCCTATAAGGTGTTTTCATAATTTACTTAACCACTTTCACCAAGGAAAGTGCATATATCTCATTTAGATCAATTACCCAAGTTTCCTCAGTTGACAGATTAAAAAATGTTATTTCATCACCAAGTATCTTTATAATATCTCCCATATACTGCTCACCTTGAAAATTGAACTGGTGAGTTTTGCCAAATCGTGGAAAATCAACTGGAATCAGTTTGATTTTCTCATTTTTTGTTTGGAGGTTTGTTCTTAAAGATAAAATCTTTTCATAAGTATTATTCATATATGCCATTAAATATCCTTTCTAATTTCATATATTATGATACTATTAAAAGTGTATTAAGTCAATAGTTTTATCATATATACTATATTAATATTATATATTTATCATATATTATGTAATTAATATTCAATAACTGATTATATTTTATTCTAAAATAGACAATATCTCATATAAAGCAAAATATCTCTATAATCCATTTCATAATATATGAGGAAATCAATTGACACAAGAAGAATTTGACACCCGATTAGAGAAATTGGGATTAAAGAAAAGCGATTTTATAGAGATTGCAAATCAAAAAAAAGGAACCGTTTACAACTGGGGAACTTCAAGAGTTATTGCTGGGAAAAAAGAAGTTATTGCTATTCCTGATTGGGTTGCCCCATTTTTAGATTTCTATGAGAAAGCTATTAAATATGAGCAAATTAAAAAATTGCTCAATTAATCCAAAATCTCTCTTTTTCATAACCATCTCTAATATATAAATATTCATCTTCGTAAGATTTTTGACTTATTTGCTGTTCATTAAGGGAATACAAATAATCAACACAATAATTGCAAGTTACAAATCGTCCAAATTGAGTGTAATTAAAATTTGGATCAAAAACTTTTTCAATCGCAAAATCTATCGCTCTTAGTTTTTTATTTAAACCTCTACTTATCCATATTGAACTTGGATTTATCATATAACCATCTTGAATATTGAGTTTATTTTTTAGATAGATTTCTAGAAAATAGCTAGTAAAATAACCAAATTCTAGAAAATATTTTTTAAATCTTGGAGAGGATCTTTTTGGTCTGCGTTTAAATTGTGATGCTATTTTATAAAATTCTGCGAACTCTTCCTCTAGCAATTTTTGTGGAAAGTTTATTTTTTTTCTATATGCGCCAATCTTTATAAAATCAACTTTCTCGTATTGTTTATTTTCTAATATTTGAGATCTATATTTCTTTATAGTTGCAATTCTTGAATCTCTTAGATATTCCTCTTCCTCTTTTATTTTTAATGCTATGTATTCTTTGGTAACGACAGGTATTATTTGTGTAGTATCCCAAACTATTTCAGAAGGTATATTAAATCCACTTTCATAAACAACATAGAGTGTTTTACCAATTGTTTGAGCTATATTTTTTAAATTTGTCCCATCATAATTGATATCTAAATCTCCATGCCATATAGGATTGGCTATTTTTTCTAGTGAATCATAAACTTTTGCATTAAAGATAACTTTATTATAAGGATATCTATTTCTATAGCCACTTTTTGAAGCACTTATCATCCTTGCTTTATGCAAATGATTTTCAGTGAAAATTTTCTCAATATATTTTCTATATACTTCTTGATTGATTTGTTCGGTTACTATTAACATTTGAAAATGACCTTTAGTATTTTTATTAGGATTGTAACAAATATGAGTGAATACAGTTATTCGCTTTTTTCAAATTATCTTTTTGTACGATACTAAACCAATTGAGATAAATCTTTCTGATTCTTTGTCAACCCCTTTTGATCTACATTTGGGGTGTTCTTTTAAATCGGCTATGAGATTTTATTTGCTAAATTGAAATCTTACTCATCTTCATTGTAAATCATAACATCCCAACAAATAACAATAAAATTCATAATAAGCAATTTAACATCTTCTTTAAATTGTTTTGTGAGTCGTTTAGAGTTTTTAGCTTCATGCTTGCAAACTGTCAAGACTTGGAAAAAATGTTCAACTTTATCATACACAAATGGATTTAATTTTTCTTTTATCTCTTCTAAAATATCTTTATTGTTAAGATTGACATGATGGGAATCTAGTAAATCAAATAATGAAAATAGGATTGAACTTTCTAATTCTTCTATAACTGGCATTGGCATAAGGGTGAGTGGAATTTGATGAAACAATCCACTTGAAAGTGAATTCATTGCATCTTGAATAACAGATTCAGGTTCATCTCCTCTCTCTTCTGCTAACAGCCAATTATAAAAATGACCAACCATCATATAAAAGTTAGTATGGATTTGGATGAAAGGCTCCTCATCTTCTTTTTTAATCTCTAATCTTTCAAAAACATCTTTACTTATCATCTCAAAAGTGACTTCATTTTTAGAGGCAAGTTTAGAGGAGAGATGGAAAAATTCAAAAAATAAATTTACATCATACCCTAAATCTAAAAACTGTTGCTTGGTTTGTTTGATTTTATTTCCTGTGAGTTTCTCATCAGTTGCAAGTGTTTCTAGGTTTGGCTTTATTGCTAATAATTTTAAGATTGATGAGGCTTTATATCTCTCATTATCCTTTTCAACCAATCCAAAAAGAGGTAAAAATTGTTCAAATATTCTATGTTTTGCAATGCCATAAAATGCTTCTAACTTTGTTTTTTGATAAGGAGAGGGGTGGATTTGTCCTTCTATTAGCTCATCAATTTTAGGAAAATGGCTTCTTACAATATTGATATACTCTTTAAAATCTAAGAACTCATCATAAAGTGCGATAACACTTAAAAGATCTAAGGCAATACTTTGAACAATAGTTGCATCTCCATATCTATCAAAATAGCCCATATTAAATATACGAGCATACATATCTAGTAGATAGATTAGTTGTTGAGAATCACTTAATTTTAAAAATTCTTTCCCCTCTTTTGTGATGTAGATTGTGTTATTTTTAACAACTGTACATTTAATTGTTAAAGAGACGATTTTAACCCTTTGGATAGAGATGAAATCATTTTCAGTGTATCGAAGACCGCTAGAACCTACACTACTTTTATCAACAGTATGGATAAAATCTTTTACAAACACCGTAGGAAGATTACCAATTTTTGTGAGTTTGACTCCATCAATGATAAGTTGATTGAGAAAATGTTTCATTTGGTCTAAAAAAGGGACCGATATCTTCTCTTTTGAGTTTGTAAAATTTGAATCAATAAAAAATCCACCTTGGGCTAAGTTAATAACACTAGTTGCAATTTCCATTTTTTCTACCTACTCCGCTTTCTTAGACCCATAAGCTTCAAGTGGAAGCCACATAAATCCTTCATCACCACAGAATCCATCAAAGCACCAGATAGCTTCTAGGCATTCATTAAGGGTATAGTTTTTCATAGTGATGGGTTTACCTTTTGGGTTTGTTAGTTCATCCTTTTCATAATAATGGATATCTTTTATATCTATAACAGTTAGTACATTCTCATTATCACTCCAACACAGTTCAATAAGTTCTTTATTTTTTCTTATTCCAATTCTACTATGTTTAGCAAAGAGGTTTGCTTCATCACTTGTTGTAAAAGTACCTCCATAAGACACTATGACAAGTTCTCTCTCATTTGATTCTTTATCAAAGATTGATGCTATATTTTGGATCGCTGCTTTATACACTATTAGTTCCTGTTGTTGATTATTCTTAATTATACACTATTTTTTGGGCTGTTTGTTTGAGTTATGATAGATTGTTATAAAAATTTAGGAGAATTTGATAGTTCAGCTCTCTCTTAATCCCTCTCTTGCTCTCATATCAACAAGTGAGAAGATTTTATCAACATCATCTTTTAAATCTTTTTGTTTATGCCCTTTAATTTTTATAAAAGTACAGTTATAAATATCAATCCATTTAAAAAATGATTGATAGAGGGTGTGGTTAGCGATAAGTGTCCCTTTGGAGTTTTGGTAGTTAGTTTTTTCTAGCTTCTCTCTCCTTTCTAAAAGGGAGAGGATATTTTGGCAATCGGTGTAGATAATTAAAGAATGATGATTTGGAGATATCTCTTCAAATGCAAAGAGGAGTATTTGTAATTCAAGTTTAGTCGAAGAGGTGTTGGTGAACTTTTTTATTTTACACTCTTTTTTTAAATCTTTTGAAAAGGTAAGGGTATCTAAAAGGAGATAGACACCGTATCCTATTTTTGATTGAGGGTTAACGCTTCCATCTGTGAAGAGGTGTTTAGTCATATTTGATGTAAAAGAGTTCACTGAAGTTTTTTTCCTTTTGATATTTTTAATTTAAAGTATTGATAACTTACCAATAACTTTATCTAAAAATCTTATATTTTCTCATTGTCTCCCCCTTCAATTCACAATAAATATGTCAATTTGTCATATTTCAAAGTCAAAATTTTCTTTTGTGTTACAATCATTTTATGATATTACACATAGATATAGACTGCTTTTTTGCATCCGCTCACAGAATCGATAATCTAAAATTTAATAATATCCCAATAGCTGTTGGTGGACGAAGTAACCTCAATATTTTTGATAGGAAAAACCAAAAGAGAAAAATAAGTTGCATTGATGGAGCATTTACAAGCTCGATACTGAGTTCCAATGATGATAAAACATTTGAAGAGTATTTTAAAGACAAAGATGGACGGGTAAGGGGAATTATCACAACATCATCTTATGAAGCGAGAGCTTTTGGGGTAAGAACTGCTATGAGCGTAGCTGAAGCTTTACGCCATTGCCCCCACTTAAGAGTTATTCCACCAAACTATCCACTCTATCACGAACTTTCCCATAAACTCAAGCTTCTCCTTGAAAAAGAGGTACCATCAATTGAGCAGTTTAGTATCGATGAGTTTTTTTGCGATGTTACGGGATGGATACAAGATAGAGATATTGTAGATTTTGCAAAAAAGTTAAAACAAAAAATCATTGATCAAATTGGTCTGCCTGTATCGATTGGTATTGCTCACACAAAATGGATAGCAAAATTAGCCACCAATGATGCAAAACCATATGGGATAAAATTGGTTACCAAAGAGGAGGTGGAGAGTTTTATCAAAGATATCCCTATTGAAAAGTTTCCAGGGATTGGGGAAGGTTATTTTCAAAAACTTTGTGGTCGTGGGATAAAAACACTTGGAGATGTCAAAGAGAGAAAGGAACTATTTTACTCTTTTGGTAAAAATGGGATACAACTTTACAATCGAATAAATGGGATAGACAATGAGAAGATTCAACTTTCCAATGGGAAAAAATCTATCGGACTTGGGAGAACATTTGATAACGAAAACGATAGAGATGAGATAAAAAGGAGAATCACTATCCTAGCAAGACATATCACTTTTTTAGCATACAAAGGGAAACATTCACCCCTTACCTACTCTTTACACATACGATATCAGTATGGAGAGAAATCACACGATTCTATCAATACAAATAGATTATTTAATGAACACTATTTTAAACAAGAACTTTTAAGATTATTTGCAAAAATTGACATTCATCCCTCTCATGCTATTATTCAAATCAATATTACTATTTCAAATTTTAGTGAAAATAAATACACCACTTTAGATTTATTGAGTTATGAAGAGGATACAAAAAATGCAAAACTTACAGATTCGATGCAAAAACTTAGAAATAAATTTGGGATAGATATTATTAAAAGTGGTGGGGAGTTGTAGTGATTTTTTGTCGCAAAATGAGTCGGAACTATGAAGAATATTTTCACAATTTAACTACTTTAGCTACAATCAGCTCAAAAATTCTTAGCGAAACAAAAAAAGGAGAATGTGAAGTTTATTTCTTATTAAATTGATTTCAATCTTCTAATTCATCAAGTTTAGCTTCAATCTCTTCAATGCTAGGGAGTGATGATTTATACTCTTTTGGTAAAATCTCTGTTAGCTGATATTCACTAATTCCTAGTGGTTTATGAATATCTTTTAATGCATACTCAACTACTGTATCATTTTTTGATTTACATATAAGGATTCCAATAGTTGGATTATCATCATCTCCTTTTAGTTCTCCATCAATTGCAGAAGTGTAAAAGCTCAGTTTTCCTGCATGTTCAGGTTTAAAACTTGTCGCTTTTAGTTCCACTACAACATAACACTTGAGTTTGATATGATAAAAAAGAAGATCAATTTTAAACTCATCGCCACCAACAATAAGTTTATATTGTCTCCCTACAAATGCAAATCCACTTCCAAGTTCTAGTAAAAAGTCTGTGATATTTTGAGTGAGGGCATCTTCTAGTTCCCTTTCTTGATAATCCTGTGTTAAAGCTACAAAATCAAAATTATAGGGATCTTTTGTGATCTCTTTTGCTAAATCTGATTGAAGAGGAGGGAGAGTATTTTCAAAGTTAGTGATAGCTTTTCCATCTCGTTCATAGAGGTTTGATTCTATTTGATGGATAAGTACATTTCTACTGATACCGTGTTTGAGGGTATTTTGAACATAATAGATTGCTTCGTCTATACTTTTACATTTTTGGATGATGGCGATATTATGTCCCCATGGTATCATTAGTATTTGCGAAACAACTTGTTTCGTATTTTTAGATTCCATTTGCGAAACAACTTGTTGCCAAAATTGGTACCATTTTCTTATAAGTTCTAAATTTCGTTTTGAGAACCCTTTTACACCTGTAAACTCAGCTGATAAATCGTGGCTGAGTTTCTCTAAGAACCCACTTCCCCATTTATGTTCTTTTTGCATTCTTACAATTTGTTCACCCAAATCCCAATAAAATTCAAGGAGTGTTGTGTTTACTTTGATTGAAGCTTTGATTTGTGAAGTTCGGAATTGATTTTTTAGTGACTCTAACCAATTTTTATATTCTATTGAGATTAACTCTTTCATTCTTACCAACTTATTTTTGAATTGAATGTACGAACTTTAATATTTATGTCCATAAAATATAATTAATGATATACCAAAATTAATTTAAACAAAATTCAACTACCAATTTCTAAAATTCTTTTCATTTTTTTCTTTGATACTCAAAAAAACTTTAGTATATTTTTACTCGTTTTCTACTTTAAAACTCCCCTTTATCTACCATCACTCTATAAGTTTTTTTGAGCACTGATTTTATATCCTAATACCTCTGCAACTTGCAGTAAGAATGCAAAATCAAATCTACCTCTACTAATTTTCTGTCTTACACCAGCTTCACTATAAGTAAATCCAGCATCGTTTAGCTTTTTAGTTAGTTCTATAAATGATAACTCATTTTCAACCATTATTTTTTTGACAAATATTTTCGCTTCTTTATCGAAGTCTTTTTCCATTTTCTCTCTTTATTGTTTGAATGGTTGATTGTATCATATATGATTATTTATTGTCAAATAAGTAGTAATTTATTTATATATGACTTGACATATTATATCATATATGATAATATACGATTAATTATAAATACAAAGGAGCAAATATGAACACCAAAAACACAATCGACTTCCTCCTCCAACCAATTATCCCTATTGGGGTATTTGGATATTTTATTTGTAGTAGAGTATGTGGTGATGAGATATTTTTGATGGGGATAGTATTTTTATTATTTGGATTTGTGTTTTATAAAATTATTACTCTAATAAGGATGAAATATATCACTTTATACAATATCGGGATTGGATGTGTTGATTGGTTTTTACTTGATATTGTCAATCTATTTTCAAATAACTCTTATAGTTCACTCAACCCTAGTATATTAGAGACACTTTCAAAGTTATCATTACAGGTAGCCTTACAATGAAACACCCATTTATAAAATCAACACTCTCTAAAACTAACAATAAACACTATGACCCCGTAATCTTTAGAGTAGTAGATATTCTTCATAAACTCCATAATGATGAAAGACCAACAATGGAAGAACTTACTATTGAATACAATGTAACTCTAAGAACCATCCAAACTGATATTTATAAAAGATTAGCACCATTTGAAATTAAAAAGGATAGTTTGAAGCGGTTGATGTTGGGGTGAAACCCTACTCATCATCATCGGCGCCAAATGAATATGAGGGATCATCACCTCCACCTCCTCTCCATCCAAAATCACAACTATCGTCACTATCCCAAAAGTTTTTATAACAGTTATCATCATCGTAGTCACTATCACCACCAAATGAACCACTTGAACCCCCTCCACTACTTCCAAAAAGAAAAGAGAAAGTACCAAGTAGTAAAATAAACCAAAAAAGGGAACTAAATCCTCTACTTCTTTGGTAGTTGTCATTGATAAATTTTGCTACAAAGAGCCAAGCTGCAAAGATTGCAAATAAAAGTGCTACTATTTTTAAAAGCTCCATCATTCCTCCCTTTTAATAATCAATTAGACTCACAACTACGATATTTTTTAGTATAACAATTGGAGATTTTTTAAAATAATCTTTATTCTAGAAGATCTTGCAATAGACGGTATGATTCCAATCGAGAATATCCCTCTTTTTTAATTGTTTCTATTGTCATCTCTAAAAAAGGTTCAATTGCTACTAAAGATAACTCTTCATTGTAGTATCCTTCTATCTCATCATCGTTTGGATTATTTTCAATTGCTATAAAAACTTTGAGCCACTCTTTTGTTGTTTTATTAAAGGGTTCTATATACTCATCTAAAACATCTGTTAGGGTTCTTGTCTGTTCCTCTTGAAACTGTGGTATGAGATCAAAGAGTTGATAGAGATTTATAACTAATAAATCTTGTGCATATCGTACTAAGTTTTTATCCATTGTTTAAATCCTCTATTTTAGATGTTTTAATAAGTGCAAGGGTATCTTTAATAACTTTCTTTAAAAAATAGTAGCTATACCCTACTCCAAATGAGATGATTGCCATAAATCCAAAAATAACATTGAGGATTAAATCATCATAAATGGTCTCATTTTGTGCAATATAGATTCCAAAAAGGATTGTCATCCCAATATATCCAATAAGCATAAGTTGTAAGCAACTTAAAAGTAAAAAGTTATTGGTGTTTATTTTTGAAGTGAGTGTTTGGGTATCGAGTGTGATAGTTTTTTCCATAATTGCCTCCTGTTTATCTGTAGAGTAAAATTGTATTGTAAGGGGACGAATAGGGTTATTCGCCTAGAGAAAAAATCATAATAGTTTTTTAAATACAATCTTTTAATCTTTCAAATAAGATAGATTTAGGATGAAAAGTTCCATAGCTCATAATAAGCCCAATGGTTAAAAACAATAATCCTCCAGCTAACTCTTTATAATTTGTAAAATTGAGCATCAAATAAAATCCAGGAAGATAAAAAAAGAAAAAGAGGAGCAAGATGTTTCTTGGAGTATTTCGTTTCATTTTCATCTCTCTTCACACATATGGGCTTTTACAATCAATCCATTTTCTTTGCTGATAAACTGATATTCTTTTAAATACCAGTGTTTGTTATCTAGGAGGAACTCTTGATTAGCAAAGTTATGATTGCTTGAATTACATTTTAAAGATTTTCCACTATTAAAAACCTCTATATTAGTCAGTGCAGATTGGTAGTTCAAATATGGCATTAGGGTAAAAGTGGAGATAAAAAGTAATGTTGCGATAGTTGCTACGATACTATAATCTTCCCCTTTTTCAAGGTCTTTGTCTTGTTTTAAACCTTGAGATACTAGGAGTACAAATAATGCAAATACTATTATTCGAAAATCAAAAAACTGTGTCATACTATATCTCCTCATCTAGATAATTTTCAAGAAGTTCACCTGAGTAATTTTTTCTTTTTTTCTTTTGTGGTTGAGCATAGAGTTTCATTTTCATTTGAGATTGTTTTGGTTTTGGATTTGGTTTTTGCACATCCTCTTTTGCAGTTACAGTTACCACTACATTATCAACAATTTTAAGGAGATGATTTTTATAAGGATATGTTCCGTTTCCTAGATTCTTTAGGGTATTTTGGAAATCTTTAGAGATGATTTCACTATGGAGTTTTTCCATATCTATTTTCATTACCCTTTCGATATATCTTACAATGGCATGCTCTGAGATAATAATCTCATCTGAGATTTTGAGTTTATTGAGTTCACTTTGGTATTTTTTAATTTGTTCTTTTTTCGTCGTTATATCAAGGTTGATATTTTGGAGTTGGAGATTATAGTTTTTTATCTCCTCTTCAATCTTTGTGATTTGCACTTGGATTGATTTTATTTTTGAGCTATTTAGATTTGCCATGATTGTTTCCCTTAATAGTTTTTATTTTCATCTCCACAAAGCACCTCTTGGTATTGGCTTTGTGAGAGTTGGAGTGATTTTTTTGCTTCAAGATAAAGATAGATCATCAAGACACAAAAAAGAAGATTCACTATTCCAATTGGAAGATAGGAGAGAAAATTTGAATATTCTTGCAATAAAAACCACGAAAATAACCCAATAGCTCCCATCATATACCAAAATGTCATATTTTTCATTTTTGTTTTTATTTTGATAATAAGTTCTAATCTTTCTAGTTTTTCACTTTTTGTCATATGTTACCCCCTTTGTATGGTT
>RRZU010022800.1_pt1 | contig 21012 bp, 16 predicted proteins | sample 2165561 | NCBI WGS metagenome assembly RRZU01 (sample SAMN10456909, study PRJNA506462) | wastewater metagenome | isolation source: wastewater sludge | place: USA: Moscow, Idaho | reverse complement strand
TTGGTATAAGATTATCTTTTGTTTTTATAAAAACTATTTTGATTTTTCCAAGTGTTTTATGAGTAACAATAGCAGAAACATAGCTATATTTGATAGAATTATAGTTACCTAGTTTTGAACATTTATGATGTTTAGCTTGAGTATAAAGTGATTCAAGGGTTTTTGAATTCCCTATAAATTGCCAAATTTTGTTTGATTTTGAAACTTTTGCAATCTTCAAAATAAAAGAGTTCTGTCCAAATAGTTTTTTCATAGCATATACTTGAATAACAATCTAATGAAAACTTTACTATTTCTTGATTTTCTTCCATATATTTTATAAATGTATCATTTAAATTGGTAACTAATTTTTTTTCAATATTGAATTTTTCTGATATTTCTTCTAATAAGTATTTTATTCTTTTTTTTCTTAGTTCATTTTCTGCATAAATTGAAGTTATTTCACATACACTAGAATAATGATTTACTCCACATAACTTATCTAATTGACTTTTTGTAAATTTAAACTCAGATATAGGAATCTTGGGATTATAATCATTAACTATTTTTTCTATAACTTTATCATTTGCAAAAAGGAAACATGCACTTATTAATATAATTGATATTATTTTAAACATTTTTTGACCTTATAAAATATACTTTCTAATCATTCATACTGATATTCTTTTAAATTTGGAATTACATTTTTTTGTAATAAACAGCATCCAAAAAAGCAGCTCGACCATTCCATGTATCAATTTCGATTTTATTACTTTTCCCAGATTTACTTTTTTCACTCCACCATAAACAACTTGTAATCTTATCAACGACAATATCCCAATATGTATCTATATGTAAATCTTTTTCTTTTATATCAAAATCTTGACAGAACTTTTTTTTATTTTTACTATCTAAACAGAAAAAATAGTCGGGTCTTTTCATAGCTAAAAGTCTTGTTGCACCTGATAACCTATTACTGTTTTCTGGAATTGCTAGCTTATAGTAATTAAGAAAAGAAAGATAATGTTCTTTTGTTAATGATCCTTCTAAAGGTATTTGATCTAATACTAGTGATAAGTTTTCATTATTACTTTTTACTAGTCCTTTAAATGTTCCTTCTGGCTTCATACTGCCAAACCATTGCCAATCAAATTCACTATCTTCTTTATATTCTTCATATCCAGAAATTTTACGTCTTTCTTCTTCAGAAAGATTACAAAACTTATCTTTTTTAAATAAATCTCTTGATGATGATAATACTTTTAATCTGTCATGGATTGAATCTGAACCATGGTAATCTTCATTTAATATTTTATGGAAATATTCTTCCCAACTATAATTAAATATGTCATTTTTATAGAAATCACTATTTTCATCTTTTGTTTTTGATGTTGATAAATTGTTTAATAATTCTTTTTTACTATCATAATGTTTTTTATAATTTAATAAATATTCATTAGTAATGATATGCCCTTCATTAAACCAATCTTTAATTATCATCCATATTTCTTGTTCAGTTTGATGGACTTCTTTATCATCAGAAGAAAAAGAAACTAAAATTTCTTTATTCTTTGACATTGCTCCATTTGTAAAATTTGCACTTCCAACTAAACACTCCCATCGGTCTTTAAGTCTAAAATAGTATATTTTAGGGTGAAAAACTTCACCTGTTTCATAAATTACTCTTATTTTATCATTATCTAAAAATGCTTCTAAAAAATTTGGATCAGTTTGAAAAAAATGAGTACCTACAACTAATTTATTTATCTTATCTTGATTCTCTATCAATACTTTATAAACATCATGATTAGCAGTTCCCCAAGCAACTGCTATTTGCATACTAGTACATTCTTCTATTAACAAAATTAATTTATTTTTTATTTGTGCTGGTGTAGTGAGTAAGTTCATATAGGTTCCCTTTTATATCAGATCTATTATTTTAGAATTTTGTATTCTTTTCTCAGGTCTTTACAATATTATACTCTTCAAATGACTCTCAAATGACTCTTTTTTGAAAAAAGATTAGTAAAATGTAAAATTAATTGTTTTATTTCTTTTAATGAAATGAAGTATTATTTAGTTTCTTTATATTTCAATGAGAAATGATTTTTTGATTGAAAGTTATATCAAAGTAAGAGAAAACACTTTCTGTGGCTGTTTTGAAATAGCATAAATTTAAATTAGACAATAAATATATGATTTAAAAATTCTACTTTTTTGTTCTACTATCCCTTTATGAGACTGTGAAAGAACTAGCTCTGTAGAAATAAAAATATTTTCAAGTTTCAGAACTACAAACGCATTCTTTGACAAAAAAATGGCCTAGGAAAGTATAAAACTAAGTTATTGAACTATAACACTAAACTCTGAACAGTCTCTAAACTTCATTAATTTCTTTTTCTAATTTCCTCAAACTATCAATTATCTCCTCAAAAGAAATATATTTATCAAAAATCATATTTTGCATAGCTTTATAATCTTTTTCCAAAGAATCAAGTCTAAATTCAGGAGGTAAAAGTTTTAATGTTCCAGGAACTGCTTCTTCATATTTTGCCCAAATTCTAGGATAAAATTTTTGTTTGAATTCAACTACATTTTTTAGTAATTCTAAATCTACTAATGCTTCATCTTTTACTTCATTTTTAGCCATCATAGCTAGATCATAATAGTGTCTTGAATATCTAGTTGGCATAGCAGAATCAAGAGGTCTATTTGCTTCGTGGTGTAAGATTGTTGCTTTTTCCCAAAATGTTCTTTTTGCAACTATTGTATTTACAGTACATTTAGTTTTTTCAAAAACTTGAGGGAATTCTTGAGCTGCAAAAGAAGATATTTCAAAACTATCTGAAGGTAGCCAAGAAGCTAATGGCCCTATTTCAAGTAGTATTTCAGGTCTTAGATAATTATCATCAAAAGCATTTGGATATTTAACATTTATTGAGAATCCATCTTCAGCCATACTACAAGTACATAAGGGGGATAAGTTTTCTGAAATTATAGGTAGTAGTATATTTTTAATATATTCTTTTGCGTTATCATTGATTTGTTCATTAAATCTTACTTGTTTATTTTTTGATTCTTGAGCATTGAGTGGGTTTTCATTTGAAACTAATCTCCAATCTAAAATTAAATCAATATCTTCAGAAAATCTTCCAATAAGATTAAATACTTTTGAAAGACTTGTTCCACCTTTAAACATAAGTATTTTATTTAATCTATCATCACTAAATACTTTATCTAAAGTCCAAACAACCCAAAAGTCTTTTTCAACAATTGAGTTTGTTGTATTCATAAGTGTTGCTGTTTCAGAAAAAAGTTCACTTCTTTGTTGTTTAGGTAAATTTGCTATTTTATTCATTGTTACTATCTTTACATATTTGTTTTATTATTTCATATACCCATACAGTTGTAGTTTGAGTATCATTTAAAATCTTTTCATACATTTTAGAATCAATTTGATCTTTTATTTTATTTATTATTTCATTTGTAATATGTTCTTTACCCAAAGATTTTAAAGCTTGAACTATTAGAGAACTCTCTTTATATTTAAATCCTATATCTTTTAAAACAGATTTTTTAAACTCTATTACTACATCATTGAATAATTTATAACTCTTGTTGGGACCATCACTAAGATAAATATACTTAGCTTGAATTTGAGTAGATAAATTTAAGATATTTAAAGCACTATCTCCAGATACTTCTATTCTCCAATTAAACTTTCTAGCATAGGCACGTGATACTTGTTCAATATCTGGATTTAACTCTTTTTTTAGGAAATCACTATATTTTGGGTAATCATAAATTCCTCTTGATACTCTTCTTATTTTTTTAGCTTTTACTAAATCTGATAGTACATTATCAATTTGTTGACGATCAAATTTTTTTATTAAATCAGTAGAAGAAAAAGCCCAACCCTTACCATGGCTAGATATAAAATAAAATACCGTATCATAGAGCTTCAATTGATTATTCCTTAATTTTAATTTCTAGAAAAAAGTATATCTTTTTCTAGATTTTATTTTGCTTTATGAAAGATAAATCAGAAATATTAATGATGATTAAAACTTCATTTCTTTTCATTTAAATATTTTAAAGTTTCATCCGACATATATCTCTTAACAGTACTAAAACTTACACCAGAAACCTTTGCAACTGAATATCGTGTAATATCTTTTCTTTGTGTTCTTAAGATTCCCACTGCAGTATCAATTTTATATTTTGCTTTATTACTTCTTGCTTTTGTTGCTTTTTCTGATGCTAAACATTTAGCTAAACTAAAATTTATATTTTTGGGATTATTCAATTTATTTACTATACTAAAGCCTTCAATTTCTTTATATCTTTTTTCAATTTCTTTTAATTTTTCAAAATCTATAATCTCAATCAAACATTCATATTCAAGTTTTGTAAGATCTAATCTTTTATATTTATTCATAGTTTTATCCTTTCATATTTATAAATAATAATTCTAAAAACATTATCACATATCATGACTTCTTTATCTTTTTCTTATCATTTAAAAAATGATAATAGTTAATTTCATTAAATGAAATAAAATAAAGTAAATTAAATTATTTCTAATATATTTAAAATACAAGAATTAATGATACTATTAACAAAACCAAAGATATAGTCAATATTTAAATATTTAATTCTTCCACCTTTTTTGTCTCAGTTGTCTCACTCTTTTAAGTTAATCTTGCCGTTCGCCTTTGGCTAGTTCAAATGATATGGTAGGGAATGGCTCTAGAGTGAAGACAACTTGCCCTTGTACTACTTTGGATTTAACAAAATAGTACAGAACAAGTTAGTCTAAAAGTTGCAAATGACACGGCTTTTGCAGGACTTTCGTTACGACATTTAGTAGATTATTGTTCAGCTCTTAATCTACGACACAATTACATTAGACGGTTCCCCTTATCTAATAACCTATATATTTAATTAATCTAGTATAAACATTTATTGTTTATTTAAAAACCTCTGTTTTATATATTAACTAGTAAATCTATAGGAGTGTCCTTGCTACTATAAAAATAGTAGAACGGGCATCTCCAAGGTGAATCGTACCGCATACACTTCCTCACACCTTGCTGATTTGGTCTCTTATTTGGCTATGATTTTTAATGAGTTCATTCTCACTTTGTGAAAGTATTTATTTTATCGCAAGTTTTCGCTTACAGGCAGTCCCCCCACTCTACCGCTATAGTTTTTCAAGCTCAAATGATTGAACAGGGACAATTATTAAGCAATACTTTATCCTCAACACTAAAGTTGATTTTTTTGAAAAATTATTTGCTAAATAATTGCTATGTATTTAGATTTTTGGTAAGATGTTACTTACTTTTTAGCAATTCTTTTAGTCGCCAAACTAACAGGGAAGAATTGCTGAAATACTCCTTTTTTCAAACATAAAAATATTCTCCAACAATTAAGTGGCTTCATAGTTTTATATTTAAAATTAAAATAGATTTTTTTATTAGTATTTAAAATTAGATTGTAAATTTGGCAAGTTACACATCTAATAAATACTTAGAGCTTAACAAATCTATCAAGTGATAAATCTACTAAGCAGATATGTAGCTTGCCAAGCTCTAAATATTTATAGAGCTAGTATATAGGGTTTTAAAGAGAAATACAATAAATTATTTTTTTGATTTTTTTGATTTGATTTGATAAAATTTGATTTGATTTGACTTGTAGTTTTTGGATTTATTAAATATAATACTTAATTTTAATAATTAAATATTATATTTAAGTAAATTTTAATATATCTAATAAGACTATAATATTAGATACTTTTTTTAGATAAACAAGTTAATTTACTATGTAAAGAACTATTGGTTCAACTTCTTTTATGTATCCCTAAAGAAGATAGAATATTATCTATCCTCTTCTAGGAGAATTATTCCCTCTACCTCTTCCTGATGGATTCCCCGTAGTACTTGGTCCATTAACTGGTCTTGAATTTGATTTTGACATTTTCTTTCCTCTTTTATATTTAAGATAAAAGAATTATAAATCAATTTTTTATATCAAATTCATTCTAATAGTGCCAGTTTACATTTTTTGTAAGATATTTAGTCATTTTATTTTGTAAATCTTTTTCAATATTGATTTCTTTTATATCTTCAAAAAATGGAGCAATATATTTAATCAAAATATTTAAATCTAGGCTATTACTATCATTTTGTTCAAAAAGTATATTTTCAAAATCGATACAATATTTTAGTTTTAAATTAGTTAATTCATCAAGACTTTTTTTTCTAAAACTTTTTAACTTTTCTAAAAATTGCTCTTCTATTTTTTCATCAATTTCAAATTCTCTTTTTATGTATAATAATGCTCTTAGAATTAACATTAAGATTAATTGCGCTCTTTGTTCATATTTTTGCTTTTTTGAAAAAAATGTAACATTCATAACTAATACTTTAAAAAATTCTGGAAGTTCACCATTTTTCCATCTTGATACATCATTTACAAAAACTTTTGATTCATCTATATCTTTGATATTAGAATCATAATTTACAGATATTGCTTCTGTTAATTTATAAAATATTGTATGTAAATCATAAGCTACACCATTTTGATTTTTATTGTTAATTTTTTCATAATTATCAATATATGATTTAAAACTATTATCTTTTAAAGATTGTTCAAAAAGATTAATATCAATATCTAACTTCTCAATATGCTTTATTATATATGCAATTTGAAAAGAGAATATATGCACTATTTTTTCAATATCTTTGGTTTCGAAGATATCTAAAAATCTAAAAGTAAATGCAATGTTATTTAATTCTTTTATTAATTCAAGACTATTGTCATTTTCAACTTTTGAAAATAGATTATCAAATAAATGATAAAAATTATTTGACTCTTTATACAATAACTCTATAAAATCATCAATTCTCATATTTGTAGAATTTTTAAATTTAAAAAATTTCTTTTTTTCTTTATTTGTATCATTATTTTTAATACGATAAACATCTTCATAGGCATAAACTCTTTGATTTACTCCCCATGTTCTCCAAAATATTGAATTAAAATCTGTTTGCATACTTTTCTTTATGATTAAATATAGATGAAAAAATCATCTATAATTCACCTTTGAAAGCTTGGTCTAGAATAGAAGCTTTTAATGCTTTGAGACTATTCATTTTAGTTTTTTGTGCTTGTTTGATTTTTTCTATTTTTTTTGAAATTTCATCTAAATATTTGACTACTTTTTGTTGAGTTATGATTGATATTTTTGGTACTTTAAATTCTTCTAACATACTTTTAGTAATTGCTTCTCTCGTTGCCCCACCAGATGAACTAAATAATAAATCAGATTTTATTGAGGGACTGATTAAATAATAATGCAAAAATTGTGGAATAAATCTGTCATCTAGTCTAATAATTGATACATGTTGATTAACTCTTGCAGGTAAATAATTCTTATCTACTATACAACAACGAGCAACTGAAGCTCCCGTAATATTTAATAATATATCATTTTCTTTTATCGTTACATTATTCAATTTATTTGCTTGTTCATCATCTATAAATGCCAATCCTTTAATTCTAAATCCATTATCATGAACATTCATACTTCTTATTAGACTAATTCCTTCCGTTTTATATGCTTTTTGGCCACCTTTTGGCGTTGAACCACTTCCAATTTTAGAAGTAATATATTTTAATTCTATGGTTTCATTTGTATCCAACTCTCCAAAAACATCATTCAAAACACTTCCCATAAATACATTAGCTTCATCCATATTTTTTTGATGTAAGGCTATTGATTTATCTATTTTTTCAAAGAGTAAATCCAATTTAGAAACTATTCTTTGTTGTTCTGAAAGTGGTGGGAGAGGAATATCTAAATTTTTAATTGTATCTGATGGAACTCTTTGTCTTCCCGTTGCTCCAATCATAGTACTTACTAAATATTCATTTATTTTATTACTTCTAATAAAATAATTCAAATATAATGGAGTCATATTATCCATTGTATGAAGAGCATAAACCTCTGTTGTAGCAAATCCACCATCAATATCTGATGGAACTATTGTTGTTTTATTATTTTGAGTACAAGGAGTTATTTTTCCAACTAATACAGCATTTTTTTGAAATTTTGTTTTACCTTTTGATACTTTTTCATAGTCCTCTAAAACATATTTACTATTTCTTCCTTTATCTTCATCAATATCTGTCATTCCTATAAAAGGAACTTTTCCATCTGAGATAATTGGTTTAAATCCTTTATCACAACCTATTTTGACTACCTCGGTAAGTTTCTTCCACTCCCATCCCTCAGGCAATTCATATAACTCACTCATTTATATCTTTCCCTATCAAAATAGCTTCTATCTCATCCATCAAATCATTTATTTCAGCATTGTTTAGTTTGATATTTTCAACTAACTCAATTGGAGATTTATGTTCTATCACATCATTTCTATTTGGATTTTTGGCAGATATATCAAAATCTTTAATTTCATTTATATTGACTATCCAAGAGTTATCAGTGATTTTCCTATCTTTCCATACGTCTAAAAACTCTTCAAAATGACTATTATTAATAGGTTTATTTTTTGTAAGTTTAGAGCTTGGATTTACTTCATAATAAAATATATCAGAAGTACTTCCATTTCTATCAAAAAAGATTACATTTGTTTTTACACCACTATATGGTAAAAATACTCCACTTGGTAGTGATAAAATAGTATGAACATTAAACCTTTCACATAAATCTTTTTTTACAGCTTGAAAAGCATTGTTAGTTTGAAACAATACACCCTCAGGAATTACAACACCACAACGACCTTGAAGTTTCAAACTATTCATCATATGTTGTAAAAATAGTAATTCTGTTGCATTTGATTTGATAGGAAAGTTTTGTTGGATTTGCTCTTTTTCTTTTCCACCAAAAGGTGGATTTGCTAAGATACAATCATATCTATCTTTTTCCTCTAAACCTCGTATATCTCGTGTTAGTGTATTTGTTTTAGATATATTTGGAGACTCAACTCCGTGTAAAATCATATTCATTACACCCATTACATAAGATAATGGAGTTTTTTCATTTCCAAAAAAAGTATCTTCACTTAAAAATCTCAATTGTTCAGTTGATAAGTCTCGCTGTTTATTTGTTTCAATATTTTCATATCTGATATGATTATACGCTTCAATCAAAAATCCACAACTTCCAACTGCTGGATCATAGATTTTATCACCAATTTTAGGATTTACTACATCTGTAATCACTTTAATAAGTGGACGAGGTGTATAAAACTCACCACTATTTCCACCATCACTACCCATATCTTTTAGAAGTTTCTCATAGATAAGAGATAATTGATATAAATCACTATTATTATGAAAATCCATCTCATCAATGATGTCTAACACTTCTCTAAGGGTGTGACCATTTGCAATTCTATTATCCAAAAATTCAAATATAGCACCAATTTTGTATTTGATTGATTTGGGATTTTCAGTAATATTTTTAAATGATTTTAGATAAGGAAATAGTTCTTTATTTACAAACTCTAATAAATCTTCTCCACTTTTTGAGTTGATTACATCTATTTTTCCATTTGCTTTTAAAACAGCCCATGAACCCCATCTGAACTTCTCATCCAAAACAAAGTTATAAATCTCACCATCAAGTTGCGCATCATCATTTTTTGTTTCTTCAAGATCATTAAGGAATTTTAAAAAAAGTATCCAAGAGATTTGCTCTGTGTAGTGCATGGCTCCACTTATACCATCATCTCTTCTTAGTATGTCTGTTATTCTGTTTATTTTACTTTCCAATTATATTTCCTTTTTTTTCTATGGGTAAATTTCTTTATATTTTTAATATAGGTTTATATCTATGGGTAAATTATTATATTTTTTACACATAGCTTATAAGGTATGTGTAAAGTTTTGTGAATTTTACCTATATACCTTTTCGTAGTAAATTAAATAATTCAATATTTATAAAAAACTTACTATTTTTGATCTGAATATTTTCTAATATACCTATATTTTCAAGTTCATTAAGATATTTTGATGCGGTTTTTCTTGTGATATTTAATCTATCAACTAAAAAATCTATCTTTGTATAAGGATGCATAAAAAGTATTTCTACTAAATCTTTACTATAAATTTTTGGTAATTCTCGAGAAATCTTATCTTGAATTTTTATCATTAAATCACTAATTCTATTTATTAGTTCTATTGTTTCAAGTGAAGTTTGCTCAACTGCTTCAAGTATATATAAAATCCATTCCTCCCATTTATCTTCTGTTCTCACTTCTTGTAAAAGTCTATAATAATCAGCTTTATGGGTAATGATATATCTACTTAAATATAAAACTGGAATATCAAGTAAATCTTTGAGTATCAAATACAAAATATTTATAATTCTTCCTGTTCTTCCATTTCCATCATAAAAAGGATGGATTGATTCAAACTGATGATGAATTATCGCCATATTTATAAGTGAGTCAATATCATTTGGTTCATTTATATAGATTTCTAGATTTGTTAAAAGCTCTTGAATAGTTTCATAATCCTGTGGTGGAGTATAAATCACTTCACCAGTTTGAGCATTTTTTAGATTTGTTCCTGCTTGTTTTCTAATACCTGCATCATTTTGTTCTAAAATTTCTTGAATTTCTATAATGTGTTTTTTTAGTAAAAGCTTTGTGTCTGATACAAGAGAAAAACCTCTTAAAAGCGCTTCTTTGTAGTTTTGAACTTCTTTTGCTTCATTTGTTACACTTTCTATATCAAGATTAGCTCTATATAGTTCATCATGAGTTGTAATAATATTTTCTATCTCACTACTATCTTTTGCTTCTTGAAGAACTAATGAGTTAATTAAAATAGAACTATTTGGGATAATTCTAGCTACTCCATTTAGATTTGCTAATGCTCTATTTGCTGATATCGCTTTTTTTAGAACTTTTTGAGTTTCTATTTCTTGGGGTAGAGGTAATCTATTTAATGTATTCATTTAGCTCCTTTAGCAATTTTTTCATACAAATCCTTTTTTAGTTTATATAAAAGTTCTTTTTTATTATTCATAAATTCATATTCATAAAATACAATTTTTTTAATTTCTGAAATAGTAAGTCCAGCTGTATATTTTGCAATGTCATTAATTTTTGAACTTCTATATTTTGTAACTTTACTTAGAAGATTATCAAGTACTTCTTTATGGGAAGCATAAACTTCTTGAATTAGAAAAGTATCAAGATGAGTTTTATACTCTATTTTTGAAATTAAATCATAATAATTTTCAATAAAGATTTTTCCAGAGTAAGGGTCAAAATCAAATTTAATATCATCAAAGATTTTGTTTGGTGGATAAATTGATGTTTTATAAAAATCAGTAGCATTTTTAGCTCTTTGATTACAGAAAAGACAAGATGGAATTAAATTTGAAAGCGTAACTGCTAAAAAAGGATATTTTGATTTTGGATAAAAATGGTCTAAATCAGGAGTAATAGCTCGTTTCCCTTTTTCTTCTTCAATAACTCCTATATAACTTCTGTAACAATAAGGACAAATAGAAATATCGCTAGATTTAATAAGTTCTTTACCGTGAGTATTTCTCATATTTTCATACATATTTTCATACTTTTCAAGAATAAATTTTTTAATACATTTTACTTCTTCATCATTATTCAAGGAAGCATAATCACATTGAATACTTCCTTTTATCTTTTGTGTATTTATAAAAATATCTCTACTATTAATACCAAATTTATTTATTAATTTTTCAAAGAAATCCTCAATAATTTTTGTATTGTTTGAATTTTCTGAAAAAAGCACATTTTGATTTAATATTCCATTATTTTCAAAAGTTAAATCTAATAAAAAATTTCTTACATCAATAGATACACTATTACAATCTAATTCTTCTAATCTTCCTTTTGTGTCATAATCTTTTTTACTGAAATATTTAAGTAATTTAACTCGATATGTTTTATCAATAGTAATCATTGTTTATCTTTTAAATATAAATACATTTTATCAAGATGTTGTCTAATAACATCCTCTCCAATATTTTCTATAATATTTTTAGCTTGTTTAAAAAACTTTTCTTTATCTTCTCTATAAACTGCTAGATATTTATTTGAAGATATTTTTAATAATTTTTCATTGCCATTATCTTCACTTATATAATTTCCAATACTTACTATCAATTCCTGATTCTCTTCATCTTTTTTTGAACTATCACTGTACATTAAATCTAAGAAATCTCTCAATATAAAAAAATTAGATTCTGTTTTGGCTTTCTCAAAAACAAAAAGAAAATATAAAAACTCAGATAACTCTTTTATAATCGATTCACTAAAAGCTCCAATAGTATTACTTACATAAAAATCATCCTTAAATATGTCAAAAATATTTCCACCAAAAGTTTTTGTTTCATTATTTTTATCACCTAAATAAATTATATTTGGGTTATAGATATCGCTAACAACAAAAGGTGAATGTGTTGCAATAACAAATTGGAACTTTATAGGATGTTCTTTATAATTAAAGAAATCTTCCATATATTTAATGAAATTTCTTTGCCATTCTGGATGTAAATGTAATTCAACTTCATCAATTAGGATTAGAAATAATTTATTCTCTACACTTTTATATGTTTCATCTTGAGCTTGTATCTGATAAAGTTCATTAATTCTACCTACTATATTCGCGAAATAAGAAAGAAGAGTTTTTTCACCTGAGCTTAATCTAAAGTAATTTATTTCTTTGTCATTTTTTTCAAGGTTAATTTGAAAATTTAAAATACCTTTTGCTGTTAAACTTTTTATATACTGTAATAATTTATATAATTGTTCATTCTCAACTATTTTCTTTAATTCATCATCATTTTCTAATGACTTTAAAGTTTGATAATTTATTTTATTCTTAATAAGTCCCCTTAAAAAAGTATACTGTTTTGGATGAAACAAAAATTTATTATCAATATAAAGCTGAATATCATGAGTAAACTTTTTAATAGCACTTATAATATCAATATCTTTATATATTGATTTTACAAATAGAATAAATCTTTCAAATGTTTCTTTAGTTGATATATTTAGATTTTTTAGTAATAAATTATTAAAAAACTTATCATCAAAATCACCAATAGTTTCACTAAACATAAACCACCATACTAAATCATCATATTTTTCTTTTATATCATTAAAAATATCTGAATCTAAATTTTCTAAGGTTGGTATCTGAATATTAAAATTAAAAAAATCATTATTGAAGTCAATTTTTATATTCTTAAATTTATATCCAATTTCATTAATCATTTTTTTTGAATTTTTACCAAAAAACAAATTCATAAGATTTATAATGGTCATATATTCATAAGAAATTTCATCATTTTCAATTTGCTTGATACCAATATACTTAAATCTTTTATAATAATGTTGTACGATATTTGATGATTCTGTAAGCTTCTGCTTTATAAGAGAATAAATTCTATCAAATGGTGAAAGACTATGAAAAATTATATTTGTCTGAAATGGTAATAAAGAAAAGCCATTGTCAGATAAATCATATGTATTACTTTTATCTAAATTATTTTTATTTTGTTGAAATTTATTTTTTTTTATAATTTTTTGTATATCATTTAAATATACTTTCCAATTATGTGCATCATTAATATATGATTCTATTAAAAAGCTATCAGTTGAAACATCATAAAATAATAAATGTAACTTGCCTATTAATTTTTCACCATCTAATCTCCACAATAATGGAGCAATTAAAAGTTCAAAAAATGTCGTTTTACCTATACCGTTTTTACCAACAATACAAGTAATATTCTGAATTGAATTATTAAAAGGTTTGTGATAACTATCATTTGTTTTAAATTTTATAATTTTACTTGTTGTATTAAATTCTTGTATTATAAATTCATCATCAAAAGAATATCCACCTTTCTCAATATTTTTATAATTTTCTTCTAAAAAAATATAAATTAATTTCATCTATAAATTTCTCTTTGTAATCCAAAATATTCATCTCTAATATTATAATTTCCAAAAGATTGTCTTAACTCACTTCTATCAAATCCACTAAGTTTCACTAAATCACTTAGTTTATCTTCATCCAACTCTTTAACACCATCTTTTTTATATCGTTCTAGGATAAATTCTATAAACTCTTTTGCTTTTTCATTGTGATATTTTTCCACAAAAGTAGAGCTTTCAACAGCTATTACTCTTTCACTTCTTGTTTTTATATCAAGATTAAAAGATATATGAGCTAATACATCATAAATATCTGAATTTTGAGCTTCAAAGATTTCTTTTAAATCATTTAATTGAGATTCATCTATATTCATTTCTCTTAGTTTATTTAGTAAATCTTTTCTATTTTTTGGACTACTCCATATTTCTCTTAAACCTTGTTCATCATTGTAAAATTTACCTAAAATACCAATCAATAATTCTAAGTATTCATTTGTTTTAAGAGGCTTCCCATCGTCTCCAACATAGGTAGTTTCTATATTGATTACTTTTAGTTTTTTACCTTTTATATCTATAATTACTTTTTCATTTTTTTGTTTTTCATCTGATGTTCTAGCTTCATATTCACTTTCTATATCACTAACTTTATCTTCTTGATTATCTTGTAACTCATAATCATTTTGGTTTGTATCAGGTTTATCTTTATCAAGTTCATTGTCAGTGGCTATAATATCTTCAATATCTTCTTTTAATTTATCTTTATTATCATCCCATTCTTTATCATAAAACAGATTCGTAGCCCCTACAAAATCAATAATTGTAAAGAAATCTTTCCCTTCAAAAACTCTTGTACCTCGTCCTATAATTTGTTTAAATTCTGTCATAGATCTAATAGGAGCTGTTAATACTACATTTCTTACATTTTTAGCATCAACTCCTGTTGTTAGCATCTTAGAACTTGTTAGTATGGTAGGGATATCTTTATCATTGTTTTGAAAATCTTCTAAAAAGTTTCTTCCAATTTCACCTTCATCTGATGTTACTCGTACACAATAGCTATTGTCTTTGATAGTTTTATATTTATCAATTGCAATTTTCATTTCTGATGCATGTTGTTGGTTTACGCAAAATACAATAGTCTTATCCATAGGATTTATATTGTTTAATATAGTTCTTGCTATTAATCTTGTTCTTTTTGGAATAATTACTTGTTTTTCAAACTGTTCTAGTTTTACTATGTTTTCTTTTAGTTCACCTGTTATTATGTCATTTGGATCAAACTTGTATTCATCTATATTTGTTTGAACTCTTTTTACTTTGTAAGGAGTTAGAAATCCATCATTAATACCATCTTTTAGTGAGTATTCATAAATTGGATCACCAAAATATTTGTACGTATCTCCATTGTCATCTCTTTTGGGAGTTGCAGTTAATCCTAAATGTGTTGCACTTGTAAAATGATTTAATATATCTCTCCAAGAGCTTTCATCGTTAGCACTACCTCTATGACACTCATCTATGATAATTAAATCAAAGAAGTTTTTTGGATATTGTTTATAGTATCCACTTACATCATCTTCTTCATCTTCTTGTGTTTTTTCTATCTGTTTTTTATTTTCAGCAATTGATTGGTATATTGCAAAGAATACATTAGCATTTGTAGGAACTTTTCCACCACGCTTTCTAATCTCTTTTCCTGTAATTTCAACAATATCTTTTTCCATTGAATTAAACTGATTTATTGCTTGTGATTTTAGTATATTTCTATCTGCAAGAAATAGAATCTTTGGTCTTCTATTACTTCCATCTTTATTCCATTTTGATTGGAATAGTCTATAAACTATTTGAAATGCTATATAAGTTTTACCAGTTCCCGTAGCAAGTGTTAAAAGAACTCTATCTTTGTTATTTGCAATTGCTTCAATAGCTTTTTGAACTGCAATTTGTTGATAGAATCTTGGTTTCATCCCATCTTCTAAATGAAATGGATACGTGATAGTAGTTTCTACTTTTGTATCAATTTTCCCAAATTTTCTTTCAAACAGTTCTTGAGGAGTTGGATATGAATCAATCCATTTACCATTTCCTTCTATCAAAGAGTGTTCAAAGATTTTAAGCCCATTTGTAGCATATACAAAATCTATTTTCAATTTTTGAGCATAATTTATAGATTGTTGAAGTCCATCCAGTGGATCTTTATCATCTGCTTTTGCTTCAACTATTGCTAGATTTGTATTTTTAAAAGAGAGTAGATAATCTACAAAATATCTTTTTCCTCTTTTATTACCAATTAGTTTTCTACCATCAGTAAAAAAGTACTCTCTAACAATGTTATTTTCAGTCCAATTTGATTCTTTTAGTTTAGGATCAATAAGTTTAGAACGAGTATCTGATTCAGTCATTTATATGCTTTCATTTGTAATAAATAATATTTTAGCAAATTTTAACAAAAGAATGACTCTCAAATGACTCTTTTTGATGTTAATTGCTTTTATTTGTTGAAAAATGTATTAATATTATCTATTTTAATCAAATCTAATTCAAAAGATTAGAAGATGCTAGTTTTCAAATAAATCAGGAATAAGATATCCAGATAACTTACTATTTAATTTAAATCTAATTATTCAGTAAATATACCTTAACATAGTAGCTGTGTCAAATATATAAAACAAAAATTTATAAACTTTTTATAAACTTTCTTAAAAGTAAATTATATGCTTTTTTTTATTTGATCTAACCAATCAGCCCACCACTGAATTAGTTCTTTTTTTTCTTCAAAATATTTAAATTTTGATTCTCTATTGTAAGCCGCTTTAATTTTATTTTTCTCTTTATGAGCTAGACAAGCTTCAATAATATCAGAATGAAAACCATGTTCTTTATACAATTCATGTGCGATAGTAGAAAACATACTTCTAAAGCCATGGAATGAGTGCTTATTTTGATAACCTAACTTATTTAGTGTATCAGATAAGGTAGCACCTGAAACTCCTCTATCATTCTTATATGGTGATGGAAATACAAATCTACTTCTATGTTTAGAATATGGTTCAATTTGTTTTAAAATATTTACAGCTTGAAACGGTAAAGGACAAACAAAATCAACTTTCATTTTCATTTTTTCTTTTGGTATTTCCCATATACCTTTTTCTAAATCTATATCATCCCAACACATAAGCCTAATATTTTCACTTCTAACAAATACATAAGGAATAAGTTTAAATATAAATATTGTACTTATATCACTTTTTAATTTTTCACCAATTAAATTTATATCAATAAGTAATTGTTTTATATCATTGGGTTCGGTTAACGCAGGAAGATGATTATCTTTTTTATTTGGAACTAAAACTGAACTTTTATCTATATCTGCAATTATGTTATGTTCTACGTATTCTTTAGTAACTGCATACATGTATATTTTATTAATTAAAGACAATAGTCTATGGGCTGATTCAACAACTCCCCTATTTTGCATTTTTTCTAATGCAAATATAATATCTGTTCTTTTTATATCTTTTATAGCAACAGTACCAAGCCAATTTGTAATATTTTTTATAATTCTTTCATTTTGGGTTATAGTAGCTTCACTAGTACTTCTTTTTCTAAGTTCTAACCATTCTTCAATTACATTTTGTAACGTTAATGATTCTGAAGCTTTTTTAATTCTTTTAATCGATATAGGATTATTATTCTTAGATAATTGTTCTCTAGCCTCTTCTCTCTTTTCTCTAGCTTCTTTTAATCCGACTTCAGGATAAATACCAAAAGACATACTAAGATTTTTATTACCATATCTAAAATCAAATCTCCATGATTTAGTTCCATTAGGTTTTACAACTAGCCATAATCCTTTTCCATCAGGTTTTTTATACATTTTAGATTCGGCTTTATAACTCTTTACTTCTGTTGTAGTAAGCGGTTTAGATATTTTTGGCATTTTTCAGGTACTCACTTTTCATTAAGTCTTATAGTACCTGAAATATTACCTGAAAAAAACTTGACTTAACCTGATTTATTATGATTTAATATGATGTGATTTGAGATTTAAAAGTAGTAATAAGCCCTATAAAATGGGCTTATTTGATTAGTTATTTATTTTTTCGGGAGTAACTTCATAGGCACTATCTGGAATTCATCCATATTCCAAACATTATTTTTAACGTATGGTTCATTTTCTAACCATTCATCTAACTCTTCATCTGTTTCAAAATCAATAAATAATGTAGAACCAACCATTACATCATCTTCTATTAATGCACCAGCATTGATAATTTTACCTTCAGCCATCAATTTTCTAGCACCCTCAATATGTGCTTCTCTTGATTCTAATCTTCTTTCTAGTGCGTTTTCATTGTCATAAGCTATTACTAAATATTGCATTTATTTTCCTTTTTTTATTTAATTTTAACATTTTATCATAATAATAAAATGATAAAATTAATTTATATCAATTTAATTGCAAACAAAAATGTCAATGGATACACAACAATATTAAAATATCTAAATACCGGTGACATATTTATATTCATTGGAATAATTTCTTCTATACTCATCCCTTTTGAAAGTTTTTTCATTATAGAGAGTTTCAAACATATATCAATAAATTTAAGAATAAAAATAGAACTCATCCAAAAACCAAAATTATTAAAATAAAAAGATAAAAAAATTGTATAAAAAAATGATAAGTGTAATATAAAATATATAAAAATGTTTTTCTTAAAAAAAGTGAAATTATTATTTACAAAACCATATAAAGTATCTGATTTCTGCCAAGTTGATTCAAAGAATTCTAAGGCAATAAAAATAAGAAGTAGTGAAATTATATCCATAATAGAAAATTCAATAGGGATAACTCCCTATTGATTAAGATTAATGCTCAGAAAATTTAATTTTTTGGTTTTTGTATAGACCAGTTCCAACAGGAATTGTTCTACCAATAACAACATTTTCTTTTAAGTCTTCTAACATATCCATTTTTGCAGATATTGCAGCTTCTGTTAAAACTTTTGTAGTTTCTTGGAAAGATGCAGCTGAAATAATAGAGTCAGATGTTACAGCAGCTCTTGTGATACCTAATAATAAAGGTTCAGCAATTGCAGGATTTCCACCTAATTTGATTATTTTTTGATTTTCAATTTTAAATCTTTTCTTAGATACCATATCACCAACGATAAACTTAGTATCTCCACCATCTAAAATTGAAACTTGTCTTAACATTTGAGAAGTAATTACCTCAATATGTTTATCCGCAATACTAACCCCTTGAGATCTATATACTTGTTGTACTTCAGATACAATAAAGTAATGAAGTGCTTTTTCACCAAGAATTCTTAATACATCATGTGGAGAGATTTGACCATCTGTTAAAGCCTCACCAGCATGAACAAACTCACCTTCATGAACAAGAACTTGTTTAGATTTCTCAACTAAATATTCTGTATTATTTCCAAGACCATCTGAAATTATGATTCTTTCTTTATTTCTTAATGGTTTACCAAATGATACAACACCATCAAATGATGCAAGTACCGCAATATTTTTTGGTCGTCTTGCTTCAAATAGTTCAGAAACTCTTGGAAGACCCCCAGTAATATCTTTTGATTTTTGTGTTGCTTTTGGTGTTTTACCAATTATATCTGCAACTTCAACTCTTTTACCTTCTGCAACGTTTAGCGATGTTTTAGGATCTAAAGAATATCTAATAATCTCTTTGTCATCAGTTGCTAAAATAACTGTTGGTTTATATCCACTTGGAATATATTCATTAACAACTAGTTTAGATGTACCTGTTAATTCATCAAATTGTTCTGAAACAGTAAGTCCTGGAATAATATCTTCAAAAGAAATTGTTCCCGCTTTTTCAGCAATTGTTGGATTTGCATAAGGATCCCATTCTGCAATTACAACTTGTTCAGCTGTTTTAGGAGTTGCGATAATTGAATCTTTTTCAACTTCTGTATTATCATTTAATTCAATTAATGAACCACGTGCAACATAATGTCTTAAAGCTTCTCTATCATCTGCATCAACAACTACTGCAAATACACCTTTTTCTGTAACTTCGTCACCAGCGTTAATGTCGTGTCTTCTTTCTAAATAATCACCAATTAATTTGTAATATTTAACAACACCTTTAGCACCTGAAATAATTTTAGAAGTGATTGGAGCACCATCTTCAACTTTTAATTCAGAAGCAAATGGAATCCTATTTGGAACATTCCATCCATCTTTGATCATTTCAACAATTGATTCATTTTGCTCAACTTCAACACCATCTCTATATGGTAAGTATAATTTACCTTCGATTTTTCCTGAAATTCCAGCTAATTCATTTGCTTTTGCAACATCATTTTTTCTTAAGAAATATTTTTTCTCTTCTTTAGCATTTGAAATAGTTAAAATAATCTCTTCATGTAAAGTTTCAACATTTACTTTACCTTTAAATGGTGCATTGATTTTTGGTTCAACAAGTAAAACACCTGCATTTCTTCTATTTGCAACAATGATTTTTCCATCAGATTTAACATATTTTTTAATATTGTAGTATCTAATGAAACCTTCTTTATCAGCTTTTAATTCTCTTTCTGTTTGAGTTGCACTTGCAGTTCCCCCAACGTGGAAAGTTCTAAGTGTCAGCTGTGTTCCTGGCTCTCCAATTGATTGAGCAGCAACAACTCCAACTGCCTCACCTGGTTTTGCTTTTCTTTGCTCACCAAGATTTAGACCATAACATTTTGAACATAATCCATTTTCAACTTTACAAGTTAATGGAGTTCTAATTACTACAGATTTAACTTCAGCTTCAGTTACAAGTTTTGCATCTTCTTCAGTTATTAATGTACCTTCTGCAAATAAAATCTCATTTGAAATTGGGTCAATAATATCTTCAGCGATAACTCTACCTGTGATTCTTTCTTCTAATGACTCAATTAACTCATTACCAGAAGTAATGTCAGTAATTTCAATACCTTCATGAGTTCCACAATCTTCAACAGTAATTCTTACATTTTGAGAAACATCAATTAATTTTCTTGTTAAGTATCCAGCATTTGCAGTTTTAAGT
>RRZU013412204.1_pt1 | contig 21016 bp, 17 predicted proteins | sample 2165561 | NCBI WGS metagenome assembly RRZU01 (sample SAMN10456909, study PRJNA506462) | wastewater metagenome | isolation source: wastewater sludge | place: USA: Moscow, Idaho | reverse complement strand
ACTTCGCCCGCTTGCGGGTTTTTCTCCACCACTTTCAGGCCGTGTTCGCGCAAAATCTTTTGCAGCACCACGTTGTGTATCGAATACCAAAACGGTATCGCCACGGTTTGGCCGCCCAAACCGGCGATGTTGTCGATGTCGGGTGCAACCGTGAGCGCGGAGCCGGCCATGTGGTTCCACATCACCACTTTAATCGGCGAGGCGCTGCCGTAGCGCGCCCAGATGCTCATTGGCGAGAGCAGGTGAATCAGGTTGACTTGGCCGCTGAGAAAGGCTTCTACCAGCGAAGCCCAACTGCGGAACAACACCGGTTTTTCTACTTCTACGCCGTTTTTGGCGAACAGCCCTTCGGCATGTGCCACCAAGAGCGGCGTGGCATCGGTAATCGGCAGATAACCAATGCGCAGCGGCGCGTCGGCCTCTGCCGCCTGCCGCTGCCCGCAGGCCTGCAACAGGGGTAAGCTGCCGGCGGTGCTGAATAAGGCGGCGAGTTTGAGGAAATCGCGGCGGCTGGTCATGGGGAAGTCCTTGTGTGTATTTTATTGTTTTCGCAGATAACAGAGGCTACCTGAAATGTCGGATACAAATATCCGGCCTACGATAGGGGTGTATGCCGGCGATGGTTAATATTCATAATGGCTGGCAACACTTATTTTTCAGACGGCTGTTTTCAGGTAGCCTAAATCACAAATTCCACCGTTTCTACTTGGCGTTTGTGGCCGTGGGCATCGCGCAGCGCTTGCAAAATTTCCACGCGCTCGCCGTTCATTTCCAGCAGGGCATCGTGGCGCGGATAGGGCAGGGTAAGCCGCCATTCGCCGATTTGGCGGCCGGGTTTGTTGCCGATGAGGATGGCGCGGTCGGCCAGTAGCAGTGCTTCGTCGATGTCGTGCGTTACCATCACCGCGCTGGCGTTGTGGCGGGTAATCAGCGCGCGCAATAAATCTTGCATTTCGGTGCGGGTGACGGCATCGAGCGCGGAAAACGGCTCGTCGAGCAGCCAGATTTCGGGGTTGCGGGCGAGTACGCGGGCGAGTGATACGCGCTGCGCCATGCCGCCGGAAAGTTCGTTGGGAAACAGCTCGGCGGCGTGCGCCAGCCCCACTTCTTCGATGGCTTCATCTATGCGCTGTTTGCGTTCGGCACGGCTCAAATCGGGCTGGTTTTTGAAATCGAGGCCGAAAGCCACGTTGTCGCGCACATTCAGCCACGGCAGCAGAGCCGCTTGCTGGAATACGAAGCCCAGGCGCGGGTGCGGCTTGGTGACGGGTTTGCCAAACAGCAGCACTTCGCCCTGCAAAGGCTTGTTTAACCCTGCCAACACGCGCAGCAGCGAGGATTTGCCCACGCCGGAAGGCCCCATCAGGCCAATCAGCTCACCTTTGCCGACTTCGATTGAGAAGTCTTGCAGCACGGTGGTGAGGCCGTGAGCGCTGGGATAGCCCAGCGTAATGCTGTGGGCGGAAAGTAAAGTCATGGCATGTTTCTCGGGTGCAAATGTCGGAAGTTTCGCGACTATAAAGAAAATCGAGCCAAAAGGGAAAGAATATTCCAGACTATCTAAAGAATTTTCAGCTATATCGGATTTTGCCTGTGCCGCAATAAAAGCTTCAGGCTACCTGAAAGTGTTTCAGGTAGCCTGTTGGCGTGGCGATGAAATATAGGCGGGTGGCAGGAGAGGGCTACCTGAAACGTGGGTAGCCGGATAAACCAGTCTATAGATCGGCAAACCATACCCTGTTTCGGTTGAGGGCGGCTTCCACTGCTTCGTTATGGGTGAGGTATATTTGTTGGTTTAATGTTTCGGCCAAGCCCAATTTTTCCAGTTGCTGCATCACCGGTTTTTTCACTTCGCTGAGTGAGAGCCCGATGCCTTTTTCGGCCAGTTGCGTATTCAGTTTTAATAAGGCTTCGGCGGCGGAATAGTCGACCGCATTGATGCCGTGGCACTGCAAAATCACCTGCTGCACCTGCGGCTTGTCGGTCGTTTGCCGCAATACCGACTCGCACAGATAATCGCGGTTGAAAAATTGCAGGCTGTCGTCGATGCGCAGCGATAAAATCTGCGGCCAAGTTTCCACGGCATAATTTTGCACATTGCGAAACGATTCGCTGCCCGGCAAACGGCCGATTTCAGCCATGTGCGGCTTCACGCTCTGGGCAATATAAAGCACAAACGAAGCCAGCATCCCCACCGCGATGCCCGCATCCAACCGCCACAGCAGCGATACGGCAAACGTTGTCATCATCACCAGCCATTCGCCGCGATGAAAACGCCACAAACGGCGGAACACCGAGCTGTCGAACAAGCCCGCCACCGACACGATGACCACTGCCGCCAGCACGCTTTTTGGCAGCGGCGCAAACAGCGGCGCCAACCACAACACCGATGCGGCCATCAACAACGCGGTGAACACCGCTGCCATTTGCGTTTGCGCGCCCGCCTCGTAGCTGACGGCGGAGCGCGAAAACCCGCCGGTAACCGGAAATGCGCCACTCACCGCTGACGCCACATTGGCCGCGCCCAAACCCACCAGTTCCTGATTGGGGTGGATGCGTTCGCCGCGCCGCGCCGCCAACACCTGACCCACCGAAATTGCGCTCACATATACCACCAGCGCCATCAGCAATGAAGGCACTAGAAAATAACGCCACACCGGCCAACCCGCATCGGGCAGCCGCAATGCCGGCAAACCGGCAGGTACGGTGCCGACAATATTCAAATGGTCGGCCAGGCCGCCGAAATAGCTGAACAGCCCCGTGGCCACCAATACCAACAGCGGCATGGTTTTGCTCCACGAGCCGGCGTGCTTTTCCGGCATGATGCGCGCCAGCAGCCCGGGCAGCCGCGCCTTGCCCCACCACAGCAGGGCAACGGCAACCATGCCGACCAGCAATGCCACCACATGGGCGTTGTGCCAGCTTCCGTGTGGCGGCACATCGGCCAGTTGCCGCAGTTGCGGCCAGATAATCACGATGACCGAGGCATTGGTAAAGCCGCTCAACACCGGCACCGACATCAGATTGGCCACGAAACCCAAGCGTAACAAGCCCATCAACAGCAGAAACCCGCCCGTTATCAGGGCAAAAACCGCCGCCGCAGTAAACGCATCCACGCCCAACTGCCGTTGTGCCGCCGCAATGGTCGAGGCGCTCATCAGCGAGGTAACCGCCATCGGCCCCACCGACAGTGTGCTGCTGGTGCCGAACACGGCATAGGCCAGCAGCGGCAAAATGCTGGCATAAATCCCTGCCTGCACCGGCATGCCGGCAAGCAAGGCGTAGGAAAGCGACTGCGGAATCAGCATCGCCGTAATCATCACTGCCGCCAGTGCATCTTGCCAGCCCTGTTCGTGCCAGCGGTAGCCGCGCAGCCAGCCCAGAATGGGAAAGACTTCTTTTAACATCATGTGAATGCTTTCAGGTAGCCTCAATCTGGTTTTTTAAACGCATTGACCGGCCATTTCAGATACACCGTACCATTGTGTTCCGGTGCGGGAAAATGGCCGGCGCGGATGTTGACCTGCAACGAAGGCAGAATCAGTTTGGGCATTTCCAGCGTGGCATCGCGTGCGGTGCGCATCGCCACGAATTCGGCTTCACCGATGCCTTCGCGCACATGGATATTGTGCTGCTTCTGCTCGAACACGGTGGTTTCGCAAGCAAACGCGCGCCCGTCGGGGCCGTAGTCGTGGCAGACAAATAAGCGGAAATCTTCGGGTAGGGCAAGAATTTTGTGGATGGATTGATAAAGCGTCGCCGCATCGCCACCGGGGAAATCGCAACGCGCAGTGCCGCCGTCGGGCATAAACAGCGTGTCGCCTACAAATACGGCATCACCGATAACATGTGTGAGGCAGGCGGGCGTGTGGCCGGGTGTGGCCATCACATACGCTTGCAGATTGCCGATAGAGTAGTGTTCGCCATCGGCAAACAGATGTTCAAACTGGCTGCCATCAACGGCCACTTCGCCTTCCAGGTTGAACACGCCGGTAAACACATTTTGCACGGCAGTGATGCGCGCGCCAATAGCGGTGGTGCCGCCGAGCTGCCGGTGCAGATATGGCGCGTCCGACAAATGGTCGGCATGGGCATGGGTTTCAATCAACCAATCCACCGTCAGCCCTTGCTCACGCACATAGGCCACGATTTCATCGGCAGATTCGTGGGCGGTGCCGCCGGAAGCGGAATCGTAGTTCAACACCGAATCAATCACCGCGGCGCGGTGGGTTTGCGGACAATGCACCACATAGGAGTAGGTGTTGGTGAGTGTTTCGAAAAACGGCTGGACAATAGGTTTGAGGGGCTTGAGTGTTTCTGTCACGGCAGGGCTCCTTTTCAGACGGCTGTGAAGTACACTTTCTTTATATCATAAAAATTTGATATTTTATACTGTGACAACAACTTTAAAAAACGTCTGAATGGCCGGTAAACCTATCGTACCATTCAGACGACTTTTTCTACCGATGGATCAATATGACTTATACGGCAAAAATTTGCCCGACATCACGATGTTCACACGGTCGCCTTTTGGGTCGGCCTCGCGTTGGATGTCCATCGAAAAATCAATCGCGCTCATAATGCCGTCGCCGAATTCTTCGTGTATCAGTGCTTTCATGGTGGTGCCGTACACGCTGATGACTTCATACAGGCGGTATACCAGCGGGTCGGCAGGCACGGCGGTGGGCAGGCAGCCTTTGTAGGGCACTTCCTGCAGCCATTTTGCGGCTTCGGCATCTAGGTCGAAAATTTCGGCCACGGTGGCGGCTTGCTCGGCACTCAGTGCCATCTGGCCGAGGCAGGCGGCAGTTACCCATTCTTTGCTCAGCCCCACTTTGGCGGCCACTGCTTCCCATTTCAGGCCTTTGCTCACTTTGGCGGCAACAATCATTTCGGTTACATCGTTACGGTTGGTAATCATGGTGACATTCCTTTTTGCGGTGGTTAAGTAAATAGTTTGCACACAGGTTTTATGCGGCAGGGCGGGTGATGTGGATTTCGGCGGTAATTGCATCACCGTGTTTTTGCTGCAAATGTAATTCGGCAGAGCTGTCGGCAGTGGTTTCCCAGTGGCCGTTGCGGTCAGGGCTACCTGAAACCACTACCGACAGGCTTTTGGTTTTCAGGCGGATAACCGGGTTGTTGTGGGCATACGGATCGTGCGGCTGCCCCATGATTTCGGCGGCGATGATGTCGGCTTGGCGGTTGAGCGGGGCGATAAAGCGACAGGGTTTGCCGTTTAAATCAATACAGTCGCCCAGGGCATAAATATCGCTCACGCTGGTTTGCAGGGTGGCGGCATCAACGCGGATGCCGTTTATCGGGTGAAACGCCAAGCCGGCGCGTTCGGGCAGGCGGCCGTCGATTTTCAGGCCGGTGGCAACGATAATCTGGTCGGCGGTTTCGATGTGTTCAAGGTTGTTCACATCGGTGCCGTGCAGTTGGTAGCTGCCGTCTTCAGCCTGGCGGATGTGGCTGATATGATGGCCGCCGAGATAACGAATGCCTTGTTCGTGCAACGAATCGGCCAGCCGGCGCGCGGCGTGGTCGGGCAATAAGCCGGTCAGAGGGTAAAGTGCGCGGTCAATCACGGCTACCTGATGGCCGGCACGGTAAATGTCTTCGGCCAGCTCGGTGCCGATCATGCCCGCGCCGATGATGGCAACCCGCTGCGGCTTTGCCGCCAGTGCTTTTTGCAGGCCGTTAAAACCGTCGAGGTGGTTGACGCGCCAGCAGTATTGCGGCGGCAACACATCGGGCATAAACGGCGTGGCGCCCATGGCAAACACCAATTTATCGTAAGTAAACGCGCCGCGCGTGGTGCGGATTTGTTTCAGACAGCTGTCGATGTTCAACACGAAGGTTTGCGGCAGCAGGGTGAGGTTTAGCTCGGCGGCGGCTTCTGTGCCTGTTTTTTTCACGATTTTTCCGGCATCCATGCCTTTGCTGATGGCGATGGATAATTCCGGTTTGTGGTAGCGGTCGGCCTTGCAGGCGCTCACCATCAGCATCGGGCTGGCTTCGTCGAGGCTGCGCACGGCTTCGGCCACGGCCCAGCCGGCCATGCCGCCGCCGAGGATAATCACGCCGTAATGGTCGGCGGGTGCGGTGTTGGTTTGCTGCGGCACGATATTGAGCACGCGCGGGATAAACAATTCGAAATCGTCTTTGCCCACGCCGCAGAGCGGGCACACCCAATCGTCGGGAATATCTTCAAATTTGGTGCCGGGTGCAATGCCGCTGTCGGGGTCGCCTTCCGTTTCGTCGTAAATCAGGCCGCAGGCGCGACAGATGTATTTTTTCCAGCTTTCATCGTTGGCGGGGTTGAAGGCATTTTGTATGCTTTGGGCGAGGGTGTTCATGCGGGCATCTCCTCGGTGAGCAGTTGCTGCGCCAGATAGCGTAAATGCTTGATGGCGGGGGTAACGATGGCCACAAATTGGGCTTCGCGCACGCGCCGCTGCGCGGAGGCAGCAGCCAGATAGCCGCGTGCGCCGGTGTGCATCAGCGCCGCTTCGCTGGCGCGCAGGCAGTATTTCGCGCCTTGTGTGCGCAAATCAATCACATCAAGCAGGAAATCTTTGCCGGTGTCGAACGGGGTTTGCGCCAGCTCGCGGGTTTGCTTGGCGGCGGCAGCGAGCGCGGTTTGCAGGCCGCCGGCTTGGTCTTCGAGAAATTGGTTTACATGGCCGAGCTGGTCTTCAACGCTGCGGATATCATCGATACAGCCTTCGATGATGCCCAGCCCCAAGCCCATTTGCAGCAAAATAAATGAAGCGCGGATTTTCAAAATAAACGGTTTGGCCGGGTCGGCGATGATGTCGTCTTGCGGCACGAAATAGTCTTTCAGACCGATGCCGTAGGTGCCGCTGCCTTCCATGCCGCTGAATTTCGGGCATGGGCGCAATTGGGCACGCTCATCCAAGCGCAATAAAAACAGAATATCGTAAGGTGTGCCGCTTCCTTTCACCTGCGCCACCGCACCGCAGTATTGGTCGCGGCCGATGTGGCTCACCCACGGCAGGCTGCCGGAGATGGTGTAGCCGCCGGGCACTTTTTGAGCACGCAAGGCCATCGGCTCAATGTCGGTCCAGGCTTTCATCGGGTTGGAAAGCGCGGTGCCGCCAAACGTTTGGCCGTGCATATGGGTGCGGATCACTTCGCCGCTGTGAATGGCGGGATTTTCCGATTGGTCGAGATAAAGGCCGCAGGCATGGTGCGCCCACGTCATAAAGCCGGTGGTGCCGCACACGCGGCTCACGGCGCGCATGGCGTCGATGGCCAAATCGAAACGCAAACCCTGTGAGCTCATGTGCGGTGCCAGTGCGCCGGCCGCGCCGAGTTGGGCCATGATGTCGAGCGGATAATAGCCGAGGTCGATGTCGTAGGTTTTCGGGGCGAGCGCTTCGCGGGCGATGCGCGCCGTGTCGGCCAACACTTTGGTGCTGTCGGCCCATGCGGGCACAAACAATGCGGGCGGGTGTTGTAGGAGTTCGTGGCTCAGCGTGGTCATGGCGGTTGCCTTTCTGTGCGGTGTTCAAAACTTTTTTCGATAAAGCCGGTTAACAGATTTATGAAAAAAAGAGCTGTGGGCTTTCAGGTAGCCTTGAAGCCGGTTTCAGGCTACCTGAAAGTGTGAGGGTATTTACAACGTGCTGATTTCAAACGCCACCGGATTGCGCATGGTGTTGGCCACCGGTGAGAAATAATTGGCGTGTTGCACGATGTCGGCCAGCGTTTCTTTATCGGCATCGCCCTCAATATCCACTTTTACGCGGATGGCCTGAAAGCCCATTTGCGCCGGCTCGCGCTCGGCTCCGCCCGCGCCCCAAGCGGCGGTGTTGCCGATGTCGGCTTCGAGATAAACTTCCAGCTTGCTCAGCTTTACTTGGCGGTGGGTGGCCACGGCCACAATGCCCACGGTGAGGCAGCCGCCCAGCGCGCTCAACACCACTTCGCCCGGCGCCGGTGCGCTGTTGTCGCCAAACAAATGGAAAGGCTCGTCTACCACCACGCCGGGATGGCAGGGGTCGCCGTTGGTGAGGTAGCTGATGGTGCGGAATTTTCCCACTGATTTGGTGTGCACTTTATTGGTGCCGCGGCGTTCGGGGTTTTCGCGACCGGCGGCGGCGAATTTTTCCAGGCCTTCGGCGTTGATGGGGTGTAGATAGGTTTTTTCGGTAGACATGTTGAAACTCCTCTTGCGGATGATGGGTGGTGAATTGTCGTATGCCGGCAAAGCAAACAATATCTGCCGGCTTGATTAGGATACAGCATTTAGCGTGCCAACTTTAAAATTTATTAAATTCAATAATTTAAATATTTTCTGCATTAGAACAAAGTTGACAATGTTTACATTGTTGTTGTTTCTGACATAAGAAAGGCTACCTGAAAAGTATTTCAGGTAGCCTTTGGCTGAATATGGTTTATTCGCCTTTTTTCAGTTTTTCAAGCCGGTAATTGAATTGCCGCACGGTTAAGCCCAGTGTTTGCGCGGCTTGGGTTTTGTTGCCGCGGCATTGCCGCAAAGCCTGCTCCAGCTCGGCCAGCGTATGTGATGCCGCCTGCATATAAGGGCGCACGTTAAACGGCTGCAGGGTGAGGTGTTCATGGCTGTGGCCGGCGCCGCTGGCAAACAAAGGGTCTGCCTGTACTTGCTGCAACAGCGGCAAGACAGTGGTTTCGTCGGCAATCGGCGTGGGCGACAACAATACCAGCCGTTCCAGTAAATTTTCGAGCTGGCGGATGTTGCCCGGCCACTGGTATTGCTGCAAGGCTTTTACGGCAGCAGGGGTGAGGTTGACACTACGTTGGTTTTCTTGATTGAGGCGGTTCAGAAAATACACAATCAGCTCGGGAATATCTTCGCTGCGCTCGCGCAAAGGCGGCAGCTGGATGGGAATCACATACAGGCGGTAATACAGGTCTTCGCGAAAATGGCCGAGGCGCACTTCTTCGCCCAGATTGCGATGGGTGGCGGTGACCACGCGCACGTTGATTTTGGTTTCTTTGCGGCTGCCGAGGCGGGTAACCGTGCCTTCTTGCAAGGTGCGCAGCAGTTTGCTTTGCACCGCCAGCGGCAATTCGCCGATTTCATCGAGAAAAATAGTGCCGCCGTCGGCCTGCTCAAACAAGCCGGCACGTTCGTGGCGGGCATCCGTGAACGCGCCTTTTTCGTGGCCGAACAATTCCGATTCAAACAGGCTTTCGGGAATGGCGGCGCAGTTAACCTTGATAAACGGTTTGTTGACGCGCGGGCTGGCGGTGTGCAGGGCGCGGGCAAACATCTCCTTACCGGTGCCCGATTCGCCCAAGAGCAATACGTTGGCATTGCTGGCCGACACCTGTTCCAAATCGTTAATCGCTTTTAAAAGCGGGCGCGACGAGCCGATGATGCCGTAGCGGCGCGAGCTGGCAGTGAGCGCTTTTTGCAGCATGGTATTTTGGTCGAGCAAGGTTTCGGTGCGCGCTTCGTTGGCGGCGTGCCAGTGCAGCAGTTGGGCGGTGAGTGTCGATAAAATCTGCAACATGGCCATGTCGTCGTGCATGGTGCGTTCGCTCAGACGCAGGCGGTGGCAGGCGAGTACGCCGATGCAGCGGTGTTCTGCCATTAAGGGCAGCGCGATAAACGATACTTTTTCCGGCGGCAATTCGGATTGGGCGACGGCGCGGCCGAGAAACAGGCCGTCTTGGCGGACATCTTGCACAATCAGGGGGTGATGGTGGGTAAACACGGTGCCGGTAACGCCTTCGTTGTGGCGATAGCGGCCGCGCGTTTTTTGTGCCGCAGTCAAACCGTAGGCATGGTGGATAGCCAGCGTTTTGCCGTTGTTTTCGGGTAACACGATACGGCCACGGTTTAGCCCCAATAGTTCGGACATTAATTGGAGCATGGTTTTCAGTGCGGCATCGGGTTTGCCGCTTTTGCCGATATTCTGCATCACTTGCTGCAACAGCAAAATTTCCACTGCCCGCCAATGGCTTTCTTTCTTTTCCATTTTTTCCTTCTTCTGTGCTTGGGCGGTGAGGCTGCCTGAAATGTCGGCAGATGATTTATTTATTATTGTTTGTTCATTATGGACGAATTGTATGAATTGTCAACAATGTTTTCATGGTGGTTTTTTATAAGCAGATGATTTTAAAATGAAATGTAGTTGGCACGTTAAATGCTAGATATGTTTAATAGAACATTTTATTTAGCAACGATTCAGGAGTGAACAATGAGCCACAACCTTTTCCGCCCCTATGACGAAAGCAGCCGCTTGGGGCTGTGCCGTTGCGGCCTGCATGACAACCAGGGCAGTTGCAACGCTGCCGCGCTGGCCGAACAGCGCCGTCGTGCTGAAGACAGTGAAACCTTGTCGGCCGATTTTGTGGAAGCGGCGGCGGTACACGCTCTGTTGCCGCATGAGCCGACGCGGCGTGCGTTTCTGAAAGCCGTGGGCGCGGGCACGGCCATGGCGGCCATCAGCAGCGTGCTGCCGCTCGACAGCCTCAAAGCGATGGCGGCAGAAACAAAAACGCGCGGCCATTTGGAAAAGGCAAACCTCAATATTGGTTTTATCCCGATTACCTGCGCTACGCCGCTGATTATGGCCGACCCGATGGGCTTCTATGCCCAAGAAGGGCTGAAAGTAACCTTGAACAAAGTGGCCGGCTGGGCGCTGGTGCGCGACCGTATGATGAACCGCGAGCTGGATGCCACTCATTTTCTGGCGCCGATGCCGCTGGCCATCACCATGGGCGTTGGCTCTGCGCCGCAAAACATGGAAGTGGCCTCGATTCAAAACATCAATGGCCAGGCGCTCACCATGTCGCTCCAACATGTGAACAACCGCAACCCGAAAAACTGGAAAGGCATGGTGTTTGCCATACCGTTTGAGCATTCGATGCACAATTACCTGCTGCGCTATTTTTTGGCCGAGCACGGCCTTGATCCCGACCGCGACGTGCAGTTGCGCCTCACTTCGCCGGCCGACATGATTGCCAACCTGCGCGCGGGCAATATCGACGGCTTTTTCGGCCCCGAGCCGTTTAATCAGCGTGCCGTGTTCGATAAAGTGGGCTATATCCACACCTTGTCGCGCAATATCTGGAACGGCCACCCCTGCTGTGCCTTTGGTACCTCGAAAGCCTTTATCGAACAGAATCCGAATACGTTTCTGGCGCTCTACCGTGCCATTCTTTCTGCTACCGCCACTGCCAACAAACCTGAAAACCGACGTGAAGTGGCCAAGGCCATTTCCGGCCCAAATTACCTTAACCAGCCCGAAATTGTGGTGCGCCAGGTGCTCACCGGCCGCTTTGCCGATGGTGTGGGAAAAGTGCAGGATTATCCCGACCGCACCGGCTTCGATGCCTTGCCGTGGCATTCGTTTGCCATATGGATGCTCACACAGATGAAGCGTTGGGGTTATGTGAAAGGTGAGGTTGATTACCGTGGCCTGGCCGACAAGGTATTTATGCTCACCGATGCCAAAAAACAGATGCAGGCGCTGGGGCAGCAGGTGCCTGCGGGCGGCGATTACCCGGGCTTCAGCGTGATGGGCAAGCCGTTTGATCCGTTGAAGCCGGATGCTTACGTTGCTTCTTTCAACATCCGCCGCTGAGGTTTTCAGGTAGCCTGATACAGGCAAAATACAAGAAAAAAGAAAAGGAAATATTATGAGTAAAAGCGCTTCTTCTCATGCTGCCGCATTGGTGTCGTTTGGCTTTGTGCTGCTGATACTGGCTGTGTGGCAAATCGCCACGCTGCCGCCGCTCGCTCCGAAATACACGCCGGAGCAGCACGAATACGCCGTGTTGATGGGTGATTTGTCTGAAGACGGCAGCAATCCGTTGCCGGCGGCCAAACCGTCCGATTTCCCTACGCCCTCCGGTTTTGCCGTGCTGGCCTGGGATCAGCTTTCACAGCCGTTTTACGACAACGGCCCCAATGATAAAGGCATCGGCATCCAGCTTGGCTATTCGCTGTTGCGCGTGTTGGCAGGTTATTTGCTGGCCGTGGCCGTAGCCGTGCCGCTGGGCTATGTTATTGGCATGTCGCCGGTGCTGTCGAAAGCGCTCAATCCGTTTATCCAACTTTTAAAGCCGATTTCGCCGCTGGCGTGGATGCCGATTGCGCTCTACACCATCAAAGATTCTAATCTATCGGCGATTTTTGTGATTTTCATCTGCTCGCTGTGGCCGATGCTGATGAACACCGCATTTGGTGTGGCCAATGTGCGCAAAGATTGGATTAATGTTGCGGCCACGCTGGAAGTGAAGCCCTTGCGCAAAGCCTTCAAAATCATTCTGCCTGCCGCTGCACCTGCCATCGTCACCGGCATGCGCATTTCGATGGGTATTGCCTGGTTGGTGATTGTGGCCGCTGAAATGCTGGTGGGCGGCACCGGCATCGGTTATTTCGTGTGGAACCAGTGGAACAACCTCTCGCTCGGCAATGTGGTGTTTGCCGTGTTGCTGATAGGTGTGGTTGGCATGTTGCTCGATATGAGTTTCGGCTGGCTGCAAAAGAAAGTGACCTATGTCGAATAGGCTACCTGAAACCCCAACCGGAGTATTGTGATGCACAAAAAACCTTTAAACAACAAACCCCTGATGGAAATCGGCGGCCTCGCCAAACACTATCGTTCCGACCAACCCAATGTGTTTCAAAATATTAATTTCAATATCGCGCGCAATGAATTTATTTGTGTTATCGGCCATTCCGGCTGCGGCAAGTCTACCATTCTCAATATTCTCGCCGGCTTGGAGAGTGCCAGTGAAGGCGCGGTGATTATGGACGGTCGGGAAATCTCCGGCCCCGGCCTCGATCGCGGTGTGGTGTTTCAGGGGCATGCGCTGCTGCCGTGGCTGACCGTGCGCGAAAACATCGCCTTTGCCATCCGTTCGCGCTACCCTGATATGGGCAAAACCGAGATAGAGCAACGTGTGCAACACTACATCGACCTGGTGGGGTTAAGCCACGCGCTCGACAAAAAGCCCAGCGAGCTTTCGGGCGGCATGAAACAGCGCGTGGGCATTGCGCGCGCCTTCTCGGTAGAGCCGAAAATGCTGTTGATGGATGAACCTTTCGGCGCGCTTGATGCGCTCACACGTGGCGTGATTCAGGATGAATTGCTGAAAATCGTGCAAGAAACCCAGCAAACCGTGTATATGATTACGCACGACATCGACGAAGCAATTTTGTTGGCCGACCGCATTTTTCTGATGAGCAACGGCCCCGAAGCCTGCATCGCCGAGATTGTGGTGAACACCCTGCCCAAACCGCGCAGCCGCGAAAATATGCACCACGACCCGCGCTTCTACGCCATGCGCAACCACTTGCTCGACTTTCTGGTGCACCGTTCTAAAGAAATGCAGGCGCAGGGCATGCGTCCGGCGCAGCCGTTGCTGGTGTATCCGGGCGCGGAACCGGAAGAGCTGGCAATTGCCGTAACGGCAACAGAATCTGTTTGAGTGCTATCCTGCATGATGTTGCAAACCCCGAAGGCTACCTGAAAACATTTCAGGTAGCCTTTTCATTTAAGATGCCAAATAGGGCGGTCAAATGCACAGATACAACATTCCGGCCGGCGCCGATACGGTTTGTTGGGCGACTTCCATGCCAAGAGATAATTGCGCATGATATATTACGCACACTATTGCCAACCAAGCTGCACGCTACCTGAAGAAAGCCATTGATGATGCAACCGATACAATCTGCCCTGCAACAGCTCAACCAAGTGATTCTGGGCAAAGAAGCCGTTTTGGAACAACTTTTCACCTGCATTCTGGCCGGCGGACATGTATTGCTGGAAGACGTGCCCGGCGTGGGCAAAACCACACTGGCGCACGGCTTGGCGGCGGTGTTGGGGCTGGACTACCGTCGCGTACAGTTTACCAACGATATGTTGCCTTCGGATTTAATTGGCGTAAACGTTTACCGCCCCAATGAAGGCAAATTCGAATTTCACCCGGGGCCGGTGTTTCACTCGTTTTTACTGGCCGACGAAATCAACCGTGCCTCGCCCAAACTGCAATCAGCGCTGCTGGAAGCCATGGAAGAACATCAGGTGTCGGTAGACGGGCAAACTTATGCTTTGCCCACCCCCTTTATTGTCGCTGCCACGCAAAATCCGGTGGAGCAGCTTGGCACGTTTCCCCTGCCCGAATCGCAGCTCGACCGCTTTATGATGCGCCTGAGCATGGGCTATCCGGAAGCAGAAGCAGAAAAAAAACTGTATTTTAAAGGCAGCCACCGCCAGGCCGTAGCAGATTTACAGCCGGTGTGCGATGCGGGCAGCCTGCGCCAATGGCAGGCCGAAGCGGCACAGGTGAAATTTGCCCAAGCCGCTGCCGATTATGTTTACCGCCTGGTGCAGGCCACGCGCCAACCGGGGCGGTTTGTGCTCGGCTTGAGCCCGCGTGCCGGTTTGGCCGTGGTTAACGCGGCCAAAGCGCGCGCGTTTATGCAGGGGCGCGCTCATGTATTGCCCGAGGATATCAAAGCCGTGTGGGTGCCGGTGGCCAACCACCGCTTGCAGCCGGTGCAGCAGGGGCAAACCAGCGCGCAGATATTGGCAGAATTGTTGAATCATGTTTCCGTTTCGTAAACAGGAAATACCGGTTGCCGGTATCCGCTCGCCGCAATTACGCAACCTGAGCGTGCGCCCTACGCGTTTGGGTGTGGGGCTGGCGGTGATGGTGGTGTTGCTGTGGCTGGTAGGCTTGAATTATCAAGTGAATCTGGCTTATGCGGCAGCGTTTTGGCTGCTCGGCTTCGGCGCTGTGGCGCTGTTGATGAATTTGCGCCAGCTGTTGGGCATGGAAATTGATGTAGCCATGCCCGAAGAAGTGTTTGCGGGCGGCGAGGCGGCATTGGTATTGAGCGTGCCGGAAAATCGCCGTGCGCGCTGGCTGTGGGTGTGTAATGAAGACGATTATCTGGCCAAACCGAAAGAAACTTCGGTATGGCAGGCTTGGGCAATGGATTCAGGTAGCCTCGGGCAGGAGCTGGTATGGCGCGTGCCGGTGATGCGGCGCGGCCATTTGCGCGTGCCGCCGTTGCGTACCGCCAGCATCGCACCGTTTGGCATGAGTATGGTGCAATGCGTATGGCATTGGCCGAGCGATGCGGTGGTGTTTCCCGCGCCGGTGGCGCACGAGCCGCCGAGTGCGCCGTTGCCGAGCGATGAGGCCGACCGCCGCCGCCCGGCTTTAAGGGGCGGCGAGGATTTGGCCTATTTGCAGGCGCACCAGCCGGGCATGTCTTTACAGCATGTGGCTTGGAAAACGTTTGCCAAAACCGGTGAGCTGCTCGACAAGCGTTTTGAAACGCAGCAGGCCGCGCTGCACAATACGGTGATTTCATACCGCGATTATCCCGTCGGTACACCGGTCGACCGCTTGGCCGGCTGGCTCTGCCACCGCGTGCTCGAAGCAGAGCGGCAAAAACGGCCTTATGTGTTGGAACTGCCGCAAAGCATCATTGCGCCGCAAAAAGGCCAACGCGAAATCGCCCTCACGGCTTTGGGCTTGTGGTAGCGGCTTTGGGCAACAGGCTACCTGAAAAGTGTGTATAAACATTTCAGGTAGCCTCGGAAAAAATAAAACGCATAAGCAGCCGTTTGCCGTGGTAAACCCCGCCCAGCATGTGTCGATTAAAATAAACTTTAGGCTACCTGAAAACTTTTCAACTGGCCGCAACAAAACCTGAAACAAAAAAGCATGATGATTTTAAACCCGCCGTTTTTGCGCGAACAACCGCGCCGCAGCGCCCAGCTGGCAGCCTTGCTGGCTTTGTTGTGGACATCGCTGCCGTTGGCCTCGGCTTTGCCGCCGATAGTCACGGCGCTGTTTTTCGGGCTGTGGCTGTTGCGCGCAGCCTTGTTGCGGCTCAATGTAGGCAAAATACCGTTGGCCGCTCTGGTGCTGATGCTGGCGATGGTGGGTGTGTTGGTGTGGCAGCAGCTCGGCACACTGTTCGGGCGCGAGGGCGGCGTGGCGTTTTTGCTGCTGCTGGTGTGTTTGAAATCGTTTGAAGGCAATACGCGGCGCGATTGGCAGGTATTGTTGCTGGCGATGCTGTTTCTCATCGGCTCCAGCGTGCTGTTGAACCAAAGTCTGGCAATGGGTGCGTGGTTGCTGTCGAGCCTGCTGGCGGTGAGCGTGTGCTTTGCCATGTTGTGCGGCGTTAAAGCCGTGTCGGCACTCCGCCGCAGCGGCCAGGCTTTATTGTTAACGCTGCCGTTAATGGCGGTGCTGTTTGTGGGCGTGCCGCGTTTGAGCGAGCCGCTATGGCGCATTCCGCAGGCAGGGCAGGGCGAAGGACAGGCACAAACGGGGTTGTCGGACACAATGGAGCCGGGCAGTATCAGCAATCTGGTGCAGAGCAATGTATTGGTGGCCAATGTGGTGTTTGAGGCCGGCACACGGTTGCAACGCAGCGATTTATACTGGCGGGCGTTGATTATGGCTGATTTCGATGGTCGGAGCTGGCGGGCAGTCGACCGCAATTTGGTCGACGAAGCCGCGCCTGCCGCAGGCGGCAATACCGTGCAATACCAAATGATTGTGGCCGACCAAAAAGAGCTGTTGCCGGCGCTCGATTATCCGGTGGGCAGCTTGCCTGATTCGCTGCAAATCGGCTTGGGCGATATTGTGCGTGCGCGCCGCAGCCGCGAGGGTTTGCGCCGTCTTTCCTTGCAGGCCAGCGTGGGCGATACACTGCCGCACGAACTCAACGAAGCCGAGCATTTTGTTTACACCCGCCTGCCCGAAGGCAATATGCAAACGCGGATGCTGGCCGACAATCTATTCAAACGTGCTGCCAATACCCGCCAGTTTGTTGATTTGGCGCTTTATGAATACCGTCGCCGCCAGTTCAGCTACACGCTGCAACCGCCGTTGCTGCAAGGCCGGGATGTGGTGGATGACTTTATGTTTCAAACCAAACAGGGCTTTTGCGAGCATTATGCGCAAAGCTTTGTGGTGATGATGCGCGCGGCGGGCATACCGGCGCGGGTGGTGGCCGGCTATCTGGGCGGCGATTACCACGAGCAGGGCGGTTTTTGGCAAATCCGCAGCCGCGATGCCCATGCGTGGACGGAGGTGTGGTTACCTGAAGAAAAAGTGTGGCTGCGGGTGGATCCGACTGCCACCGTTTCCAGTAACCGCATTGAGTTGGGGCTGGATTCGGCGCTGCCTGAAGCCGAACGCAATCTGGTGGCAGGCCAAAGCAACGGCTGGCTGGGACGCGCCGCCAATGTCAGCCAGTTTTACTGGCAGCAATAGGTGGTGAATTATGACCAAACGCGGCAAAACAACCTGTTTCAGCGGCTGGGTTTGGGTGGTTTTAACCTGAAAAGCGTGGCTTTGGTATTGGGCGTCGGCCTGTTGCTGGCCTTGCTGCCGGTATTGCGCTGGTGGCGGCGCGGTCGCTTGCACGACCAAAGCCCGCTCAATGAAGGTTTTCTGTTGCTGAAAACCGCGCTGCTGGGCGAAGATGATGACAATCTGCCCGGTATGAGCGCGGGCGATTTGAAACGGCTGATGCGCGACAACGGCATGGAAGATGAAACCATAGTTGCCTTGCTCAATGAATACGAACGTTGGCTGTATGCTGAAGATCAAATTCCGGCTCCGGCACAACAGCGTGCTTGGCTGCGGCGAGCTAAAAAAGCAGCCAAACCGTATTGGGGCAAACCATAGCCGTTGTGCGCCGCAGGCCGGCATAAAGGCTACCTGAAAACATTGAAACAGCCTGAATATTGCGTCCAAACGGCATAAGGCTCAATACTGAAAAAAGCGGAATTTATCGGGCGCGGCGGCGTTGTGCGCGGCCAAAATCAGGCATAATACTGCTTGATTATCGAAAATCTGGCAAATGCGTCTGTCGGCAACGGCGGAGCGCAGGAGAAAATAAATGAAGCGGCTGGGGAATAAGCTGGGCAAAAACATTGCACATAAATTGGTGCAAACGCAGCGTTTGTCGCGCAAAACCATTGCTTTCGGCTTTTTGCTGGCGGGTGCGGCGCTGGTGGCGCTCACCTCGCTGTTTTTTGCCAAAGCGGCCGACTGGGCGCTGGAGGAAAATGCACGCTTGGCAGCCGAATATCCCTGGTTTGCCTGGGTGGCGCTGCCGCTGGGGCTGCCGCTGATTGTGTGGCTGACGCAGCGTTATGCGCCATATACCAGCGGCAGCGGCATTCCGCAGGTGCTGGCTTCGTGGTCGCTGCCGTATGGCATCCAGAAAACGCGGCTGGTGGCGTTGGGGCAAACGATGCTGAAAATACCGCTCACCTTTCTGGGCATGCTCGCTGGCGCGTCTATCGGGCGCGAAGGGCCGTCGGTGCAGGTGGGTGCAGCGGTGATGGCGGCGTGGGGCGCCTGGTGTAAAAAACACAATCTGGCTTTTAAAGGCTTGCAGGAAAACGATTTGTTGGCGGCGGGCGCAGCGGGCGGCTTGGCAGCGGCATTTAATGCACCTTTGGCCGGTGTGGTGTTTGCTATTGAAGAATTGGGGCGCGGCGTGTTGTTACGCTGGGAGCGGCAGATTTTTATCGGCGTGCTCGCCGCCGGTTTCATTCAGGTAGCCTTACAGGGCAACAACCCTTATTTTTCCGGCTTTCACGGCACGGAAATGACGCACATGCTCGGCTGGGTGCTGTTGAGCGCACTGGTGTGCGGCATGGCCGGTGGCCTGTTTGCGCGCAGCCTGTTTAAAGGGCCGACCTGGCTGGCGCCGGAAGGATGGCGCAACTGGATGCGCCGTCATCCGGTATTATTGGCGGGGATATTTGGCGTGTTGCTGGCCGCCATCGGCACGCTGTATCACGGCCAGACGTTTGGCACCGGCTATACCGAAGCTTCCGCCGCCTTGCGCCGCATGTATGATGCCCCGCCGGGCGTGGCGCTAGGCAAATGGGTGGCAACGGTGCTATCTTATTGGGCAGGCATTCCCGGCGGTATCTTCACACCGGCGCTCACCATAGGCGCCATGATCGGCCAACACCTGGCCGAGTGGGCGAGCTTGCAAACCGGCTCCAATGTGTTGGTGTTGCTGTGTATGACCGCTTTTTTGGCGGCCGCCACCCAGTCTCCGCTTACCGCCAGCGTGGTGGTGATGGAAATGACAGGCGGGCAGAATTTATTGTTTTGGCTGTTAATTTGCGCCATTGTTGCTTCTCAGGTGTCGCGCCAGTTTTCGCCGAAACCGTTTTATCATGCCGCGGGCGCCCGTTTCCGGCAGCGCGTGCAGGAAGAATTGGCGGCGGAAAAGCAGCAGGCTTCGCCCACTCAAAAACCTTTCGAAAAGGAGCAATAAGATGGCAGTGAATTTACGCGAAAAATCCGGAGACGAATTGTTGCAGATAGATGGGGCGCAAGTGTATATCGGTCGTGCGGGCGTGAAAAAAGCCAATCACGACGACCTAACCTTGATTGTGTTAAACGCCAACAACAGCGTGGGCGCAGTATTTACGCAAAACCGCTTTTGCGCTGCGCCCGTGCATGTTGCCAAAAAACATTTGGTTAACGAAGGCGGCATCCGCGCGCTGGTGATCAACACCGGCAACGCCAACGCCGGCACCGGCGAGCAAGGGCGCGAGGATGCTTTGGCCATTTGTGCCGCTGTGGCCGAACAAATCGGTTGCGATACCGAACAAGTGCTGCCGTTTTCCACCGGCGTGATTCTCGAGCCGCTGCCGGCTGCCAAGATAACTACCGCCCTTCCCGGCGTGCGCCCCGCCCACTGGAATGACGCCGCACGTGCCATCATGACCACCGATACCGTGCCCAAAGCCGCCAGCCGCGAAGGCAAAGTGGGTGAAAACCACACCGTGCGCGCCACCGGCATTGCCAAAGGTGCCGGCATGATTCGCCCCAATATGGCCACCATGCTTGGCTTTATTGTGACCGATGCCAAAGTATCGCAGCCGATTCTGCAAATGCTCACTCAGGAAGCTGCTGATCTTTCATTCAACTCGATTACCGTAGACGGCGATACCAGCACCAACGACAGCTTCGTGATTGTGGCAACGGGCAAGTGCGGCCAGAGTGAGATCGACAACATCGCCGATCCGCGTTATGAACAACTGAAAAACCTCCTCAACGGCTTGGCGTTGGAGCTGGCGCAAGCCATCGTACGCGACGGCGAAGGCGCTACCAAATTCATCACCGTGCAGGTGAAAAACGCCGAAAGCCGTGCTGATGCGCGCAAAGTGGCTTATGCCATTGCTCATTCGCCGTTGGTGAAAACCGCCTTTTTCGCCAGCGATCCCAACTTGGGCCGATTATTGTGCGCCATCGGTTATGCCGGTGTGGAAAGCCTTGATACCGATGAAGTGTCGATGTATCTGGGTGATGTATTGGTGGTGGAAAAAGGCCGGCGCGCTGCCAGCTACACCGAAGAAGCCGGCCAGCGCGTGATGAACGAAGCGGAAATCACGGTAAGCGTAGACCTGCAGAGCGGTCGCGAACAGGCTACGGTATACACGTGCGATTTATCGAAAGAATACGTGGCCATTAATGCGGATTACCGCAGTTGAGCTGCTGTTGATGGTGGTGTGAGCAGGCTACCTGAAAGCCCTCTTTGCTTGGTTTTTCAAAGAATACGGTGTTCAGGTAGCCTGAAGCTTTTGTAAAACCTATATCGCATCCACACCGATAAAACGCGGCTGGAATTTTGGCAAAGGCTTCTGCTCTTAACGATGCAGCCGGTATTTTTTAGCCGCTTTAAATACAACCTCAATGCAATAAGATAGCGCTTATCGGCTTTTTTGCAATAAAAGGCTACCTGAAAATGTTTCAGGTAGCCTTTTGTAAGAAATAACCGAGTTGTTTACACAATAGTTTGAGAAAAATAAGCCTGTAAAACTTCAAAAGGCGTATCGCCATTCAAGCCCTCATGCGGCTTAACCGTGTTATAGAAGTTAACGAAGCGGCACAGCTCTTTTCGCCGGTGTTCCGTATTCTGAAAAGGATGTTGATCATGCCACATTTCCATTAAAGTACGGATAACCCGCTCAGCTTT
>RRZU012354583.1_pt1 | contig 21017 bp, 9 predicted proteins | sample 2165561 | NCBI WGS metagenome assembly RRZU01 (sample SAMN10456909, study PRJNA506462) | wastewater metagenome | isolation source: wastewater sludge | place: USA: Moscow, Idaho | reverse complement strand
GATTTAGCGAAGTTATTTAGCAAAACGGCGCTCGAAGTTTGCGAAGGGCAACAATGGGATGTCGATTTTGAAGAACGAAATGACGTTACGATTCCGGAATACCTGAAGATGATTCAATATAAAACGGCAGTTTTGGTTGCTGCAGCCATGAAAATGGGAGCAATAATAGCGGAAACTTCACAGGAAAATGCTGATTTGATATATGATTTCGGATTAAATTTAGGTTTGGCTTTTCAATTACAAGATGATTATTTGGACGCCTTTGGTGATCCTGAAACTTTTGGAAAACAAGTAGGTGGTGACATCATTGAAAACAAAAAGACGTTTTTATATCTAAAAGCAGTTGCTTTTTCTAAAGAAGAGGAAGCGCAGGAATTGAGGCGATTATTCGCTATTCATCCAGCGGATAATTTTGCAAAAATTAAAACGGTAAAAGAGCTTTTTATCGCTTCAGGTGCTGCTAAGGCCACGCAAGATGCAATACAAGATTTTACGTTCAAAGCTTTTCACACTTTGGAAAAAATGAATATTGACTCCGATAAAAAAGCATTGTTAAAAATTTTTGGTGAGAATTTAATGGGAAGAAAAGTTTAAAAAAAGACAATTGCAATCGCAATTCCAAAAATCAATTACAAATAAGGTTCTGAATTTTGAAAATTAAAATCAAAGATCTTAAATCAATACTCTTATGTATGTAGCTCCTATAAATACGGATTCGTTATTGTCAGAAGCCGAAAAAGAAACCTTATATCTTAAGTTAGTGGAACAACTTAATAAGGATTTTAATCTTGCTAATGAAGCAATTGATTTCCCGTTGAGTAGTACTCCAAATGAATTAAAGTTACAATTGCATGAAAAAATCTACCGACTGATTCAATACAAGTTTGCCGAATACCTAAATTTACTATACATAATTGATGTTTCTGAGGATGAAATAAAAAAACTAGACGGCTCTGATTTGGTCATTCTAGCGGAGCAAGTAGCTTTTTTAATTTTAAAAAGAGAATGGCAAAAAGTGTGGTTTAGGAATAAGTATAAGTTATTGTAAATCTTTTTGTAAGATTGTTTTGTTCCATAATTCACTTCCAGCTGCATCAAAAACAGTGAGTTTCATTTGGCGGTTATCTTTTGAACCTAAAAAAGAAATTGTGCCAAAATTATGTTGCATGATCAAGCTTCCTTTTGTTCTATAAACATTGTTTTCCTTTAGCACATTTTTAGAGGCAACACCTGAAGTTAATGGGGAAACAGTCCAATCAAATAACGGATATGTATTCTCGCGGGGAACTTCAGAAAACTCAGTAAAATGCCTGTCGCCACTTATAAATAAAACTCCTTTTATTTTATTGTCGAGAATTTCTTTTAGTAGTTTCTCTTTCTCTTTAGAGTAGTTGCTATAGTTTTCGTTTTCTGCTACTGAGTTTAATACTTGTCCGCCAATTACAATTATTTTAAAACTAGCTTTAGAAGAACTCAAAGCGTTAATCAGCCATTCTAATTGAGCGTTTCCTAAAACCACTCTTTCGCCAGTAATCCTGTTGTTTGGAGTTTTAAAAAATCGATTATCTAATAAAAAAAATTGCGCGTCACTCCAGCTAAAGGTTGAATAAATGCCTTCGTTTTGCTCTGGATTCATGCCATAGCTTTTGTTTGCCCAGAAATCTTTGAATGCTTTTTGAGTTAGAAATTTGTTGTAAAAGCTGCCATCACTATCATCCGGACCAAAATCGTGGTCATCCCAGATGGCAAAATTCTGATTTTTTGCCAGCAAAGGTTGTATTTCTTTTGTAGACCTCGAGTGTGTATATCGATGATAAATCCCTGTTTTACTATCCCAGTCAGCTTCTCTTAGGTAAATATTGTCGCCAGTCCAAAGCATAATATCTGGATTTTTCTTAGCAATACTTTCAAAAATCGTATAGTTGCTTCCGTACGGTTTTCCTGGTCTGTCCAGCGGAGTTTCATTAAAATAGGAACAACTTCCTAGAGCTACAGTAAAATCAGGAGCATCTTCACGCCATTCCCATAATTTTTTTGATGTAAAAGAAGTCTCGTAAGGCAGGGTGATTTTTTTATCATTTATAAAAACGTTGTACTTGTACTTTTTACCCGGACTTAATTGATCTAAAATAATATGATGTGTGAAACCAACCTCTTTTGAAGAGGAATAAATATTCGAATAGAATATTTTGGTAGGATTGTCAATGGCAAAATAAGCTATTTTTACCGAAGCTTTTTTATTGGTTTGTAGCCAAATCACTGCCTCTGTCATTTCACAATAACCAACCATAGGCCCAGATTGTAAAATACTGTTTTGTGCAAAACTGTAACTTATAAATAAAATACAGAATAGTTGTAAAGATTTTTTCATAGGAGATAATTAAAAATAAACTCTTACAAAAGGCATAAAAGCACTTCCATAAATACTGTTTTTATCATCCAATACATTATATCGTGCACCTATTGTTACGTTGCCAGAGCGATATCCAGCACCAACAAATAATGCTGTGTTCCAGTAATTCTGGGAATTGCTATTAGACCCATCCAAATTTACATTTACTCTTAATTGTTCCAGTTCGGCTGAGAGTTGAATTTCAGGTATTGGATTAAAAAGACTTACAACACTCCCGCCATACAAATGAGAAGCATAATACTCTTTTTGTTTTAAATATTTATACTGAGCACCTATCCCTAAAGCTACATATTCATTGAAGTTATAAATAGCACTTGGAGCTATTGAAATATCAGTATAACCGGAGCCAAAACCTAAGCCTAGACCACCACCAAATTGCACATTTCTCCAAAACTGGTTTTCTGGTTGTGGAGGCATGTTAGTATGTTGCGCAAAGAGAGAATTGGAAAGAAATAGTGTTACTAACACTAAAAAGGATGTGGACTTATTCAAAAAGGAATTCTTTCTCATGAGTTTTAAAATTTTAATTACATTCAATGCAAAAGTATCTTAAAATAAAGTGTAAATTTATTGTAATATTGTACTTTTGCCAAACTATTTTAACAAAAAAGGTATATTCACTAAACATTATGGATAGGTTTTCATTTTTAAACGCAGCACACACAGAATTTTTTGCACAATTATACGATCAATATTTAGAAAATCCAGATAGCGTTGAGCCAAGTTGGAGAAGTTTTTTTCAAGGTTTCGATTTTGGGATGACGACTTACAATGAGGAGAACCAAGTGGAGCAAATTGCAAATTTTGCCGCTACTAATATGGATTGTAGTTTGGTTTCTGACAAGCTTCAAAAGGAGTTCAATGTACTGAAACTAATAGATGGATATCGTTCTCGCGGCCATTTGTTTACCAAAACAAATCCAGTTCGAGAAAGACGTGCCTCGTCACCAACACTCGATATAGAAAATTTCGGGCTTTCTTCCGCAGATTTGAATACTGTTTTTGATGCGGCCATGGTGATTCACATTCAGCCTTGTAGTCTTCAAGAAATCATCAAACATCTGGACACAGTATATTGTCAGCACATTGGTATCGAATATATGTATATCCGTAAACCTGAAGTGGTAGAATGGATTCAGAAAAAATTAGGAATTAATGACAACCAGCCGAAGTTTTCGTTGGAAGGGAAAAAATTAATTCTGAATAAACTAAATCAAGCCGTTTCTTTTGAAAACTTTTTACATACTAAATATGTAGGTCAAAAACGTTTTTCTCTTGAAGGAGGCGAATCAATCATACCCGCTCTGGATGCATTAATTGAAAAAGCAGCCGAAAAAGGGGTAGAGAAATTTGTAATGGGAATGGCACACCGTGGTCGTTTGAATGTTTTGGCAAATATTTTTGGCAAATCAACCCAAGACATTTTTGGGGAGTTTGATGGTAAAGATTATGATCAAGAATATTTTGATGGTGATGTAAAATACCATTTAGGACTTACCGCTAATAAAGTGACTAGTACGGGTAAAAAAATCAATATTAATTTAGCTCCAAATCCATCGCATCTTGAAACAGTAGGTGCTGTAATCGAAGGAATTACAAGAGCAAAACAAGACAAATATTTCCCTAACGATTTTTCAAAAGTTTTGCCAATCGCCGTTCACGGAGATGCTGCCATTGCGGGTCAGGGGATTTTATATGAGATTGTACAAATGGCTCAGCTTGACGGTTACAAAACGGGCGGAACAATACATATTGTCATCAATAATCAAGTAGGATTTACTACAAATTACCTTGATGCACGTTCTTCTAAGTATTGTACAGATGTTGCCAAAGTAACACTTTCACCAGTATTACACGTAAACGCAGATGATGTAGAAGCAGTAGTTCATGCCATGTCATTTGCTTTAGATTTCAGAATGCAATTTGGTCGCGATGTTTTTGTTGATTTGCTAGGGTATAGAAAATATGGACATAATGAAGGTGATGAGCCTCGTTTTACCCAACCTGTATTGTATAAAATCATTTCCAAGCACAAGAACCCAAGAGATATTTACATGGAGAAATTGCTTGCTGAAGGAGTGATTGACACTGGGTTTGTAAAAGAGCTAGAACAAGAATATAAATCAAAATTAGAAGTCAACTTAGAAGAATCCCGTAAAAAAGATTTGACTATTATTACTCCGTTCATGGAAAATGAATGGCTAGGTTTTACAAGAGTTTCTAATGTAGAAATGCTCGAAAAAGTAGATACTGCTTATTCAAAAGAGGGACTTACAGCGGTTGCAAATGCTGTTTGTAATTTGCCATCGGATAAAAAATTCATAAATAAAATCCAAAAACTAATCAACGATAGAAAAACAATGTTTTTCGAAACGAACAAGCTGGATTGGGGAATGGCGGAGCATTTAGCCTATGGCTCATTGTTACAAGAAGGATATGACGTTCGTATATCTGGACAAGATGTAGAACGTGGTACTTTCTCACATCGCCATGCCGTTGTAAAAGTAGAAGACTCTGAAGAAGAAGTTATTTTAATAAATAATTTAGAAGGGAAAAAAGGAAAATTCAATGTCTTTAATTCTTTATTATCAGAATACGGAGTTCTTGGTTTTGATTATGGTTATGCGCTAACAAATCCAAACGCACTAACAATCTGGGAAGCACAGTTTGGCGATTTCTCAAACGGAGCTCAAATTATGATTGACCAATACATCTCTTGTGGAGAGGACAAATGGAACAACCAAAACGGAATCGTATTGTTGTTGCCTCACGGATACGAAGGACAAGGAGCAGAACATTCATCGGCTAGAATGGAGCGCTATTTACAGCTTTGCGCCAGACATAATATGTATGTTGCGGACTGTACAACACCAGCCAACTTTTTTCACTTGTTGAGAAGACAAATGAAAACGACTTTCCGTAAACCACTTGTTGTGTTTACACCAAAGAGTTTGTTGCGTGATCCAAGATGTGTTTCGCCAATAGAGGATTTCACTAATGGATCTTTCCAGGAAACATTTGATGATGTAACAGTGAATAAAGCGGATGTGAAAACATTAGTTTTCTGTACCGGTAAATTCTATTATGACATCACTGCTGAAAGAGAAAATAACGGACGCAAAGATGTGGCTGTAGTAAGAATCGAACAATTGTTTCCATTGCCAGTAGAGCAATTGAAAGCAATTATAGCTAAATATCCAAACGCTGACGATTATGTTTGGGCACAAGAAGAACCAAAAAACATGGGAGCGTATGGCTTTATGTTAATGAACTTTGATTTAGTAAAATGGCGATTGGCTTCGTTAAGATCATATTCAGCACCAGCATCAGGAAGTTATACAAGAGCCAAACGCCGCCATGCTGATGCTATTAAAATGGTATTTGATAAAAATTTATTTAGATAGTAGGAGCTATTTCCTGCTATCCGCTCTATCTTTTTCTTTTTAAGAAAAAAGAAAAAGGATGCCGCTACTATCAGGGCTAAAAATAGTACAGATTATAAACAGAAGTTGTTTACGAACAATTTAAAACTTAAAATTCATAATTTAAAATAATAGAACATGATTTTAGAAATGAAAGTCCCTTCACCAGGGGAATCTATAAAAGAAGTTGAAATTGCAACTTGGTTGGTAAAAGACGGAGATTATGTTGAGAAAGACCAAGCAATTGCTGAGGTTGATTCAGACAAAGCAACATTAGAATTGCCGGCAGAAGCCAGCGGAATCATTACATTAAAAGCCGAAGAAGGTGATGCAGTAGCAGTAGGAGCGGTAGTATGTCATATTGATACGAGCCTCCCCAACCCCTCCAAAGGAGGGGCTTCAAAAGCTGTAGAGGTAGAAATAAAAAAAGAAGAAGTAAAAGCAGCTCCAGTAGTTGCTCAAACTCCCCCATTGGAGGCTGGGGGGCATCCTTCGCCAGCGGCACGAAAAATATTAGACGAAAAAAATATCGCTCCAGCTTCAATAACAGGAACTGGTAAAGATGGAAGAATCACTAAAGATGATGCTGTAAATGCAGTGCCTTCAATGGGAACTCCTACAGGAGGAAGCCGTGGTTCTGAACGTTCAAAATTATCCATGTTACGTCGTAAAGTAGCAGAAAGATTAGTTTCGGCTAAAAATGAAACAGCCATGTTGACTACTTTTAACGAAGTAAACATGACGCCTATCAACTTGATCCGTAATCAGTACAAAGACGAGTTCAAAGCAAAACACGGTGGTGTAGGTCTTGGATACATGTCTTTCTTTACTAAAGCGGTAACTAGAGCATTACAATTATATCCAGACGTAAACTCGATGATGGATGGTGATTATAAAATTGCTTTCGATTTTTGCGATATTTCTATTGCAGTTTCAGGGCCTAAAGGATTAATGGTTCCTGTTGTGCGTAATGCAGAGAATTTGACTTTCCGTGGTATCGAAGCTGATATCAAAAGATTAGCGATAAAAGCACGTGACGGTCAAATTACCGTTGACGATATGACTGGTGGAACTTTTACAATCACTAACGGTGGTGTTTTTGGTTCGATGTTATCTACTCCAATTATCAATCCTCCACAATCAGGAATCCTGGGAATGCACAACATTATCGAGCGTCCTATTGCTGTGAATGGTAAAGTAGAAATTCACCCAATGATGTATGTGGCTCTTTCTTATGACCACAGAATTATTGATGGTCGTGAGTCTGTTGGTTTCTTAGTAGCTGTTAAAGAAGCTTTAGAAAACCCAATGGAATTATTGATGGATAACAATCCTAAAAAAGCGTTTGAATTGTAAGCGAAACAGCGTTTACAAGTTGGAAAACGGAAAGAAATATCGTTTCGTTAAAAAGTAAAGAGCCAGTGTGTTGTAATTTTAATTGCAATATTCGAGTATATAATTCTTTTGCTCTTTTTGAAATAAAAATAATTTTTATAAAATTAATCCTGTTTAGAATTTTTCTAGACAGGATTTTTTTGTGGCTTTATCAATCTAATTTTTAATTAAAAACAGACTGGTTTCTCATGTCAAAATTACGTTTCAATCTTATTATCTATACTTTTTGTATCTAGTAATTTAGTTGTAAAATTCACTGAAATCGACTTAGTCTTGTCCGGTTGAGCGCAGTCGAAAGATTAGAATTGACATAAAATTAAACCAGTATTTTTAAAGATAAAATGTTGTAAATTAGTCTGATAAAATTAACAAGCAGAAACAAACGGTTATTTCTAAATGTTAAAGAAATACTAAAAACAAATAGTATATTTGGGATAGTATAAAATCTCGTAAAAAAAAACTTAAAGTTTTTACGTGATAGTGATGTTGAAAAATTTTTAAACTAATGGTAATCTGCTAATTGTTTTTGAAACAACCACTCAATAACCGATTGCTTCTTTATAATTCCTATTTATATGAAGAAAATTATACTTATAATTCTTCCATTTTTGTTTATTCAATTTATCAGCGCTCAACCACCAACGGTTACCATTACTGATCACAATGGTAATATTGGAAGCGCCACAATTGATTGTATTTATAATTTTGTTCCTCCACAAAAAATTAGATTAACTGCTGATTTTCCTATACTAGAAACCACGACTGATTACACTTCATCTTCTGTTTCTTATAATTTAATTGGAAATTTAACTGATGGTAACCCGGTTTCGATTACTGATGATGATGTTTGGAGCACGACAATCCCTTTAGGTTTTACGTTTTGTTTCTATGGCAATTCGTATACAAATTTTAATGTTTCTGATAATGGAATTGTTCGTTTTGGTTATAATCCTGCTACACCGGAAGGTTCGTTTTCTTCGATTGAAAACACAACGCCAAGTCCTTCCTTAATTAGAAATGCTATTTTTGGTAGTTTTCAGGATTATATTGTGGCCCCTGTAGGTTTTGGATGCACCACAAACTGTGGAACAATAAGTTATTACACCATTGGAACAGCTCCTTTTAGAAAAACAATTATTAATTTTAACGGATTAAATTATTTTAATTGTACTGGTCTTGATGCAAGAAAAGCGTATTTTCAACTTGTTTTATCTGAAACCACAAATGAAATTGATGTGAATGTTCAAGATAAACCGCTGCCTTGTTTGGGAAATAGCAGTGCAAATGGCAACGGAAATTCGTTAATTGGGTTAAACAATGCAGACGGAACTATTGGTGTGGCAGCACCTGGAAGAAACACCTCTGAATTTGCAGTTACTAATGAATCCTATAAATTTACACCATCGGGTGCCTCTGCAACTACTGTTGTTTGGACAAATCAATTTGGTGTTTCATTAGGAAACAGTAATCCTATAGAAGTAATTCCGCCTCAATCTAATACATTTTATACTGCTACAGTTACCTATAATACGTGTATTCCTAGCATAATTGATGGTGTGTTTAATGTTACTTATGATCCTGTTTTTCCTGTTTCAACACCTATTGTAGAAAATATTTGCGATGTCGCAGCTCCTTTTCCTAATCAAATTTATGATGTGGAAGCATTGGTAACACCTAATGCTGGGCAAACCATTACTTTTCATAATTCTCAATTAGAAGCAGATAATAATACCAATGCGCTGCCGAATATGAATGCTTATAATTTAACTTCGGCAACGACCATGTTTTTTTATAGAAGAAGTTTAGGCACTTGTTATTCGACCTCAACAGTTACCGTTAATTTGTTTCAAACACCTGATTTGTTTGATGTTACGATAAATTATTGCGATACAGGAAATGACAATGTTGAAAATAATATATACTTACCGGGTTTAACGAGTCAAATTCCAGGTTTTAACGGTGGTTGGATGACGGCTACTTTTTTCCAAAATTTAGCAAATGCAACTGCAAATATCAATCCCATAAATTTTGTAAGTATTACAAATCCACCTGGTTATTATGATGTTTATGTGCGAATTAATAATATTTCAAGATCAGAATGTTTTGGTATAATTACAATGAGATTACAGTTATTGCCTACTTTGGTTTTAAACAGTCCTACTGTTGCGTGTATAACCGACACCAATTTTGATTTTCAAGAAGTTTTCGATTTAACATCAATTGCTATTACGGCTTCAACCGGGCCGTCTAATCCAGCTGACTTAACACTATCGTATTATGCTTCATTATATAAAGCAAATAATCAAATAGATCCTATTTTAAATCCAAATTCATATAATCTTAGCATTCCGCGAGGACAAACTAATACGACGCTTTATATTGTTGCTAATGCTACTGGATATTGTTCTGGAATTGTGCCTGTTGTCTTAACATTTTGTATCGCTGAAGGTGGAGACGAGGACGGTAGCGAAGGTTATGGTGGTTTAGGTGCTTGTTTGGAAATTGGAGACGCAATTCCAAGTTTTGATTTGAATGTAATTTATTCAAATGTAATGACAGCTATTCCTGTAACTCCTGTTCCTGCAACTCTTGGGTTTTACACTACATTATTGGGGGCTCAAACGCAAGATATTTCGGTGCAGTTACCACCCGCACAAGTTTTGGCTTTTACACCTGTTGCTCCTTTTTCTGAAATTTGGGTGCGTTTTATAGACTCCAACGGAATTATTGGAATAAAAAGAATAATTGTTCCTTTAAAATTTAAAAAACACGAAGTTAGAGATTTTGATATTTGTGATGTGTTTGACGATTCAAATGAATTTATAGATTTACAAAATAGCCCTTTTCCAGTTTCCTATTTACAACAAATTGAGAATGAAAATCCTGGAGAAACGGTAACTGCTTATGCTTCAATGGCTGATTATCTTTCAAATTCGAACCCTATCACAACCGTTACATTAACCAATCCATTAACAACTATTTATGTAAAAGTTACTTCTTATGGATGTGATAGTGATTATACCTTGAATTTTAATTTGAAACCTTTTGATATAAAAACACCTATAATCAATACTGTTTGCGACATCGATTCAGACGGAACAGAAGTTTTTGATTTATTAACGTTGTTGCCAACAATTAACACAACTGGTTATATTACTCCTTCGATAACATTACACAATACGCTAAACGATGCTTATGCTGCTATAAATCCTATTGCAAATCCTGCAACTTTTTTAGTTAACGCTTCAACCACTGTTTTTATTAGGATAGAAGAATCGGCTGTTGTAGCATTAGGCACACCTATTGCTTGTCCTGCAATACAAGAATATCAATTTGATTTTACTGATTCTGTAAATGTTAATGTAATTGGAACGCAAGAATATTGTGATTTAGACAATGATAATCAGGTTGTTTTAGGTAATTTAAACGCATTAATTGCATCCATTGTTATTGTTGATCCATTGCAACCTGTACTAACAAAACTATACACTTCTTTAGTTGCAGCCCAGACAAATGATGCAACAGACGAAATTTTACCCGATTGGGATTCGTTTATTTATGACACAACTATTTTAGGAACTACAGGTACTATTTATCTTCAATTGACCAATTCGGTTACTACTTGTACTCGTATCGTTCCTATTGTTATCGAAATTAAAAGTTTGCCCTCAACGGTAAATCAACTAGTGAATTATTGCGACTTTGAAAACGACAATAATGAAGTAATTGCTGATTTTCAGGTGTTTAATCCCCAAATAATTACATTAAATTCTGTTTTATACAATTTTAACTATTTTGCCTCATTGGCTGATGCCGTTGCAGGTACTCCCGAGTTGCCTGCTGGCCTTATTGTTCAAGATAATGCAACTGTTTATGTAAGGATTCAAAGCGGATTAACTACTGGTTGTTCAAAAGTTTTTCCCATTGAAATTAATTTTAATGCTTCGCCAAGTGTAACCAATATTGCACCAATAGTTTGTGATGATTTAGGAAACGGTTCAGAAACGGTTAACTTATTTGATTTCCGAGATCGATTGGTTGCTTCTACAGTAGGTTTAACATTTCAGTATTATAATTCTTTAAGCGATTTACAAAATAATCTAAACGCATTTTCTAACGCTTTAACGAGTAATCACAATGCAGTTTTTGATGCTTCTAATACTGCTCCTGTGATTTATGTAAAAGTTATAGATAATGTTACTCAATGTTTTTCTATTGCCACTATTTCGTTACAACGTCATGGTTTAATCGATGCTTATGATACAACTCAATTTAGTTGTGATATTTCGACAACCAACCAACTTCAGGCAATTTTTAATTTGGATGCTTCTATTCCAAGAACGGGTTCAGATGGTATGATTGTAAATCCAACAGATTATACTATTTCATTTCACACCACAAATGCCAATGCTGTAAATAATACTGTACCAATTACAGATACAACAAATTATCTTGCAGTAGCCAATCAAACTACCACTATTTTTGTTCGTTTTCAGGATAATAGCACAGGCTGCTTCACGGTTAAAACTTTAGAACTACAAATTTATAATTTACCTAAATTTGTTAATAGTGTTTATGCTATTTGCGATTATAATCTCGATGGGAATTACGTTTTTAATCTAAATGAATTAAACGGAACTGTTGTAGAAATTACAGCACCGTTTATATTTGAATATTTTAACTCAGAGGCAGATGGTTTAGCAGGAATTAATCCTATTACTACTATTACAAATTATGCTATTCCATTGGCAGATTTTCCAAAAACAATTTATGTAAAAGGTACAAACAGTAACAATTGTAGCAAATTAAAGTCAGTAATTATAGGTTTAAAACCAAATGTTTCAATGCTTACACAATCTGTTAGTTTGTTAGAATGTGATAGCGATAACAACGGAACAGAAACGTTTAATTTAACAAATGCAGCTGCTTTATTAACCAATGAAATGGGCGTAAGTTTTACTTATTTTACCTCACTTACTGACTTGCAAAACAATGCAAATGCCATCGCCACGCCATCAAGTTATCAAAACACTTCTCCTAATTTGATTTATGTTCGATTAACCAAAGATGCTAATTATTGTGATACTTATGGAACAATAACGCCTATTCCTTTTTATGAAGAATATACTTTTCCTGCCGTAACTAATTTTTGTGATAATAAGGCTGATGGAAACGAAACTATTGATTTAGCAGCAACTGTTTATGGTTTTTTAAACACTTATTCGCCAACAACAATTAGTTTAGAATTTTACAATTCAAATGGGGATGCAGTTGCAGGGATAAATAGTATTTCAAATATGTACACTTTTACAAATTTTAGCACACCTGTTTTTGTGAAAATAATAAATATTGCTACAAATTGCGCCTTTATTAAACCGTTAAATTATAATTTTTATAGTCCAATTGTGCTTCTGCCTTTTGCTACAAAAATTTGTGATATAGACCGAAATGATTCCGAAAATATTAATTTATCGAATTACTTTAATGCTTTAAACGCAACATTTAGCAACTATACTATAACTTCTTATTTATCTCAAAATGGTGCTGAAAACGAAGTTGCATCAGAAATTATTTCAAACACAAATTACACACAATCAGTCCCAAATCAAACTTATTGGATTCGATTTCAAGATGCTGCTGGATGTTTTTCGGTAAGTTCAATAGCTATAGAAATTGTTCCTTATCCAAATCCACAAACAAATCCAATAAAATTAGAATTATGTGATGTTAATGGAAACAATGATTTTACTGAAATTTTTGATTTAACTCAAAATGAAAATTACATAAGAAACGGCAATAATAATTGGACAATAACCTATCACACTTCTCAAACTGATGCTGAAACTGGAGTTAACGCTATTGTAAATCCAAATGCTTTTTCATCACTAACTACAAGTGTTTGGATTCGCGTTGTTACAACTCCCGTAAGTTCTTTAACAACCTGTGCCGTTGTTGTAGAACAAGAAATTCAGGTAATTCCTTTACCAATTCCAAACACAAATCCAACAAAAATAGTACTGTGCGATGATGTTTTAACGGGTGATTTACAAGAAATATTCAACATTACTCAAAATATAAATTATGTAAGAAATGGAGATAATTCTGCCATTGTTTCTTATCATGCTACTCAAAATGAAGCTCAAAATGGTTTGAATCCAATTTCAAATCCGACATCCTATTTTAGTGGAACAACTAGCATTTGGATAAGACTTCAATCTAATGTTGCAGCCGCTTTGCAAACTTGCGCAATTGTTGTGGAACAATTATTAGAAGTAGTTCCAAAACCGTATAATTTGGTTTTAACTTTGCCAAAATTAGTAAAATGTGATGATGTAAATGCTGGAAATTTAACTGAAATTTTTGATTTATCAACCAATCAAAACCTATTGTTAAACGGAAGTACCAATTATCAAGTTACCTATCATACTTCATTAACAAATGCTCAAGATGGCAGTAGTCCTATTGTAAATTTTACAGCTTTTGAAACCGCAAGCACAACCGTTTTTGCAAGAATAATTGTTTTGCCAACTGCTGCTTTAACTAGTTGTGCGATCCTTGTGCCGCAAGAAATTCAAGTAAATCCATTACCTCAAAGCACAACTGTTTCTCCTTATTATAGTTGTATTAGTAATGCGCCTGGACAAGCATTATTTAATTTATCATCCAAAAAGACAGAAATATTAAACGGTCAAAATCCAACTAATTTTTTGGTTACTTATCATCTTACTGAACCAGAAGCGAAGCAGCGATTAAACGCAATATCGCTATCGTATTTAAGTACAAGCACAACTATTTGGGCAAGCATCTATAATAACATAACAACTTGTGTGGCAACAGCGCCAGTTGTTTTAGTTGCCGAAAATGCTGCATTTACCAATCAGCCAAATGGTATTACAATTTGTGACGAAGATGGAGTTAATGATGGCTTCCATTCTTTTGATTTTACTGTTTTAATTCCAACAATATTAGGAGCACAAAACGGAAATCCAAATGTTTCAATTGCTTTTTATGAGTCGATGAATTTATTAAATGCCAATCAGCCCATCGCAGACATTTCAAATTATATAAATACAAGTCGTACGCAAACTATTTATGTAAAAGCAGCAGATCAGTCAACGCAAAATAATTGTATGGCTACTACCAGTTTTGAATTAAAAGTCAATTTATTACCCGAACCAACGCCTCAAGATGGGTTTTTATGTACGGATCCTGTTACTAATCAATTATTAGGTTCCTATATAATTGATTCCGGATTAAGTGATAGTTTGTACTCATTTGAATGGTATGCAAACACCACCTTACTTCCAAACGAAACAGCAAGCAAGTTAGCGGTTACGAAAGCGGGTAATTATTTCGTTGTTGCAACGAGTTTGCAAACTAATTGTGCGTCTGAACCTAAAGTAAGTACTGTGGGAACGTCTCAACCAGCTTTAGCAACAGTTAGAGTCGAATATTCGTTTCAAGATAATATCAAAATTATTGTTACCACCGTTGGAAAAGGAAATTATGTATATCAATTAGGCAATAATAATGTACAAAGCAGCAACGTGTTCGAAAATGTATTACCTGGAACGCATCAAATTATAGTATACGATACTAATGGATGTAATCCGGTCACATTAGAGGCTATTGTTCTTGATTATAGCAGGTTTTTTACTCCAAACGGTGATGGTTTCAATGATACTTGGCATATTAAGGGAATTGCAGGACAGCCTGAAGCAAAAGTATTTTTATTTGACAGATATGGTAAATTTATTAAACAATTAATCCCTGGTGGCGAAGGTTGGAACGGAAAACATAACGGTCAAGATTTACCTTCTACTGATTATTGGTTTACTGTATTTTATAAGGAAAATGGAGAAAACAAAGAGTTTAGATCGCATTTTAGTTTGAAAAGGTAAATTGTAATTGCAAAAAGGGAAGTAGTATTTTGCAAACTAATTATTTTTAGTATTCCAAAGATTTTTTAATTTGAAATAGGATTTTTTTGTTGCTATATGTTTGGGTAAATAGCATCTAAATCCCAAAATTTGTATTGGATTTGGGATTTATTTTAGGTTTTATGTGGAGAATTATAGCGTAAATAGTATTCCTTTACAAGGATTGCAATACGGATAGGAATGACAGTTTTTGCAAAACTTTGACAAATGGTGCAGCAAAACCAGAATAGATAACGATATGCTGTGAGAATTGTGCAAAAAAAATTATAGCAAATACAAATAATGGTTGTAATAATCGACAATTGCTTTTCCTTTCATCAAGATATCAGCGCCAATAATCCCATGAACGGGCTTGGCTTTGTGCTGGATTAGTGCCTCGTTGACATGGGATAAATCAAAAATAACCAAGTTTAATTTCTCCTCTTTCCACTGTCCAAGTTGCAAATGGTTTTTGATCGATAGTTGGGTTAGCATACCAGTTGCTCCTGCTCCAGAGGCTTTTGTTTTTGATTTTTTTGCTTTCAACAAGAACAATTCTACACTTTCAAATCCCACACAACTGCTAGAGGCACCAGTATCTAAAATAAAATTTCCTGCCACACCATTGATTTTGGCTTTTATCAAAAGATGTTGTGTTTTGGTAATTTTAAATTTTATTTTTTTATAATTTTCTTTTTTCAGAATTTCGTGCAGGTTTTTCATTTTCTCTTTCGAATATAAATCAAAAATAAGCTAATTAGAATTAGAAAACCAATGATGTAATAGGTATAATCTGTGGCTGGCACTTTAGTGTTTGAACTGCCATAATAAATGAAGGCAGCCCAATAATAGGGTGATTTTTTGGCATTTGCGATGGTTGCGTCAGCTAGAAAATCGAGTTTCGCTTGATGATTGGCAGTCATAAAGGGATGTCCCTTTAGTACATTGCTGTAAAATTTATCCATAAAGGCAGCAGTGGTATAATCGTTCACGCGCCATAATGAAAATAACAAATTTTTAGCTCCTGCAAATTGAAAACCTCTTGCGACGCTCATGGCGCCTTCGGCTTTAAAGAGTTTGCCTATTCCTGTTTCACAAGCACTCAAAACCACTAAATCTGGATTGATGTCCATATTGTATAATTGGGAATACAACACTTCTTGATCACTAAACTTGATGCTCGCGGCAGTTTCTAAATCACCCGAGGACGCGTGAGTGGAAAGGTGCAAAATAGAATAGTTGGCTGCGTTTTTCTTGAAGTTGTTAAAGGTTGCATTAGCGTTTTCAAAGTAAGTGCCTTCAAAATTCTTTTTTATAGCCGCAAATTCATTCTTAGAAAAAGTCAACTCATATTCTGTTTTTGTGAAAATTGGAAAAACGCCCAAAATGTTTTTTTTATGTTTTTCTTGCTGATGACCCTGCAGGTAAAAAGTAGCTGAACTATTGTAGCCAATGATGTAATCATTGAGCAAATAAGGCATTTTGGCAAAATTGGTTGTAGTGCTTTCCTTTGTAATTAATGCCTCAAACGGCAGGAAGTTTAAAATGCCATCCGGAATAATGAAGAGATTTTTACGGGTTGAGTTTGTAGGTAATTTTAATAATTTATAAATCCTATTGCCATAGTGGCTAAAGCCAGCAACATCATTAGCAATGGCATTAGCGTTATTAAAATAATCTATAAATTGGGCAATTTGTAAGGATGTGTGTGCTTCGTTGCTAAAGGAGTTAAGAGAAATTTGTTTGTCAGTTAGTGTAAAGGAGTACGTTTTATCATTGCCTGAAAAATATTCAATCAAGATGGAATTGTCTTTTTCTAGCTTGGTATACAATTCTTTTAAATCAATTTCAGTTTTTGTTGTATTGCCTTTTTTAGATTGTGTTTCTTTCAAAAGCAGCATTAGTTCGTTCTGTTTCTTTAGTGCATCGTTTATTTTTGAAATTGCTGCAGTCGCTCCTTTTTGCTGTTCTTTGACAATAATCGTATTGTGATTTTGAAGCTGTTCTAAGAGTAATTTTTCCTCGTGTGATTGGAATTTTTTTAGATTCAAGTTGGCTTTCAAAACGATCGATTTTGTTTTTTCTGCTAGTAAAAAAGCACTTTCTAAATAGTTCTTTTTGTTTTCTTTTTGGAAAAGCGATTGGTAGATTGCGATGCATCTTTCAGTTCGGTTTCTATTTCGAATTTGGATGATAATTTTGGAGTTTTCATACACCAAAAGCGATTGAAATAGCGCTTCAATATGAAACGCAAGCGCATAACTTTCTAATGCTTTTTTAGGTTGGCTTTGCGCCAAAAATAATTCGGCTTGCAAGTCCAAAACGTCTAATAAAATGGTTTCGGCATAAAGAGCGCTTTGATTGGGCAGTACTGTTTTAGCGCTTGAATATGCAGGAATTAATGTTTTAAAAACACGTTCAATGGCTAAACTAGATGCTGTTATTTCTCTTTGTTTGAACAGCATATTTGCCTCGTCAAAGTAAAATTGTGCTTTTTTTCTAGGATTGGGATTGGGGATTTTTTCAAAGGTGTGTTTGGCTTTTTCAAAATAGTGTAAAGCCATTTGCTTGTTCTTACGTTCTAGATTTAATTTACATAAATTACGGTAGGAATTAGTTAAAGCTTCGTGTTGTGATGGTTCTCTCTCTAGTAACAAAACTGCTTTCAAAAAAGCTTTTTCCGCATTTTCAAAAGCATACGACTTCATTTTAGTTGCCCTAGTGTTCAAAAAGTAATTGGAGCCTAAATTGTTGTATAGTAGCCCTTTTTGAGCGTTAGTCAGTTTTTCTTTTTGAATGGTTTTTTCTAGCAATTCGATGGCTTGGTCAATTCTTCCTGTGTTTTGATACACATTGGATAGATTGAGCACGGCCGCTTGTTTTTGGGATTCATTTTTTTCTTGGCTCGCCACAAAATAATACTGTTTGATGCTGTTTTCGGCATTGCTATAATCGCCAATAAGTGTGTATAAATTCCCTAATGGTTTCAAACAATATTCCGTAATATCATAAGTAGTGAGTTTGTTTTTGTGGTAGATTTTCCATGCTAGTTCGTAGCTTGAAATGGCTTTTGAGATTTTGCCAAAAATGTTTTCGTAGTAGCCTTTATTACAATTGAGTGCTACTATGGCAAGTAGTTCGTTTTTGTCTTTTGTTTTCGTTGAGAGACTGTTGCTGAACGACTCTAGTTTATTTAAGTTTTCTTCAGTGGGATTCGCGGTAAAAAAGTCGATGGCGTCATAGATCTTATCTTCTGTCGCAGGCGTTTTCTGCCCGAAGCTAATCAGGGTTGCGAAATATAAAAAGAGTAAAAAATATTTTGTCATCAGCTATTTTTTGCTGCCTTTTTGAAAAGCGGAGCTTAATCATTTGTACATTGAAAATACGGGCTTACTAAGATTGTCAAAGCGAGTGCAGTCGAGATTTTTCATCTACTATTGTTTTGAATTTAGGGGTTTCGACTGCGCTTCACATGACAAATAAATAGTAATTCAGGACCGTATTTTTAATAACCAAATGAAATTAAAAGGTTCTCACGGTTTATAAACTACTTTTTTTAGAATTTCCATATTCCATAAAATTGAAAATAGTTAAAATTCTTTTGAAAATTCATGACATATCGAGCACCTAAACTAGGACCAATCCGTGCTGCTCCAATTGTTAAATCCAACAGAACTCCTGTTTTAAGGGTAGTGAAGGAGCTGGAATTTTTTGCCTCTTCGTTTTTGGTGTTAATCAATAATTTATCAGTCATTCCTTCATAGGTAGCTATAGTTAAATTTTGATTTTGTATTTCCGAAACGTTTAGATTGACTTGTAATCCAGCGCCTACGCCTACATAGTTGTTGAGGTTATAGCGTATTAAAACCGGAATTTCCCAATTGATGTTTTCATTGCTTGAAGTCGTTGTGGTGCGTTGCAGTTGTCGAACACCGTTAGCTGCATTTATAAATTCATCCAAAACAGTTGTTTTGTCCGAGTAGGAATGAAGACTGTTTACAAATTCTGCCTGCCAATAATAGCGGTAGGATTTAAAGGGAGAAATGGTTGCTGACACAAAATAACTTTTAGAGTTTTTTAAACTGGGGTATAAATTATAACCCGCTTTGGCACCAATAGAAATTCCAGGTAAAAATCGGGTGGTAGCGTAATTGGTAATAATTGGGTCATTTTTGTCAAAAATAATAGCCGTTCTACTTTTAGTATTTACTTTGTGAAAGTCCTTATTAAACTTCATAGAATATTTAACAAAGCCTTTAGTGCTATCCTTTTCAGTGACATTTTTTTGTTCGCTGCCTGGTAAATAGATGTTTTTGAAAGTGAAAATAATTTGTTTTTGCTTGATAATGGTGTCTAAGCAACTCGTTGTGGGAATTTTATCTTTTGGGCAAACGGGGCATTTGGGATACATATCTTCAATTTGAAATGTTTTCTTATCAAACATATCTGGAATGTCAGTTTCTAGACGAATCATTCTAGCAGGACCTTCGCCATTATTTTGAAAGCGAGTTTTGAATTGAACTCTTTTAAAACGCACCAATCTATAATTCATGAAACTGCCATTTGACCCCATTTTGTTTGGGTCATGCGATGTTACAATTTCCATTTCCAGATTTTTTATTTTGTGGTTTTTATAACTCCTATTTGGGACAAATATACCGCGCATGGTTACCGTTGCGCTGGTATCTTTGATCATTTCAGGAGTGGTTTTGAAGCTGTAAAAGATATTTCTGGTTTCAGATGGATTGCTGTCATCAAATTCTAGAATAGAAACATTGCCAAAGGTTTCATTTGCAGTTTTCAAACTAGTTTCTAAATCTTCTTCGGTGGTTGTGTTTTTGTATTTTTTGGCTGGGGCCAAAGTTTCGCTCGAAGCCATATATGAGTCTGAATTGTCACTGTCATTTATAGATGCTAAGGTGGTTTCTTTAACCTCTCTTTCGCCAGCATGCACTCGATAGTCTACTAATTCAAAATTTTTGTTTTTGAATTGTTTTTCGTTATAAAAAAGATAAAGTTTACCGCTTGTAGCATAGTTTTCTAAGTTTTGATAACTTAAAATAACTACGATTTCTTGCTCTGGAATGGGGTCACAATTTTTTTGAATAGTAAAACCATTTTGGTCTTCTATTGAAGCAATATTGTTGTATTTCTCATCAGAGATTTCGTTTATCACCACTTTTTTAGGTCTGGTCGCAGGTGGCTTTCCGTTGTCATAATTGTTGGTTACTGTTAATCGGGCGGTATACGTCCCTTTGTTTTTATAGACATGTTTGGGAGCAGCTTCTTTGCTATAGTTACCATCACCTAGCTCCCACAAATAAGAAAAACTGGGTTTGGGTGCTCCAGCAATTGGGATTAATGGAGGTGTTTCTGGTTTGAATGATAGTGTATTTCCGTTTTGATTGTATGTGATTGTCGCTCTTCGAGTTATGGTATCTTTTACTTTCGTTTGAGAAAAAGTAATGGTTGCACTAAAGCTAATTAAAAATACTAAAAGTGATTTCATAACGTTTTTTTTAGCCCTGATAGTAGCGTCATCATTTTGTGGCGTTGTTCGACGCAAAATATACAGCGGATAGCGGAAATGGCTTCAAATTATTTTTTAAATGTAAAAAAAAGCGATGAACAAATCACCGCTTTTCCTTAAAATTATATTTGTAACTTACTGAATTGCATTGATTGCGGCTATTAGTTGGGCCTCAGTACCTACAGTTGTATCAGCTAATGTGAAGTTGTAAATATCATTGGCTTGAACAGTTACGGCTTTGATGGCATATCTCCATTGTCCGTTATCTACCGTTGCAAAAATCACATGACATTTTAATCCTACAGGAATTTGACCGTAGTGTTCGCTAAATAGTCCAG
>RRZU013608549.1_pt1 | contig 21028 bp, 18 predicted proteins | sample 2165561 | NCBI WGS metagenome assembly RRZU01 (sample SAMN10456909, study PRJNA506462) | wastewater metagenome | isolation source: wastewater sludge | place: USA: Moscow, Idaho | reverse complement strand
AGATTTAGAAGATTACGTTGCCAATCATTCACAAGCGGAACCTGAATTATTAGCGAAACTTAACAAAGAAACTTACCAAAAAATCATGCAACCTCGTATGTTGAGCGGTCATTTTCAAGGTAGAGTTTTGAGTATGCTTTCTAAAATTATTCGTCCGAAACATATTTTGGAAATTGGAACATATACAGGATATGCTGCGTTATGTTTAGCAGAAGGATTAGCTGAAAACGGAACTTTAGATACGATTGACATTGAAGAGGAATTAATAGATTTTCAAAGAAAATATTTTGACGCTTCGCCATGGAAAGACCAAATTTTTCAACATTTAGGCGATGCCGTTGATATTATCCCAACTTTAAATAAAAAATTCGATTTGGTTTTTATTGATGCCGATAAAGAAAATTATGTAAATTACTTTCACTTAATAGTTCCCATGATGAATAAAGGTGGAATTATTTTATCGGATAATGTGTTGTGGAGCGGAAAAGTTTTGGAAGAAGTAAAACCAAATGACAAAAGCACACCTGTTTTATTAGACTACAATCAACTATTGAACACTGACCCAAGAGTAGAAACGGTTTTATTGCCTATTCGTGATGGACTGACTGTTAGTCGCGTTCTGTAATGAAATTGTATTTTTTTCCAAAAAACAAGTACAATTTATAAAATACAAATCCGAAAGTTGCCCCAAACACATAACCAGTTAAAATATCGGCTGGATAGTGTAATCCTAAGTATATTCTACTATAAGCAAAAATTAATGGAAACAAAAACAGCAAATAAGTGTGTTTATAATATTTGCGTAGGATTAATACAACAAACGTTGTAGAAGCAAATGAATTAGAAGCATGTCCTGAGAAAAAACTAAATGATTTTCTTGTGATTACTTCTCTAATTGTTCCATCAAGTTCGGGATTGTTACATGGTCGCAAACGTTCGAAGGAATATTTGAAAAGATTGGTGATTTGGTCTGTAAAAGTTATTAAGGCCGCTAAAAAAAGTATGATAATTCCTAAACCTTTCCAACCAACTTTCTTTTGAATGAGATAAAAAACTCCAACGAAAAGTGGTGACCAATAGATTTGTTTGGTAATAATTTTCCAAAAACCATCAAATGGTTCTGAACCTAATCCGTTTAAAAAAACAAATAATTCTTTATCTAGATTAATTAACTGTTCCAAATTACAATTGTCTTTTTACAGGTCCGGTAATGCTTTCAATATCTTCTTTTACTTTTTCAATCGGATTTTGAACATCTAAATTGATGTTTTCAATAGGATTTACCATTTTAGTAATCCCCTCTTTTGCTTTTGCTATTTCATCTGAAACGCCTCCTGTTAAAGTGTTCATATCCAAACCAGCATCTTGAGTACCTTTCTGAATTTCACTTTTAATCTCGTTAGTGGCATTCTTTAATTGCGCCATGCCTTTTCCTAAAGCACGAGCAATATCTGGAATCTTATCTGACCCAAATAACATTAAAACAACTAAAATGATGAAAAACAATTCACCTCCACCTATTCCAAACATAACGTATTGTCTTGAAAATTAACTTCGCAAAGTTACAAAGTTTTATACCTACTTTATCTTAAAGTAATCAAAAAAAAAGACTATCCGAAGATAGTCTTAATACTTATTTTTTCTCTAACGTATCAAATTTTGATACTGTTTCTGCTTTAGGCCAATAATTATTTTCAACATCAATATCAGCTGTTTCTAATTTTGGATCTACTTGAATTTTTACTACTTTTTTCTCAGTTGCGAAAACACGTTTAGCAGTGTCGTTGTTTCTTCTCCAAATTTGAGCTGGGAATTTTTGCGTTTCACTCGTTCCGTCTTCAAACTGAAGCTCTACGATGATTGGCATGATTAATCCTCCTGGTTTTTCAAACTCTACTTCATAGAAATATTTAGGCGATTTTAAAGCGTTCTTTTCTTCTGCCGTATAATTTTTATTTACATAATCAGAAAGTGCTTGAACACTATTTACGTCCATTGCTTTTTTCAATTCAGGTTTAAAATCTGGAGCGTCTTCAGCAACTAAGTACAACATTGGTTCTCCATCGCTAATTTTTCTTCCTCTTCTATTAAACATTGCTTGAGTTTCTTTTGAAGCTTCAGTAGAAACGTAATATTGTTTAACTGTTTTCACTCCAATATCAGTATAATCTGTTGAATAGAACCAACCTCTCCAAAACCAATCTAAATCTACAGCCGAAGCATCTTCCATAGTTCTGAAGAAATCTTCTGGTGTTGGGTGTTTGAATTTCCAACGATTCGCATACGTTTTGAAAGCATGGTCAAACAATTCTCTTCCCATAATAGTTTCTCTTAAAATATTTAAACCTGTAGCTGGCTTTCCGTAAGCATTAGCACCAAATTGGTAAATATTCTCAGAGTTTGACATAATAGGCTCTAAATATTTTTGGTTCCCTTTCATATAAGGAACAATATTTTTAGCTGGACCTCTTGTTGCAGGGAAATTTGGATCAAAAGAAGTTTCTGTTAAATATTCTAAGAAAGTGTTTAAACCTTCATCCATCCATGACCATTGTCTTTCATCTGAATTTACAATCATTGGAAAGAAGTTGTGTCCTACTTCATGTATAATAACTCCTAACATTCCGTATTTAATTCTATCGCTTACAAAACCTTTTTCATCAGGACGACCATAATTCCAACAAATCATTGGATATTCCATTCCCTGATCTTCTGCAGATACAGAAACTGCTTTTGGATAAGGATAATCAAATGTATGAGCGGAATAACTTTTTAAAGTATGCGCAACTGTTCTTGTTGCGGTTTCTCCCCAAAAAGGATTTGCTTCTTTCGGATAGATTGAAACTGCCATTACCGTTTTCTCACTTAATTTCACTGCCATGGCATCAAGAATAAATTTTCTTGAAGTTGAAATCCCAAAATCTCTTACGTTTTTTGCGCTAAATTTCCAGGTTTTCTTTTTATTAGAGAATCCTTTTTCTGCTTGTTCTGCTTCTGCTTGAGTTACAATAACCACAGGCTTATCGTAAGTTTTCTTGGCTAATTCGTATCTTTTTACCTGTTCAGGAGTAAACACCTCGCTTCTATTAGTAAGTTCGCCCGTTGCCTCCATAATATGATCGGCAGGAACTGTAATATTCACGTCAAAATTTCCAAAAGGCAATGTAAATTCTCCTGTTCCCCAGAACTGCATATTTTGCCAACCTTCAACATCATTGTATACTGCCATTCTAGGATAAAATTGAGCAATTACATATAATTTGTTTCCGTCTTTTTCAAATAATTCGTATCCAGAACGACCGCCTTCAACTCTGTAATTATTGATGTTATACCACCATTTTATTGCAAAAGAAAACTTCTCTCCCGGCTTCATTGGCGATACTAAATTGATACGCATCATAGTTTGATTGATTGTATACGACAATGGATTCCCTTTGGCATCCTTCACGAATTCAATATTGAAACCACGCTCTAATTCTTCCTTCAAAAACTTGTTTGCAAAGTTCCCTACTGGCAAAACCTGATCCATTCTTTGGCTTTCTGCTAATGGCGTTTGTGAGTTTTTAGCGGCTTGATTTTGGTCTAACTGAACCCATAAATACTCCAAAGTATCTGGGGAATTATTATAATAAGTAACAATTTCTGAACCACTTAATCTAGAATTTTTGTCATCAAGCTCAATGTCTATTTTGTAATCCGCTTGTTGCTGATAATACGCAGGACCTGGCGCCCCTGAAGCAGTACGAAACATGTTAGGCGTGGCTAACAAATCATACATTTGACTAAACTTATTGGTGTCGTACTTTCCGGTTTGTTTTGGCGCAACCGTTGCCGTTTTTTCCTGTGCAAATAATAATGTCGGAAAAAACAATACTAAAATTAATTTTTTCATAGGTGGAAATCTGGTTATTTCAATCCGTGAAAATAATAATTTTAAGTAGAACATCTACAATTATTAATATTTTAACACTCCCTTGGACGTGGATTCCGTAAAAAGCAAGGTGTTTTTCGTGCCCAATACATTAAAATGCATGATGTTTTGTTGCTCAGAAATACCTTCGGTAATTATTGAATTATAGATTTCTAGGGAATTTATTTTTTTGACTTCTTTTATAGTAAAGTAACAAATAAGAACATCTCCTTCCATCTCTTTACTTAAAAAATGTATTGGTTTCGTCTGACCGTTGACCTTTATATAGAATTTTTCGCTGAAGTATTTATTTAAAAGATTCACATCTTCAGCCGTTTCATTTTCAGCACCTAATGTGACTTTTTTAATGTACTTTTTTCCAATTGCATTATTTAAATCGTCTACAAATATTCGAGTAGTTATTTGAAGCATTTTCTTTTCTGGAGCGTAATTAACCTGATACAATGCTACATAAAATTTATGCACACTAAAAGAAGTCAGCGTTAAAAATAGTAACCCAAAAAAAGTAATTAATATTGTTTTTTTCATTTTTCAAAAGTAGTAATTCTTTTAAATTCTTCGTTCTTGGTGATTAAAAAATCAATCAGCATGAATTCATCTTCTTCTTTCAAAAGGTTTTTTGATTTTGGATCATTCTCACAATAATTCAGAAAAAGTCCAACTTCTTCACTTTTCAATTTCAATGTATTCGTAAAAAAATAACTATCCAATCCTTTCGAAACGGCATCCGAAAAACTAATATCTGAGTTAGATCCTGCTTTTTCCTCCGAATCTTTTTTAAATACTTTTGACACCATTTTAAATATTCTGACAAAATCCATTCCGTTTTCTATTGTTCCGTCTGAGAGCATAGTTCTATTTTTAGGAGAGGATTTTGAATCATCTGTAAATTCCATATCCACTATTTTTTGCGAACTCGGAATAGCCGGTTTTATTTCTGTCTTCCCTTTAACAATAATTTCTTTCAGCAAGGTAGTTTGGGACTCTAAATTGACTACAAATAAGGGTTTTGCAAAATCTTTCTCCTGAAGTATTACTTTTTTAGACTTGAAAGCAGCACTCGAAACTAGCAAAGTATCTTTGGCTTTGGCCAGAATATCAAAAAATCCTTGATTGCTGATAAAAGTTCTCGTTTTCGAATTCAGATTAAAAACATAGCCATTGTCTACCAAAGCAAATTCATTTACAAACTGTCCGTGGAGTGACTTTCTATTTTCGTTTTGTCCAAAAGAAAGTTGGCAAAAGAAAAGGAAACAAATAATTTTTAATTTAGTTTTCATTTGAAATTGTTTTAATATACTAATTTATACATCTTAACCCTATGGGAACATCACATACCACTTCTTTATGATTTTTAAGATTCACCCTTAAAAAACCTAAAGCCTCGTTGGCTTTCGCCAAAATAAAAAACACTCCATCACTGTTTGTGACAACCCTTTTTTCACTTCTTAAATTTAAGACATTTATTCCACTTACAGAAACCGAATTTACCGTAATTTTTATACGAAGCAGCTTTTCATCGGTAGTTTGCCCAAAAGAAATCTGACATGCTAAAAACAGCACGTCCCAATAAAATTCTATTTGTTTTCAAGGGCTATCGTTTTGTTATAATTTTCAGCAAGTTTCACGATTAAAAACATAATCAATGTTTTGTTTTTATCTCGGACTGCATTTGCAAGAACTGCATCCTCAATAGCGTAATACTGAAATCCTTTGATGTAATCTGAAGGTATTTTTAGTGTTTCTGTATAGTATTTGTCTTCAAAAAGGACATCAATTCGTGCTAATAATTGTTCTTTTTTCTCGATTGCAATCTCTTTTTTAAGCATGGCCTTTCGTCCAGAAATAGCATTCAGCAATCCGTCAATACCGCCGCCGGAAGTTGCGGTGTATAATTTTCTTTCAGCAGGGGTGTATTTTTTTTGACCGTAAAGAATAATCCGCAAACTCTCTGCAGTAACCGAAGATTCATTTATTATAACTTCATTCAAAATAATGCTTTTAGGAATCATTAATACTGTAATCACTTCCTGTTGCATGTCCTGTTTACTGATTTTCCTGCGTAGACCTTCTAAATGAACGGCAGTAAACACCAAAATATCGCCTTCTTTTACGGGTAGTTTAAAAAAGCCATTAACATCTGAAAAAGTTACTTTTTCTGTTGACACATTTACAATATTAATGCGATCAACTGCAACAGAGTCTGCAATGATTTTTCCTCGTATCTCCTTTAGCGTTTCTACCTGGCCAAAAGAAATTTGAACAAATAAAAAGAGTAGTAACTGTAGGGTAGTTTTAATTTTCACTGGCAATCATTTCTTTGTACTTTATTGCTAACTCTCCTATCAAAAAAGTAGTCATTGTAACATTTTTAGATTTTAAAACAGTTACAAATTGCTCATTTTCGACACTATAATATCCAAATCCTTTCACATATTCCGATGGAATTTTTAATTTACTTATAAAATAGTCATCAGAAAACATATTCTCTAATTGCCTCAAATAAGATTCTTTCTTTTCAACAGCGACCTCTTTTTTTAGCATCTTAGTTCTTCCCGAAAGCCAGTTTAATAAAGGGTCGGCAGAAACTGATCCTCCCATCATAGTTCCTGCATTAAGCGAAGTATTCAGATTATTAGCGGTATTTAATCTTCGTTCCGCTGGAGTATAGATTCTTTGTCCTTGTGGAATTATTCCCAGTGCAGTTGCATTAATCCCATTTCGAACAATCACTTCCCGCAATTGATTTATAATAGGTGTCACTTTCACATACAGCATTGCTTGTTCCACATCACCTTGGCTCAAAAATAGCGTAGTCTCTTTGAATTGCGCAGCCGAAAACAGCAAGGTATCACCAACAGCTGCCTGAATAGAAAAATAACCTTCCTGATCCGTGATAGAAGCCTTTTCTGTTTGTTTATTTATGACATAAATACCCTCTAAAATTGAAACGTCAGCAGTCACTTTTCCGTTCAATTGTTTTCGGGTAACCTCTTGCGAAAGGACATTCGTCGCAGCAAAAGCCAAAAATAAATACACAATTCTAATCATCTCTTCGAAAGCCATTATTGACTCTTCGTAAAAGTATCTTAATGCCTTCTAAATTAATTACTAATGGCTTGGTAAAAAAATGTTAATTAAAAATTTGAAATAAAAAAGGTCGATTTTATATCTTTAGCACAAATTACACTCCAAAAATGAAAAATATACTAATCGCAAGTACCTCTACACTTGCAAACGAAGATTATCTTGATTATTTACTACCGGAATTAAAATCGCATTTTCAAACCTGCGCAAACATTCTTTTTATTCCTTATGCACGACCTGGTGGAATTTCCCATGAAGAATACACCGCTAAGGTTGGCTTGGCTTTCGCCAGAATAAATAAAAAAGTCATTGGCATCCATGAATTTGAAGATGCTTCATCAGCTATAAAAAATGCAGAAGGAATTTTCACGGGAGGCGGAAACACTTTTGTACTGATATCGCAATTACATAAAAACAATGTCATGGACGTTCTTTCAGAAGTTGTCAAGAATGGAACTCCTTATTTAGGAACCAGCGCTGGCAGTAATATTTGCGGGCTTACCATGCAAACCACAAACGACATGCCTATTGTTTATCCGCCAAGTTTTAAAACCCTGGGACTTATTTCTTTCAATTTGAATCCACATTATTTAGATCCAGATGCAAATTCAAAACACATGGGAGAAACACGGGAAACCCGAATTAAAGAATATCATGCTTTTAATACTGTTCCTGTTTTAGGATTAAGAGAGGGAAGCTGGCTCGATGTAAAAGGCGATACAGTTACTTTGAAAGGCGATTTGACTGCCCGATTGTTTAGACAAAATCAAACTCCCGAAGAATTAAAGACTGAAAGTGATTTGAGTTTTATTAAATAATTAAAAAAACTGCATAAAAAAACCTCAAACAAAAGTTTGAGGTTTCTGGAGCGAAAGACGAGGCTCGAACTCGCGACAACCAGCTTGGAAGGCTGGAGCTCTACCAACTGAGCTACTTTCGCATTAACAACGGTGCAAATATACTTAATAAGTTTGCTTTAATGCAAGTTTTTTTTTCAAAAAGTCTCAAACTTACCTCCGGTACCGTTTTCAACAAAGAGGATTCAAATCATAAAGAATTTAATATGAAAATATTATACCTTTATAGTACTAAAAAAACACTTTTAAAAAATAATGAAAAACATCAAAAAAATTACTGCTTTGGAGACATTCCCGGTACGACATCCTGTTCTTCGGGCTGAAAAACCGCTAGAAAGTTGTCATTTTGATGGAGACACTTTAGAAACTACCGTTCATTTTGGATTGTATGATCCTGATAATCTCTTGGGAGTGGTTTCCTTATTTGAATCAAAAAATGATTTATTTACCCATGAAAAGCAATTTCAAATTCGGGGAATGGCCGTTTTAAAACAGTATCAAAAAAAAGGTTTGGGCGAAAAATTGATTGTTCATGCCGAAAAGCATTGCAGCAAACAAAAACCAAATTTAATTTGGTTCAATGCCAGAAAGGAAGCTGTTGGTTTTTATAAAAAAATGGGATATCAAACAAAAGGAGTACCTTTTGAAATAAAAGGAGTAGGAGAACATATCGTAATGTTTAAAGATATAAGTGATGAATAGTTTATTTTTGATTGTGTTGCTATGCACCTACTTTTGTTGCAAAAAAGAAGAACTAAAAAGTGAGGTAATCTTGAAAGAAGAGGTTCTACAACCTCATGTACAACTTGAAGGAAAGCCAACGTATATTGACTCGACTTCCTTAATTTCGTTCCATAATAAAGTGCTTACGGATTTTTATAAATCTACTAATTACAGAACAGTCTGGCAATCAAAAGAAAAGAGAGAAGTGATTTTAGATAAACTTTTCAAATCAGATCAAGAAGGACTAAACCCAGAAGATTATAACATAGGAAAGTTATTTGATTTTGAAAAAAAAGCAACAACTTTGGATTCTTTAGATCTGGCAAAATATGACCTTTTACTGACCTCTAGTTTGCAAAAATACATTTCGCATCTTACTAATGGAAGACTAAACCCCCTAAAATTATACAAAAACTGGGATTTGAAAGAAAACGAAATTGACATAAACACAACAGTTGTCCAATTGCTTCAAAGCGATTCCTTGGCTTACAGAATAGAACAATTGAAACCGAATCATATTATTTACAAAAGATTAAAAAAGGCGCTTCAGCTGATTAATACTTTTCCAAAAGACAATTTCAAACCAATAAAATTCACAAAAACAATACTTGCTAACGACACCAACCCTTCTGTCATTGACATCAAGAAAAGATTGATTTATTGGAAAGAATTACAGCCTAAAGACAGCCTTACACCAGTTTATGACGAAGAAACTGTAATGGCTTTAAAAAAATTCCAAAGTCGGCACGGTTTAGCGATCGATGCGAAAATTGGACCAGGCACAATTGCGTCTCTTAATTTTTCTAAAAACCAACGAACACAGCAAATTCTTGTAAATCTAGAACGCTGGAAGTGGTATCCAAAACAAATGGGAAAGGAATATATAATCATCAATATTCCTGATTATAAATTGACACTTGTTAACCATTATGACACATTGAGAACTCACAAAGTTATTGTAGGAAGAGCTAAAAGAAAAACACCAATACTAAGCTCTAAGCTAACACAAGTAGTTTTTAATCCAACTTGGACGGTTCCTCCAACCATCCTGAGAGAGGACGTAATTCCTGCTGTTTTGAAAAGCCGAAGCTACTTGACAAAATCAAACATTACTGTATATGACCGTAATGGAAGAATTGTAAACCCTTATGAATGGCAATTATCTCAGGCTAAAACGTACCGATATGTGCAAAGTCCGGGTACTTTCAATTCCCTAGGTATGGTGAAAATCATTTTTCCAAACCGCTTTTCCGTTTATTTGCACGATACAAATCACAGGGATTATTTTGAAAAAAATGATCGCTCAATAAGTTCAGGCTGTGTCAGAGTAGAAAACCCATTGGAATTAACAGAATATTTACTAAACGACGAAGTCAATTGGAGCCTGGAAAAAATCACAGAAACATTACAGAATGAAAGAACAAAATTTGTCAAAATCAAAAAAGAAGTATCATTTCACTTGTTATATTGGACCGCTTGGAGCGAGAATAACAAATTGATTTTTAGAGATGACATTTATAACCTTGATGCTAATTTATATAATCAATTACGAAATTGATTTAGTTCCAAATTTAGATGCTCTTGAAGGATGGTAAATAAAGAAACACGATTTATCTTTGATGGTATTGATAATATCTTTAGACAATTCTACAGGAACAGCAGGGCAACCAAGGCTTCTTCCTAATCTTTTATTGTTTTGTATGAATGAATTAGAAACATAATTAGCGGCGTGCATCACGACACCTCTAGCTCTTGCATTATCATTTACTCCTTTTTCTAGACCGTCTAATCGAAGTGACATACCATGTTTCCCGTTATAGATTTCACCAGTCGAATAGAAACCTAAACTACTTTTGAACGATTCCGCCGAGTTTGAAAAATTAGAAGCAAATTCTTGTCCTGTATTTTTACCATGAGCAACAAGAGAATGAAACAATACATCTCCAGTGATTAAATTGATTACCCAAAGTCTTTTGGTGTTAGACGACAAACTAAAATCGATTAAGGTTAAAATGTCTTTCTTAATTAATCCTTTTTCTTTCAAGGAATAATATCCTTTCAGAGCTACAGCAAAACTTTCTAGTTTTGGCAAGGCAAATTTATCAGAATGTAAATTATTGTAGGCCATTTCGATTTTAACCTCATCGCTGTTTTTTAGCGTTTTGGCATAAATAATTGGTTTAACGTGCTTTGTTTCAGAAGAACTTGTTTTGCTTGGAGAAAAAGAAAAAAGCATAAATAAAATAGTAGGAAATATATTATAATTCATTGATTATCATTAAGTTATAGATTAATTCGGGTTTGCAAACGTACATTAAAAAATAGAACGTAAATAATTTTTAACATAATTTTATTTCATCAGAACGAAAAAAACGACCTGTTTATTGGGTAAACAATCATAAAAAACACATATCCTATGTTAATTTTGTTATTTTTGTTTAAATCCAACCCCCAATTTATGTCTAAATTACTTTCAACTGCGCTTTTATTATTACTATTATTTAGTTTCAATAGTTTCGGTCAAAAAAAGACTCTTCAAGCAAAATCTACTACAGAAAACATAACAATTGACGGGAAAATAAACGAGGAAATTTGGAAATCCGCCTCGATTGCTTCGGATTTTATCATGTTTGTACCTGACAATGGCAAGCCTATAAGCAACGACAAAAAAACAGAGATAAAAGTGCTGTATGACAATAATGCCATTTACATAGCGGCATTGCTGTATGATAACGAACCAAATAAAATTAAGAAAGAAATTACTAATAGAGACGTTTTTGGAGTTTCTGACCATTTCTCCGTTCATATTAACGGGTTTAATGATGGCCAACAAGATTTTAGGTTTTTTGTAAGTGCTGCAGGAGTTCAGATGGATTGTTTAGCCACAGAAGATTATGAAGATTTCACTTGGGATGCCATTTGGGACAGCGAGGTGACACTTACTGAATTTGGCTGGGTTGTCGAGATGAAAATTCCGTATGCGGCTTTACGATTTTCGAAAGCAGACAAGCAAACTTGGGGTTTAAACTTCATGCGTGAAATAAAGCGCGATGTACAAAAATATACTTGGAACAGAATTGATACTAAAATTGGAGCTGTAATCCCGCAAGCAGGAATTCTAGAAGGAATTGAAAACATAGAAACGCCTACCCGACTTTTCCTAATTCCCTATTCATCCGCATATTACCAACAAAGCGACATTGGTTCTGATACGACATTAAAAGCTGGGTTGGATATAAAATACGGCATCAATGATTCCTTTACGTTAGATGCTATTTTGGTACCTGATTTTGGACAGACAAAATTTGACAATGCCATTTTGAACTTATTACCTTTCGAACAACAATTAGCTGAAAACAGACCGTTTTTTACCGAAGGAACAGATTTATTCAGCAAAGGAGGTTTGTTTTATTCCCGTCGAATTGGTGGTGCTCCCAGCAGCGAGCCTGTAACACAACAAAACGAGGAAATTACAGATTACCCAAGCACCGTTAATTTACTGAATGCCATAAAAATATCTGGACGTACCGAAAAAGGCTTAGGAATTGGTTTTCTAAATGCCGTAACAGAGAGAACTAAAGCCACGATTTTGAATAATGATACCGGAAAAGTTAGAAAAGAAGTCATTGAACCACTTACAAATTACAACATGTTGGTTTTGGACCAACGTTTTAACCAAAATTCATCGGTTTCATTTGTCAATGCAAATACTACCAGAAATGGAAGTTTTAGAGATGCGAATGCTTCGGCATTATTGTTTGATTTGAATACCAAAGCGAATACGTATAACTTATATGGTGATTTCAAATTCAGCCACATCAACACTACAAAAGACTATAATGGATACAAAACATCCTTAAATTTTGAAAAAACAAGTGGAAGATACCGCTATTTATTCAGCGGGAAATACCTCTCGGAAAATTACGACATCAATGATTTAGGGATTATTTTCTATACGAATTATCATGCTGCACTAGCAAGTGCCAGTTATCGCATATTAAACCCAACAAAAATTTTCAACACCCTAAAAATAGAACAGGAATTGAATTTAGAACTTCAAAACACCACTGGTAAAACCCAAGAAGCTTGGTATAAAACAGTGGTAAAAGCAACTTCTTTGAACAATGATTATTTTGAGTTAGGTTTTGTAGTAAGTCCGCTTGAAACCTTTGATTTTTATGAGCCTCGTGAGTATGGCCGATACGTGTACATCCCAAAAAGAATTGCTTCCTGTTTTGGATTTGAATTGAATCGAAACAATGCGTTGACCTTTGACATGACACCCTCATTTACTAAATATGATGAGAAAGGAAGATTCAACTACGGGATCTATGCCAGTCCAAAATACCGCTTCAACGACAAGCTTTCGTTAGCCTATGCTTTAGAATACACCAAGATGAAAAATGATCGTGGCTGGGTTGACTTTGATAATGCTGGAGTTGTATTCACGGAGCGCAATCGTGAAATTCTTCAAAATGATCTTACCGGAAAATATTCATTGAACAATAAAATGACAATTAATCTAACGGCTCGTTATTATTGGTCGTATTCAAAAACCCATGATTTTTTTACGTTACAAAACAATGGATATTTAAGGCCTAATAGCAATTATACGCTGAATAAAGATCGAAATTTTAATTCTTGGAACTTCGATTTATCGTATTCTTGGTGGTTTGCCCCAGGAAGTGAAGTCTCTATTTTGTACCGCAATTATGGGCTGCAAAGAGCCAGTGTTGTCGAAAAAGACTTGTCAAAAAACCTTAAAAACATTTTTAATAGCGACTTAACCAATGTGCTTTCCGTGAGCATTCGCTATTTTATAGATTACAATTCAGTAAAAAATAAGTTTTAATTTTTTAATCAAACTGTAACATTCGATTGAAAAGAGAGTCTATTTATTCAAACTATTCAGTAGATTGGTGATTACAGCCTTTGACGCTATTTTGGTTTTTTTAAATTCTCATCAACCAAGCAACCGTTTCATGAAAAATTATTTCTTATTTTGCTTACTACTCCTATCTTTCATTGGCTACAGCCAAAAAAAAGTATTGCAAACGAAATTTATTTCGGAAAAAATTGAAATTGATGGCAAATTAAATGAGAATATATGGCAAACAGCTTCAATTGCCAAAGATTTCGTCATGTTTGATCCAGACAACGGCAAACCGATTCCAGATAATAAAAAAACAGAAGTAAAAGTTGTATACGATAATGACGCCATCTATATTGGTGCAACGCTTTATGATGATAGTCCAGATAAAATTTTAAAGGAAATTACTCAACGAGATGATTTTGGCACTTCTGATGTTTTTGGAGTTTTTATAAATGGCTACAATGACGGGCAACAAGATTTTCAATTTTTTGTAAATGCTGCAGATGGACAGAGTGATTGCATTACCACAGATACCAATGGCGAGGACTATTCTTGGGACGCCGTTTGGAAAAGCAAAGCCGTAATTACAAACAAAGGCTGGGTGGTAGAGATGAGAATTCCGTACGCTGCCTTGCGATTTTCTAGTGAAAAAAAACAAACTTGGGGTCTTAATTTTTTTAGAGAAATTAGACGGGACCGACATAAATATACTTGGAATCGCATTGATTCAAAACTGGGAACTTTCACTCAACAAACGGGAATTTTGGAAGGAATTGAAAATATAAAAACGCCTACCCGACTTTTTCTTTTACCCTATTCTTCTTTTTATGTTAATGCAAATGCGCATCAAAAAACCTACGGAACACTCAAAGGCGGACTGGATTTAAAGTATGGAATAACCGATGCTTTTACATTGGATATGATTCTTGTTCCTGATTTTGGACAAACAAAATTCGATGATCAAATCTTGAATTTAGGGCCTTTCGAACAACAATTTAATGAAAACAGACCTTTTTTTACGGAAGGAACAGATTTATTCAGCAAAGGGAATTTAGTTTATTCGAGACGAATTGGAGGGATTCCAACATACAAGCTAGAGGATAACGAATCATTTACTGAAACGCCAAATGTTAGTCTTATCAATGCGTTTAAAATTTCCGGCCGAACTAACGATGGTTTAGGAATAGGAATTTTGAACGCTATCACGGAAAAAACATCTACTTCTATTTATAACAACTATAGTGGCGCAATCCGAAAGGAAATAGAACCGCTGGCAAATTACAATGTCTTGGTTTTAGACCAACGCTTTCGCAAAAACTCCTCAGTTGCGTTTGTAAATACGAATGTCGCTCGAAACGGAAGTTTTAGAGATGCAAACGTGACCGCATTAGTTTGGGATTTGAACACCAAGAAAAATACGTATAATCTTTCCGGAGATTTTAAATACAGTTATATCAAAGGCGTTGAGGATAAAAAAGGAATTAATTCCCAATTGAACTTTTCTGAAACGAGCGGAAAATATCGTTATGGCGTAGGTGCTGATATTACAACCAAAGATTTTGATCCTAATGATTTAGGAATCAATTTCGAAACCAATTATTATAGCATTTATGGCAATACGAGTTACCGAATTCTTAATCCAACGAAATACTTCAACAGCTTTAGTGCTAATTTGAATGTCTATTCCCAATTTCAAAAAGAAACTGGAAAAATCCAATCCAGCAGCATTGTCTTTAAGATTAACTCGACTAACAAAAAAAATCATTATTTCGGAATGGGGTTCGACGCCAATCCAGTAGAAACATTTGATTATTACGAGCCTAGAACGGCTGACCGATTTGTAATAAAACCTACTAAAATTGGCGGATTTATATACATTTCAACCAATTATAACAATAGTTTTGCCATTGACTTAAATCCTTCCTTTGCACTTTATGATGAGTCTGGAAGAAATTCCTATGGTTTTTCTGTGGGTCCAAGATATCGTTTCAATGATAAATTATCCCTGAATTATAATTTCAATTTCTTACGACAAAACAATAATAAAGGATATATTGACAGCATGAATGACGATATGAATGTAGCTACGCCTAATACTATTATTTTTGCCAATAGAAATGTAATTACCTATTCTAATACGCTTTCGGGAAAATATTCCTTAAACAGCCAAATGACATTTAATATTTCGTTGCGTCATTATTGGTCGTATGCCGAAAATAAAAATGCCTTATCATTAGAACAAAACGGAAGATTGGCCGATTTTACAGGATATATCACCAATAAAAACTCGAATTTTTATTCCTGGAATGCTGACTTGTCCTATTCTTGGTGGTTTGCACCAGGAAGTCAAGTTTCTATTTTATATCGAAATAATGCTGCTGCTTTTGAAAGAAACATCAACAAAGAGTTTACGAACAATGTAACTAACCTACTGAATAATGATGCATTGAGCCATGTTTTTTCGATAAGTATTCGCTATTTTATTGACTATAACGAAATGAAGAATAGATTCTAAAATACAGTAATTTCAAAAAAGACAACCTTCCACAACAAAATAATCATTATTTCTTATTCTAAACCTCCGAATATATAATAGTGATTTTGACTCCAAAGATTTTTTTTAGAAATGCTTTATCTTTGTTTAAAATAAATGTGTGATGAATAAAAAAGTAATTCTTATGATTTTGGACGGTTGGGGAAAATCTCCTGATCCAAAAGTTTCTGCAATCGATAATGCCAATATCCCTTTTATAAATAGTTTATACAAAAATTACCCAAGCGCTCAACTTCGAACCGATGGTTTGAATGTAGGTTTACCCGAAGGACAAATGGGAAATAGTGAAGTAGGACACATGAATCTAGGTGCGGGTAGAATTGTATATCAGGATTTAGCCAAAATTAACCTTGCTGTTGCAAATAACACTTTAGCAAAGGAGCAAGTATTAGTTGATGCTTTTACTTATGCTAAAGCAAACAATAAAAAAGTACACTTTTTAGGTCTGGTTTCAGACGGCGGTGTACACTCTCATACTTCACATTTACGGGGCTTGATAAATGCTACGCAACAACACGGATTACAAAAAGTTTTCGTTCACGCCTTTACTGACGGTCGCGATGTAGATCCAAAATCTGGGAAACAGTACATTCAGGATTTGCAAAATTATATTGCCAATACTACCGTAAAACTGGCTTCGGTTGTGGGACGCTATTATGCCATGGATCGTGACCGTCGCTGGGAAAGAGTAAAACTCGCATACGATTTATTGGTGAACGGAATTGGAACGCATTCAACAAATGCAGTAGCTTCCATTGAAGAAAGTTATAAAATCAATGTAACCGATGAATTTATTCACCCAACGGTTATAATCGACGAACATGACAAACCATTAGCTACAATTGAAGAAGATGACGTGGTTGTTTTCTTTAATTTCAGAACAGATAGAGGTCGAGAATTAACCGAAGTATTGACTCAAATGGATTGTCATGAGCAAAACATGCACAAACTGAATTTGTATTATGTCACGCTTACTAATTATGACGAAACGTATCAAAATATAAAAGTCGTTTACAACAAAGATAATATTACGGAAACGCTCGGGGAAGTTTTAGAAAAAGCACATAAAAAGCAAATTCGTATTGCCGAAACAGAGAAATATCCTCACGTGACTTTCTTTTTTTCCGGTGGAAGAGAACAGCCTTTCATTGGCGAAAGCCGCATTTTGAAAAACTCTCCAAAGGTTGCTACGTATGATTTGCAACCGGAAATGAGCGCCTTTGAACTGGCAGAGGCTTTGGTTCCCGAATTAGAGAAAGAAGAAGTCGATTTTGTATGTCTAAACTTTGCCAACGGCGATATGGTAGGACATACAGGGGTTATGAGTGCCGCAATAAAAGCCTGTGAAGCCGTTGACAAATGCGTCGAAAAAGTGATTACGGCGGCATTAGCCCATAATTATACCACTATTGTAATTGCAGATCACGGAAACTGTGAAACGATGATTAATCCTGACGGAAGTCCAAATACTGCACATACAACAAATCCAGTTCCTATTATTTTAGTAGACAAAGACTTAAAAGTCATTCACGATGGAGTTCTTGGTGATATCGCTCCAACAATTTTGGAATTAATGGGAATAGAAAAACCAGAAGTTATGAACCGTCATTCTTTATTATAAGAACTAGTTATCTATAAAAATGCTGCCCTACTTGGGCAGCATTGTCTTTATACTACGTTTTGGTTTTAAACAGTGCGTGTTTATAAAAAAGTATGCTTTTAAAATCGTTTTACTACATACAAAATAATTCTAAGTCATAAAAATTGTTCTACAAAATAAATAACAAGCCCAACGAAACCGCCAACAACCGTTCCGTTGATTCTGATAAACTGTAAATCCTTCCCTACTTCCAACTCTAATTTATCAGCAATTTCTTTTTTATCCCAACTTTGAACAGAGCTTGCAATTAAATCTCCGATAGCTTTTTTATTTCTAAGTAAAACACCTAATAAATCGGTCTTTATAAAATCATTAATTTTAGCAGTCATCACTAAATCATTTTGAATAGTGGCACCAAAGTCCCCAATCATACGAGTTAAATTTAATTTAATTTTTGACTCCTCTCCTTTTTCTAAATCAGCAATGACAGCGTTTTTTAATTCTAGCCAAATCGAACCAATATAATCCCGAACTTCTTCTTTTTGTGTAAATTCAATAATTAATGAACTGATTTTTTGTTGCATTTCAGGCGAGCTTTTTAACTCTTCAATAAAATCCAATACATACCTATTTATCTTTTGACGAATCGAACTATCCGGTTCTTTTGCCATGTTCAAAAATTCGTAAAGTCCATTAAAAACACCTTCGGCAATCTTTTTGTCCGCAACTCCTAGCGTATACCATGGTGTAGATTTTTTGACTTTTTCATTAATTTCCATCTTATTAGCTTCTAATTCTGCCGCCAAAACAGTCAATACATTCGTTATTAATTGCGCTTGTTTGTCACTTTTCGACAAGGATTCTAAGCCCGTTGCAATCCATTCACCAAAATTCAATTGTCGCATTTTAATTTCAACTTGCTGCTGAATAAATTTTTTTACATGGGCATCATCTATGGTTTTTAAAACCCCTGGAATTACATTTTCAACAACCAAAGAAGCAATTACAGCCGCATTTTTTTTCTCTTTCAACCAATTTGTCGCTTTTGTTGCAAAGTCAAATTCATCTAGTTTCAGTTCTAATTTTTCTTTAATTAAAAATTCATCCGAAACAAAACTGCCTAAATTCTGACCAATAGCATCTTTATTGTTGGGAATTAAAGCGGTATGTGGAATTGGGATTCCTAAGGGATGCTTGAACAAAGCTACTACGGCAAACCAATCAGCAATTCCACCAACCATAGCGGCTTCGCTAATCGCTTTGAGCCAGCCAATCTTATAATGATGTGCTACAAAAAAACAGATAACGGCAATCCCTAAAACACTTAGAGCAACATTTTTCATCTTCTTTAAGCTCGCTTTTTTAGTTTCATTATTATCCATGACTTTTCGTTCTATTTTTTATAATCTACTAATTTAGTCATTTGTTTTCATATCGATTAATTCATTTTTATCAAGTTTTTAAAATACCCAAAATAAATAGCCTACTGATAAATACTGAATCAAACGGGATAAATAATTTTAAAATTGTATTTTTGCCAACTGAAAAATTGAAATTATGATTATTGTAAAATCACGTGAAGAAATAGAATTAATGCGCGAAAGTGCCTTGATCGTATCAAAAACATTAGGAATGATTGCCTCTGAAATAAAAGAAGGAGTCACAACTTTATATCTAGACAAATTAGCCGAAACATTCATTCGTGATCATGGCGCTGAACCAAGTTTTCTTGGTCTATATGATTTTCCAAACTCGCTTTGCATGAGTCCAAACGCTCAAGTGGTTCATGGAATCCCGAACAACAAGCCTTTAGAAAGTGGTGATGTAATTTCGGTAGATTGTGGTGCCTACAAAAACGGATACCATGGCGATCACGCCTACTCTTTTGAAATTGGCGAAGTAGCTCCTGAAACTAAAAAATTATTACAGATAACCAAAGAATCCTTGTACGTTGGAATCCGCGAATTCAAATTAGGAAATCGTGTAGAAGACGTTGGAAATGCAATTCAAAAATATACAGAAGCGCATGGGTATGGAGTGGTTCGTGAATTAGTAGGTCACGGCTTGGGCCAAAAAATGCACGAAGATCCAGAGATGCCTAATTACGGCAAAAAAGGGCGAGGAAAACTTTTTGTAGAAGGAATGGTTGTAGCCATTGAACCGATGATTAATCTAGGAACCCGAAACATCAAACAACACAAAGACGGTTGGACAATCACAACTGCTGACGGAAAACCAAGTGCCCATTTTGAGCATGACGTCGCAATTATTGATGGCAAACCGGAGATTTTATCAACTTTTGCTTATGTCTATCAAGCATTAGGAATTGTAAGTAATGAAGAAGATGAATTTAGAAAAACACCTTTAGTTCTGTAATGAAAAAACTCTTTAAATTAATACTCAATACCATTCCGCGTCCTATACTTATTCGTTTGAGTTATGTCGCGCGACCCGTTCTTGCATTTGCCTTAAAAGGAACAACATTTACGGACCCTATTGACGGAAAGAGTTTCAAAATGTTTTTGCCTTACGGCTACGGAACACAACGAAATAATGTGCTTTCGCCAAGCACACTTTCATTAGAAAGACATCGTTTATTGTGGTTGTATTTAAACGAAGAAACTGATTTTTTTACTTCTAAAGAAAAAAAGAAAGTCCTACATTTTGCACCAGAACAGGCTTTCTACAAGTTATTTAGAAATCAGAAAAACTTAGATTACACCACAACCGATTTATTTTCGCCTCTTGCAGATGTAAAAGCGGATATTTGCAACTTGCCTTTTGAGGACAATCAGTATGATGTTATTCTTTGTAATCATGTTTTAGAACACATTCCGGATGACACGAAAGCAATGCAGGAATTGTATCGTGTTTTGAAACCAGGCGGAATGGCTATTTTACAAATTCCACAAGATTTATCTAGAGCAACCACTTTTGCTGATGATAGCATTACAGACCAAAAAGAACGCGCTAAAATCTTTGGTCAATACGATCACGTTCGTATTTATGGACGCGATTATTTTGATAAATTACGAAGTATCGGTTTCAAAGTTGTTGAAGAAGATTATACCCATAAAATTGCACCCGAATTAGTAGAAAAATACTGTTTAGCCAAAGGGGAAATTATCCCGGTTTGTTTTAAATAAGAAGTACTCTTTTCAGAAATAATATTCTAAGGCATAATTCGTTATATTTACATTCTAGCAACTAGTAGCATTATGCCTATTTCCTTTTACCTAAAAACAATATTGTTTTTTATTATTACTTCAGTCTCTGCACAAACAGAAAAAGAAGTCACTCCACCATATAATATCAAGACTATTTCATTTGTTCAAAACGAACGAAATATAATTCCAATTTTAAAATTAGGAGATGGATTTCAATTGCAATTTGACGACCTCTT
>RRZU010086744.1_pt1 | contig 21029 bp, 18 predicted proteins | sample 2165561 | NCBI WGS metagenome assembly RRZU01 (sample SAMN10456909, study PRJNA506462) | wastewater metagenome | isolation source: wastewater sludge | place: USA: Moscow, Idaho | reverse complement strand
TCGAATGAAATCAGAACCACCATAAGAACCAACAGAACATGATTCTTTATCGTCGATGTATTTTTGTAATTCATCTAGTTCTTGGTAGGCGTCTTTTAATCCTGAGTCAAAGCGTTCCGCTTCTTTCTCTAGTAAATTAAATAATTCTCTTTCGATTCCATCTACAGTCGGGGCTTCAGAGTCATATACGATGAAATTGTTCATTTGATATTTCCTTTTGGTTAATTTAGTTTGGTTAAGAGCAAATCAAGACTATTGTTCCGATTATCAAGATCATCAGAATAGCAAAGATTATCGGGTTAGCTAATTCTTCTAGTAACTTCACAGGCACTGGACGTTTGAGTGAATGTGTGATTCTGTGATAAGGACTGAGTTCCTTAGGATCTCTCAATTTTACTTCTAGCTGTTTCTTTTGTTTCACTAATGGTTTCCTATCTAGGTTGGTTTGCTTCACTTGTATGTTATATGTTTGATTATGTTTATAGTCACAGAGCACTCTAGACGAGCGTTTGACTGCTTGGACAGGCAAACTATCATCCTCACTACCGTTCGTTCATCTACGTGTCTCCTAGACGCCTTTAAATCGATTCTATGCTTGTAATCTGAGATGCATTTACGAAGTCATGTCTTTTTAAAATAAAAAATTTATTATTCTGTCGATAGACAATAGCACTGGCTCTAGCCATAGTGCAAGTCATCCATTTCATTCCCTTGAGTACGTTAGTACTCTCTCGTAAAAACACAATTTGATTACTTTACGCTAAATGTGAAGGCGTAGCCGTAACGTTATGCAAAGTAATCAAAGTGTAAATTAAAACAACTTAAGAACCTAGCTGGCTACCACCAGCTAGTATTCTCTTATTTTTAAAAATCAAGATTTCGCCCTTAAAGGGATACCTCCTAGGATATACTCTGTATATAAATCGTTATCAGTTTACCTAAACGATATTTACATTATCCAAACTGTAACTAGTAGAATAATTTCATAGTAGGAATATTATACTAAACAAATCAATATTCATACATCAATTATTGATCAAATTTGAATATTTATTTTACATTAAAGATAAACTTTACTCTAATCAGATTACTAATTATTCTACGTAAGATTTATATAAATGAGAAAAATTAACTTTTGATATTTTCTAACTATCAATAATTACGAGAACGAATAAGAAATAAAAAAGTCTATTATTTTAATTACAGATATAATAGAGAATAAATAGAAAAATTAAATTTAGTGAAAAATACCACTACCTTCCCTCAAAAGAGAGAAAGTAGTGAAGATAATTTTATTCTTAAAGACTATGTATTTTTACGATATTTGTACTGTGACGTCTAAAGTATTTTTGATAGTCAAAATCAACACTGTTAGTAATAGCAATGTGACTAAACTGTTTCGATGTAATTACTTCTAATTCATCTTCAACAGAAAACAAAGTACCAATACTGCTACCAGGACGACTGACATAGCTGTAAAGATATTTGATTCTACCTTTTACTTCGAATTCAGGTTTACCTTCAAATCCAGCAATGTTAGTAATATCCAAATGTACATTAACATTTACCAAGTGAACATGTTGGTCTTTTGCATCTACGTTCTCTAAGTCCTTAAGAGTGGCTAATTCAACACAATTGTTTTTACTGACTTCGATGTGGCTTCCAGCAATGATGTCACCGTATACTTCAGCATCTGCATTCATTGAGAATGTAACACCGATATTGGCTTCAGCTAAACGCATTAAACCGTTAATGGATTTAACTACCGGTAAGAATACAGTCTTGTTAGTGTAATATGAAAGACCATGTGGTGCCAGTCCATTCTTTTCTTTCTTATCACGTAAAACATCCAACACCAAAACATTGTGTTTCATTCGGGCTAAATCAATATCGCTCCCGTATGCATTAGCAATATTTCTCTTAGCGTAACCTAGTTTTCCTTCAGCCATTTTTACTTTTCCTTTAGTTTAGTTTGAGATATTACATTTAATTCGCTACTACCGCGTCAAAGGCAATATTGTCTTTGAACTTGTAATCGTATTCTCCTATGATGATTTGGTCGTTTACAAAGTTTACTTTCTTCCGTAAGTTAGAAGTGATCACCAGAAGCTCTACAGGCGTGTTTAAGCCCTTCAGGGTAGTACCACCAAACAACTCACCTAAAAGTAGCTGTACGGTGCCCGTAGGTAGTCCCATGATCGTGTTTAGATAGTTGAAGACATTGATTGCAATATCTTCATTGTCGTCAATGAAAGTGTCTAAAGTCAAACGTACATCAGCCAATTGTTTATCAGAGTCAGGATAACGTTTCTCAAAGTTCTCAATAGATGAGACAATTCGTTCGTAATCATAAACACCATTACCGCGAACAAATGAACTGCGTTTGTTTACAGAAGACAAACTGGCAATTGCCAAACCTAGCATCTTACCTGAATGCGTAACTGCATCAACATCCAAAACACCTAAGTCCTCAATTACACCTACGCTGAGTAATTTCTTTTGTTGCTCAATTGTACGAACGATTTGTTCTGACAGAATGTCATCAGCCGAGAAATTGAATACAGCAGCCATACGCAATAAACTGTAAGCTGGATGGTACATTTTCTCTTTACTGTAAAATGCACGTACATCATCACCACTTGCAATAATGCTTTCAGCTACATCATGCAAGGTATCAATATCACGGGTCACATGTTTGGTCCATTTTACAATGGTACTCATACCCAACAAACATTTAATGAATTCAGACAATGGATTGCTTACGGTTACAATACCGTTACTGTCCATTAGGATTTCTTCAGTCCATTGTAATACCAATTCATCTAGCTTCTCGCCAGATAAGATCATGGGTCGGACTGTTTTACTAAAGTGGATGATTGCGTTTTTCATGTTAATTTCCTTTTATAAGTTAAGTGTGATAACAATATTTAGAGAGTATTATCACGTTTATGTTATATGTTTGTTTATTATTTAAATGTATTTTTTGTAAATTGTGTGAACAGTTTATAATTTATATAAAAGGTAGTTAAATGGATAAGAACATTAAAGCTGTATTTGATGATGTTTGCTCAGGGCTATCTATTGATATGGATTTATTCAGACGTGTTGAACGTTATAGAGTTAATTTTGTTACTCGCAATAAAGACCATGCTGAATTCTTTGGTGGGAATTTAACAGGTTGTTATGTTGTGAGATTTACCAGTCATGATCGTGATGTTTGGTTTGAGGACATTATCCAAACAGAAGAAAGTGAATTGACTCCTAGATGTAATAACCTTATTGATCCTAATTTCTACATAGTAGCTGGTGACGTATTTAGTTTGAGTTGTGTATGGTTGACACATGCGATCACAGCATCTACTAAGTTATCTGCTACACAGAAAGCTGACTTCGGTTCTTCAGTATTGCAGATATTACAATATCGTTATTTGACATCACGTATGCAACGTCACTGGGTATATCCTGTTGATAAAGCAATTGCTGAAGCTACCGTATCTTTGATGACAAACAAATATGCCATTAAATACTTGGGTAGTTGGAACGCTGTGATTCAAAGCAGAGCAGACGACATTTTCGATCCTAAGAAATCAATCCATAGAGAAACCATTAAGCACATGGATTACGATATTCGTAACCGTGGTGAATCTGTTGGTTATATGTTGACTGATACACAGGGTCGCTGTAAATCTATGTTGAAGAACATTTATGGTTTACAATTAGTTGCAATGGAACAAGGCTTGAAGATTAAAGCCAATTCCGCAACGTTTATTGAGTTAGACGGCGAAGCAGTAATCAAAGATAAAACTAACTCTTTAAACAAATACCGAAACTACATCATGTCAGTACTTCCAGACAGAAATGGTTTTGTAAAAGATGAGTTAGTACAAATCATCGTTGATTTCAATAAGACTATGCCAGAGAAGTTATTCTTAGAATCTCTTGATTGGTTGTCTGCTAACAGTAATAACCGTAACTTACCTATTGTTAATGAAACGATGGATATGATCGTTAGCCATGTATTGAACTATATCTCCGTTAATAAGTCAGTTATGAAAAACAAAAGTGACCTCCCTGGTTTATTGAGTAAGATGAAAGGCGTTTATACGTCTTCTCGTTCTACTGATGAAGAGCTTTTGAATATTCGTGAGAATGTTGAGAAGTGGGTAACACTAGCTACTAAGAATTCATCACCTGCTGTAGTTGCTGCTACTCGTACAGGGTTATTGCTTTATATTTTGCTACGCACATTTACAATGCAACACTACACAAGTAAATAATAGAAAAGGTTAGGGGTATTTTATTATAACTTAAATTAGGTATAATAAAATGTTTAGAAAAATTTGTGAAAGAGTGAAGCGGTTACTTTACACGATTAAAAAAGGTGCTATTAAAACTGCAATAAAGTTACCGTACATGGATGGTGATTTAACGACATTTAAAATTACCATTCACCGTGATGATACGGATATCATTATTAAAGTTCTAAAACACTCATACCTCATTGAATACGAAAATAAGAGAATAAGAAATAAAGAGCATTATGTTTTTGAAGCCTGGGGAATCTTACCGATGACCATGGATGAAACAATCAGAGCACTGTATGCAGAACCTATTTATATTCCGCGTCTACTACCAATTCAATTTGATATGAATGCACAGATTCAAGAAGTCTTAAAAGTATTTTTAGACAATAAGAAACGTGTTGCTGAAAATCGTAAACTGAAATTAGTTTAACATAGATAGCTATCTGGGTCCTTCGGGGGTCCAGATAGTTATTTATTATATATATGATAATCTACCGTTTCCAGTAATTACTGGGACTTATAATAGAAAGTCTCTCGACTAACAAAAACAAAAAGGAGATCCCATGATACTATTCTTAGATGACTGGAAGAAATATCCAACTGCTAGACCTCATTTAGAAACTACAAATACATCCTACATTGAGTTAGCATCCTTATACCGTGACATGGGTGTGAAGAATCACTTTTTCCATTTAGCACTAGTAGACCAAGATCTAAAATATGTAGACCCACATTCTACTGATATCACACCTGACTTAGCTTTAAAAATAATTCGTGAATGTACAATTAATCCCTGGTACTATTTCCGTGAAGTAGCAAGAGCGCCCGCACGTGGTACGAGTCAACCACCTAAGCTAAGAGCTAACCGTGCAAACATTTCCCTGTGGTGGAGCTTCTTTAACCACATTCAGTATTTCTTGATTCAGCCTCGACAAACAGGTAAGTCTTTATCTACTGACGTGTTAATGATTTACCTGATGCAGATCAGATGTAGAAATACTAAGTTTAGTTTGTTAACAAAAGACGATGCACTGCGCACACAGAACGTACAGCGTATTAAAGATCTGATGGATGACTTACCTCGTTATATTGATCAACGTAGACGCACCGACGCAAATAACGGTGAGAAGATTACCGTTGATGCATTAGGTAACGAGTATCTGACATTCGTACCTCAGGCTTCTGAGAAACGCGCACTTAACTTAGGCCGTGGTGTGACCACTGGAGTATTCCATACAGACGAACCTCCATTCTGTGTGAACATAGCTGTATCATTGCCCGCTGCGCTTGCATCTATGGGTGCAGCAGTTGAAGCAGCTAAAGAAAACAATGCTCCATATGGAACTATCTTCACAACTACCGCAGGTAAGAAAGACGATAAAGACGGACGTTACATTTACAACATGTTACAGAAAGGTGCAACATGGGATGAAGCTTTCTATGATGCTTTAAATGAACAAGATTTGAATGAGCGCATTTATAAAGCAGCTTGCAAGAACAATGATCCTAGTCAAGCCCGTATTCGTATTAATGGGACATTCTCTCATCGTCAATTAGGTTTTGATGATGATTGGTTAATTGAACGGTTAAGAGAATCTGAATCTGAAGGCGACGATGGTAAACGCGACTTCTTGAATGTTTGGACATCTGGTACTGAATCTTCCCCGTTCCCACCTGATGTAACTGAACGTATTGCATTATCTAAATGCGAACCAAATAAACAAGAAGTAACAGAACTAGGTTGTAGACTCAAGTGGTACGTGCCTGAAGAAGAAATTCCAAATGTCTTAGCTAGGAAACTTGTAGCAGGAATGGACTTGTCAGAAGCAATTAAGAACGACTCGATCGCAATGACTATTGTAGATCCTACAAATCTTCGTACCATAGCTACCATGAACCTGGATGAGGTGAATACATTTACTTTCTGTAAATGGTTAGCTGACTTCATGACTGAGAACCCGAATATCATCTTTGTTCCTGAGCGTAAATCCATTGGACAAACGATTGTGGATTACTTAATGCGAGAATTACCTTTACGTGGTATCAATCCATTTAAACGTATTTTCAATATGGTATACCATGAGTACGAAGAAAAAGTAGAACGCTATCAACAAGTAAGAGCTAACTCTTCCAGACTAGATGATGCCTTACATGATAACCGTTCTGCATTTGGTTATACCACCACAGGATCAGGTAAGACAAGCCGAGATATGCTTTATAATGCTACACTTAATAAAGCCATCAAACATGCTTCAGCTTATATCAAAGATGAAACACTTGCTACCCAAATGTTACAGTTGATTATTAAGAATGGTAGGATTGACCATGATGCCCATGGACATGATGACCAGGTAGTTTCTTGGTTATTGGCTTGTTGGTTTATTCTGTTTGGTAAGGGACATCATCTGTACGATATTCCAAGAGGATATGTATTGGCAGAAGTAGGTAAGAAAGAAGCAACAGAACCTGCTGATATTTTGTATCAACAGCAACAACGTGATCTGAGGAATCAGATAGATGCTATCTATAAAGAATTTGACAAAGAAGATAACGATTGGATTTTTGCTAAACTAGAGCAACAATTGCGTACTCTATCTTACAAACTCGATAATAGAGAATCCAACGAAGTACATTCAATGGATGAACTCATCAATCAGGCTAAAGAGAAACGTAAGAAGCGCAAACAGGAAAGAAAGCAAACTGTTCGTACGACTGTTTCTAGAGATTACAATCCTTGGCAGAATTATAGAAGATATTAAAATAAATATACTACAGCTCCTAGGAGCTGTAGTATATGTTTCTTTATGTTTACACAACAAAGATAGGTAATGCAGATACACCAACAAACATATCTGTATTTGAAGTACGTCTGAAGAACACGATGTAGATGTTTTTGGTATTATCAAATACATCAGAGAGTTCAAACAAACGATTCCAATCAGAAATGTTGTATTCATGTTCATTGTTACCAATGATAATTTTGAACATGTTAGGTTCTGGTGCATATGCTTCACGTTGAGAATCGAACATTGGATATGTGCGTTTCCAAACACGATCCAACCAGTCTTTAAACTTAGTCTCACCACAGGTGATATTGAGTTTCTTAAGATTCTGATTGTAGAATGTAACCATTGCCCAGTTATCCAAACCATAGTAAGGACTAGAGTTGAGTTCAAGTGAAACAGCCCACGGGTAATTGGTTTTATCTGTAGCACCACGTTGCAATTGTACGTCGATGATTTGTGTATGTTGATAATCTTTGTAAGTGTTATTAACAGCTTTAAGATTAATACGCAAAGACAGACGTTGTACTGGACCATACTTAGTACCACTGAAGCGTTCACGCTCATCTGGTACGGAGTCGTTATAATAAACATGACTAGTAACATCAGTCCACTGATTACGATCCAAGTTCAGCATGAAGTAACGCATACGGTAACCAGTAACAGCATCAACCCATTCAGGATAGCCATATAGTTTAACAGCATACGAACCATCAGGTACAACAGTTTCACATGTATAAGGACGCATCAAGAAACGTTCACTACCGTTCACAGAGTTGCGATAAGCTACTTCATCACTACTCAAGTTATAGCGTAAGAAGAATCCTACTTCCTCGCCCACAATAGTAGAAATATAATCACGTAAACCTAATACATTAAACTGAGTACCATCAACAGCAACACGTTTCTTAGAACCATCTGAGTAATGTACAACACCAAACAAGTTCATACCACGCAACGTACCATTCATTGGGAACTGTAAGCGATTAGGATCGGCATCTGACAAGAAAGGACTTTCCAAAGAAATATCTTTAATGTATTTTTGATGTTGATCACGTTGACGCAATACAGCCGTATTTTCTACAATGAATTCAGTTCTAGATACAACACTGCCTTCATCGTTATAAGCAATCACTACACAGATTTCACCATTAGGCATTTTGGTAGTAGTGTAACAAGTAGGTACACTCCAAATAGCTTTGTTATCTTTAAAAGCAGCTGTGGCACAAAGTTCCAATGGAACGTTTTGACTAATGATGTTGCCAGTTTGATCCAATACCATTGATACTACTTTTTCAGCACCAGTAATGGTACCGTTGGTACCTTTAATGATTTGTACGTGTGTAACCATAGAACCGTATAAATGGAATCGATGGTCTACACTCAATGTATGTGGATTTACAGAAGTATCCAAATAGATACGACGTGTATAGTTTCGTGTAATGGTGCCGGTCAACAAACGACCTTCATCATCACTTAGGTCAACGGATAAAACAGGACTCTTTACTCGTTTCAAAGTAGGAATGTACGTAGTCATATCTACAGCTACTACAATATACAATTCATTAGAGTCCACATCTATAACGTAATCACGAACTTTTGGTACGTGTTTCTTACTACCAACAGTGCCGAAATAGATGTCATCCATTTCCCATTGTCGCCAGACGTCATCTGGCTCGTAAATAGGTACCTCCAAGTCAGTACCTACTACGCTTGCAACCGATAGAGGTTTATTACTCATTATCAATCTCCGATCATGACAAAGTGAGATAAGTTCATTTTGTCATTTAAGAACAATCTGTTCAATTTTGCTAGGAATTTATACTCATATACATTCACTTGTACTACTTTCGTGAATGGATGCGGATGGACGTCTACGTATTGGTAATCTAGCATTTCATCATTCATAACAGGATCAAGACCGAACAGTTCACCGTACTTAGTTTCAATAAACGTAATGAATTCATTATCGTCATAATGTACTTTCAATTTATCAAAGTTCAAAACCCCTAAAAGAATATCACTTATGCAACGAGAAGCGATAGGGCTATAAATGTTGTAATAACCATTAATAGCCGGATTCCTAGGATAAGTTTTATCCTTGATGTACTGTCCAATGTAATCGCTGATATGTTTATCGATCTCCATTGCTTCTTCACGTTTGACGTATGTATCAGTCGGATACATGTCGCGCTTAGGAACAATGATGTCACGCATCAAGTAAGGAGTACCCTCAACTGGACCAGTAATAGATGTAACTACCAAACTGTTGTTCTCAGAGAAACCCAATACACTGCGATGTCTAGTACCGCCGCCTACTACGAAACGCATTACTTTATCATCGCGAATATTGAAAGTCTTATTCCTAGATAAAGTACCATTGTTGATATAACCCACATCATCAATAGGGTCGCGTTGTAGTTTGTTGTCACAGAAACCGTGGAAGCGAACCAATATCTTCTGTTTGGTATTTTCAATCTTATTCAAGTATTTCTTATTAGTGATGATCACTCTAGGGAAATCAACAATATAGTCCACACCTTCAATTAAAGAATAACCATTTAAGAAAATATCTAATTGACCCATTGGTACTAGCATCTTGATGAAGCCAACATTGTCACTGATCAATGCTTTCTGCGATATAGTAAAATCTAACAAACCACGTTGTAATGGTAAGTCTAAATTATACAAAAGCATAAAACGATCTGAACGAATCATTGTGGTATAACCATCATTCAACGTAGGATCTAACCAAACCAAGTTAGTAGTTTGTTCTGATACTTTGTTAAGAGCATACAGCGGACCACCTGTGATGTCCTCCCATTTACTAGGAATAGTTTCCTCACCTTCAGGACAACGATATACACGATACTCGTAAGCATCCATGTATAAAGGAATATTGTTTTCTTCGTTAAACAAGTCTTCGATTTGCTCGCGTCCGTTACCTGAAATGATTTCTACTAATTCGCATGTAGGATTTTTAATAGTGTGCCAACAAGCATAACGTGAATTATACCAGTCGATCAATCTACCATCTTTATCATATTCAAATACAACAGCATGTAGTTGCAGTGCATATGGAATACGTACTTTCCAAGTATCATTTTTCCAAACAAAGTCTTTTCTTAGCGTAGGAGTATTACCACCGTAGTAAGAAAGAGCATTGTAACCGTATGCGTTTTGAGCCAGTTCCTTATCCCACTTCACCCAACGCTGACGCATCAGTTCTGTGTAAGCAGATGTTTCTAAGTTATCAGCGCGCCACACAGCAACGTTACTACGAACACCTAACATCGCTGCTTTACGATATGTGAAACCTAACTTGTACAGTTCATGAATACGTGGATTAACAAACGATACAACACGATTATCGTAACCGCTACGTCTAACGTAAGCATCTACGTAGATTTTACGATTCTTCAATTGATCAGGATGATCGTCTACATATTTCTCAACATAACCAACTACAATAGAATAATCACGATGTGTCAATTGTCTTACAGCATCTTCATTATTACGATGATAGTAATAAGCATTCCATGTAGCCGGAGCATTCGCTGGAACACCTCTAACATAGAACTCAACATCATCGAAATAATCAACACTCTTATCCGTTAAGAATAAGTTGTGAATATAAAGATACTTTCTCTTAGCATCCAGTATAGAATCAAAAGTATCCATATCACTAATAGCAATACTGATCTTTTTATAAACTGTAGTGTCATAGAGAAAATCTACATGTTGTCCTACAATTAAATTAGCTCTAGAAACAGAATGAACCAAGATACCATCGATGTATGCGAACAAAGCACCCTTGGTTAATTCTTTGGTTTTCAGTTCTGTGTACTTTGCAATCATTGCGGTACGTTCAGCGTCCGTTGTGATCTTTTTACCTACACTGGTAATAAAATCGTTTTCTTTATTCTGGCGATTAATGTGGAAGTATGCACCATCGTATACCCTTACAAAGAAAGGTTCGCTAGCCATATTCCATTTCAATGCCTTTGTTTCCTTAACAGCAAATATTAAGTTTTTAGTTTTTGTAAACTGATACCAAATATTGTATTTAGGAATGACTTCACCTGTCTGGGTGTAGCCTTCAACAATTACTTTTTTAGAATTGATTAACTCATCAACCCTTCCCCATGTACCTTTGGTAAATTCCAGAATGTTAATTAATTCCGGTTTTAATTGACCAACTTGGTAAATATGAAAACGTACCTTTTTCTCAGGTAAGACTAATTCGTCATCCTGTACTCGGTACTTGTTCATAACACCGCTTATACCTGTTAAACGGTGTGGTTCTAGGATTGATTGGTTATCTTGTCTAGGAGCATTCCAGACGTTTGCCATGGAATGACCGATTAAGTATTCTAACATTTAGTACTCCTAGATTTTAAATAAGATTACTTTTCGTTTGCTATTTCCAATAAGCGTATTACTGAAGTAGTAAACGGTTTCTTATCATTTTTAGCGTAGGTATCAGCTACACGAGTAATCCCTGTACGTTTGTAAAGTGTTTCGCTTACAGCAGCATAAACTAATCCAACCCAAGTAGGCGGATGCTCAAATGCACAAGCTAATACGAATGCTGCATCATGTCCGTACCAAGCAGATTTAGTAATGGTCAAGAATGCTTTAGCATTAAATGTTTTCAAATTGATGTTCTGTGTTTGATTAAAGAACTCTAATGATAACTCATTAATATTACCAGGCAACTTGTCCATGTTGTTAATAATCTGTTCTACTGTAGGAGCAGGTAAACGAAGAGCACGTGAAATTTTAACCATTGCATTGGCTTTAGCATCATCTTCAAATGAATGTTCTACATGCATTAAACCCATGTAGTAGTATGCGCTCAATACTTCGATAATGGCACGATCTTGTACATTAAGTAAATAGTTCTTACCCATGCATTCACTAATGAGTTTAGCAAATACAACCATAGGTAAAGTACCTACAGCAGTAACATAGTTTGCACCCATAGTCAACCATTCGTAGTTCAACGTAGCACAGGTAGCTAACATGTTGTACATGCTCTGATTGGTTACTCGTACATTGTAAATGTTCTCACGAACTAATGTTTTACGCATGTCCACAATCACTACCATTTTGTTACCATTTTCATAGTCAATAGGTAGAGTAAATGAAGGTATGGTATCATTCTTAGTAATAGCTAAAACTTTACCTGGAACGAGTTCTACAAATGATTCGTCATCATTACGAATCGCTTCTTCAATAGGATCATTTAAAGTACTAATGTTTACGGTGCTACCAATAGTGGTATCGTAAGCGGTTTTGTTAATAGTCATGTTTTATATCTTCCGTATAAAAAATCAAATATTATATAGATTACATAATTAATTTAGTTTACCCTTGAAATATAGTGAATGAGAATATTTATGAGTATTCGTACTTTTCATATTTCATAGTCCTTTTTATTTTTTTCATTTGAAAATAAATAAAAAAATTCGAATTCCAATATAGAGTAAAAAACAGTTTTCTAGATAATGAAAATTGTAATACTATAAAATTTATCAAATGGAGATTAACATGGCTTATGCTATTGACCCAGTTAATGCTGCGCCCAAGACCATTTTCCTTGGTACGGATGACAAAAGTGAGCGTGCATTAGTTGCGACCACAGCACCTCGTCCTACCCACTTGCCTTTGGTCTTTCTGTGGAGTGAATGGGGTCCTACTGAACCGCAAGTTATTAACGGCAACACCGCCAAAATCATGTATGGCGAACAAACTTTTAACTTACGTAGCAAATGGGCTAACCACGCCACTCTGTACGCCAACTTATTTATGTCGCATGCAAACACAATGGTTGTTAAACGTTTGCTGCCCGCTAACATCGGTCCTAAAGCGACCATCCGTTTATCTATCGACGTATTAGAAACTGAAATGGACGTTTTCAAACGTGAAATTGATGGTTCTTATTCTGTTGATGCTGCTGGTGCATTTATCCCAACTGGTGGTAAAGTTTCTGGCTTCCAAGTTAAATGGGTAAAAGAAGCAATCCAACCTGATCCAACTGGTGTGTCTGGTGTTGGTACTGGTACCATTGGTGTCGGTGATCAAACTGACCCAGTTTCTGGTGACTCTAAACGTTATCCTATTATTGACTTAGAAGTGCCTCACTTCGGTAGCTTGGGTAACCGTTATGGTTTGAGCATGTATGCTCCTACCAGTCGTTCTGCTAATCCAATCAACAGTAAATTCATGGGTACCGATGGTGTATATCCATTCCGTATTTCTATGTTCCGTAAAACTTCTGAAACCACTACTGCTAAATTGATTGAAACTCAATCGGCCGCTCAGTTTGTTGAGTTCTCATTCAAAGAAGGTGTGATTAACACCATGGATGACGCAGAAGCTTACATCGGTGATGTATTGTTGGATAGCTACCGCAACATGACTCCTAGTGATCCATTGGCTGCTCCTACTTACGGTCCGTTCGAACGTATGTATGTATACCAAGATAACATTGAAGAAATGTTGACCAAATTCTTTACCGCTGAAGCTGCAGCTGCTTATGCTGATAACAACTTGTTCGGTTTGGAAGTTGAAGCTAACAAACACTTGTTTAACTTCATGTCTGGCGTGAACTCTGAAAACGTTCCTTATGATACATTCCGTTTGGCTGACTCTTTGGGTACTGATGGCATTCGTCTGACTGAGAACACTGTGATGTTTGCTAGCGGTGCTACCGATGGTACTGTTAACGATGCTGACTTCGCTACCTTGGTTGGTTCAGAGATGGAAGAGATCGGTGATCCTAATTCAATGTGGAACAACACCGTTGAATTGCCAATGTCGTTCTTCTACGATTCTGGTTTCCCATTGGACATCAAACGTAAGTGCGGTCACTTCATTTCTAACCTGAAAAACACCATATTGGTTATGTCTACGCACGTAGCTGGTGAAGGTGCTTTAGGTGCTGATTCTGAGAACTCTCGTGCAATCTCTATTCGTACCGCTTTAGAAGCTCATCCTGAGTCTATCTACTTTGGTACTAATGCTTGCCGTGCTGTGATCGTAGGTCGTCATGGTAAGTTGATCAATAGTGCTTGGAAAGACTACGTTGGTTGTAACTATGAATTGGCAGATAAGATTTCTGCTTTTGCTGGTGCTAGCAATGGTATCTGGAAAGCTTCTAAACTGTTTGACCGTACTCCCACAAACTACTTGACTAAGATGCGTGACTTGAACGTAACTTGGACTCCAGTAGATGTACGTAACCGTGACTGGGCAGCTGGTTTGATGTGGCCTGAAAACATCGAACGTCGTACTCCGTACTTCCCTGCTACTCAAACCATCTACGACGATGACACTTCTACTTTGAATTCATTGTTGATGGTAATGGCTGTTGCTGAGTGTCAAACTGTTGGTGACCGTGCTCGCATGGAATACAACGGTGGTAACTACTCTAAAGCTGACTTGAAAGATCGTGTAGAAACTTACATCAAAGAAAACGTTAAATCGCGTTTCTGTGAATTGTTCCGCATCATTCCTGAAGTTAGTTTCACTGCTGCAGACGAAGCACGTGGTTACAGCTGGACCTTGACTATCAAGATCTACGGTAACAACATGAAGACTGTTCAAACCTTGATCATCGAAGCTCACCGCGCCGATGAATTGACTAACAGCACCGAAGGTGTGTTAGCATAACACATAATACTAAAGGGACTAATACTCCCTTTAGTAAATTATAAGGAATCTTAGAAATGGCTCGTCCAACTAATGTGTTCGAAGAACAAGAAGGCATGTACACTGATGGCGTTCAAACCCCAGTAACTGACTTGCGCCAAGGCGCGTCAATGGGTTACGCACCTGATATCGCATCTTGGGTATCTCATCAGCCATACACTTCTCGTCCTTTGATTGTATATCTGTTAGAAGCTCCTTTGGCTTTTAACAAGTTGCCTAATGGTAATCGTTACATTGCTGCTTTGCGCCATATGGTAGAAGCAATGCCAATGACTGTAGAAGGTCTGAACTCTCGTTTGGATGTTACTACTGATGACTCTACTCCATTTGGTGCTGGTGGTCAAAAACACGAAGTATTCACTAACGTTATGGAAGTTGCTCCAGATATTAACTTCCAATGGCGTGAACGCTTGGGTAAAGGTATCTATCGTTTCTTGAGTCAATGGATTCGTTTGACAATGATGGACCCAAATACCAAGTATGCAACCGCAAACACTATTGAAGGTGTTGAGTTGACTGATGCTTTGCCTGACCAATACTCTATGTCATGTTTGTTCATTGAACCTGATCCATTGCATCGTACAGTAGTACAATCATGGGTTGTAACTAACATGTTCCCTAAAACCACTGGTGACTCTACTGGTAAACGTGACTTGGCTAACCCTGCTGCTGTAGTGGACATTCAAGTACCATTTGCAGGTATTGCTCAGTTTGGTGCTGGCGTAGATGCATTTGCACAAAAAGTATTGTCAACTAATAGCTTGATTGGTGCTGACCCACATCGTCGTAAATCTTACGTAGATGAAATCTCTGCACGTGTAGCAGACCAAGACTTCGGTTATGATAAATCTAAACAGACTTTGATTGACCAACAAGTTTAATCTAATAGATAAACTATAATACCTATAGAGACCGCTACAACGGTCTCTATAGGCTTATTATGGTCTTGGCAATAGTCGTGCCTACCTTGTGCTCTTAAATAGCGCTAGCGGGCTTGTTTTTGGCCTTAGTGATCAATTGCTCTCGTTCACTAACAGCAGTATCCATGTTATCAGTAGTTTTATAACTGATTTGTACACCTTCATGTTCATTTTTGAATATACCTGTTTTATTTCTTAGTTTATTCAAACGTGTGGTAACAGCTTTTTTAATATTATCAGAACATCCATATAGAATCTTTTCTGCTAATTCAATTTTGTAAATTCCTGCACCATCTTCCAATTGGTCTGGTGTCGTAGCTTGTTTAAATTTGCTCATGTCTTGATTCCTAATTTATCTTGTTAGTAGTTAGTAAATTTTGTAAAAATAAATGCATAAGATGTACCAAAAAATAAAAGGTTAACATAATACCACTACCATCCCCTGAGGGACAGTAGTGGGAAATACATTTTTAATTAACCACCCAACGCTTCCGCAGCCAAATCTTTCAATGCTGAACGCACAGCTTTGATGTCAGCAGTTGCTTTAGTGGCTTGGATTTCTAATGCGCCAGTTACAACACCATGGTTGATGATTGGTTCACCAGTACCTGGATGGCGGGTTTCTTTGGTATGTTTCATTACAGTCGTGTAAGAATCACGTCCTGGCAATGGATATGTACCTGTAACACGAGCATCTTTCTCTTTGCCTTCCAACATGGTGATACCGTATTCACCGGTTACATGTTCGGCTGCAGCTGCAAACGTATGCAAGCCATCAGTTACACGTTTGTATTCTTCTGTAGGAATACCTGTGGTGGCTTCAAACAAAGATACCTTTTTAGTTTTACCATCAACTTCCATTTCAACTTCTTTACTTGCTGCAATGGTCATCGCTTCCGCATCAGTGCTTGTGTGGTCTTTCAATTTACCAGCAGCGTCCAAGATAGATTGGTTGATTTCTTTTGACATTTGTCATTTCCTTTAAATTCGAATTTAAGTTTAGTTTTGTTAGTGAGGTTATTCTCACATATAAGTACAATCGATAAGAAATATTATCCTAGCTATTGACACATTGATAATATATAGTTGTTAAAATTTTAAATCAAGTAACCGTCATAGTGGGCGAACCCACTATGACGATTAGTATAGTTTTTAAACTAGTTTTAACTTAACACGAAATTCACCAATGTACAGATAGCTATTTGGTTTCGCTATAGCTCGTACAGTAATGTCATTAGGGTCAGTTGGATTTACTTCAAACACTGTTTCAATTGATTCTTTACGAAGAGCTAAATATTTACCCATGATAGCAAAGAACGACTCATGATTAAGAGGAGTTGATTTAGGCATCTCCAATATCAAGTTAGTACCTTTTACAATTTCCCATTGTTTACGTAAATGTATACGATGATAAGTAAACGTATCACCGCCTGTATATTTAGAATCAGGAGTACTGTCTAAAGTCAAGGTAGTGTTGTCTATATCTGGATCATCTTGTACTACACCATCAATAGGATAAGGAAAAGCATACAGAATAAACTTTGACTCATGTGTCGTTAGATTTGTTTCATTGATAGCACGAGTGATATTGTCTTCTTCAGACTGATTAGGATTTACAACAATCGTTCTTGCCATTTGTTTAATTCCTTTATATTACCATTTTTCGAAGAAAGATCCTTCTTCTTTTTTCTTAGGTTTATTATCACTTAACCAACCACGTTCGTCCGCAATTTCTTTCAACATAGACATACCGCTGTCCTCCATGGCCACTCCATCTAGTTTAGAGCCTTGTAGAACGTCTAGGACGAAGTCTTTTGTCAGGCGAATAGATTCGTATACCTTTTCACCAAAGTCCTCCAGAGAGTGACTCAGGAGCTTCTCTGCACATGGGATGCCTTGTTCAAGTACATGGTCAAAAGTAACAATGTTTTTAATTACTTTAATTGATTGACCATTACCATCGATATAGTCATCAGAGAAAGAACGAATTGAGAACGCTACGTTTTCACCACTAGATTGTAAATCACGTTCCAACGCAGGACCAAACGGACCACTTGGTTTAATCTTGGCAACGATACCTACTACTCTGTTTCCTTCGTAGTCAGTATAGTTTTCTTCATCTAACCAGATGGCGCGGAAAGTACAACAGACCTTTTCTGTGTTGATTTCATTCAAACGACGGGTATACATCTTGAATTTCTTACCCAAATTTGTTTCTAGATGGTATCCGTTGATTTCGTCTACAGATGGGTGACGGTATTCTGCTTTTAACATGCCTTTAGCAATACGGCGTACCAATGAACTAGAATCATTGAATAAAGCACGCACTGAATTTGCATCGCTATAATGGTCACCTTTATTATTAGGTGAGTTAAGAGCACCAATACAGAGAGTATAGCAACCATCTTCATCTGGTTTCAATACACCTTGTTTACCACCTATTTTCTTTAAACGTGTTACTTCTAACAGCGGCCCTCCACCGCCGCCCATCCCAGAGAAAGAAGGGGCACTTCTTCCTTGGAGTTTATTGCCACCTAAGATGGCGCTTATTGCTGTCATTCTGCTCATTATTAATTCCTTAAATAAAAAGGGTTGTTTATTGTTGTTCAGCCATGATTTAATAACACCCTAATTATCAAGACTTATTAGTATCGTAGAATACGTTCAATACGTTCTACTTTTTCTGTAGGATCAATCAAAGATGAAATAATACCTACATCAGTATAGTTACCACCAATACGTGACATGGTGTTAGTAGCTGCATAGTCTACAGCATCTAAAGAAATGAACGATGGAGGATTTGCTACATCGCCTTCAGATGAAGCGACTACTTGACGGTAGTATTTTGTCTTATCTGTTTTATCACGAGAAGTAACTGAGATAATCACAGAGATCTGTTCAGGACGTTTACCTACAGATACACCAGCATACTTAGGCGCGCTGTCGTATATCTTACAAGCATCATTGTAGTCAAAACCCCATGGGTAATTACCTTTACCGATGAATTCACTGTATACTTCACCAATAGTAGAGTTGTCTACCAATAAGTTTACGTCAGGGATTACTGTAGAACCAGCATCAAATACAAATTCATAATAATCTTCATCATTGATCTTGATCAGATTAAATTCATCTGGTGTTAATCTTACATGAGCACATACACTATTTACACCATAATACATGTCGTCTACTACCCATATGAAATAACCGAATACTTCATTGTGGGAGCCTACTTCAGCTAAACCAGCTTCTTGGTAACGTCTAGGGAATAAAATCTTACAACCTTTAATTGTAAACACCTTACCATTATTTACTTTTAGGTTTTCTTTGATCTTCTCTGGTACACGGATTAATTTATTTACATCCATTTTAAACCTCATGGTATAATAATAGACGAAGCTATAGTAGCCTCGTCTATTAGATTTGATTTAGTTATTTACGTTCAATAGCTAACTGAGTCAATACCCATTCAGTAACCATGTTAATTACTGCCAGAGTAGCACATTCGTTTACAGACAAGCTAGGATCTTTTTCATGTTCGGCATTAATGCCCAATAAGATCTTACACGCGTCGTCATTCTTAAAGCAAATGTTACAAATGATATCTAAGCAGATGTCATTAGGGTTAGTTACTTTCTCAGCAGGCAAAGCCATCAAGTATTCATTTACTTTCTCAGCAACTTCTGCAGCATTACCATTGTAAGCTTCAAAACCACTCAGAGTTTGTACAATGCCGTCAACCAATACTTGACGTGCTACTTTAGCTTTACGGCCACCAAAGTCGCTTTCGGCCTCACGTACAGAACGATTCCATTCCATTTCTAACTGTTCACGATGTTCTTCTACAGAAGCTACGTGACGTGCAGTCACACGACCAGACAAGTTACCCAATAACAAATCAGTGCTATTGCGTTCATCTTTAATCCAATCATCATAAACGTCACCGTTTACAATCAAAGTTTTAGTAGATGGAATTACTTTTTCAATGATCTTACCTGATTTGATGGATGCATTGTGGCTTTGCAAGTAACGTTTGATTTCGTTAGCACCGGCACCGCGAATGAATGAAAGGTATTCGTTAGCAGCAGCTAAAGGTACGCCATCCATACGGTCCATAGAACCAGCCAAAGCATTAGCAAACAATACCAAAGCAATAGAGCGATCTAGACCTACTGGGCCACCACGTAAGTTTTCTAACAAACGAGTAATGCCAACAGCTACAGTTTCATTCCACAGACCAGCAATAAACTCTACAGGTGTAACGCCCATGCGTTTACTGCCATCAGAAATCCATTGTGCAATAGCTACACTGGTAAAACGATCAGCAGTAGAGATAATGGTGTTGATGAAATCTGTGTCTTCAGTTGTCAATTCAGCAATACGTGGTTTAGAAATGCCTTCACCGTTGTATTCGGTAATAGGAGCTGCACACTCAACCATCGCAGAGAAACTATCATCTTTTACAATAGCAGGAATACGTTGGAATTGTAAATCTGTATTTAACAATTCATGTACACCTAATGCATCAATACGATTCTTAGCACGTTCTAAATAAGAACGATAAACAGGTAATACCAAACTGTGTGCACGTTCTAATACACCTTGGAATAAAGGAATGTATTTTTCACTTTGTTCTTTCATTGCCGTTTCGTATTGTGAACAGTTATTGAAAGCATCGCTATCTTTATTCATTTCTACAACTGCTGCCATAGCTTCTGGTTCGTCGTAAGCTTCCAATGAAGGCAGCTCCATGACAGAACTAGCAATGATATCAACAGGAGTACCTGGAACTGTTTTAATGGCATAGCCAGAAGCATCTACGTTATTGGCAATGTTTTCAGCTGTTTGTAATAGTGGTTTAGCAATCATTATTTAATTCCTTTAGTCATGGTTGTTAAACGCGAGTTAATGTTAGTGCAAATTACATTAGTCATCACATCAGGAGTCAAGGTAACACTACCCACAGTACCGGCTGTAACATTTGTAATCATGTTATTACAGATTAACTGCGCCAACTGTGCTGCAGCACTCAGAGCGATGACGCTATCTGCTTTTTGTTTACTCATTATAATTATCCTTAAAAAGATTGGGAGGGAGCGACCCTCCCGTAGAGATTAATCTTCTAAATACATCTTAGCCATCATCTTACTTGCATTGGCTAACAATACATTTGCGGTTCCTAAAGCCATAGGGCTATTCACGATACGTGCAAAGACTGACTTACCACCAAACACCGCATCAATCTCTGTGCCAGTTTCGGTAACAGGAACATATGGAAGAATTTCACCAAAGGTAGTTTTCAACTG
>RRZU011837242.1_pt1 | contig 21034 bp, 19 predicted proteins | sample 2165561 | NCBI WGS metagenome assembly RRZU01 (sample SAMN10456909, study PRJNA506462) | wastewater metagenome | isolation source: wastewater sludge | place: USA: Moscow, Idaho | reverse complement strand
TATTTGATAAGATTGATACCTATATTTGGAGAAAATCACTTAATTGGATGAAAAGGATTCATCAAAGAAAAGAAACTATAAAATATTATAAACAATATTTTAAACCATTTCCAAACTACAAATCAGATGTATTATCAGATGGAAAACAATTCGTTTATAGACTAGGTACACTTCCACTTAAAGAGTTTATCAAAATTAAAAGCGAAGCTAACCCATATGATAAATCTCACGATGAATATTTTATCAAAAGATATTTTGCTCTTAAAAACCTCACAAAAGTTTAGTTCAGTGCTTGAGCCGTATGCGGTGAAAGTCGCAAGTACGGTTCTTAGGAGAGGATGTCACTGTGAAGTGATGTTCTTATCCGACTAGATAATTATTTTTAATTAGTCAAGAGATGTATTAAGTTTATATCCTATTCCAGAAACATTTTCAATAAATTTATTACTAAGTTTTTGTCTTAAACTTTTTATCAAAGTTCTTAGTGCACATTGGCTCATTGATTCATCAAAATTTGTCCATATTATTTGTTCAAATGTTTCATATGTTACTAGTTTATTTTTATTTTTAACTAATAAATCCATTAAATATTTCTCTTTTTTATGTAGTTTTATAAACTCTTTATTTTTAATAATAGAAGATTCTAATTGATTGTAATATATATCTTCAGCTATTTTAAAATGAATATTATTTGAAATATTTAAATATTCCACAGTTTTTCTAAAAATTTCAGTCAATTTATTATAGGAAATAGGTTTTTGTATATATCCATGAATATTCAAATTTAAACAATCAATTAAATATTCATTGTTTGTAAATGCAGTAATTACTATTATGGGAATACTAATATTTCTTTCTCGAATCTTTTTTATCAATGAAATACCATTTTTCCCAGGCATTTCAATATCTGTAATTAGTAGATGAATATCATTATTTATAAAAAATTCATAAGCTTCTTCTGTATTACTTGCAATTAAAATATTTTTACTAAAAAGTAATAATGTTTCAGATACATGCTTAGCTGTTTCAGTATCATCTTCTACATATAAAATAGTAATTTCTTCTAAAATATTGGAATAGTTTGATTCAGACATGTTATAGACCTTAAAAATAATTTTGTATTGTAGTAAATAATTTCTTATATTCCACACAAATTTGACATTTTTTTTAATTAGAATTATTTTAGATAAAAATGGAAGGAGTCACTTTGAATTTATTATGGGAATTAAAATATTTTGCTCATTCATTGAATTTATTAATTGTAGAGGATGAAATTACATTAAATGAAGAGTTAAGCAATATATTGTCCAATTTTTTTAAAGAGGTTAAATCTGCACATAATGGTTTAGAAGCCTTAGAAGAGTATAAAGTATATAAACCAGACATTATATTAACAGATATTAGTATGCCTAAAATGGATGGTATTAAGATGTCTGAAGAAATTAAAAATATAAATAGAGAGCAACATATAGTAGTATTATCTGCACATAATGATATAAAACTTTTAATTAAACTTATTGATATTGGGATAGATCAATTTGTTTTGAAACCATTAGAAAAAAATAAACTAATGTATGCATTATTAAAAGTTTCAGAAAATATTACATATAAAAAAGAATTTAATAAATTTTTTAGAAGTAAAAAAAATAAAGAATTGACAGATGTAGTTAAAGAAAGAGTAAAAAAAGATGTGGTAGTAAATCCTGAGAAATTGCTTACTAAAGTTGATTTAAGCAAAATTCCTCTATCTCATGATATAAAAAAAGCCAATGAATTTATGAAAGATATTGAAGGGGATGATTTATTATGGATATCATTTAAAGATGATATTAATGAATTAATACAACTAAGTATGGATTTTTCAGAAGATATTGAAAGAATTATTTTATACGAGCTACTCACATCCGAAATTCAATCAAATATTGTTTATATTTTAAACTCTTATTCAAATGTATTTTCAACTTTAGACCAAATGACAAAAATGGCAGGAATAATGAAGTCATTTGCAATATTCTTAAACAATTTAGATGTTGATAGTTTGACTCATAAGCAGCATAAGTGTTTTAAAATGCTTGAATTTATAAATCTTGATTTAAGTCGATTTGTTCAAACAGTATTTATAAATAAAGAAAATATTGATATATATTACTTAGAAGATTCCTTGAGTAGTTCCATAAAGCAACTAGAAAATGAGATTTTAGGTATTGTAGAAGAAGATGAAGCAGAATTTTTTTAGAAGGTTTATGTAATGAAAAGAATTTTAATTATTGATGATTCAATAACTGTAAGAATGTATCATAAACAAATACTTAGTATTGATGATTATGAAGTAGATGAAGCAGAGAATGGAATGGAAGCATTAGAAAAAGTAAGTCAAAATAATAATTATGATTTACTTTTAGTTGATGTAAATATGCCTATATTAGATGGTTATTCTTTTGTAAAAAAGTTTAGACAAAATTATATGTATGAAATACCTATAATAATGGTTTCAACAGAATCTGAGAAATCTGATTTTTTGATGTCTTATGAATCAGGTGCAAATTTTTACAAAGTAAAGCCAATTAATACAAGTGAACTTTTGACAATTGTCAAATTTTTAACATATAACAATGAATTAATATAAGGAATGAAGCTATGAACCCTATATTAGAACAATTCTTAATTGAAGCAAGAGAGAATCTATTATATTTAGATAAAAATTTAAATAATTTAAAAAATAGTGATCCCGATATAATTAATGCACTTTTTAGAGCTGCCCATACTTTAAAGGGTGGTTCGGGTTTAGCAGGATTAAATAGTGTAAAAGAGATTACTCATATTGCTGAAGATATACTTGACGCATATAGAAATAATAAGATAACTTTTACTAATGAATTATCTCAAACACTCTACGATATGTTTGATGAAGTTACTGAATTAATAGATGCAACTGAAGAGACAGGTGAAATAATAGAAGTAGATTCTAGCAAAATATCAGAGTTTAAAGAAGCTAGAGCAGTAATATTAGAAGAAAAAGAAGAGAAAATAAGTAATCAAATTGATACAGAACTTGTTATTTTAGATGAAGGAATGATTTCTTTTGCTCATTTATTTGAAAATAAATTTGAAAATATTGATTTTAAAAAGATTTCATTTGAATCTAAAAAAGTTACAAAAGATTTTTTTGAAGAAATGAATTATTATATTATAGATATGGATTTACCAAGAGATAGTATTAAAAGTGGTAATGATCCTTTTTATGCACTTTTTTTATTAGAAAATGAAAATATAATTACCTTTCATACCAGCGTTAATAGCTCTTATGAAACAATAAAAGAGAATCCATTAGATTGGGTTACTAGAATAGTGTTAATTGTAAACTCTAATCAAGAACTTTTAGAGGATGCTTTTTATAATTTTATGGATAGTATAACTATTTATCCATTAAGTTTAAAATCACTATTCTGGTCTGATTTGAAGCCCCAATCAAATGAAATTATAATTGATTTTGTAGAAGATATACAAGGGATGATTTTAAAAAATGATTTTAAAAATCTTTTACCTAATCTTCAATCAATTTTAGAAATATTGAATCCAAACTCTTTACAAACATTTATTTTCAAAAGATTACATCATTTACTAGAAATCAATGAATTTGATGAAAATACAATAATAAAATTATTGAATTATGCACTTGAAATAATAAAATACAGTGATTTTAATAGTGAAACTACAGTAAAACCTATAGTAAAAAATATTGATACTATTTTGAATTTTAATATTGAAGAGAAAGAAGCTAAAGTTATTGTCGATATATTAAAGCAGCAAAAAATTATTTTAGAAAATAAAAATAATAAAAATAGAATTATACAAGTTAAAAGTATTTTAGAAAAACTTGAAATTAATTTACAGCAGAATTTTAATTTATCTGATAAAGACAATGATGAATTACTAATGGAAATTATTGAAAATTTAATAATTTCTTTAGTAAAGCAATTTGAAATTGTATATGTTAATTTGGAAAATTCATGTGCTTCAAATCAAAATGATAAGATAATTTTAGAAGAAAATAATGATTTAAAAAATAAAATAGATGTAGATGTAGTAAATGATTCTAAAGATAAAAAGATTCATACTCAAATTGCTAAAACAGTAAAAATTGACTTACAAGATATAGATATAATGATGGATATTGTAGGAGAAATGTTAGTTATTAAAAATTCTTTGCCATATATTGCAGACTCTTTAAATAGTGAGAATGTAGAATCAACAAAAAGAGATTTATTAACGAGATATGATGAAATAAATAGAGTTACAATATTATTACAAGAAAAAGTTATGGATATGAGATTATTATCCTTGTCATTTATATTTGATAGATATCCAAAATTAGTTAGAGATATTTCAAAATCTTTGAATAAAGAAATTAAATATCTTGAAAATGGAGGTGATACTAAACTTGATAAAACAATTATTGAAAAATTAGCAGATCCATTAATTCATATTATTAGGAATTCTTTAGACCATGGTATTGAAGAGCCTGGAATTAGACTTTCTAAAAACAAAAAAGAAGAAGGATTAATACATATAAAAGCAAAATCGGTTGGTGATAAAGTTTATGTAAGTATTGAAGATGATGGAAAAGGTATTGATGTTGATAAAGTTATAGAAAAATCTTTAGAAAAAGGCATTATTACTAAAGAATCATTAATTGATATGACAGAGGAAGAAAAATTGTTACTTGTATTTCATCCTGGAATATCAACGATGGATAAGATAAGTGAGTTATCAGGACGAGGTGTTGGTATGGATGTTGTTAGACAAACAATAAATGAAATAGGGGGTAAGATTTCTTTAAAAAGTGAAATTGATAAAGGAACAATAATTACTCTTGAATTACCTGTGAGTGTTGCTTTAACTAATGTTTTTCATGTAAAACTTGGTAATGTTAATTACGCTTTATCTATGGATAGTATAAGTGAAACTGTTAAAATACCAACTACAGAGGTTGAGTATCTTAATCATAATCCAATGTTAAAACTTAGAGGTCATTTGATTCCTTTGATGTTTAATTATAACTTATTATCAGATGATGTTGATAAAAAAGATAGTTATTCAATACTTATAGTAGAAACTCAAGGAATTAAATTTGGTTTTGTTGTTGATAAATTTGTTAATCAATTAGATATTGTTCAAAAACCATTAGCATCAAATTTTAGAAATCATCCATTCATATCTGGAACATCATTACTTGGTAATGGTGAAGTACTATTTGTTATAAATCCATCAAAATTAATTAAACTAAAGGAGAAAAAATAATGGCCTTCGTAGAAAATAAAACATCATCAGCAGATATTTCATCAAAAAGAACAGATTTTCATAAAAAGAAAACTAGAACATTTGCAAAACAACAACAAATATCAGAGAATATAAGTAAAATTACAAATAATATATTAGCAAAAGCACAAGAAAGTGTAAGTGCAATAGAAGAATTAAAAAGTGCAATGGAGCAAATTGCTGTTGCAAGTGAACAAAATGCTAGTTCAAGTGAGCAAAGTTTAAAAGTTGTAACAGTATTAAACAACTCTATACAAAAAACTATGAATGAATTAAAAGATTCAGTTACTTTAGCAATAAATACAAAAGTCAATGTTGAAGAATGTGGTGTAAAAGTAATTGATACTGCTAAGAGAATGCAATTAGCAAGTCAAACTGTTGCTAATGTTGAAGAAAAAAGTACTGATATGAAAAAAGCTAGTGATAATATTGGTCAAGCAGTTGGACTAATTGCAAAAATTTCTGACCAAACAAATTTATTAGCATTAAATGCTGCAATAGAAGCTGCAAAAGCTAAAGAACATGGTAAAGGATTTGCGGTTGTTGCAGCAGAAACTAGAGAATTAGCTGCAATATCTACTTCTTATGCAGATGCAATTAGAGAAGTTGTAAGTAATATTCAAGAATCAATAGAAAAAGTTGAGAAGAATATTAAATCAGTTGCTTTTTTGATAATTCAGTCTTCAAATTTAGGCGTTGCTATTATGAATAATATTCAATCTTCAATGACAAATATTCAATTAGCAATAGAAAAAACAATTTTAGCAGTTAAAAAATTTGAAACTTTATCAACTAAAGCAGCAGATTTTTATAAAGGTAGTGAATCTATAGCAAGTGCATCTGAAGAGAGTGCAAGTGCTGTTGCACAAATTACAAATTCAATAGATATGCAAGTTAATGCTTTACATGAAGCAGAGGAATCTGCTGCTGGACTTTATGAATTAGCACAAGATTTAAGAAATTCTACAGATACAAACAAAGATGCGGAAGAAATTTCATCATCGGCTGAAGAGTTAATTAGTATTGTTGAAGAAATCCAAAAATCTATGCAACAAGCAGTAGTCTCTTTGGAACAAATTAATGGTGCAGCTCAGATGACATTAAATGAAGCAAAATCAAATCAAGCATTGGCAAAAGAATCTTTATTTATACAAGAAGATTTAATTAAAAATCTTGATGAAATTATTGAGTATTTAATAATTACATTAAAAGATATAAAAGATGTAAGAATAGATTTATCTTCTGCCTATGAATTTACTAATAATAGTGTGACTGATGGACAAACAACAAAAAGTCAAATGAAATTAGTTAATAAAGAAGCAAATAAGATAAATAAAACTCTTGTGAAAATTATTAATACGAATACTCAAACAACAATGCTTGCAGTAAGTGGAAGTGTAGAAGCAGCAAGAGCAGGAGAAAGTGGAAAAGGTTTTGCAGTTGTTAGTGGCGATATAAGAAGTCTTGCCCAAGATGCAGGTAATAATATGGATAAAGTTCAAGATGTTATGGATGGTCTTGAAAATGAGATAGTAAACATAGAGTTAATTTGGAATACAACAATGCAAAATCAAGAAAGTGAGTTATCAACCTTATCAATTTTAGAAAATGAAATTGATAAGGCTATAAGTAATGTTGATAATATTATGGAAGCATTTAAAGTTTTGAAAATAGTAAATGAGAAGAACCAATTATCTATAGAAGAAGCACTAGCTGTAAGTGGTCAAATTGAATCCGCAGCTTCTCAGTCATTACAAAATACAAAAGAATCAGGTGATGCAGCAAATTTAATTAATGATACCATTAGTGAAATGGCGGAGTATATAGAAGATTTAGCTGTTTCTGCTGATGAATTACAACAATAAGAGGTGTTAAGATGGAATATTTATTAGTGGTAGTTAAAGACAAGCATTTTGCAATTGATGTGGAAAATATTATAGAAATATTAAGACCAAAAGATATTACACGAATACCAGATGTTGCTGATTATATATTAGGATTAATGAATATAAGAGGACATATAGGTACTGTATTGAGTTTAAGAAAAATGTTTCATTATAAAGAGATGGGTGAAGAATTACAAGAATTTATTGTAAATATTAAAAAAGGTCATGCCGATTGGGTAAAAGAGTTAGAAGAATCAGTAAATCAAAGTAAAGATTTTACGAAAACACTTGATCCCCACGCTTGTCCTTTAGGGCGTTGGCTTGATAAAATATTAACTTGTCTTAAATGTGATGATATTTTTATGGATAAAATCAAAAGAGAAATTAATCCACATCATAAACATTTACATGAAAAAGGAAAGTTAGTTCTTGGTGTATCATTGGAAGATAAAGATAAAGCTATTGGTATTATAAGAACAGAAATACATAGTCATTATGATGTAATTATTAATAATTTAGATACACTAAATAATGATATTGACCTTTGGACTAATTCTATTCAAAGAATAGTAGCATTTGTAACTAGTAAAAATGAAACGGTTAATATTCTTGTAGATGATGTTATTGATATTATAAATGTAACGGAAGAAGAAAAACAAAAATTATCTCAAGTTGAAGAAGGAGAAATTGTTCAGTTTGATTGTGCAATAGAATTACAAAATGGCAAAATTGCAACAATTATAAATGATATTAATATATAAAAAAAGAAAGATCTAAAATGAATGTTTTAGTTGTTGATGATTCTGCATTAATCAGAAGAGAGTTAGGAAAATTATTAGAAAAATCTGGTTTTGTTGTTGATTTTGCTAAGAATGGAAAAGAATCTATTGAAAAAGTTATGCAACAAGATTATGATGTTATAACAATGGATATTAATATGCCAGAGATGGATGGAGTTAGTGCAGTAAAAATAATTATGAAACAAAAACCTACTCCAATTGTTATGGTTAGTTCTTTAACTCAAAGTGATGCTGATATAACATTTGAAGCATTAGAATGTGGAGCAGTAGATTTTGTAGGAAAACCAGGAACTATAACTTTAAGAGTTCAAGAATCAGGTGATGAAATAATTTCAAAAGTTTTAGCTGCTTCAAAAATCCCGAAAAATAGATTAATAATAAGGAAAAAGGGAAATCAGGTAAAATCTAATTTAGATAATCAATTTAAAGAAAAAGTTGTACATAATAATACTTTTAAAAGTAATAAAATTGTACTTGTAGGTTCTTCAACAGGAGGACCTGGATTAATAGAAAAAATAGCAATGACTTTACCTGTAGATTATCCCCATCCTATATGTGTAGTACAACATATGCCTGAATCTTTTACAGCTAAATTTGCTTCAAGATTAAATAATATTAGTAATCTAAATGTATTAGAAGCAACAAATGGTGAAGTTGTAAGTAGTGGAAAAATAATTATTGGGAGAGGTGGTTATCATCTTACTTTTTCAAAAAAAGCTTCAGGAAATGTAGTAATAAAGCTTTCTTCTAATACAGCTAATTCTTTTTTTGTACCATCTGTAGATGAAATGTTTTTTTCAGCAGTTAATAATTTTGAATGTAAAAATATTTTGGCCATAGAGTTAACAGGAATTGGTGATGATGGTGCAAATGGTATGGTGGAACTTAAAAAAAATGGTGCAAAAACTATTGGTGAATCCAAAGAAACAGCAGTTATCTATGGTATGCCAAGAGTAGCCTTTGAGAAGGGTGGTACGACATTAGTTCTTCCCTTTCCTAAAATATTAGATGAGATATTAGCTTTTGGAGTAAATTAATGGCTTTTATAAAAAATGAATTAAATTATAAACAAAGAACTTATAGAACTTTTTTAGATGCTCAAAAAATATTTGAAGATTTTAATATGAATGAAATTCAAAGGATGGAAGCATTAAATTATATTTTAAATCATCAAGAAATTTCTTATGTTTTGGATATGTTATTTGAGAAATATGGTGAAAATCCTGATATTGATCATTCTTTAATTGATTATTCTTTTTCAAATTTTAAAGTGAAGCCTAAAAGAGAAGATGATTATTTGGTGATATTAAAGATATTAAAATCATCAAATGCATATTTAAGAAGTAAGGCTATTACATTTTTACAAGATTCAGGAGAATTAGCAAAAGCTTTTATATCAAAATTGTTGAAAGATTTAAATCGAGATATTCGTATATTTGCAGTGAATATTTTAGGTGATGTTAAATATGAAGATTCTAGGGAATTATTACTTAATATTGTAAAAAATGATGAAGATATAAATGTAGTAATGAGTGCAGTTGATTATTTAGGAGAGATTGGAGAAAGTAAAGATATTGAATTTTTATTAGATATTAAAAATAAATTTCCAGATGAACCTTATGTAGATTTTGGTGTTGATTTAGTAGTTAGTAAAATAGGAGTTTAATATGATAGATTTTAAAGAATTTATTAAGCTTAGAGACTTTTTATATAGAAAAACGGGAATATATATTGAAGATAAAAGATATGAATTATTTTCAAAAAAATTAGATACATATTTTTTTGAGCATGATTTTGATAATTTTAGAGATTTTTTCCATACTCTTAGATTTGGAGTAAATCATCTCATATTTCAAGATCTTATTAATTTTATTACAATTAATGAAACATATTTTTTTAGAGAAAAAAATCATTTTAAAGTTCTTATAGAGAGTGTTTTACCAAAAATTATTGTTTTAAAAAAAGAAAATGAAACAATAAGAATATTATGTGCTCCTTCATCAACAGGAGAAGAACCATATAGTATTGCATTAAGTTTGTTAGATGAAAAATATATGTTAGCAAATCATGATATTGAATTGGTTGGAATAGATATAAATAATGAAGTTATAAGAAAAGCCAGTGAAGGTATTTTTAATAAAAGAAGTATTCAATTTGTACCAAACCATTTATTAAATACTTATTTTTCTTATGAAGATGAACATTTTTGTATAAATCCAACATTAAAAAATGCAATAAATTTTAGAGTTGCAAATGTGATGGACAAGATTCAGATGAATCAATTAGGTAAGTTTGATATTATTTTTTCAAGAAATATGTTGATATATTTTGATGATGAAAGTAGGAGAGAAGTGGGAATTACATTTTATGACCTCTTAAAACCTAATGGATTTATTTTTTTAGGTCATGCTGATAAAATGAGTAAAATTAGTTCTTTATTTAATACTGTCAAAATAGGGGATGCCCTGATATATCAGAAAAATTAAAAGGATAACTTTGAAAACTATATTAGTAACGAATAGAAAAGGTGGTGTTGGTAAAACTACAACTTCAGTTAATTTATCTGTTGAATTAGCACTAAGAGGTTATCGAGTTTTATTAATTGACTTAGATACACAAGGGCATTTACAAATAGGATTAGGTGTAAAAGAACATTTTTTAATGGGAATACATGATATGTTAGAAAAAGGAAGATTTTATAGAAAATCATTGCATAGAACTTTTTTAAAGAATTTATATTTTATTCCAGCTCATGTTAATTTTAATATTTCTGAATTTTCTGCTCACTCTGTAGTATTATCAAAAATATTTAAAAAAATAAAATCAAAAACTGTCTTTGATTTTTGTATTATTGATACACCTCCAACTTCAGATACGCTTTTAAGAAATAGTTTAAAAGTTAGTGATTATGCAATCATACCAATGCAATGTGAATATTTGAGTTTTATAGGTGTTTTACAATTTTTAAGATTATTTTATAAACACATTTCTAGTGTAGATTCAAATACAAAGATTTTAGGTGTAGTTCCTACCATGTATAATAAAAATATTGAAGAGCATAATAAAATTTTGCATAAACTAGAATTAGAATTAGGTCAAAGTAAAGTTTTACCTTTTATAAGAAAAGATTTAAAACTAGCAAAATCTTTTTTAGATGGAATACCTTTATCAATAAGTGAACCTAAAGCTAGAGGAGCTGATGATTATAGGATTTTAACATCGCATATTTTAAATTTAATTACACAAAAGGAGTAAAAAATGAGTAAAAAGGTTATTTTAGTAGATGATTCTCAAACAGTTCATATATCGTTTGGAATGGCTATTGAGGAATTAGTTAGTTCAGGTGAGATTGAAAAAGTATCTTATTTCAATCCTTTAGAATTTATTGGAGATATTAAAAAAGGTTTAGATTATGATTTATGTATCACAGACATAAATATGCCTGAAATGAATGGGCTTGATTTAGCAGAATTCTTAAAATCAAATCCATCAACTAAAATTAAACCTATTCTTGCTTTAACAACAGAAGATTCAGATGCTATAAAACAAAAAGCCAAAGAAATAGGACTTACAGGATGGATAACAAAACCTTTTACAGCACAAAAAGTAGAAACAGCAATAAAAAGAGTATTAAGAATAAGATAAAGGAAGTAAAATGTATATAGATAATAATATTTTGTATTTAAATGAGAAGCTACAATTCGAAGATTTCAATGAAATAGTAAATAGTGTTGATAATGTTGAAGAGATTATTGTTGAAACTAATGACATTCATCCCAGTATTATGCAATTATTATTAACTATAACAAAAACTAAAAAAGTAGTAATTTTAGATGAATTTAATAGTAGGTTTTTCAAAAATCTTGATTTATTTAATTAAATAATATTGGAGAAATTATAATGTCTATAGATTTAGATTATTTATTAAAATTTGCAAAAGAATTTAATATTTTATATGTTGAAGATGATGAAGAAGTATCTTTAGTTTTTAGGGAAACATTAAATATTTTTTTTAATAAAGTTTATTTTGCAGTAAATGGATTAGATGGTCTTGAGAAATTTGAAAATAATTCTATAGATTTGATATTGACAGATATTACTATGCCATTAATGAATGGATTAGATATGTCCAAAGAAATAAAAAAAATAAATCAAGATATACCAATAATCATAACTTCAGCACATGATGATATTGAATATTTTGTTCAAATGTTAAAACTTAATGTAGATGGATTTTTATTGAAATCAATAGACTTTGAACAATTTAATTTTGTACTAAATAGAGTAATTGAGAAAATTGTATTAAGAAAAGAAAAAGATAAATATCAAGAAGAGTTAAAAAGAAAATTAGAAGAACAAACAGAAAAACTAAAAAAACATTATTACACAAATAAATTGACAGGTTTACCAAATAGATATGCATTAATGGAAGATATTGTTAATCTAAATTTAACAAAATTAGCACTTATTGATATAAATAAGTTTTCTGCAATCAACAATACATATGGTGTAAAAGTAGGAGATTATGTTTTAGAAAAGGTAGCAGATATTTTATTAAAAAATAAATTAGAAGATTGCCTTTTATATAAAATTTCTGGAGATCAATTTGTAATAACAAGTGCAATAGATTTTACAGATGATGAATATGCAAAACGCTTATCAAATATTTCTGACAAAGTAAGTAAAACAAGATTTTGTGTAAATATAGATGATGTTTATATAGAAATTGATGTTTCATTAACTATTGCTATTGTAAAAGGTTATGATAATTTTGATTCATTATTATCATGTGCAGATTCAGCTTTACAATATGCAAAAAAAACAAATAAAAGTTTTATTAAATATACACCAGAGTTAGATGAGTATTTAAATTATAAGAAAACTTTAAATGCAATGTTACTTGTAAATAAAGCTTTGGAAGATGATAAAATAATACCGTATTATCAACCAATTATAAAATCAAATAAAATTACCTATGAGTGTTTAGTAAGAATAATAGATGAAAATAATAATATTATTACTCCTAATTATTTTATAGATGAAATTAAAGGTACTATTTATTATTCTAAGTTAACACATAGAATGATTGAAAAATCATTTAAATATTTTGAAAATAAAAATATTGATTTTTCAATAAACTTGTCTTTTCATGACATATCAAATGAATATATTATTGATTATTTATTATATAAGTTGGAAGAATATAACTTATATAATAATTTAATCATAGAAATTTTAGAAAATGAATCAATTATTGATTTTGATTTAGTTAGAAATTTTGTAGAAAAAATGAAGAGCCTTGGGGTAAGAATTGCAATTGATGATTTTGGAAGTGGATATTCGAATTTTAATTATATATTAGAACTTGAGCCTAATTTTATAAAAATAGATGGTTCAATTATTAAGAAAATACATAATTGTGAAAAATCTTTTAAAATTACAAAAGCAATAGTATTATTTGCAAAAGAATTAAATATAAAAATAATTGCTGAATTTATTCATAACCAAAATGTATATGATAAAATTTTTGAATTAGAAGTTGATGGGTATCAAGGATACTTTTTTAGTGAGCCAATTGAGGATATTACAAATTATAATATGGGCATAAAATGAATGTATTTATCAATAATAACGAATTTTTTACAGATAATTTAACTGAAAAATTAAAAAATAAATTATCCGATATTACTATAAAAGAAATTAGCATAAAATCTGATTTAGTTAATTTTTGTACTAATTCAGAGGTAGATTTAATAGTTTTTGACTTAAATTCTACTGATGATATTCAAATCTTAAAAGCATTACAAAAAAAATTATTTTCTAAAAAAATATTTATAATATTAATGACAAATATTCCTTACGAAAAATTAGATTTAGATAATTCATCTGAAGTTATCTTTGATTATTTATTAAAACCAGTAAATATAAATTTATTAATTGACAAAATAAATGCCTATTATTTAATAAACAAAGAGCGAGAATTATTAATAAATGAAAATCAATATTTAAAAGATGAACTCATTGATGAAGAAAAGAAATGTGATTTTCAAGAAAGATTAATATTACATCAAAGTAGAACTTCAATCATGGGTGAAATGATAGGAGCAATAGCTCATCAGTGGAGACAACCTTTAAATGTTATTGCAACTTCTATTATAAATTTGGAAACTAAAGCTATATTAGGGACACTTAATTTAAATGAAATTAAGAGAATTAGTTTAAGAATTAACTCTACATTACAAAATTTATCAAGAACAATTGATGAATTTAGAAATTTCTTTTTAACTTCTCAAAAAAAAGAATCTATTGATTTAGTGAATGTAATAAGAGATACTATTTCATTAATTAACACACAATTTAAAGCTCATGGAATTGTAGTTAATTTTGAATATGATGAAAATAATAGTTATAAAATAGATGGTTATTTTAATGAATTACGCCAAGTAGTTTTAAATATTCTTGCAAATAGTAAAGATGCTTTTGAGATATTAATGAAAGAACATAAAGCTGTAGATGGCGAAATTAATATAAAGTTAATTGATGAAGAAGATTGTATTAAAATAACTCTTTCTGATAATGCAGGAGGAATACCAGAAAATATTATTTCTAAAATATTTAATCCTTATTTTTCAACAAAATCTGCTGAACAAGGTACAGGTATCGGACTTTATTTGACAAAATCAATTGTAGAAAAATTTCATGATGCTAAAATCAATGTGTATAATAGTGAATTAGGAGCTTGTTTTGTAATTAAATTTATTAAAAAGGCAAGTGATAAATGAAAAAAACATCAGTATCTCTTTGGTTATTTCTATTAATAACTATAATTATTTCAGCTTTTATAGTTATAATTCCTTTTCTTAAATTATCAGAGCGTAGTTTGGAAAAACAAACTGAACTTTATAAAGAATATAATACAAAACTAATTTCCGAAGTTTTAAAAGTTAAATTAAACTCTGAATTGGAGAAATTAGAATTTTTAACTCATGATTTAATTTCTGCCCATCTTGAACAATTAAAACTTATTTTAGAAAATGATAAAATTACAAATTTAGGTCTTGATGAAGTAAATTTTATTGATATTGCTTTTATTAAAGCAAATAATAAAATTATTAATATTAACAAAACAAATAAAGAGATAAATAAAGAGATAAGTATAGTAGCAGATGCTAGTGATAAAAATATTTTAAGAGTTAAGATTAATAATGAAATATATTCAATTTTATTAGTTTCAAAAGAAATTATAGATGATTTAACTAAAGAAGTTATAGGTAAGATATATCTTGGTCAAATATTAAATAATAATAATAATAATTCTAAATTATTAGATTTTATGAAAGAAAAATATAATTTAAAAGATGTACTTATTTATGATAATGAATTTTTATCTCAGAATTCACAATATAATGAATTAATTCTTGATATTTTAGCTAATTCGAAAAAAAATAATGTATATATAAATGATGATTTAATCATTTCTATAGTAGATGTTGATTTAAATAAAAATACATTATTTTTTATATTTATAGAAGATAATAAATATGTTAAATATTTTAATTCCCAAGTAAATAATTTGAATTTAGAAATATTTGAGATATTTTTATTATTATCTATATTGATATATTCACTGATAACTTTCTTTATTGTAAATCCATTAAAAGAACTTGAAGTATTTGCTAGTCAAATCACAGAGAAGAAAGATTTATTTTCCAAAAAAAGTTATATTAAAGAATTTAATTATCTTTCAGATAATCTAAAACTTATAATTGGAAAGATGAGAGATACTCAAGAAAGATATAAGTTAGCTATAGATGGCACACATGAAGGATTGTGGGATTGGGATATAGAAAAAGATATAGTAATTTATTCAGATAAATTTAATGAAATATTGAATAATAAATTAGATGATAAATTAAATACGATAATAAATTTTACAGATTTTTTAAAAAATATAATATGTTCAGAACATAGAGATTATGTACTTGATAAACTAAAAGAGATTTCTAATAACCATAATTATAATGATTTTAAAATAGAATTTAGAATAAATACTGATTCAACAAATTTTAAATGGATATTTGCAAGAGGTAAAATTATTTTTGTAAATAACAAAATAGTTCGAATAATAGGTTTTATCAGCGATATAACTAAAAAGAAAAAATTAGAAGCTGAAAATATTAAAAAAGATAGATTACTTATTCAACAATCTAAATTAGCATCAATTGGAGAAATGATAAATAATATTGGACATCAATGGAGACAACCATTGAATGTAATAGGTGCAATAAATATGAAAGTTTCAACTCAACTAGAATTTGGTCATACATTGGATTCTAAAAGTTATCAACCTATTGCAAAAGATATAGATACTCAGTTAGAAAATATGTCAGTAGTTATAAATAACTTTAAAAATTTCTTTGATAATAAAGAAGAAATAGAACTTTTTGATTTAAATATTTGTATGAAAGAAATTAATTGTTTATTTTTTACCTATTATAAAGAAAAAGGAATTTATTTAAGAATAAATAGTGAAAAAATTATTATAAAAAGTTATAATAATAAATTAAAACAAGTGTTATTAAATATATTGAATAATTCAAGAGAAGCTATTTTATTAAATAAGTTAGGAAAAGGTTATATAAATATTAATGTTATACCTCTTCCACTTCAGATAAAAATAGAGATTGAAGATAATGCTGGTGGTATTCCAGAGGATATGATAGATAAAATATTTGAACCTTATATCACAACAAAATTTAAATCTCAAGGTACAGGATTAGGTTTATATATTAGTTATAAAATAGTTACTGAATTCTTACATGGAATAATTTATGCTAAAAATATTGAAATTAATTATAATAATAAATTATATAAAGGTAGTAAAATTACAATAGTCTTACCCACAGAAATAAAAGATTGATATTATAGGTTTATCACACAATTTTCACATGTATTTTTTTTATACTTACATTAAAGTAATTTAAAGGTTATTAAATGGATAAAAGCATTAAAGAAATAAAAAAGCTATTCACTGTCTTTTTATTGATAGGATTTTTCATTCAGGCTGTTTTATTTTCTTTTTATTACATAATTGATTATAAATCATCAAAAATAATTATTCATAGAACATCTATTACTAGTTATTTGAGTGATATAAGATATTTGATTACTTATTCATATTTGAAAAATATTAAAGATTCTGCTTATGACAAAAATGAAATAGAAAATATTGTATCAAAAATAGATAGGGATATTAATTTTTTAATTATGATGGAAAAGCAAAATATGTTTTATCAATCTCAATATAGAGATAACAGAGTTATATTAGAAGATTTTTATAAATTAAAATCTTATTTTAATAATTTCAAAGATATGACATTTGATTATAATAATCAAAAAGTTGATATAACTGTTTATGAAAATGTACATAATGATTTTCTAAAATATACAAATAATCTTGAAGAAAAGTTAAATTTAACTTTTAATAAGGTTTTTAATGAATTTATCGATTTAAAAAATTTATTTTATATTTTGATGATATTTTTTGTAATCTTGTCTATTTTCTTTATAATTTTTACTTATAGGAGAGAAATAAATAAAATATTACATATAAATGAACAAAATAAACTTATAGTACAACTATCAAAACTTGCTACAATGGGTCAAATTATCGATATAGTTGCACATCAATGGAAACAACCATTAAATATTATTTCTACGAATATAATGAAATTGGAATTTATAAATGAAGTATCCAAAGAACAAATAAATCAAATTTCTAATACGATAAATCATCAGCTTGTTCATCTTCGAGAAACAATTGATGAATTTAGGAATTTTTTTAGAAATGAAAAAACAGTACAATCTATTGAAATAAACGCATTATTTGAGTCTATTTTATTATTATTGAGAGATGATATGATTAATAATAAAATAGAACTTATTATAAAAGGTGATAAAGAGTTAAATATAGATGTTATAGTAAATGAATTTAAACATGTTTTTATAAATTTAATTAACAATTCAAAAGAGTCATTTATTGAAAATAATATCATTGATAGAAAAATAGAAATAAATATTTATACCTCTATGAAAAATATCATTATAGAATATACAGATAATGCAGGAGGTATAAAAGATGAAATTATTAGAGAAATATTTAAATTAAACTATACTACAAAAGAAACAGGAACGGGAATAGGATTATATTTATGTAAGTGTATAATTGAAAGAATTAATGGTTCAATTCATGTGAGTAGTATGGATGATGGAGCATATTTTAAAGTAGTTCTTCCAAATATGATAGAAAATAGATAAGTTGCTATCAATGGCACAAGTTTCTTATAATAAATTCCTAATATATCTTTTTACATATTCGATTATTTTTATAATTGTTTTATTTTTTTTATCAAGTTATTTCTTACAATCTAAAAGTGTAGAAAGAGATATTAAAAAAGATTCAGATTTTGTTTCAGAATTAGTTTTCCAAAATCTATATAATATTATGAAAATGGGTGGAGATAAAGAATTAATTGAGACTACAATAAAGAAAATTGAAAAAGATATTCCAAATATAAGAGTTGATCTTAAAAAAAATGATAATGATAAATTATTTGATATAAATTCTTCTCGAATAATACAAAATAAATCAGTAATAGAAGTTTACACTCCAATTTTATATCAACAAGAATGTTCAAAATGTCATCCTAATTCTCAAGTTAATGAAGTTGCAGGAATGATTTTTATGGAATATCCTATCTTTGATATTAAAATTTCATTAAAAGAAATTTTTACTATTATATCTATAATTTTTATTCTAATTGTTTTAGCATTTTTTGTAATATGGTTTCATTTTCTTAAAAAATACTTAATTAAACCAATTAATAGTTTAGTAGAGCAAATTTCAAAATACAGAACTCACAAAGATTTAGAAAAAGATATTGTAATAGATACCAAAATTGCTGAGATTAAGCTTTTAGAAAAAGCTTTTAATATAAAAAATAAAGTTTTATTTCACTCATATAATAAATTAAAAGATTCAAGTTATATAGATAATTTGACTAAAATTTATAATCGTAAGAAATTTAGTGATTATAGTACTTCTATTTTTTATAAAGCCCAAAGGTATGGATATAAATTTTCTTTTGTATTGATTGATTTAGATAAATTTAAATTAATTAATGATAATTATGGACATGATATAGGAGATAAAGTTCTGGTTTTTTTTACACAACTTATAACAAAATCAATTAGAAAAACAGATTATTTATTTAGAATGGGTGGAGATGAGTTTTATTTGATTTTAAATAATACTAGTTTTGAAGGAGCATCTCAAATTGTAGAAGAATTTCAAAAGCTATTAATTCAACATAAATTTGTTGATAAAGATACTGAAATTACTATTAATGCATCATTTGGTATTGCACAGTATAATTTAGATGGAAGTAGTGTTAATGAGTTGATTAAAGTAGCTGATTTCAGAATGTATGAGAATAAGAATAATAAATGAAGAGAATATAGATAAAATTGAAAAAAATCTAAGAATGGATTTATTGGCAAAATAAGCTTCACTATGGCAACATTACGAATTTTATTTTCAAAAATTTACTAAAATAAATAGATTCAAAGAGTTTTAAAATTATTTGTTGTATATTATATAAGCAATTTAAATAAAATAATAGTCGGATAAGAACATCACTTCACAGTGACATTCTCTCCTAAGAACCGTACTTGCGACTTTCACCGCATACGGCTCAAGCACTGAACTAAACTTTTGTGAGGTTTTTAGGGATAAAATATCTTTTGTTAAAATAATCATCAAAAGATTTATCATATGGGTTGGCTTCGCTTTTAATTTTGATAAACTCTTTAAGTGGAAGTGTACCTAGTTGTCAAACGAAGTGTAAAAATGGGCAGGTAAATTGTTAAAAAAGTTACCTTCTGAAACTTAAAGCACCTCTGTTTTTTCTACTATTTTAGTTGAACTATTACCACTTTTATAAGAACCATCAGGAGCCATATTATAAGTACTACTTCCAACATAGTTTCCATCAGGAGTCATTGTATATGTACTACCTGAAACATAATCACCATTTGGTGTCATTGTCTAATCACTTGCATTTGCACTTAAACATAATCCTATTGAGATTAAACTCATACTTAATACTTTTCTCATTTTCGAACTCCTTTAAAATATAAAAAAGTTTAACTTTATGTTTGGTCATATTTTGTCTTTTCTAACATCTTTCTGAATCTGATTTATAATAAAAAAGTCTAAATATTAAAAATAAAATAGTTTAACATGTTAAACAAAATTTATAATTTTCTGTTTATTGATTATTTTGAAATTCTCCATCTCCTTTTAGTTCATAGTAACAATACTCAATTTTCATATCATCCAAAGGTTTACAAAAAAATGTTTTTTAATTTTGTTGTTCACAAAAAAATTGCATCTATTTTAATTTAATTCGCTTTGAATTGTGGGACAAGGTTTGTCTACAATTGTTTGACAATCCCATTAAGCAATCAAATCAATTTTGATTGGATTTTTTAATAACTGAAAATTGTTATTAGAAAATAGAATTACAATAGGGAGTGTCAAATGACATCGAAAATTTTATTTGTAGAAACTAATAAAATATTAACTTCAACTTTCAGAGTTGAAAGAAGTATTGAGGAAGATGGTGTTCTTTTAGAGTTAAAGAACAATATAGAAAATTACGGGGTAGTGTTCAAGATTCTGTGTCAACCCAGATAATTCCTAAAATTCTATCATAAATTTAAAGCATCATCAAGCCGTCCCTCAAAGTGGATAGCTAATTGTGATATTGTTAAACTCCAATTCCTTATTGGCATTGTCCATTTCTCTTGAGCGTTTTTTATTCCCATAAACAGAAGTTTTAATAAGCTATCATCATTTGGAAATGCTCCCTTAGTCTTAGTTAAAGTTCTAAATTGTCTATGTACGGATTCAATTATATTTGTTGTGTAAATTACTCTTCTTATATCTTCTGGGTATTGGTGTCAAAC
>RRZU012122093.1_pt1 | contig 21049 bp, 17 predicted proteins | sample 2165561 | NCBI WGS metagenome assembly RRZU01 (sample SAMN10456909, study PRJNA506462) | wastewater metagenome | isolation source: wastewater sludge | place: USA: Moscow, Idaho | reverse complement strand
TGGCCCCTGGGCGGCCACGGCAGCGATCCCATGGCCGACTACCTGGCCGACATCTTCACGCTGCCGGCGTCGCTGGCGGGCCTGCCCGGCATGAGCGTGCCCGCAGGCTTTGGCGCGGGCGGCATGCCCGTGGGCCTGCAACTGATTGGCAACTACTTTGCCGAGGCGCGGCTGCTCAACGCCGCCCACCGCCTGCAGCAGGCCACGGACTTCCACCTGCGCAGCCCGCTCTGAAAACCATAGCTGCCAGCGCACGCCACGCAAGCGATTCAGCACCAAACCAGGCTGAAAACGCCGCCAGTCGTGCGCCAGCAGCTCCCATTTTGATAGCCAAGGACAGCCCCATGTCTGCGAAACTGATCCACGGTTACGAAGTCGTCATCGGCTTCGAGACCCACACCCAGCTGGCCACGAAGAGCAAGATCTTCAGCCGCGCCCCGACGGCGTTTGGCGCCGAGCCCAACACCCAGGCCTGCGCGGTGGACCTGGCCCTGCCCGGCACGCTGCCCGTGATGAACCGCGAGGCCGTGGCCTGCGCCATTCGCCTGGGCCTGGCCCTGGGCTCGCACGTTGCGCCGCGCAGCATCTTTGCGCGCAAGAACTACTTCTACCCAGACCTGCCCAAGGGCTACCAGATCAGCCAGTTCGAAATTCCCGTGGTGCAGGGCGGCGAGGTGTCGTTCTTCCTGGGCGACGAGAAGAAAACCGTGCGCCTGGTGCGTGCCCACCTGGAAGAAGACGCGGGCAAATCGCTGCATGAGGACTTCATTGGCCAAAGCGGCATCGACCTGAACCGCGCCGGCACGCCCCTGCTGGAGATCGTGACCGAGCCCGACATCCGCAGCAGCGAGGAAGCCGTGGCCTATGCCAAGGAGCTGCACAAGATCGTGACCTGGATCGGCATCTGCGACGGCAACATGCAAGAGGGCTCGTTCCGCTGCGACGCCAACGTGTCCGTGCGCAAGCCCGGCGCGCCGCTGCGCACCCGCCGCGAGATCAAGAACCTGAACTCGTTCAAGTTCATGCAACAGGCGATTGACTACGAAATCCGCTGGCAGATCGAGCAGATTGAAGACGGCCACGCCATCCAGCAGGCCACCGTACTGTTCGACCCCGACACCGGCGAAACCCGCGCCATGCGCACCAAGGAAGACGCGGCGGACTACCGCTACTTCCCGGACCCCGACCTGCCACCGCTCGTCATCGCCCCCGACTGGATCGAGCGCGAGCGTGCGCAGATGCCTGAGCTGCCACGCGCCATGGCCGCGCGTTTTGTGGCCGACTATGGTCTGCCCGAGTACGACGCCACCACGCTCACCCAAAGCAAGGCGATGGGCGCCTACTTTGAAGCCGCCGCCAAGGTGTGCGGCCAGCCCAAGCTGGCCAGCAACTGGGTGATGGGCGAGCTGTCACGCCGCCTGAACATGGAAGAGATTGCCATCGAGCAGGCCAAGGTCAGCAGCACACAGCTGGGCGCGCTGATCCAGCGCATCAACGACGGCACGATCAGCAACAACGCGGCCAAGCAGGTGTTTGATGTGCTGTGGAGCGGCGAAGGCAGCGACGTGGACGCCGTCATCGAAGCCAAGGGCCTCAAGCAGATGAACGACTCCGGCGCGCTGGAGAAGATCATCGACGACGTGATTGCCGCCAACCCCGACAACGTGGCGCAGTACAAGGCAGGCAAGGACAAGGCGTTCAACGCCCTGGTGGGTCAGGCCATGAAGGCCTCCAAGGGCAAGGCCAACCCCGCGCAGGTCAACGACATGCTCAAGGCCAAGCTGACAGGCTGACGCCGAGGGGGGCCCAGGGCGACGCACAGCGCCCGTTCTGCCTCATAAAAAAAGCCCCTCAGGACAAAGCTGAGGGGCTTTTTTTTAGAGCGGCTACCGGCATCAACGCGCCGCAGACGGCGCTGCTGGCTGCGCGGCCGATGCACCGGGCAGGCTCACTGGCTTGTAGGCCTCCCACAAAACCCTGAGCTTGGCCAGCTCCGTATCAAACCGTTGGTGCACTTTGCGCTTTTCCTGGTCCTGGCTGAGCACGAATCGCTGCAACTCGGCAATGCTGTCTTCGTTCTCGCCGATTTTGCGGCGCAGCGCCATGGGGGCCTTGTTGGGGTCTTTCTTGTAGAACTCCATCTCCAGGTCAAACGCCTTGCGCTGCTCTTTGAGCTCCCCGATCCGCTTCTCGGCCGTGGCCGTCACCTCATCCACCATCAGCAAGGCGGCATTGCGCTCAATGTCGTGGGTGGCTTTGTCGGGGTAGCGGGCCACCAAAGCCCGGTCGCGGCGGCGCTCTTCAATCACGCGCACACGCTCTTCGGATTCTTTGCGTTGCTGGGCTTCTTGTGCGGCGCGCTCGGTGTCAGACAACGAGGGGCCAATCTGGCGGCGGGTGACCCCCGAAGGGCTCAACTCACGCTGCTCGCGGTCCAGACACTCAGGGATGGGGCGATCGGCCGTCAAACGACGACCGTGCTTGTCTACGCAGGTGTAGATCCCCCCTTGGGCAGAGGCAAGCGCAGTGACACCCGCCCACAGCGTGATCCCCACTGCACTCGCTGCCCATGTTTTCAAGTTCCTTATCCTTCTGTGACGCCATATTTTTGGCGATATGCAAAGACCCGCTCGTGATGGACGCGCATCTCCGCCCCCCCATTTTGGGAGAGATAAAGCAATAAATCTGCCAGCTTGGCAATGGCACACACCTGCATGCCCAACTGGTTGCGCACGTATTGCACTGCGCTGTGCTCCACGTCCACGCCATTCTCTGTGGCTTTTTCCTGGCGGTCCAGCGCAATGGCCACGGCGTGTGGCGTAGCGCCTGAAGCCTGGATGATGGCGATGGACTCGCGCGCGGCAGTGCCTGCAGACATCACGTCATCCACGATCAACACCCGGCCCTTGAGCGGAGCGCCGACCAGGGTACCGCCTTCGCCGTGGTCCTTGGCCTCTTTGCGGTTGTAGGCAAACGGCACGTTGCGGCCCAGGCGGGCCAGTTCCACCGCCACCGTCGCCGCAAGGGGAATGCCCTTGTAAGCGGGGCCAAAAACCATGTCGAATTCGATGCCACTGGCCAACAGGGCTTTTGCATAGAATTCGGCCAGACGACCGATCTTGGCCCCGTCGTCAAACAGACCGGCGTTGAAAAAATACGGGCTCATCCGACCGGCTTTGGTCTTGAACTCCCCGAATCGCAAGACGCCCGATTCCACGGCAAAACGTACAAAATCCTGCGCCAATGCGCCGTCGTCCAAGGCTTGCGCGCCAACATCCACCATGGGAAATTCCTTGTTCAAATTAACCAGCCTCAATCTCAATGGCATCCGCTCGGCCACCAGCAAAGGCGTGGAGAGCTGGATCGCCACCACGCGGCCGGATTGTATTTGCGTGCAGGAAGTCAAAGCCCAGGCCGCCGACATTGCGGGGCGCTTTGAGTTGCTGGCAGGCCTGAAGGGACACTTCCATTTTGCGCAGAAAAAGGGCTACTCGGGGGTCGGCATTTACACCCGGCACGAGCCTTCAGACGTCATCGCTGGCTACAACTCGCCCGAGTTCGACCTGGAGGGCCGCTATGTGGAGGTGCGCTTTGACACGCCTGCGCGCAAACTCTCGATTGTCAGCGCCTACTTCCCCAGCGGCTCTTCGGGTGAGGAACGCCAGCAGGCCAAATTTCGTTTCCTGGCCGAGTTTTACCCACACCTCATGCAACTCAAGGCCGGGCGTGAATTCATCCTTTGCGGCGACGTCAACATCGCCCACCAAAACATCGATTTGAAAAACTGGCGCAGCAACCAGAAAAACAGCGGCTTCCTGCCTGAAGAGCGCGCCTGGATGACAAAATTGTTAGACACAAGTGGCGAAGGCGGGGCACTGGTGGACGTTTACCGTCAGTTACAACCCACCACCACAGACACCGCCTACACATGGTGGAGCAACCGGGGCCAGGCCTATGCCAACAACGTGGGCTGGCGGCTGGACTACCACCTGGCGACACCCGCCCTGGCCGTCCTCGCCCGCACCGAGTCCATCTACAAGGGCGAAAAATTCTCCGACCACGCGCCCATCACCGTGGAATACGAACTGGGCCTGTGAACCGCGCCCTGGCACGGCCATGGCGACGAGACGCCTGCGTTGGCCGTTGGCCGTTGGCCGTTGGCCGTTGGCCGTTGGCTCAGCCCAACATCCTTTCAAGTCTCTTTCAAGGTCGCGCCCATCCTTGGCCCAACGGCTCGGGATGGCATCAGGCAATGGAATGCACCGGCGACGGGCATGGGCGCAAGGGCCGCCATGCCTCAGGCGCCTCGTCGCCGTCCATCCCATGCGATCAACAGCCCGGCCGAGGCGATGACCACGCTGCCCAGCAGCATGTCCGCACTCAGCGGCTCACCAAACGCCAGCACACCCAGCCCCACGCCGAAGAGCAAGCGGGTGTAGCGAAAAGGCGTGACGGTGGCGATATCGCCCGTTCGCATGGCCTTCATCAGCGCGGAATAGGCCGAGGTGCCGATCAGCACCGAGCCCACCCACACCGCAGCGATTGACGCATCGGGCCACAGGAAGGCGCGGCCATCCCACACGGCAAACAACGCGCCAGCCACCGCCACCGTGACGAAGCCAAAAAACCCCAGGTGCACCGTCCCCAGCACCGATGGTGCCGCACGGCTGGCAAGATCGCGCCCCGCAAAGCCTGCCATGCCGACAATGGCAAGCAGAGAGAGCGGCGAAAACGCCTCCGCCCCCGGGCGCAAAATCAGCATCACCCCGGCCAGGCCTGCCACCACTGCCATCCAGCGCACAGCCCCCACACGTTCCTTGAAGACCAGACTGCCGCCCAACACCACCAGCACCGGCGTGGCCTGCAAAATGATGGTGGTGGCCGACAGCGGCGTGAGCGCCACGGCCAAGACATAAAACAGGCGCCCGACCAGTTCGAAGCAGGCCCGCACTTGCATGGCAGGCGACAGCACCTCGCGCACCCAAAGCCGCGTATGGCGACAGCGTGCGACCAGCGCAAACAGCAGCGCCCCACCCAGACCAAAACCCATCAGAACCTGGCCCACGGGCAGCTCGCGGGTGACGTGCTTGATCAAGGCGTCTTCCAGCGCAAAGGCCGCCATGGCGGCGACCATCCACAGCACCCCGCGAAGATTAGGCGTAAGGCGCGACATCAACCCACGGATGGAAAGCAGGGCTGCGCGGCCACGACAGGCGTCAGAGCAAGCGAGAGGGCGGGATGACGGATCGGGGGCATGCAGCCAGTGTAGGCGGCCAAGCTGCATGCCGAGGGGTGCAGATGTGCGTGAAACAAGGCGGATCAGCACCTACCGCGCTTCGCCCAGGTGCCGAACCATAATCTGCGTTGAGATCCACGGGTTTTGAAGCCGTGCTCTGACGTCAAACTCCGTCCCCCACACCGAACATGCTCCACTACCTGACCGTCCCCGTGACGGCGTTTCAACAGAACGCATCCATCCTGTGGTGCGATGCCACCCGCCAAGCCGCCATCATTGACCCGGGCGGCGATCTGGAGGTGCTGCTGGGCGAGATCGAACGCCTGGGCCTCACGCTCTCACAGATCTGGCTCACCCACGCCCACATTGACCACGCAGGCGGCACGGGCGAGCTGGCGCAGCGCCTGCAGCTGCCCATCGTGGGGCCGCACCCGGGCGACCAGTTCTGGATCGATGGGCTGCCGCAACAAAGCGCGATGTTTGGGTTTCCGCCCGCGCAGCACTTCACGCCCACACGCTGGCTGCACGACGGTGACACGGTGCAACTGGGCCACGAGACGCTGAACGTGCGCCACTGCCCAGGCCACACACCGGGGCACGTGGTGTTCCATGCGCCGCAGATTGACCGGGCGTTTGTGGGCGATGTGCTGTTTGCTGGCAGCATCGGCCGCACAGACTTCCCTCAGGGCAACCACCAGCAACTCATCGACAGCATCACCCAGCGCCTGTGGCCCATGGGCGATCAGACGGTCTTCATCCCCGGCCACGGCCCCGAAAGCACCTTCGGGCGCGAGCGCCGCAGCAACCCCTACGTGGGCAATACCTGAACCTGAGGGCGCCGGGGCAAGCTGCCCCGGCCGGAGGCTGTGGCGTTGTGGCGACACGCAGCGCCTTTTATATAACAATGATTCTCATTTATTTACAATCATTGTCCAGCCAGCCATCTGCTCGATACAGCGCCTTGACCTCGCGCGTTGCGGAACGTCAGCCAGTTCCACAAACAACATCGAGGAGAAACCATGGCGCGCATCCGCAGCCCCCACCACACCGTTCCACTGCACCTGCTGGCGCTCGCCATTGCGGCCCTGCCTGGGGTTATCCAGGCCCAGACGGCAGAAAAGAGCCTGCCCGAGACCACGGTCAAGTCTGAGGCGGCATCCACCTACAAGACCGACAAGGCGGCCAACCCCAAGCTGAACCAGCCGTTGGTCAACACGCCCCAGACCATCCAGGTCATCAACCAGGACGTGATCCGCGAGCAAGGCGGGGCCACACTCATGGACGCGCTGCGCAACACGCCCGGCATCACCATGCAGCTGGGCGAGGGGGGCAACACCTCGGCCGGTGACACCTTCATGCTGCGCGCCTTCTCCACACAGACAGCCACCTTCATCGACGGCATCCGCGACCTGGGCGCCATCACCCGCGACACATTCAACCTGGAGCAGGTCGAAGTCGTCAAAGGCCCGGCAGGCACCGACATTGGCCGGGGCGCGGCTTCGGGCTATATCAACCTGATCACCAAGCTGCCCACGCGCACCGACCAGTACGGTGTGACCACCACCATCAACACCGCCAACAACAAGCGCGTGACGGCCGACCTGAACAAACAGCTGAGCGAGACATCGGCCGCACGACTGAACCTGATGGGCCAGACGGGCGGCGTGGAAGGCCGCAACGTGGTGGAGAACAACGGCTACGCCATCGCCCCCTCATTCGCCTGGGGCCTGGGCACGCCCACGCGCATTTACCTGTACTCGCAACACGTGCGCCAGGACAACGTGCCAGACGGCGGCATCCCCACCATCGGCATGGAGGGCTTTTACAACGCGGCAGCGCAGGTGCGCGAGGCACCTCGCGTGGACCGGGAAAACTTCTACGGCAGTGCCAACGACTACGAAAAGGTCGATGCCGACATGGTGACTGCGAAGTTCGAGCATGACCTGGGCGGCGGCACCGTGGTGCGCAACATCGCCCGGGCCGGCACCACCAAGATGGACCGCGTGCTCACCAGCGTGGGGGGCATCACCGCCACCAACCTGGCCAGCCCCGCCAGCTGGACCGTGGCCCGATCGCGCCAGCGCGTCAACCAGACCAACGACGTGCTGGCCAACCTGACCAACGTGACCAGCGACTTTTCACTGGGCTCGATCAAGCACAGCGTTTCGGCCGGCCTGGAGCTGATGCACGAGCGCCAAAAGAGCCTGGGCTTTGGCACGGCGGCCCAAACCATCAATGGCGTGACCTATGCGGCCATCGCCAACCCAGCTGCCAACCTCTATGCCCCCAACGCCGGTGACGTGCTGGGCGTGCCCTACCACACCGGGGCGGCTACAGACGGCAGCACCAACACCATTGCGCTGTACGCCTTTGACACCCTGCAGCTCAACGACCGCTGGCAGCTCAACGGCGGCCTGCGCTACGAGCGCTATCGCACCAAGACCGACTCGCGCACCATCGTGACCACATCCAACCAGGCCACCTATCCCGGCTATGCCGCAGGTTCTCTGGCACCCACCGGCATGAGTGTGTCTGACAGCCTGGCCAGCTGGAAGATGGGCGTGCTCTACAAGCCTGCGGCCAATGGCAGCATCTACGCCTCGCTGGCCAACTCGCTCACGCCACCGGGCGGCTCCAACTTCGTCCTGTCATCCACGGCAACCAACCAGAACAGCCCATCGCTCGATCCGCAACAGACCCGCAACATCGAGCTGGGCACCAAGTGGGAGCTGCTGGACAACCGCCTGAACCTGAGCGCCGCCGTGTTCCGCACCGAGAACGACAAGCAGATCTCGTATGACGCGGTCACCGGCATCTACACCCAGTACGGCAAGACCCGCGTGCAGGGCATCGAGCTGGCCGCCGTGGGCCAGATCACCAACTTCTGGCAGGTGTCGGCAGGCATTGCCAAGACGCAGACCAAGGCCCTGGGCCAAAACAGCCTGGGCAGCACCGGCGCGGTGACCAACACCGACAGCGTGCGCTGGTCGCCCGACCTCACCGCCACCGCCTGGACGTCTTACACCTGGGGCGCCTTCACCCTGGGTGGCGGCGCGCGCTATGTGTCTGACCAAAAGCGCGTGGTCACCGCGGGTACGGCGCTCAATGTGTCCAACATGCCCAAGATCCCTTCGTACTGGGTGACCGACCTGATGGCGGCCTACAAGGTCAACCGCAACTTCAACCTGCGACTGAACATCTACAACCTGTTCGACAAGGAATACATCAGCACGCTGAACAACAACGGCGCACGCATGGTGCTGGGCGCGCCCCGCTCGGCCTCGCTGACGGCAGAGTTCTTGTTCTAAGGCGACGCTGAACCCGCCCCACGCGGGCAAGGTGTGTGCCCATGCGGGCCGCACCATGGCCCCGTCTCCTGCCCCGGCCAACAACGCCGGGGCAGGAGACACCGGGGCCTGCTTCACCCCCTCAGGCCGGTGTGCCCCACCACAGCACACACCGCCCCCGAGGGCGTGCGACAGGCTCTGCCTCACAGCGGCATGCCGCCCCTCTTGTCTTTTCTGACCCCTCTCTTTGCGGAGCGCTTCGCATGACCTTCCCCTCCATGAACCGCCGCACCCTGCTCTCTGGCACCGCCATGGCCGCCCTGGGCGCAGCGGGTGCCCTGGGCCTGGCCCCTGGGCGCGCCCTGGCGCTGGGCGCCGATGCCAGCACCACGCTGATCGGCGCCGCCTGGCGCGGCCCCAAGGCCACCGACACCCACTACGCAGGCGTGCTGGCCGCCGACTGGGAGCGTAAAAAACTCAGCATCCGCTACGCCGTGGCCCTGCCCTCTCGCCCCCACGGTCTGCTGCCGCAGGCAGACGGCGGCCTGCTGGTGAACTGCGTGCGCCCCGGCACCTGGCTGCTGCGCTGCGATGGCGCGGGCAAGGTGATGCAGCAGATTCAGCTGGATCGGGACAAGGACGCCGTGCTGCTCAGCGGCCACACGGTGCCCTCGCCCGACGGGGCCACCCTCTACACCACCGAGATCAACTACCGCACCGGGCGCGGCCACATCGGCGTGCGCGATGCCGCCACGCTGCGCAAGCAGGCCGAATGGGACAGCGGCGGCATCGACCCCCACCAGCCGGTGCTGGACGCGCAAGGCCACCTGCTGGTGGCCAACGGCGGAGTGCTGCGCAACCTGGCCGACGCCAAGTACGACCTGCAGCGCATGGAATCGGCCCTGGTGCGCATCGACACCCGCACGGGCCGCATCGCCCAGCGCTGGGTGCTGGACGACCCGCGCCTGAGCATGCGCCACATCGCCTGGAGCACGTCCGCCGCAGCCGATGCCTCGGACGCCCCCCGCCGCCTGGGCGTGGCCATGCAGGCCGAGCACGAAGACCCCGCCCGCCGCGCCGCCGCGCCCATCCTGGCCGTGCTGGAGGGCGAGCAGCTGAGCGTGCCCAGCCGCGTGAACGACGGCCACGGCTACGCGGGCGACATCACCCCGGCCTACAACGGCGGCTTTGCGGTGTCGAGCAACAAGGCCGGGCTGGCACAGCTGTGGCACCCGAGCATGCCCGACCAACTCACGGCCATCGTGCAACTGCAAGAGGCCTACGCCCTGACCGCCTGGGCCGGGCCCCAACCCGGCGGCGGCGTGCTGGTCGCCACCGCGCCCGGCCTGGTGCGCTGGCACCCCAGCGCCAAGCCCGCCTTTGTGCCCTGGCCCGAGCCCATGGCGCTGGACAACCACTGGGTGTTGATGGGGTGATGCTTTCAACAAAAACACCTGATTAGCGACTTGCCTCAGACGCCTTCTCTTCCCCACCCGTTCGGGCTGAGCTTGTCGAAGCCTTGCACGCACGCGGCAAGCCCCGGCTTCGACGGGCTCAGCCCGAACGGATGTCGGGGTATCTGAGGCAAAGAGCAAATCAGGCAAAAACACCCTCTAGCGCCCATTTAATAAGCGCAAGCAGCTATTAATTTAATAGCTGCTTGCGCTTTTGTGCGGGTGCCATACGGGGGCAAGTCGTGGGCCCACAGATGCACCCAGGCCTTGATACGCATCAACACCGCCCCGCACAGCAGGCGCATGCTGTGGCACAGGGCAGCGTTGAATGGGCTGCCCTTTCGGCAGCACTGGCGTGCCTGGCGGGCGATCCCCCCAGCGCGCAGGGGCCGCCGGACCACAACAAGAAAGTGCTCTCTCATGTCGACCGCTCCTGCTTCACACACACCTCCCTCTGCCGCCCCCGCGGCTGCTTCCCCCCTCCCCGCCACATCGCCCATCACGTCGCACCCCGAGCCCAGCTCCAACCGCAAGTTCGGCTTTCTGCTACTGGCCATTGCGCTGTACGGCATCGTGCTCATGCTGCCCACGCCTGCGGGCCTCACGGCCTCCGGGCAGGTGGCGCTGGCGCTGCTGGCGCTGGTCATCACCCTGTGGATCAGCGAATGCGTATCGCCCGCCAACAGCGCCGTCATCCTCACCGGCATGGCCGTGGTGGGGCTGATGGGCAAGCCCCTGACACCCGGCGTCAAGCCCATGGGCTCGGCCGACGCGCTGACCACCATGCTGGGCGGCTTCTCGTCCACCGCCGTGCTGCTGGTAGCCGCCGCGCTGTTCCTGGCCGTGGCGCTCAAGCACACAGGGCTGGACAAGCGCGTGGCCCTGCTCGTGATGAGCCGAGTGGGCATCTCGCCCGCACGCCTGACGGTGGGCGCCATGCTGGTGGGCTTTGTGCTGGCGCTGTTCATCCCCTCGGCCACGGCCCGCGTGGGCGCGGTGATCCCGATCATGGTGGGCATCACCGCCGCCCTGGGCCTGCCCGTGGGCAGCAGCCTGGGCGCAGCGCTGATGATCGTCACCGCGCAGGCCTGCTCCATCTTCAACATGGCCATCAAGACCGGCGCGGCACAAAACCTGATCAGCCTGAACTTCATGCAGACCACGTTTGGCCACACCGTAACCTGGAGCCAGTGGTTCCTCACAGCCCTGCCCTTCACGCTGGGCATGAGCGTGGTGCTGTTTTTCGTGTCGCTGTGGATCTTGAAGCCCTCGGTCGAATCCAGCGAAAACGCCAACGAGAAGCTGCGCGAACAGCTCCAGGCCCTGGGCCCCGTCACCGCGCCTGAAAAGCGCCTGATCGCCGTGGCCCTGCTGCTGCTGGTGATGTGGTCCACCGAAGGCATGCTGCACCCGTTTGACACCACCACCACCACGCAACTGGGCATTGCGCTGCTGCTCATGCCCAAGATCGGCGTCATGCACTGGTCGCAGGCCGAAAAGCTCGTGCCCTGGGGCACGGTGGTGCTGTTTGCCGCGTCCATCTCGCTGGGCAATCTGCTGTCCAAGACCGGCGCCGCAGGCTGGCTGGCGCAGCAAACACTGGGGCAAATGGGCCTGTCGGCCCTGCCCGTGGTGGCGGTGATCGGTGCGCTCTCGCTCTTCAGCATCGTGCTGCACCTGGGCTTTGCCTCGGCCACGGGGCTGGCCAGCACGCTCATCCCCATCTTCATTGCGTTTGCGCAGTCGCTGCCCGTGTCCAAGGAAACCGCTTTTGGCATCGTCATGATCCAGAGCTTCGTCGTCTCGTTCGGCTTCATCCTGCCCACCAACGCGCCGCAGAACATGCTGTGCTACGGCACCGGGGCCTTTGGCACCAGCCAGTTTGCCAAGGTGGGCCTGCTGCTCACGCTGGCGGGCTTGGGCCTCATCCTGCTGCTGTCGGCCACGCTGTGGCCCATGATGGGAGTGCTGTGACATGGGCGCACGCATCGGAGTGATCGGCGCGGGCCAGGTGGGCGCCGCCGCCAGCTACCTGCTCTCGTCCACGCCCGGCGTCAGCGACATCGTGCTGGTGGACGTAGACCCTGCCCGTGCTGCGGGCGAGGCCGCCGACATTGGCCACGCCGCCGCCTTTGGCACCGCCGCGCGGGTGCAAGAGGGCAGCTATGCCGACCTGGCGGGCGCGGCCGTGGTGGTCATCACCGCAGGCGCCAGCCTCAAGCCCGGACAGACGCGGCTGGAGCTGTTGCAGCAAAACCTGCGCATCGTGGACCACATCACCGAGCAGGTGCTGCGCGCCGCGCCCGACACCATCTTGCTGTACGCCACCAACCCGGTGGACGTGATGCCCGCCATTGCCGTGCAGCGCTGGGGCGTGGCCCCAGGCCGCGCCATTGGCACCGGTTGCACGCTGGACTCGATTCGTTTTCGCGACCGGCTCTCGCACCACCTGGAGGTGTCGCCCAGCTCGGTGCACGCCTACGTGCTGGGCGAGCACGGCGACTCGGAAGTGCTGCTGTGGTCGGGTGCCCAGGTGGGCGGCCTGCCGCTCTTGGACTTTGCCCGGCAAAGCGGCCGCCCCATCGACGCTGCCCTGCAGCGCACCATGGCCGAAGACGTGCGCACCGCCGCCTACCGCATCAAGGCGGGCAAGGGCGTGTCGAACTTCGGCATTGGCGGCTGCATCGCCCGCCTGGTGCGCGCCATTGTGGGCGACGAGCGCAGCGTGTTCACCGTCTCCACCTACCTGCCCGAGCTGCTGGGTGTGCAGCGCACCTGCGTCTCCTTGCCCCATGTGATCGGGCGCACGGGGGCTTCTGCGCCTTACCTGCCGCCGCTGGCGGCAGACGAAGCCACGGCACTGCGCGCCAGTGCAGAGGTGTTAGCGCAGACGATTGCGGGGGGACTGCAGGCGTTGGGAGCCCAGGGTTCCTGAAGGCTGAAGTCGTTCTCCGCCCCCACGGATAGACTTTGCGCCTATCCAGCCAACGGACGGAGAACCCCGAATGCACCCTGAACTCATCGAGCGCCGCACCCACTGGTATGCCGCCTACGTGGCCGGTGACACGGAGGCTCTGGCCTCCGTGGAAAGCCCGGAGATGGTGGTGATCAGCCCCCAAGGAGCGGAGCCTGCTGCAGAACGCGCTCAAGCCATCGCCCGTGCCGTTCGCAGCGGGCGCTGGTTTCCCGCAGGCAGCCACGCCATCGACCAGCACATCACCTGGCGTGCGCTGTCGGCCACCGTGGCCTCAGCCCACGGCCGGGGGCACATCGTGACGCCACGGGGGCCGGGGCCCGCCCTGTGGTTCAGCGAGCTGTGGCAGCACACCAGCGCAGGTTGGCAAGTGGTCCAGCTGCACTACAGCGAGCAGCAGGTATGGGTATGAAACAGCCGGCCTGGGTGCTGTGCTGCTTGCTGGCAGCCACCCACGCGGCCAGCGCCGCATCCGATGCAGTTCGCATGGACGGCCTACAGGCCACCCACTACCGTTGTGGCCCCGCTGAGGCAACGGCGGCACTGCTGTATCGCAGCACCCAACCCAACACGCCCGCCGTGTGGGAGGAAAACCAGCATCGCACCCTTGTGCAACCCCAGCCGACACCCGAAGGCTACGACTTCGCCTATGCCCAAGGCCCCATCTACCTGCGCGGCCAAGCCGCCACTGTGGAGGTGCTGTACGGGCGCATGCGGGAGCCCCTGCGCTGCACCGGCGCCGCAGCCAAAGAAGCCTCCTGAAGACCGGTGCGTCGTGGGGCACCCTCATTTCACTATCATTTTGATAGCTGCCAACGCTTACGGATAAAGCGCCAGAGCGCGATTTCACCTGATTAGCTATTTGCCTCAGATACCCCGACATCCGTTCGGGCTGAGCCCGTCGAAGCCGGGGCTTGCCGCGTGCGTGCAAGGCTTCGACCGGCTCAGCCCGAACGGGTGGGGAAAAGAAGGCGTCTGAGGCAAGTCGCTAATCAGGCGATTTCACTAAAACCACGCAACAGGCGGCGTGCCCACCAGACCACACGCCGCCTTTGAACGCTGCGCCCGCCTGACACGGGCCGCCAATCGATCAAAAATCAAACGCCGCTGACACCCGTACCGCGCGCGGCGCGCCCACGTTCACACGGCCTGCCCCCCAGATGCTCTCAAAGTACGCACGGTTGGTGGCGTTGGTGACGGTAGCGCGCAGCACCACGGGCTGCTGCCCCCAGCGGGTGGCGTATTTGGCGCCCAGGTCCAGCGTGGCCCAGGCGGGCAGCTTCACGGTGTTGTCGCCCGTGAGCCACTGCGCGCCGGTGTAGTTCACGCGGCCATTCAGCGTGAGGCCTTGCACGGCGGGCACCTGCCAGTCTGCCCCCAGGTTCAGTGTGAGGCGGGGCACACCAAACGCCGCCAGCCCCTGGTTGACGGCACCTGTGGTTTTGACCTGCTCGGCCTTGGTGTACGCCACGCCGCCCTGCAGCGCGACCTGCTTGTTCAACGGGCCGGAGACCATCCACTCCACCCCTCGGTTGCGCTGCTCACCATCGGGCCGCTGCACGTTGTTTACCACCATCAGGGCGGGCTTGCTGATCTGGAACAGGCTCACCGTCTGCAAGATGTCGCCGGTCTGCCACTTCACGCCCACTTCCATTTGCTTGGATTGGTAGGGCTTGAAGGTTTCGCCCGCGTTGGCGTAGGGCGTCTGCACCGTGGTGCCCGCACTCAGGCCTTCCACGTAATTGCCGTAGAGCGACACCTGTTCGCCCCAGGGCTTGGCCACCACGCCCACCAGCGGGGTCACAGCGGTTTCCTTGTAGTTGGCCAGTTTCTGGTGCACCTGCTGGGCGCGCAGGCCCAGGGTGAGCTGCAGCTTGTCGTCCAGCAGGGCCAGCGTATCCACCGCGCTCAGGGCGGTCATGACATCGTCGTTGAACTTTTTGAAGGTGGACGCTGCCGCGCCCGCAGGCATGGTGATGGGCGTGGGGTTGAAGAGGTTGCTGTTGATGGCAGCCGTGCCGTTATTGCGGCTGCCGCCCTCGTACTGCAGCACGTTGGCCGCCAGCGTCAGGCGGTGCGCCACGCTGCCGGTGGCAAACTGGCCGCGCACGCCCGCCTCGGCCGCCGTGGTCTGGTAGGCGCCCCACGAGTTATAGGCCGTGCCCGTGGCGTTGCCGGTGGCGGCGTTCGCCGCCGTCCACACCGGGCGGGTGCCAAAGATGAAGCCGTCGTACGAGTGCAGCGCACGGCCCACCGCGCCAAAGGCCGTCCAGCGGCTGTTCAGGTTCATCTCGCCCCGGGCGATCACGCCCTGGGTTTGCGTGTTGCTGTACACGCCTTCGCCGTAGAAAAAGTTGGTGGAGCCATCAGGGGCACTGGGCACCGTGGTCCAGCTGGTGAGGATGGGCTGCATGGGCGAGCCCTTGCGGACCTTGTTGGTGAGCGAATACGCATCCAGCTCGGCCTTCCAGCCGCTACCTTGGTAGTCCAGCGCCAGGTGCCCGATCTCGCGGCGTTTGGTCTGGTGGTCCAGCCAGGTCTCACCGCCCGACAGCACGCCGTTCACGCGCACGCCCAGCCGCTGCTCGGGACCAAAGCGGCGCGACACATCGGCATGCACGCCCACGTTGGACTTGTCGGACCAGGTGGTGGTGACGCGTGTCAGTGCCTCCTTGCCCGCCCGCTTGGGCACCAGGTTGATGGCCCCACCCACGTCGCCCGCGGTGTTGATGCCCATCATCATGGCGCCGGGGCCTTTGAGGACTTCCACGCGCTCGAACATCTCGGTGGGCGTGTTCTGCTCAGGCGCCAGGCCATACATGCCGTTGATGGCCAGCGACGACGCGCCCACGGCAAAGCCACGGATGTTGAAGTTCTCGACCACATGGCCATCGTTGGTGGTCATGCGCACCGAGGGGTCGCCCTTGAGCACAGCGGCCACAGTCTGGGCCTGCTGATCGGCAATGCCCTCGGCGGTGTAGGCCGTTTGGTTGAAGGGCGTGTCCATCACGCCCACGTTGCCTAGCACGCCCAAGCGCGCACCGCGCGCCACTTTGCCACCCGGGGCTGTGGCGGGCAAGGTGTCGGGGGCTTCGGCGGCCGACTTCACCGTCACCTCTTGCAGCGCCGTGGCTGCAGCAGGCGAGCTGCTTTGGGCCAGGGCGGCCTGGGGCACGGCTACTAGGGCCATCAGGCAGGCCACGGAAACAGGGTGAAGTGAAACGGCGCTGGCGCCGTGGATTCGGCGATTGGATGGTGCGGTCATGGCAACTTGGGTGAATGAGAAAACAAAGAGTGCACACGCCTGCCCTGCGCCTAGGTGCCGGCCCTCGCCTGGATCGATGCGCGAGTGCGTCAGCCATTGGCCCTTTTCACCGCAAGGGGCAAGCCACAGCGTCCATATTGGCGGACCACGCCCTGCTGTATGTTTGCTGCAGCGAAGAAGATGTTTGCGCAGCAGGGCTTGAGAGTTTTGGGACAATGCCCGCTGCCGCCCCTGACTCTTCCTTGCCGCCCATGATTTCATCCGCCCCCCCATCCCCGCCACCGCGCCGCGGCCGCCCGCCAGCGCACGCCAGCGGGCAAGTGGAGGAGCGGGTGCTGGACGCAGCCACCGAGTTGTTCCTGGAGTTGGGCTATGGCCGCACGACTTTGGACATGGTCTCGCAGCGCGCCAACACCGGCAAATCTGCACTTTACGGTCGCTACCCCAACAAGGAAGCGCTGTTCAATGCCGTGGTGCAACAGTCTATCCAGACGATGTTTTCGCACATGCCGGGCGTGGACGCAGCAGCCCATCCCGAGGATCGACTGCGCCACATCGGATGTCAGTTGATCGAGGGCGTGCTGCACCCACGCTGTGTTGCACTGATGCGCATCACCGCAGCCGAAGCCTGCAACTTCCCTGCGCTGGCGCAAATGGCCTATGACGTGAGTTTGGAGGGGTCCATGCGGTATGTGGTAACGGCTCTGCAGGGCGTGCCATTGCCACCAGGCCAGTCGCCTAAAGAGCTTGCTCGTCGCTTTGTCGAGGTTGCGGTGCAACCTTTGTCGTTCCAGGCCGCCTTCGGCCTGAACCCACAGGATCTGCGCCACTGCATTGCAGACAACGTAGATGACGCCATTGCACTGCTCAAGGCCACTGGGCGCCTGTAGGGGCTTGGGGATATTTCTGGGCATGGGTCACGCCCTAAAACCCACTTGAGCGATACGTGCAGCCTACGGGTGGTGTTCCTACGCTGTTGCGCAGAAATCCACCGCAAGTTCAAGGTTTCGCGGTGCACTGACTGCTGTGTGAAGACTTCTTGACATAAAGGACGAAATCGTCCTTTTGTGTTACCTTCGGTGCATCTGATCTATTCCGCACCACGCCCATGACTCCCCTGGTCGCCCCACAGAAGGCTTCACGCCGATGCCCCCTCCCGCTCACAGATGCCCTGCAAGTACCCATCGAGCGCCGACTGGAGGCAATCTACGACATCTTGCAACAAACCTATCCCACCTTCGACCAAACCGACGACCCATGGATGACCAATGGGCTGTCCAGCACGCCGTTTCGGTGTTTGGTGTCTGTATGCCTGTCTACCATGACCATCACACCCAGGGTGGTCAAGGCCTGTGTTCCGCTCTTTGCAAGAGTCTCCACTTTTGAGCAACTGCTTGCACTGGACGACGAAGAACTCAAAGCCATCATCAAACCAGTGGCGCACTACAACCGCAAGACGGTGAACCTCAAAATCATGTGTCGCCAAATTCTGTACACCTACCAGGGGCGCATCCCAGACACCCGTGATGAGTTGATGAAGCTCCAGGGCGTAGGCCGCAAGGTGGCAGACATCATGATGAATTTCATTTTTCATGAAGACACCATCGCCGTGGACACACACATTCTGCGGCTACTCAATCGGCTCAGGGTAGTGCAGACAGACTCGGCCGAACACGCAGCAGACCTCATCAACGCACTCACACTCAAGCGCCATAAGCGGCATGCCCATGAGTGGCTCATTCAACACGGAATGAAAACCTGCCACGCACGCAGTGCGGCCTGTGGCCAATGCTGCATTGCAACGCTCTGCCCATCCAGCATCAGCCAGACCGACTGAGCCATGCATAACGATCACATCCAAAGGCTGTGGAAGCAAGAGACCTGCCAGCATCTGGCGAGCCACTCCGAGTGGCGGTCGCTGCTCCATCTGCACGCCGCCGGGCAATTCGCGCAGTGGACAGAAGAAAGTTGCTGGGTCAATGGGGTCAACATCTCTTACACAGTGCCGGTAGGCCAAGGCAAGGCGCGCAGCATCGAAAGCGCCGAGGCCGCAGCCCTAGCGGTGCTGCGCGCCAACGATTTTCCCCCAGCATTAGGCGCCAAAGTGAGCTTTTTGCGCGAATCTTGGGCTTTAGCAGGCTACACCAACGCCCTTCGACCCACAGGCGCAGCGCTGCTTGCGATGCGCGCCTGGGAGCTGGCCCTGCAAGCAGCCAGCCAGGCCCACGGGGCCCCAGTCAGCCTGCACCTAGAGATGGGCGTGCCGCAGGCCACAGCAACGCCCGTCTATTAGAGGTGCGTACAACATGAGCCCACAAAGCCAAAGTCACGCACCTTCTGCACACCCGCAACGTGCGCAGGTCGTTTGGTTCAAAAGAGACTTGCGCACGCACGACCACGAAGCCCTGAGCGCAGCCACGACAGCAGGGCCGACAACCTGCCTGTATGTACTGGAAGACGACTACTGGCAGCAACCTGCAACCAGCAATCGCCAGTGGCGCTTTGTACGCGAATCGCTGCTGCAACTGCACGAAGACCTAATGCAATACGGCCTCTTGCTTCGCCTGTGGCGAGGCACGGCGGTGCAGGCGTTTCAAACAATGCATGCGCAGCTCGGTCCATTTGCACTGCACAGTCACGAGGAGACAGGCAATCTGTGGACCTACGAGCGCGACCGTCAGGTAAGCACATGGTGCAAAGCTCATGGCCTGACATGGCGACAGTACCCGCAGACTGGTGTTTTCAGGCCGGTACAGCGGCGAGGCAAGGGGTTTCGCGAGCACTGGGAGGACTGGGTAAAGCAACCTTGCTTTCAGCCACCTTCGCTGCACCGAGCAAAGCAAACAGAACGGCTGGCCGCAAGCAGTCTCGTGCAAGCCAACGCTGCAGCCTTGCCGCTGGACATCAAGGTGGACTGCATCCCATGCCCCAACGCTCAAACCGGTGGACGAAGCTACGGCCTGCAAGCACTACAGAGCTTCCTTGCATTGCGGGGTAGGCACTACAACAGCCTCATGAGCTCACCACATAGCGCACAAACCAGTTGCTCGCGCCTGAGTGCCTACCTGGCCTATGGCTGCCTGAGCCTGCGTGAGGTCGTGCACGCTGTCGATTCCGCACAGCAACGCACCCAAGACTCTGCTTGGCGCTACAGCCTGCGCGCCTACCGGATGCGACTGTGGTGGCATTGCTACTGCATGCAGATTTTGGAGAACACGCCCACAGTGGAGACCACCACACTGGCCAAGTCCATGGAGCTGCTGGAGCGACCTTGGTGCGCTGATCGGTTTGCAGCCTGGCAGCACGGGCGCACAGGTTGGCCCTTGGTAGACGCCTGCATGCGCTTCTTGCACCACCACGGCTGGATCAATTTCAGGATGCGCGCCATGCTGGTCACTATCGCGACTTGCACGCTGTCACTCCCATGGAAGCCTGTAGCACAGTGGCTGGCACAGATGTTTGTCGATTTCGAGCCAGGCATTCATTACCCGCAAATTCAGATGCACAGCGCGACCGCCGCTGCCCCAGTGCTGCGCATCTACAACCCTGTGAGACAGGCCCAACAGCTAGACCCAGACGGCCAATTTGTGCGCCAGTGGGTGCCACAACTGCGCGCGGTGGGTGACAGTTGGATCTTCAGACCCTGGGACATGCCCCAGGCCTTACGGTCAAAGTGCGGCCTTGAGGGCACCATGGACTACCCCACGCCTTGCGTGGACTTCGAGCTCGCCAATCGCCGCGCCAAGCAAAACATCACGCAGGTTCGTCAGGAACACCAAGCCCAACCAGCCCCCGGCTTCAACGAGCGCCGCAGACGCACCGCGCAGCGCGCCGAGGCACTGTGCACCAACACCACAGCGCCACGCCGACAGCTCACCCTGTTTTGAGGGCACGGGCCATCCGCTGCAAGCGCGTGCTTCCTACCCTAGTGCAGCGCAACCGCGCTAAGGGCGGCTAACAAAACTCAGCGCAGCGGTTTTGGCTAGGCGCTGCGTCGCAGGCAGTACGCGTAATACGACAAGACGTGGCAACGACGCCAGAAGAGTTTTGTTAGCCGCTCTAAACCCGTGCCCTCGCCAGTTTGGGCGGCATGCCGAATCGGCGGCGGTAGGCGGTGGCAAAGTTGGCGGCGCTGTTGTAGCCCGCCAGCAGTGCGGCCTGGCCCACGGTCAGGCCGTCATGCTCTAGCGATCGGCGTGCCCGCTGCAGGCGGTTCTCGCGCACAAAGTCGAACACTGTGGTGCCATACACCGCCCGAAAATGCCGTTGCAAGGTGGTGGCGTTGGTGCCCGCCTGGCGGGCCAGGTCGTCCAGCGATGCGTCCATGGCCTCGTCGCGCTGCAGGTAGGCGTGCAGCGCCTGGATGCGGCGGTGCTCTTGCGGCAGCAGGCGCAGCGCTGCGTCGGGCGGGGCGGGCGCAGGCACCGGCGCGGGGGCCGGGCCCGGGGCGTGTTGGGCCAGGCTGGCCAGCGCTTCGCCCACCAACTCCAGGGCGCGGCTTTCCAGGTACAGGTGCAGCAGGGGCGCGCTCAGGTCAGGAGCGCGGGTGATCTGTTCGGCCAGTGCCGTGATGCGGGTGGATGGCTGCCAGTGGTGCATGGCCAGGTGCTGGCGGCGAAACGCCTCTACCGCCGCCATGCCTGGGGCCGACGCGCTGGCCAATTGCTCCAGCCACTCGGCCCCCACGCCCACGCTCACCCGCCGGGCATAGGCGCCGCGCCGGGCACGGCGCTCAAAGCGCTCGGGCTGGGCCACCGATACCATGAGTGCGCGCGGCACCACGGCACTGCGCCCGCCCCCAGCGCGTGTGCGCCCTGGCACGCCATCGCACGA
>RRZU012188414.1_pt1 | contig 21051 bp, 18 predicted proteins | sample 2165561 | NCBI WGS metagenome assembly RRZU01 (sample SAMN10456909, study PRJNA506462) | wastewater metagenome | isolation source: wastewater sludge | place: USA: Moscow, Idaho | reverse complement strand
TACAATTGGAGGTGGGTCTAGTTATACACCTGAATTGATAGAAGGATTTATTAAGAGAAAAGATGAGTTACCTATAAGGGAAATATGGTTAGTTGACATAGAAGAGGGAAAAGAAAAATTAGAAATAGTAGGTAATTTAGCTAAACGGATGATAAAAAAAGCCAATTTAGATTGGGAATTACATACAACGTTAGATAGAGAAGAAGCATTAAAAGATGCTGACTTTGTAACTACACAATTTAGAGTTGGATTTTTGGAAGCAAGAATAAAAGATGAAAAAATACCATTAGATAATGGAATTTTAGGACAAGAGACGAATGGGGCTGGCGGAATGTTTAAAGCATTCCGTACAATTCCTGTAATTTTAAGTATAGTTGAGGATATCAAGAGACTATGTCCAAATGCTTGGTTAGTAAATTTTACTAATCCAGCAGGAATGGTTACGGAAGCAGTTTTAAAATATGGAAATTTTGATAAGATTGTAGGGCTTTGTAATGTCCCATTAGGTCATATGATGGATGAATCAAAAGCTTGGGAAACAGAAGTAGAAAATTTATTTTTTCATTTTGTTGGGTTAAACCATTTTGTATGGCATAAAGTCTATGATAAAGATGGAAATGAAATAACTATGGAAACAATTGATAAATTAAAAGAAATCGAAGCAAAAGGAGTTGCAAATATTTCACGTTTACCATTTGATTTAATACAAGAGAAAAACTTAGGAATGATTCCATGTTATTATCATAGATATTACTATTTGCAAAATGAGATGTTTGAACATACATATAATGATTATAAGAAAAACGGAACACGTGGAGAAATAGTAAAGAAAGTAGAAGAAGAATTATTTGAATTATATAAAAATCCAGATTTAAATGAAAAACCTGAGCAATTATCAAAGCGTGGTGGGGCGTATTATTCAGATGCAGCATGTGAGTTAGTAAATGCGATACATAATAATAAGAAAATTATTATGGTTGTAAATACTAGAAATAAAGGTACAATTTCAGATTTACCATATGATTGTGCTATAGAGACTAGTGCATATATTACATCAAATGGGCCTAAACCTATAGTTTTTGGTCAATTACCATCAGCACAAAGAGGATACATTCAGATTATGAAAGCAATGGAGGAATTAACAATAAAAGCAGCAATAACAGGTGATTATGGTACAGCATTGCAAGCATTTGTTATAAATCCTTTGATTCCAGGTACAGCAATAGCAAAAAAAGTAATGCATGAACTATTTGATGCACATAAAAAATATTTACCTCAATTCAAAGAATTTTATGAAAATAGAGAAGATTATAAGTAGATAAGGTAAATACTTTAATTCAATTATGTTATTTAGGAGGAGTGCTATATGAATAATAAAGATGGACTACCTAAAGACTTTTTATGGGGTGGGGCAGTTGCAGCACATCAATTAGAAGGTGGATGGCAAGAAGGTGGAAAAGGAATAAGTGTTGCAGATGTTATGACAGCAGGTGCAAATGGAGTACGACGTGAAATTACAAAAGGAGTTATTGAAGGTAAAAATTATCCAAATCATGAAGCTATAGATTTTTATCATAGATATAAGGAAGATATAGCATTATTTGCAGAAATGGGATTCAAATGTTTTAGAACATCGATAGCATGGACTAGAATTTTTCCAAAAGGTGATGAAAATGAACCAAATGAAGCTGGATTGAAGTTCTATGATGATTTGTTTGATGAATGTTTAAAATATGGTATAGAACCAGTTGTAACACTATCTCATTTTGAATTACCATATCATTTAGTAACAGAATATGGTGGATTTCGTAGTCGTAAATTAATTGATTTTTTTGAAAGATTTGCTAAGGCATGTTTTGAAAGATATCATAAAAAAGTAAAATATTGGATGACATTTAATGAAATTAATAATCAAGCTAACTTTCATGAAGATTTCGCACCTTTTACAAATTCTGGTATTTTTTATGAAGAAGGTGAAGATAGAGAAGCAATAATGTATCAAGCTGCCCATTATGAATTAGTTGCTAGTGCTAGAGCAGTAAAAATAGGTCATGAAATAAATCCTGAATTAAAGATAGGATGTATGATTGCAATGTGTCCTATATATCCAGCAACATGTTCGCCAAAAGATGTATTTATGGCACAAAGAGCAATGCAGAGACGTTATTATTTCACAGATGTACATGTTCATGGAGAATACCCTAGATATATAACAAATTATTTAGAGAGAAAAGGTATAAATTTAGATTTTACAGATGAAGATGCCTCGGATTTGAAGAATGGCAAAGTTGATTATATAGGAATGAGTTACTACATGTCATTTGCTGCAAAATATAGAGAAGGAAATACAAACTTTGATTATGATGAAACTAAGGACTTAGTTAGAAATGAATATGTACCAGCATCTGATTGGGGATGGCAAATTGATCCAGAAGGATTAAGATACTCGTTAAATTGGTTTACAGATATGTATAGATTACCGTTATTTATTGTAGAAAATGGTTTTGGTGCAATAGATGTTTTAGGAGAAGATGGAGTTGTGCATGATGACTACAGAATAGCCTATCTAAGAGAACATATCAAAGAAATGAAAAAAGCAGTTATTGAAGATGGTGTTGATTTAATGGGATATACCCCTTGGGGATGTATAGATTTAGTTTCAGCTGGAACAGGAGAAATGAAAAAAAGATATGGATTTATATATGTAGATAAAGATAATGAAGGAAATGGAACATTAAATAGAAGTAGGAAAGATTCTTTTTATTGGTATAAAAAAGTAATTGAAAGTAATGGAGAAGAGTTATAAAAAATCTAAAGGAGATAGTATTTATGACACATGAAAAATTGAGCAAATTTCCAGAAGGATTTTTATGGGGATCAGCTTCGGCAGCATATCAAGTTGAAGGTGCTTGGCAAGAAGATGGAAAAGGGATTACTAATTGGGATGAGTTCTCTAGAATCCCAGGAAAGACATTTAAAGGAACAACTGGAGATGTAGCAGTAGATCATTACCATAGATATAAAGAAGATATTGCTTTAATGGCAGAAATGGGATTGAAAGCATATAGATTTTCTGTATCATGGGCAAGAATTTATCCAAACGGTAAAGGTGAGGTGAATCAAAAAGGGATTGATTTTTACAACAATCTAATAAATGAACTATTAAAATATAATATTGAACCTATACTAACAATATATCATTGGGATTTACCAATAGCATTACAAAATGAATATGGTGGTTGGGAAAGTCGTAATATTATAGAGGATTTTAACAATTATTGTATCACACTTTATAAAAACTTTGGAGATAGAGTTAAATACTGGGTGAGTTTGAATGAGCAAAATATATTTATAAAATTAGGTTATATGTTGGCATTTCATCCTCCTGGTGTTAAAGATATGAAAAGAACAATGAATGCTAATCATATTGCTAATTTAGCTAATGCACAAGCAATAAAATCATTTAGGGAATATGTTAAAGATGGGAAGATAGGACCAAGTTTTGCATATGGGCCATGTTATCCGAATACATCAAAGCCTGAAGATGTTTTAGCTTATGAGAATGCAGAAGAATTTTTAAATCATTGGTGGATGGATATTTATGTATTTGGCGAATATCCTACAGTAACATATAATTATTTAAAGGAAAGAGGATTAGCACCTGATATAAAAGATGGAGATACTGAATTATTAAAAGCAGGTAAACCTGATTTTATGGGGTTAAATTATTATCAAACAAAAAATGTGGCATTTAATCCATTAGATGGTGTTGGTGAAGGTCAATATAATAATACAGGTCAAAAAGGAAGCACTAAAGAAGATGGGATTCCTGGATATTTTAAATCAGTTCCAAATAATTTTTTGGAAACAACGAATTGGGATTGGACCATTGACCCTCAAGGCTTAAGAATAGCTATGAGAAGAATAACAAATAGATATAAATTACCAATATTAATATCAGAAAATGGATTAGGTGAGTATGATAAATTAGAAGAGGGTAATGTTATAAATGATGATTATAGAATTGATTACTTGAGAGCTCATATAAAAGCATGTCAAGATGCAATAACTGATGGTGTACAATTGCTTGCATATTGTACATGGTCATATACAGACTTATTTAGTTGGTTAAATGGTTATCAGAAAAGATATGGTTTTGTATATGTAAATGTGGATGAAGATAGCAATAAAGATTTGGCAAGATATAAAAAAAAGAGCTTCTATTGGTATAAGAAAGTAATAGAAAGTAATGGGGAGCAACTTGATATTTAGCAACAACTTTAATATAATATAGTGAGGAGCTAGAATACATTTTGTTATTCTAGCTCTAAAAATTAGGAGGTAAAATTATGATCATAGGGGCAATAGCTGCTTGTCTAACAACATTTTCTTTTGTACCACAAGTTATAAAAGTTATAAAAACTAAAGATACTTCTGGAATTTCATTATTAATGTATCTGATGAGTTGTCTTGGAATTTTTTTATGGATGGTACATGGTTTAATGATTAAAGATTCAGCTTTATTTTATGCAAATTTAGTAACTTTTGTGTTAGCTTTAATAGTTTTAGTATATAAAATAAAATATAAGTAGTTGAAAAAATGATAATAATTGTTTAGATGTAGTCTATTATAAAGGAGCTCTTTTTAAAATATACTACATTTATTTTTTTATAGTTATAGAAAACGTTTCTAAAATTATTTAAAATATGTATTGACAAAATAAAAAAATGTGGTATATATGTATTAGAATATAAATTTATTTTTTTATATTTTTTTGGAAACGTTTTCTAAAATATGAATTTATAAATTTAAAAATGAATAGGAGAGATTTGTATGAAAATGAAAAATTTTTTATTATCTTTAGTTGTTTTAATGTTATTGTTAGCATCTTGTTCAAAAACAGGAAATTCGAAAGATACTAGTAAAGGTGATTCTGGGAAAGAGGAACAGATTGTTGCGTGGTCACCTGATGTTTCACCTCAAGAGAAAGAGGCAATACTAGCAAGCATTAATTCATTTAATGAGAAAAACAAAGGTAAAGCAAAAGTAACTATTGAGTTTATTCCAAGAGGTAATGGTTATGATTATGAGAATAAACTTAATACTGCAATTTCATCTGGTAAAGCCCCTGATGTTGTTGCAATTGATGGACCTACAACGGCAGCTTATGCTCATTTAAACATATTAGCACCAATTGATGAATATATAACTGCTGAAGAGAAAGCAATGTATGTTCCATCTATAATACAACAAGGTACATATAATGGTAAATTATATGATTTAGGTGCTATGGAATCAAGTGTTGTTCTATACTACAATAAAGATATGTTAAAAAAAGCAGGGATAGAAGAGCCATCACAAGATATAAATAAAGCTTGGACATGGGAAGATGTATATCAAGCAGCAAAAAAATTAAATAAGGATGGAGTAAAAGGGATAAATCTTTCTTGGGATTTAGGAGAAGGTCAGATATATGGATTTGCACCTATGATATGGTCAAATGGAGGAGATTTGTTAAATCCTGAAGGAACAAAAGCAGAAGGTATATTAAATTCACCTGAAAATGTTGAAGCTTTAAAATATCTTCAAAAATTTGCAACAGAAGGATTAATGTCTTTGCAAACTGCACCTGATGATTTTGAAAATGGGAAATCAGCAATGTATTTAATGGGTGTATGGGAAATAGCAAACATTAAAAAGAATTTCCCAAATTTAAATTGGGGATTAACTTACTATCCAGCAAGTCCAAAAACAAAAAAAGTAGTTTCACCATCTGGAAGTTGGGCTTGGGGAGTTACAGCAACATCAAAACATAAAGAATTTGCAGCTGGTGTTGTAAAAGAAATAACAGGAAAAGAAGGATCAAAAAGATATAGTATGGCAAATAGTATGCCACCTTCTAGAACAGATGTTTTTGCAGAAATGAAAGAATATGATTCATATCCATTTAGTATTATAAAAGAACAAGTTACAAAGTCAGCTCATCCAAGAAATGTTTCTATTACATACCCAGTTTTATCTGCTGAATTTGCTAAAGCAACTCAAGATATTATGAAGGGTGCAGATATTAAAGAAGTTCTTGATAGATCAGCAAAGAAATTTGATCAAGAAGCTGAAAGAAACAAATAAGCCCACATGGTTCAAAAATATAATAGTAGTTTTTTCTAAAGAGGCGTAAAAGCCTCTTTAAAAATTATAATTTTAGAAATTAAGGAGGATTTTCTATTATGAAATATAATAAAGATAGAGATAAGGCATTGTTAGGATTAGTCTTTATATTTCCAGCTATTTTTCTAATATTTGTATTTTTAATATTGCCGGGATTAATGGCATTAATTTATAGTTTTTATAAAATTAATTTATTAAATCCATCAGTAAAAGAATTTATTGGAATTAAAAATTATCAACAAATATTATCTGATCCATCTTTTTATAAGGCATTGAAAAATACATTTTATTTTGCATTAGTTGTAGTCCCATTGCAGTGTTCATTGGCACTTCTTTTAGCTATATTGGTAAATAAGAAGTTAAAGACATCAAAAATAGCAAGAATAGCGTTTTTTAGTCCAGTTGTAACATCAATAGTTGTTATATCAATATTGTGGACATTTTTATATAATGTTGATTCAGGATTATTTAATGGAATATTAGGTTCATTAGGATTACCAAAATCTAAGTTTTTAACTGGTGAAGGTAGTGCTATGAACTCTATAATTTTTATGTCAGCATGGCAAGCTGCAGGGTATCAAATGATGATATTTTTAGCTGGACTTCAAGATATATCTCCAGATTTATATGAAGCAGCAGAGTTAGATGGTGCTAATACAACTCAAAAGTTTTGGAATGTAACTATACCAGGATTAAGAAATGTAATACCTTTTGTAGTTTTGATAACAACAATACAGGCATTTAAATTATTTACACAGCCATTTGTAATGACACAAGGTGGACCAAATGAATCAACAACAACTATTGTATTTATGATATTCCAGCAAGGATTTCAATTTAGAAATGTAGGATATTCATCAGCGATAGCAGTTATTTTCTTTATTCTAATATTATTTGTATCAATATTGATGAAGAAATATTTAATGAAAGATGAGGTGTAGTGATAGTATGAAAAAATATGATATTAGCAAAATTATGTGGTCGATTATACAAATAGTTACTGCGTTTTTATTTGTAACTCCTTTAATTTGGATGGTTGTTTCATCTTTCAAAGTAGAATCTGCAATATTTAAGGATATGACATCTATAAAATCTCTTTTTTTATCAAATCTGACATTAGATAATTATAAAGAGATGTTTAATAGAGTACCGATATTTTTGTATATAATGAATAGTTTTATATACATATCAATAATAGTTATTGCTGGATTATTTGTAAATTCACTTGCTGGGTATGCATTAGCAAGATTAGAATTTCCTTTTAAAAAAATGATATTAGCAATTATAATAGCATTATATATTATACCTTTTGAGACAGTATTATTACCACTTTTTTTAATAATAAATAAATTGGGGTTAGTAAATACTAGAGAGGCACTGTATTTACCATTTATTGCAAATGTATTTAATATATTTTTATTTAGGCAATTTTTTATGAATTTCCCAAGAGAAATTGAAGAGGCAGCTGAAATAGATGGAGCAAGCCCATTTCAGATATTTTTAAGAATTATTTTACCGAGTTCGAAGCCTATAATGGCAACATCTATTATATTAACTGTAGTTTCGCATTGGGGTGATTTTACATGGCCATTAATAGCAACAAATGATGAAGGTTTGAGAAATGTACAGTTAGGAATACAGTCATTCTTTACAGCACCACCAGTACATTATGGACCAATAATGGCAGCATTAGTATTCACAACGTTGCCAATGATAATTATATTTTTATTATTCCAAAAATACTATGTACAAGGTGTTACATCATCAGGTGTTAAAGGATAGAAAGGAAAATTATGAAAGAAAATTATAGTAAATCTAGAGCAGAAGAATATATATTAAACAATAAGGATAAATTAAAAGATGTATACAGACCACAATATCATTTTGTTACTCAAATAGGATGGTTGAATGATCCTAATGGTATGTGTTTTTATAAGGGAGAGTATCATCTTTTTTACCAATATCATCCATACAGTGATGAATGGGGACCAATGCACTGGGGACATGCAAAATCTGACAATCTATGCAATTGGATACATTTGCCAATAGCACTTGCACCTGATTCAGAATTCGATAAAGATGGATGTTTTTCTGGAACAGCATTAGTTGAAGATGACAAGATAAATTTAATGTATACAGGGAATTTGATAGTAGAGGCAGAAAATAAAAAGTATATACAAGTTCAAAATATAGCCACATCTAATGATGGTATTAATTTTGATAAATATGAATATAATCCTGTAATTGATACTGATGAAATACCAAGAGAAGCAAGTATTTTTGATTTCAGAGATCCAAAAATTTTCAAAAAAAATAATAAGTATTATGTTGTAATTGGGTCGAAGACTAATTTTAATAAAGGGCAAGTATTGTTTTATGAATCAGATGATATGAAAAAATGGAAATACTTAAGTAAATTTTCATTGCCTAATATGGGTGAAATGTGGGAATGTCCAGATTTTTTTGAAATAGATGATAAGTCAATTATGATTTTTTCACCAATAAACAAAGAAACTGAAAATTTAAAATTTCAAAATTCTAATCCGAATGTATATATAATAGGTAAGTTTGACTATAATACAGGTGAGTTTAAAGAAGAACATATAGGAGAACTTGATAGTGGATTTGATTTTTATGCGCCACAAACATTAATTGATCTAAAGGGTAGGATAATAATGATGGCATGGGCTAATACATGGGAAAAGGAACAAATCCCTAAAAGAAAATCTCTAGGATGGAATGGGATTATGACATTTCCTAGAAAGGTTACTTTATCAAATAATAAATTGATGTTAATGCCTGTATCAGAAATAGATTTTTATTTTAAAGAAGTATATAGTATAAATAATATTTTGGAAATAACTAATCCAGTAGATGAGAATATTAAAACTTTTAAAGATAAGAAGAGTGGTCGTATAAAGTTTAAAATTTCCAACACTGAAAAAGAAAATATAATTCATTTATGTACAAAGGAAGATAATAAGATATCAATATATTTAAGTAAAAGTAAACTTTGCATAGAGAAAAAATCTGAATTAGAACATTTGAAAAGAGAGCTAGAATTAACAGAAAATATGAAAGAAATTTTAGAATTTGATATTTTAATTGATAATAGTATAATAGAAATTTTTATAAATAATGGAGAGATTTCATTTACGAGTAAACTATTCTTTGAATATAATTCAATAATTGACTTTGAAATAATAAATGGTATAATAAGTGATATAACAATTTATTATAACTAATTAGTACTTACTTTATATAAATTCAATTAGTTGGAAAATGAGGAGAAATGCCTAATATAAAGGATGTTGCAAGTAAAGCAAATGTAAGTATATCTACTGTCTCAAGAGTAATAAATAACACATATGGTGTAAGTGAAAAAACTAAATTGAAGGTAATGGAGGCAGTAAAAAGTTTAAATTTTACACCTAATGAAATAGCCCGTAATTTTCAACGTGGGGATACAAAAATAGTTGCAATAATAGTGCCATTTATAAATCATATGTTTTATTCTGAATTTTGTTATTATGCTGAAAAACAGCTTGATAGATTAGGGTATAGAACAATTATGTGCAGTTCTATAAATTCTCCTAGAAGAGAAATAGAATATTTAAAGATGATGGAGCAAAATAAAGTATCAGGAATAATTGCAATTACATATAATGATATTGATGACTATGTGAAATCTGATACACCAATTGTATCATTGGACAGACACTTTAAAAACCTAAAAGGATATATTTGTTCTGATAATTATAAAGGTGGAATATTGGCAGTACAAAAATTGGTTGAAAGAGGTAGTAAAAAAATAGCATACATTGGGACTGAAACAAAAGTAGAGTCTGAGACTAAAAAAAGGAAAAAAGGTTTTATTGATGAATCAATAAAGCTAGGAATAGAGCACAAAATATTTTTAGGTTCTGACGAGCAAGAGAAGAGTAATTTATTTAACATAGTATTAAATAATTTTGATGGATTAGATGGTGTATTTGTTGAAAATGATTTGATAGCATTAGAATTTATAGACTATGCCACAAGATGTGGCTATAAAATACCAGAAGATATTAATGTCATTGGATTTGATGGCATACAAAAGAATAATTTATTTAAACCAAGACTTAGTACGATTGTTCAGCCAATAGCTAAATTAGGAGAAGAATCCGTGAATATGCTTATGGAAAGACTGTCAGGTGAACAAGAAATTAAGAAATTGACTTTACCAATATCTTATTTTGATGGAGATACAACAAGAAAAATATAAAAAAAACCTTCAATTGAAGGTTTTTTTAAGATAATCTATTTTTAAAGTCTTCATATTGAAAACGCTTAATAACTTCAACACCATCTTTTTCTGTATAAACTGCGATTGATGGTAAGTTTATCCCATTAAATGTGTTATTCTTTACCATGCTATAATGTGCCATATCGGTAAATATTAATTTATCGCCAATTTTTATAGGCTGGTCAAAGGAGTAATCTCCTATAATATCGCCAGCTAGACATGTAGGGCCACCTAACTTATATGTATATGCTTTTTCATTAGGGAGTCCAGAGTTAATAATAAAAGGTCTGTAAGGCATTTCTATAACATCAGGCATATGACATGCTGCAGATGTATCAACTAATAAAATATTCATTTCATTATAAATTGTATCAAGAACTTCCGTTACTAAGAATCCAGTATTAAGTGCGATTGCTTCTCCTGGCTCAAGATATACCTCAACATTATATTTATTTTTGATATAATCAATACATTTTACAAGCTTTTCAACATCATAATCATCTCTTGTTATATGATGTCCACCTCCAAAATTAACCCACTTCATATCATACAAATATTTACCAAATTTTTCCTCAAATGCTACTAATGTTGCTTCCAAAGCATCAGAGTTTTGCTCGCATAAAGCATGAAAATGTAGTCCATCAAGGCCATCAATTGCATCTTCTTCAAAGTTAATTTTTGTAACACCGAATCTAGAATATTTACCAGTTGGATTATATATTTCTGTTTCCACAGAAGAGTATTCAGGATTAACTCTAAGTCCACAGCTGATTTTTCTTTTATGAGATTTAACTAAATCTTTATATTTTCTCCACTGGCTAAAAGAGTTAAAAACAATATGATCAACCATATTTAAAATTTCATCAATTTCATCTTCTCTATATGATGGATTAAATATATGTATTTCATTACCCATTTCTTCAAATCCCAATCTTGCTTCGTATAAAGAACTAGCAGTAGTTCCATTTAGATATTTTTTTATTAAAGGATAAAAATAAAACATAGAAAATCCCTTTTGAGCAAGTAAGATTTTACAATCTGTTCTATCTATAATGCTCTTTAATTTTTCCAAGTTTTTAATTAATAATCTCTCATCAACAATATACGAAGGTGTTGGTAGATTACTTATATCTATATCAAAATTCATTTATCCAGTTTCTCCATTCTTTGCATAATATTTATTATTGATTAATTGTGATTAATTAGTCCACTAATGTAGGATTGAAATCTTCTTGCCAAGGCAGTCCATATTTGTTTAATGCATCCATAAATTTATCGGGATTCATTTCTTCAACATTATAAACTCCTGGTTTCTTCCATTCTCCTGTTAATACCATTGCAGCACCTATCATTGCAGGAACACCAGTAGTGTAAGAAATTGCTTGTGAACTAACTTCTTTGTAACACTCTTCATGGTCACATACGTTGTAGATATAATAACTCTTATCTAAACCATCTTTTTTTCCTCTAAAAATATTACCAATGTTTGTTTTTCCTTTTGTTCTGGGTCCAAGTGATGCTGGATCAGGAAGAACAGCTTTTAAAAATTGTAATGGAACAATTTGTTTGCCTTCAAATTCAATAGGCTCAATAGATGTCATACCAACGTTTTCAAGTACTTTTAAATGAGTTAAATAACTTTGGCCAAATGTCATAAAAAATCTAATTCTTTTTATTCCTTTTATATTTAAAGCTAGTGACTCTAATTCTTCATGGTGTAATAAGTACATATCTTTTTCACCAATATAAGGGAAATTATAGACTCTTTTTATTTCCATAGGATGAGTTTCTATCCATTTACCGTTTTCCCAATAACTTCCATTAGCAGTAACTTCACGAATATTAATTTCAGGGTTAAAGTTAGTTGCGAATGGATACCCATGATCACCAGCATTTGCATCTAATATATCTATATAATTAATTTCATCAAAATAATGCTTTTGAGCATATGCAGAGAAAACACCTGTAACACCAGGATCAAACCCACAACCTAATATAGCAGTGATACCAGCTTTTTCAAACTTTTCTTTATATGCCCATTGCCATTTATATTCAAACTTAGCAGAATCTAGTGGCTCATAATTTGCTGTATCTAGATAATCTGTTTTAGTCTCTAAACAAGCATCCATTATAGTTAAATCTTGATATGGTAGTGCAACATTTATTACAATATCTGGTTTATACTCATTTATTAGAGCAATAATTTCTTGAACATTATCAGCATCTAATTTTGCAGTAGATATATTTATTCTTCCAGCATATCTACTTTTTTCCACAGTTTCTTTTATTGCATCACATTTTGATTTTGTTCTGCTAGCAATCATAATTGAGTCAAAAACATCTGAATTTTGTGCACATTTATGGCATACAACATTTGAAACACCACCAGCACCTATAATTAAAGCTTTTGCCATTTTAAAAACCTCCTAAAAATTCTTTATTTATTATAATTTATATTTATGTATTTAATAGAGCTAAACATTTAATAGAACTACACATTTAATAGAGCAAATATAGTTATTTTAATATGGTTATTTTTGAATAAATAATAATATTTCTCTAAGTAGTTTACATGCCAATGCTGTTGACTTACCAGATTGATCATAAATTGGTGATAATTCATTCATATCTAAGCCAACAATATTTAGTTTTGCCAATTTACTAATGGCTTTATGTAATTCTAGAAATGTTACACCACCAGCTTCTGGTGTACCTGTACCAGGAAATTCTGAAGGATCTAGAACATCTAGATCAAGTGTAAAATAAATAGGTATATCTTTTAATTTTTCAATTACCTCATCTAGACCATCAAAATTAAATCTAGTTGTATGAAGATGTTTTTTTCCCCAGTCAAATTCAATTTTCTCCCCACTTCTTATTCCAAATTGAAATATTTTATTATCGCCAACTATATCCCAACATCTTCTTATTACTGAAGCATGCGAATAAATTTGTCCAAGATAATCTTCTCTTAAATCTGTATGGGCATCAAACTGTATTATGTGTAAATTTGGGTATTTCTTAGCAACAGCACGTACAGCTCCTAATGTTACAGAATGCTCTCCACCAATCATAAACGGAATCTTTTTATCAATAAGAATGCTACTTACATAGTGTTCGATATCATTCAATGCACTATTAGAATCACCAAATGATAATTCTAAATCTCCACCATCAAATACATTGAAATCTTCCAAATCTTTATCTTGATAAGGACTAAATGTTTCTATTCCAAAACTTTCATTTCTCATTGTAGCACTAGCAAATCTTGTACCAGGTCTGAAAGATGTAGTACTATCAAATGGTGCACCAAAGACAACAATATTGCTTTCATCATATTCGTTATCACAGCCAATAAATGTGTGAATATTTCTATTTTTCATTAATTAACTCCTTTACATAATTTGGAAGTGCAAATGAACCTTTATGTAAGTCAGTATTGTAATATTTTGTTTTAATATTCAATTCATTCCACTCATCTTCTTTTAAATCTTTTATAGGATCATATTTTTTTGAAGCAAAACCAAATAGCCAATGTCCTGATGGATATGTTGGGATATGTAATTGATATACTTTAGCAATTGGAAATGTTGATTTTAATTGTTTATGAGCACGTGCAGTTGCTTCTGCATCAGCTTGATAATATGGACTTTCATGTTGATTAACTAGTATTCCATCATCTTTAAGAGCATTATAGCAATTACCATAAAATTCTCTTGTAAATAAGTCTTCACCTGGACCAAAAGGGTCAGTTGAGTCAACAATGACAATATCATATTCATTTGATTTTGATCTCACAAATTTAAGTCCATCTTCAAAATATAGATTAACTCTAGGATCATCTAATTTTGATGCTGTTAGTGGTAAATGTTCTCTACAAACATCAACTACCATTTTATCTATTTCAACCATATCTATTTGCTCAATAGAACTATATCTTACAAGCTCCCTAATTGTTCCACCATCACCGGCACCTATAACGAGAATTTTTTTAGCATCATTTTTTACTGACATAGGTACATGAACAATCATTTCATGATATATAAATTCATCTTTTTCAGTTAGCATCATGAACCCATCAAGAGTTAGAAATTTTCCAAATTCTGGAGATTCAAAAATATCGATACTTTGAAATTCACTTTTTTTGCTAACTAACTGTTTAGTTACTTTTATTGAAAATCTAACATTTTTAGTATGTTCCTCTGTATACCATAGTTCCATTATTCTTCCTCCGCTAAAACAGGATTATGTGAAATACTATTAGGTGAATCATCTATTACATTTATGTACTCAACATTCATATCTTCCGTACCAGTTAATAAACATCCTTTTTCTTTTGCATACATAATATAGGATATTATTTCATCAGTTATTTTTTCTCCAGGTGCTAGAATTGGAATTCCTGGTGGATAAGCCATAACGAACTCTCCACTTATTTTCCCAGCACTTTCTATAATTGGAATATATTGTTTATTAGAAAAAAATGCTTTTTGAGGTGGTAATATAACGATTGGAGCTATATATTCATGATCAAACATTCCTGCCGAATCTTTTGAATACAGTCTTTTTATTTCAGCTAAAGAAGAAATTAAACGTTCTATTTCGAGACCTCTATCACCAGCAGATATAATTGCTAATATATTTCCCAAGTCACCAAATTCTATTTGAATATTGTACTCATCTCTTAATATATCATAAACTTCTATTCCAGCAAGACCAATATCTTTAGTAAATATTGATAATTTAGTAGAATCAAAATCATAAACCATATTGTTATCAATTAATTCACGACCATATGCGTAGAATCCACCTAATTTATTTATTTCTGATCTTGCATATTCAGCAAACTCAATAGTCTTTTTAAATAATTCTTTTCCATTTATACTAAGATTTTTTCTTGCAGCATCAAGTGATGTTAGAAGCAAATATGATGCACTTGTTGTCTGTGTTAAGTTTATTATTTGTCTAACATAATCTGCATTAATACGTTCTCCACTAAGTAATATTGAGCTTTGTGTTAAAGAACCACCTGTTTTATGCATACTAATTGCAGCCATATCAGCACCAGCAGCCATAGCTGAAATTGGCATATTGTCACCAAAGTAAAAGTGTGCACCATGTGCTTCATCAACTAGAACAAGCATATTATTTTCATGTGCTAATTTTACAATTGATTTTAAATCAGAGCAAATCCCATAATATGTAGGATTATTTACTAATATTGCCTTTGCATCGGGATTTTCTTTGATTGCTTTCTTTACATCTTCAACTGACATACCTAAAGATATACCTAGTTTCTTATTTAGTCCAGGATTTATATAAACAGGAGTAGCACCACAAATTACTAGTGCATTTATTGCACTTCTGTGAACATTTCTAGGCATAATAAGTTTATCTCCAGCTTTACAAGTTGACATAATCATCGCTTGAACTGATCCAGTTGTACCACTAACCATAAAGTATGCCTCTTTTGCACCAAATGCTTGAGCAGCTATTTCTTGTGCTTCTTTGATAACTGAAGTTGGATGACAAAGATTATCAAGAGGTTTCATTGAATTGACATCCATTTTCATTGCATTCTCACCAATAAAGTCTCTAAACTCTTTATTGCCTCGACCACCTTTATGACCAGGAACATCAAACCTAACAACTCTATTGTTTAAATGCTTTCTTAGTGCATCAACAAGAACAGTTTTTTGTTGTATATTCATTTAGTTTCATCCTTTTCTTAATTTAATATATATTCATTCCGCTATAAATCTCTATCATCTCTTTACGGAGTCTATTAGTTATTTCTAATCTTTCTTGAGGTGCAATCTCGTAAACATCTTGATTGAACAGATAATTTTGTAATTTGATATCTTTGATTAGCATTTTTGTATGAAAAATATTCGATTGATAAACATTAACATCAATAGCATCATATATTTTAAGCTTTTCTTTTTCTATATAATCTTGAATAGAAGTTATTTTATGATCAGTAAAAAATTTTTTACCTGATAAATCACGAGTAAATCCTCTTATTCTATAATCCATAGTTATAATATCAGAATCGAAACTATTAATAAGATAATTTAAAGTATTAAGTGGTGAGATTTCACCACATGTAGAAACATCAATGTCTACACGGAATGTAGAAATTGAATTATCTGGATGATATTCTGGAAAAGTATGAACTGTAACATGGCTCTTATCTAGATGTGCATGTACTGTTCTATGTTCATGAGTAGATTCTGGAGATGATTCTGTATCACCACTAAAAAAAGGCTTACCTCTGTTACACGAGGAATCAATTAAGTTAGGATTTATTCTCTCTTCAGCGATCAAAATATTAACTGATGCACCTTGTGGATCATAATCTTGCTTTGAAATATTTAAGACTTGAGCACCAATCATTTCAGTTACTTTTAATAAAATATTTGTTAGACGTTCTGAATTATAATGCTCATCGATGTATGCAATGTAGTCTTTTTGTTCTCTTTCTGTTTTAGCATAACAGATATCATAAATGTTAAAACTGAGAGTTTTGGTAAGGTTATTAAATCCATATAATTTTAGTTTTGATTCCAACTCACTCATCACTTCCTTTTCACAGTTTATATCAATTTTAGTAATTTCAAATTTCTAAAAAAAACAATATAAAATAACACTAATACTAAACTTGATTTTTTGTTATATTAAACTTTCGATGAATTATAGCATTTATGATATATTTTTACAATAAATTTTTTTCATCACATAAGTATCACATAGTAATGTTATTATTAGGATACATTAAAATAAATTAGGAGGAAAAATGAATAATGTTAAAATAAGTAAATTACAATTGCGCAATGTATTAATTGCCTTGAATGTATAAGTTCTTGCCCAGTAAAGGAAACATTGAAATATGAGGTTGTTGACTTTAAGAAAATAAAATCTAAAATAGTTGAGAAAATAGGGAATAAAAAATCTAATTAAATGAATAATAAATGTGTGCTATAATTAAGTAACAAATAGTAAAGTTGGGAAGAGTAAAATGAAAAAATGGTATAAATTAGACGCATTTGCAAAAACATATTCTTCTATTATGAGTGAAGGAAGAACAACTTGTTTTAGATTATCTGTTTTACTAGAAAGTGAAGTAGATAAAGAAATTTTAATAGAGGCATCGAAAATATTGAAAAATCAATATGATTTTTTTAACTCAGAACTAAAAAGAGGAATTTTCTGGAATTATTTGCAACATAAAGATAGTGATTTCAATGTTGTAGAAGAAAAAACATATCCTTGTACTGATATAAGAAAAAAGGAACCCTTGAGAATCATTTATTATAAAAATAAAATATCAATTGAAATCGCACATTTCTTGACAGATGGAACAGGAGCCGTTGAATTTTTTAAGGATTTATTGAAAACATATATTGATTTGAAGTATAACTATAAAACAGAATCAAATATAATGGATTCAAAAGAAGAAAAATATGTAGATTTGTACAGTAAATATCTAAAAAAGGTTAGTAAGGAAACAACAGTTAAGAGAGCATTTCATTTTCCATATAAAAGAGCAGAACGAGGACATTATTATGTTACAACAGGAGAAATGTTAATAAAGGATGTAAAAAGGGAATCAAAAAAATATGAGACTACAATAGGCAAGTATTTATTGGCAACATATTTTAAAGTCATACTTGATACATATGATAATATGAAAGACCAAATTGTAATCGGAGTACCAGTGGATTTACGTAATATATATGAAGAAAGAACATATAGGAATTTTTTTATAAACATTACACCTAGTATAGATCCAACTTTAGGAGCTTATTCATTAAGAGAAATTATAAATTATTTAGATAATTATTTTGAATTAAAGATAACAAAAAAAGAATTTTTTAAGAGTATATATAAAGCTATGAATCCAGTTGAAAATATAATAGTAAAAATAGTGCCTTATTTTATAAAAAAAATAGCTTTTCCATTTATATTTGATTATTATGGTGAAAGAGGATACACAACCGGATTTTCAAATTTAGGAGTATTTAATGTAAATGATTATAATGAATTCTTTCAAGGCTTGAGATTTATTCCACCTCCAAGTAAAAGGTGTAAAAGAAAGGTAGGAGTCATAAGTGACAATAGTAAACTATATTTTACATTTGGAAATTTAACAAATGACTATGAATTAGAAAGAAATTATTTTAGATACTTAAGAAGGCAAGGAATTGTATCAAAAGTTATAACAAATTATGAGAGAGATTAGGGGAAATTTTTATGTATTGTGTTAAATGTGGTGTAGAATTGGAGGAAGGTACTGAGAAATGCCCACTTTGTGGTACTAAAATTCAGAATGTTGATATGATTGATGATAATAAAATGAGTCTCAAAAAAAATGAATATCCAACAATAAAAATTAATTTGTATGAAATAAGAATGAAAAAAATTAAAAAAGCAATTTTTTTATCTTTTTTGACAATATGCATGATTAGTATATTTGAAATATATGTTCAAAATATTATTATGTATGGTGAAATGAAATGGGGATATTTTGCTATTCCATCTGTAATTTTATTTTTATTAGTAACGTTCATATTATTAAATGCGTACTCATTTAGGCAAAATTTATTTATTCTATTTCTAGGATTATCATTATATTTTTTATTTTTAGATTTTCATGATAGTAAAATTTCATGGAGTTTGAGAACGGCAATTCCAATTGTATTAACATTGTATATTTTAGGAATTATATTTTCATATATAATAGATAGATATAAGCAAGATAAAATGAAAATATTGAATTATTTATTAATATTAGTTGGTATATTTTTATTAGCACTAGAGTTTGAGATAAGACATAAACTATCTTGGTCTTTGTGGGCCTCAATTCCTCTATTTATACTTGGCATAATGTTGAAGTACATATATAAATCGTATAAAGAGGAATTTACAAAGAGGCTTCACTTATAATAAATTTAAATTATAGAATATCAGTCGACAGAACTAAAGGAACTCTAGTAGATACTGCATGAAGTGCAATGTTATGAATCATTACATCAACTGTAGTAGTACAATCTGTAAGTATAGAAACATTATATTTTTCAGCAGATTTAGATATTGCTGTATGAGTAACGCAATTTTGAGTCATCATTCCAGCAATTAGTAATTCAGTTATTTCTAAATTAGATAATACTTCATCTAGTTTAGTATTAACAAAACTATCTGCATATTCTTTTACAATAATTGGTGCATTTGGTGCCAATTCCAATATCCTAGGATGAATATTTACCCCTTCTGTCCCCTTGTTGAAGAATGGAGCAATACCTAACTCACTATTTGCAACATGCTGTATGTGAATAATTGGAATATTTTGTTTAATTGCTTTATTTATTGCATTTTCAATATTTGCTAGAGTTTCATCTGTATTCCATAATGGATATGCACCACCTGGAAAATAATCATTTTGCAAGTCAATTAATAACAAAGCTTTGCTCATTTTAAAACCTCCTATGAAATAATATGTAGTATTTAACTATATATTATGATAACATTTTGAAATATATAAATGAATTGTGAGTTGTGCTTATTTAAGGTAAATAAGTTACAAATTGAAAGGAAAGAAAAATGGATAAAATAAATGAGAAAATAATAGCGCTATTAAAGAAGAATAGTAGAATTAGTTGGCAAAAAATAGGGAAGGAATTATATCTTACTGGACAAGCTGTATCTGCACGTGTACAAAAGATGGAAGATGAAGGAATAATTAGTGGATATACTATAAGACAATACAATGTTGATCGACATTTTATTACTGTATTTATGGAAAGTAATAATTTTGGTCAATTTGAGAAATTTATAAAAACTCAAAAATGTATAGAAGAAGCATATAAAGTTACTGGAGAAGGGTGTTATCAACTAATATTTACATCTATGGGGAATTTAAAATTAGAAAAATTTTTAAATGATTTACTTGTTTATGGAAGGTATAAGGTTCTAAGTTCAGTTAGATGTGTTAAATGATTAGGAATTAAAAAATTATAAAATGCGAAAATAAAGGAAAATAAGCACAAATAAAATAGTTGTTTGGAAAATCAAGGTAATGATATCACCTAGTTATAATCAATCCAAAGAAGATATTTAAATATATTATAGGATAGTAGAAATAATTATTTTAGGAGTAGAAATGATGAGATGGATAAATAATAATGGAGAATATGAAGAATATTATACAGAGGAATATATAAATTTTAAAGAGAGAGTAATAGAAAGTATAAGAGATAAAGTAGAATATGTATATATGAAGACTAACTTATTTAATAAGGAAAAGATAATTTTGAAAATTATGAGTGATGATAAAAAAGTAAATAAACTAAATATAGAATATGATGTAAATGATTTTATTGGATACTCTTTTTTTATGGGAGGAGGACTAACTGCATTTGAGGGGTTTTTTGAAAAAGATCAAGATATCTATAATAAAAATAGTTTAAGGTATCAAATTGTAAATTCTAAATTGGATGGTTGGGGTATAAAAGATGGAAGAAATATAAAACACAGTGCATTTATGTTTGATGGAATACAAAATATACTTACAAATGAAAATGATAATTTTAATATAGTC
>RRZU010803974.1_pt1 | contig 21055 bp, 24 predicted proteins | sample 2165561 | NCBI WGS metagenome assembly RRZU01 (sample SAMN10456909, study PRJNA506462) | wastewater metagenome | isolation source: wastewater sludge | place: USA: Moscow, Idaho | reverse complement strand
GTGCATGCCGAGATTAGCAATCCGTGTCCGTGATTGGTGTAGATTTTTGTAATTTTAGTAATCAAAACACCGCCTAAGTGCTCACTTGGGCGGTGTTGTTATATTTATTAAATTTTAAGCAATTTCACTAATCATAAAGTTAGCAATACGTTTGGCAATCAGCCATTTATTATCTACTTTAACATAAGTATCGTTATAACGTACGCTGTGGGTATGCACCACATCTTTATCGCCTTCTTTGCCAACCAATTTGACCAAGCAATAGTTAATCGCTGTGGCGTTGGTTTCATCTGTGAATGTAACAGTATGCTGACCGTTTAGATGATAGACGCTGTGAAAATTGGCAAGAAAATCGGTAAACACCTTTTCAATCTCCGCTCGTCCGTGCATATCAGCAAACAGCTTACCGCCAATATAAGTCGTTACTTGAGCGTCTTGGGTGAATAGGGGCATTTGCTCGGCGACTTTCTTTTCATCGGCAAGGTTAGAAAAAGTATCGACCAAATCTTTTAGGGCTTGGCGGTCTTGGATTTGCTCCATTGTCATGGGGTTTCTCCTGTTTGGGTTGGTTGATTAGGGTTATTATAATACAAAATATTGACGTTGATTAGTGGGGTAATATCGCTAGGACTTATGAATAAAATTCATGAATGGCTAGGCAAATATCAGCAGTTATTTTATAATAAGCCAATGATTTTGATATAAATATGATTTATGAAAGACAATCTCAACGACCTGCGAGCCTTTATCACGGTCGCACGCACAGGGAGCTTTACCAAAGCAGGGGCGGTACTGGGTGTATCGCAGTCGGCACTGTCGCACAGCATTCGTGGGCTAGAAAACCGCCTAAATATCAAGCTATTTCACCGCAGTACACGCAGTATCGCAACCACGCAAGCGGGCGAACAGCTTTATCAACGGCTTGTGCCTTTGTTTGACGGTATCGCTCAAGAAATTGAGCAGTTAAGCAGTTTTCGTGATACGCTGACAGGCACGCTACGCATTAACGGCAATCATCATGCTTTGCACCATGTACTGGCGGATAAGTTATTAAGATTTAAACAAAATTACCCTGAAGTGGTGCTGGAGCTTAGTGCCGATGATAGCTTTGTGGACATCATTGCCGAACGCTTTGACGCAGGTATTCGCTTAGGAAGTGATGTGGCTCGTGATATGATTGCGGTGCGTGTGTCGCCTGATGTGCAAATGGTGTGCGTGGCAAGCCCTGAATATCTGACGCAGTGCGGTACGCCTAGTACGCCTAGTACGCCTTATGATTTGCCCCAGCATGAATGCCTATTGCACCGTCTGTCGCATGGCGGTGTGCTGACGTGGCAATTTGCTGACCCTGCAACAGGAAGGACCATCAATGTACAGCCCCACGGCACGCTTAGCACTAATGGTGTGTTATTGCCCAAATATGCCGCCGCTAGCCTAGGCGTGCTATGGACACCGCTAGACACCGTGCAAGATGAGCTGAGTGCAGGGCGACTGGTTCGGCTAATGCCTGACTGGGAGATGAGCTATGAAGGCTATCATCTGTATTATCCTGATAGGCGACATCATACGCCACTGTTTGGGGCGTTGGTGCAGGGTTTAAGAGAGTAAACACCGCCTAAGTCTCCCTAGGCGGTGCTTTTAATTCAAAAGTAAAGCCCCAAAAGCCAAATACACTTTTAGGGCTTTGTAAAAATCAGTCAGTAGTGATTAGCGTTTTTGTGTTTGCAGACGCTTTAATACTGCTTCGGCAAGTAAATGGTCAGAAAATGGATTTTGTCCTGTGATGAGTTCACGGTCTACAACAATATAAGGCTTGTCTTTTTCACCAACACTTACTTTGCCGCCTGCATTACGCAAAGCGTCTTCCATGTAAAACTCAATGTCATTGCCTAGCCACTGTTCTACGCCTTTTTCTTCGGCGGTAGAATATACAGTCATGTTATAACCTTTATAAATCCAGTTACGAGCCAGACGTTGGGCGGTAGCGTGGTCGCCATTTACCATAGCTTGACGAAATTTAATGGAATTATTGACCGCAGCCGATAGAGCAATCGGACCGTGGCAAAGCAGTGCTGTGGTTTTACCTGTCTCATGAAAATGACGTAAGGCACGCCCCAAATCTTTATCTTGCATTAAATCAACCATTGGTGCATGACCCCCTGGTACATACAAAGCATCGTATTGTGATAGATTGCGTACCGCTTCGGAGAGTTTGGTCGGCTTTTGCATGGACGGATGTGTCAAAACAAAGCTCATGGCTTGTTGTAGCTTGTCTTTGTCGTTGTCAAATAGGCTTTCGGTAATGGAGTTTTTGTCAATGGCGGGCGTATTGCCGTCAGGTGTTGCAACCACGACTTCATAACCTGCGTTGATAAAGGCTTGAGCAGGAGTTGCCAGCTCGCCTAGATAATATCCCGTGGCATGGGGCTGACCGTTTTTAAAATACATCTGATTGACGCTAGAGCCAACCAGTAGGATTTTGCCTTTGGGCGGCACGTTTGCTGTATTTGCCAGTGCAGGACTGATAAGGCTTGACATAGCTAGGACGCTGGCAAAAAAAGTTGCAAGTAGTTTGGTGCTACGTTTGATGTTGAAAGATTTCATGATACATTCCTTAAACGCTGTGTTTGATGTGAATGTATTATAAGGCGGTACACTTTGTTTGATAAGGCACCTAATCTCTAAAACACTTTTTTGAAAATCAGAATAATCAAGCGATTTGCGTCATTTTATCTAACAGAAAATCAATCAATACTTTGATTCGTTTTGCCTTTTGGCTGTGCTGATGATAATAAAGATAAACAGGTGCATAACTGACCCAGTAGTCTTGTAAAATGGGGATAAAATTCTCACGGTCGGGCTGTTGATTGAGTGTGCTTTCAAAAATCCGCCCAATGCCTAAGCCTTGCCGTGTTGCGTCCACGAGTAAATCTACTTCATCATTGACAATCAGTGATAAGGGCATATCAATCTCACGTTCTTCACCCCCATCATTGATGATTAACGGTAATAATTGCTTGGCGGTAATAAAGCGATAGCCGATAAGCCGATGATGTATCAACTCTTGAGGTGTTTTTGGTATGCCGTATTGGGCGATGTATGTGGGCGATACCATCAGGCAATCTTTCATCGCAGGAAGTAGCTGGCGTGCAACCATACCATCAGCAAGCCTATCTCCAAAGCGAATGCCTAGGTCAAACTGCTCTTTTTGAATGTCAATCGTGCCATCAAATACCGAAATCTCAAGCAAAATCTTAGGGTATAAGCGACAAAACTGTGCATAATAGGGCTTTATTATATGATGATAAGCAAAACGTGGTACGGTTATGCGTACTGTGCCTGTTGGGGTTTCGCCTAGGTCTTGCACGCTTTCTACGGCAAGGTTTAGCGACTGCATTAAAGGAAGTGTGTCTTGATACAACTGCTGACCTGCGTCTGTTAGCTCCATAGAGCGAGTGTTACGCCAAATGAGTGGCAAGCCGATATGTTGTTCTAGGGATTTTAAGGCACTACTGACCACAGGGGGTGAGGTGTGTAGTTTGCGTGCCGCCGCCGAGATTCCCTTTGTTTGTACAATGGCATGAAAGATTTGCAAGTGGTGATAGATTTGAGCGTTCATGATGATAGGTTGTGTTTTGGTATTTGTTGGTTATTATAAATGAAAACCTATCGGTACACATGTATAAAACACCGCCTGAGTCTATCTAGGCGGTGAGATGATGTTTTGCTGATTGTCTTGTTGTTGGGGTTTTTAGCGACCAACCAATGTCGCAAAATTCTTGGCAATCAGTGTTGGGCTGATTTTACGCACGTCATAGCTTGCCAGATTTGGGTAGTAGCTGTCTAGTTCTAATATGGCTTGCAATTCATCTTTATTATCAGTATTGATGATGACCACACCAGCACGCTCCATATCTACATAAGGGGACGCAAAGACAATCTTGCCTAGCTCAAACTGTGTTTTAAACCAGTTGGCGTGTAAGGCAAAAAGCTCATCATGCTGCGTACTGTCAATATCGGCATTGACTGTGATATTTACTAGGTACATCTATTTCTCCTATGATTATACAAAAGGTTTTAGTGTATCAATCAGACGCTTGGCATGGTCTTTGGCGAGCGTTTTTTGGGCGTTGATTTTGGCTTCATCATCACGACTGGCATAGCTTAGCCCACAAGTATAAATTGGACTTAACCACTGCATACCACATAATTTGGCTGTAATTTCAAATTGGGGTGTTAGCTCATCAATGGTATAACCCATAAAACCGTCTTTTTGATACATTGTTTCATCTGCTCCTGTGGTAAAAGAGACAAGCAGTTTTTTACCGCCGAGCTTAGCCTGTGAGCCATGCGAAAAATGATACAAAAATACTTCATCAAGCCATTTTTTCAAAAGTGCAGGCACACTATACCAAGAAAAAGGAAATTGCCAGACAATCACGTCCGCCCACAGCAAGGCGTTTTGTTCAGCGGATACATCAATCTGCCAATTAGGATAAAGTTCATCAAGTTTACGAATTTGTACATTTGCCAAATCATGAAATGTTTTACTAACTTCGTCTAAAATGGTTGCGTTGGCAATGGAAGTTTGTAAATCTGGGTGTCCAGAGATGATAAGAATATTTGACATAAAAATTCCTTGTGGTTAAAAAATTAGGGTGTGGGCTGATGATATAATGCGTCAAACCATGTCCGCCCTTGACTACCGAGTACGCTTGGGCTAATCGCTATCATATGTTTATCACTGACCATATCCGCAGTCTTTGCAAGATAACGCCCAAAATGAGCCGTGGCACGGTGCTTGTCATAGGCTCTTTGGTTGGCATAAATCTCAAAAAAGTACCAGCGGTTTGGCATATCTACACTGGTCGCAGCGTACATGGCAAGCACGTCTTTTTCTTGTGCCAAAGATTGTGTCATGGTTGGAACTACCACTTGAGTAAAGGCTTGATGATGTTCAGGTTTGACATCGACAACCACAAGGTTAGTTAGTGTATGACGTGTTTGACGAAAAGGCTTATCACCCAAAAATACAGGCGTTAGGGCGATTTTTTGTTTGTGTTCACCTAGGATTTGGGGAGCATTATCCATAAAATGACGGTATTGGGGTGAAGCGATGTGTGATTGGTACGCCTGTTCATCGGCATAGATTTCAAACATATATGCCAAATTATCCTGCTCACGACTTTTGACAGAATACATGGCGAGTGTGCCTGTCTCTGTGGTGATGGATGTATGGATATTGTGCCGAGCGACTTCATCATATTTGGCATTTGCTCCTTGTGCCACACCCAGTTCAAATAGATTAACCACAGGTGTTGCATGGACGCTTAGACTTACAGCAAGACTTGCCAGTAGTGTCAGTTTTTTTATCATATTTCCCCCAAGATGTTTTTTGGCTATTTCAAGCAACCCATACAGACAGTCAAAGAGCTGTATAGGGTAGCTTGTAAATCCCAAACTGTTGGCTTACCAAGGCTGTGTGGTTGGACCGATGGTAAATTCACTGATGTTGGTATCATCAGGCTGTGATAAGGCGAAGGCAACAACATTTGCCACACGTTCGGCTGGGATTTCATAAGCGTCATACAGCTCACGATATGCCCCTGATACGGATTCATCGGTAATACCAGCGACCAACTCGGATTGTACCGCCGCAGGATAAATCGTTGCAGTGCGAATGTTTGTACCTGCTTGAGCGGATTCCATGCGTAGGGCTTCCATGATGGCTTTGACCGCCCATTTTGTGCCACAATACACGGACGCACCTGCATAAACCTTTAAGCCTGCAACCGATGATGTGCTGATGATGTGTCCTGATTTTTGAGCTTCAAAAGTTGGTAGCACGGCTGCAATACCATTTAGCACGCCTTTGATATTGACATCAATCATGGCGTTCCAATTGTCTATTTCTAGGGCGGATAAAGGCGAGCTTGGCATAAGCCCTGCATTCAAAAATATGGCATCTACTTTGCCAAAACTTTCTTTGGCAAGTGCAACTAGAGCATGATTGTCATCTAGATTTACCACGTCTGTACTGCGATACACTGCTTCACCGCCACGAGCTTTGATGGTGTCGCTAATTGCTTTTAGCTTGTCTTCACGGCGAGCAGCTAACACAAGTTTTGCCCCAAGGTCTGCAAGTTTGTACGCTGTCGCTTCGCCAATACCTGATGATGCACCTGTGATGATGATGACTTTATCTTTTAGGGTTTGCATAACATTTTCCTACTATTGATGAATGATGGTATGACTGATTTGGCTTGAGTAGTCTTATCAATCAATGAGCATATTATAGGCGGACTTCTTTAGTATGACTAGCCTAAAAATATCTAAATCAGTATTAGTTTATACCTAACAATGTTACAATAAGCCTAAATTTATACTAAGGGGCAATCATGGACAGTTCTTACTACGGACAATTACGCATTTTTCACGCCATTGCCAAAGAGCAAGGGGTAAGCCGTGGAGCTAGAAAACTTGGTATCACCACAGCGTCCGCCAGTGGAGCATTAAAACTTTTAGAACAAAAAATCGGTGTATCACTGTTTAATCGTAGCACTCGCCATATCACACTGACAGACGCAGGTTATCAGCTACTCATACAAACGCAAAACGCCATGAATGAGCTAGAGCAAGCACTGGACAATATTCAAGAGCTTGGTACAGTGCCAATGGGTATGGTGCGTATCACTTTATCTCGCTTTGCTTATCAGTTGCTCTTAAAGCCCTATTTGACAAAATTTTATGATGAGTACCCACAAATACAGCTTGAGATTTCGCTTAATGATGGTATGGCAAATTTGGTAGAAGATGGCTTTGATTTGGGGATTCGTTTTGGTAATCGTATCGAAGATGGTATGGTTGCCCGTCAGCTCATTGGGGGTTTTGCCGAAGGCTTATATGTCTCAAAATCCTATGCTCAAGAGTTTGGCGTACCAAAAACATTGGCGGATTTGCCAAATCATCGCTTGATTGGTTATCGCTTTGTGTCGTCAGGGCGAATTGAACCTTTGGTGTTGTCCGTGGGCGGTCAAGAAACGACAGTCGCCATGCCAACCCCACTGCTTTGTAATGATAGCGAAGTCATTGCGGACGCAACACGGCAAGGCTTGGGTATTGGGCGAATTTTTACGGTCAATATGGCACAATTTGCTGACCGTGATAATTTTATTCCCATATTAAGCGAACATTGGCGACACTATCCTGCGGTTTATCTATATTATCTAAGGCACAAACAGCGTGCCAAAAAAGTACAGGCGGTCATTGAGTTTTTGTTGGCAAATACGCTTGCTGTGCAAGAATCACAAAAAAACCGCCTAAGTTTTAAACCTAGGCGGTGCTAACACTAAAACTTCTTACAAATCAAATGATTGTATCACATTGACGTGCAGGCGTACATCGACATTACCACGAGTGGCGTTTGAGTAGGGGCATACTTCGTGGGCTTTGCTGATTAGCGTTTTTGCGTCTGCTTCGCTGATGCCTTCTACGGTGATAGTGATGTCAAGGTCAAGCCCAAACGCACCGTCAGCCTTTTGACCGATACCCACACCTACGGTTGTGCTAGATTTAGTCGGCTTGATACCTAGGCTTGGGGCAACGTGGTTCATGGCACTGTCAAAGCAAGCAGCATAGCCTAGGGCAAATAGCTGCTCTGGATTGGTGCCTGTTTTGCCTTTGCTGTTTTGAAAGCCGACCAAATCAAAGCCGATAGAGCCGTCATCGACACGAGTATGACCGTCTCGACCGCCTGTGGCTGTTGCTGAAGTGTGATAAAAGATTTTCATGATAAGTACCTTTTTGATTAAGTTAAAAGTCAAACAGTATCGCTGTTGATGTGCTTATTATAGCCCATTATGCCAATAATACTTGCCAAAAAGTGTTAAAAACTTGCCTAATCCTATGAAATTTGCTTTAATAAGACAAAGTTACTTATCGCTTATCATCATGCTTGCCATTCCCCAAACACGCCTTGACCAACTAAGCCAGCACTTAAATACGCTAGATAGTCCTGTTTGGCAAACGCCAATTAATAATCTCATCATTTATCAAATCAATGAACAAAGCCCACAATTTGCAGGCATACACCGCCCTGCTATGTGCGTGATACTCCAAGGCGAGCGAGAGATTATCCTAGGCGATAAGCACTATATACATAGCAGTGATGAGTTTATGTTGTGTACGCTAGATATGCCGTTGTCTTATTGTATGCGTGGGGGACGGTCATCGATTGGGGCGACCTTGTATTTGGACTTGGCACTGCTTAGGCAAGTTTTGGCACAGCTACCGAGTATTGCTCCTGTAGCTGTCCAGCAGGGGCTACAGTTTTCATCTTATGGGGGCAAGCTACAGCAGGCATTTGGGCGACTGCTTGACTTGCTTGATACTCCTGAGCATATCGCTGTGCTTGCTCCTTTGATTGAGCAAGAGATTTATTATTATTTATTACAAAGCTCACAAGGCGAACGCTTATGGGCGATGATGAATGATAATAGCATGGCTAATCGTATCGCTCGTGCGACTGACTGGCTGAACCGTCATTTTAGCGACAAAATCACGGTTGATGAGCTGGCACATCTTGCAGGTATGAGCGAATCGGTATTTTATAAGGTGTTTAAACAAATCACTACCTTAACACCCATTCAATACCAAAAAGTGTTACGCCTAAACCACGCCAAAAATTTGATAATTCAAGAAAAATTACCCATTACCCAAGTCGCCCATACAGTCGGCTACGAATCGCCTAACCAGTTTAGCCGTGAATATAAGCGAATGTTTGGGGTAAGTCCAAGGGGTGATGTGGGGAATTAGGGGCATAAAAGCGATAACCCTAACAAAAAATACCGCTTGCACCCACAAGCGGTATTTTAATGGTGCAAGTCAGCCAATCACCAATGCAGCTTATTACCAATGCAGTACCGCACTTTCACTAACAGGCACACGCCCCAAATGCTTTTTGTTTTCTTGTGCGTCCCAGTCAGGATGTCCAAATGAGATACCGTGTAGCAGTTTATAATCATCACTAATCCCCAATTCACGGCGAATGTCATCAGCAAACAAGCCCAAAAACAGCATGGGAATACCGCCAAAGCCACGAGCGGTCAAGGACAATAAAAAGGTCTGCGAATACATACCGATGTCGCTTGCGATATTGACATCATGATTGTCCACGCTTGGCATAAATAAAAAAGCCACGTGCGGTGCGTCATAAAACTCGGCATTGCGATTGACGACTTTGGCACGACCTTCTTTGTCGGCACGCTCAATACCAAAGCTGTCGGTAAAGACGTGCTTGTACTGGTTACGCCAGCGTTCTTCATAGACACCGCCAAATTTGTTTTGGTCAAATTCAAAATCAGGGCTAAACTCACCTTTGGCAAATTTTTCACTAATCACCTTACCAAGGCGTTTTAGTGTCTCGCCTGAGGCAATATGCACAAGCCAAGGCTGAGTATTGCACGCTGACGGAGCGTTCTGGGCATCGGCTAGGATTTGTTCAATTTCGCCCTTGCTCATTGGTGTGGTCAAGAACTTGCGAATGGATTGGCGAGTGCGAACTGTGGTTGCAAAGTCTAAATTGGTCATGGGATTGTTCCTATAAAAAAAAGGGGGGCTAATGACGACTATTTTACCCCATTTAAATTTGGTAGAGAACGGCGTAAAATGAGAAGCTATTTTCCAAATATGGAAATTTATTGCTGGAAAATTTAGTTGACATGTATTAAAATGGAAAAATTTTTAATTTAAATGGGAATTTAAATGTTTCACCAATATTCCGAAATCCAGTATGCTTTGTATCACCAAGCATTGCAATATTATCTACAAAACCCAAACGCTCTTATTCAAATAGAACAATTTGTTATGAGAGAAATAGGTCATTTTGTAGACTTGCAACTTCCTGAAATTAAGAAGGATTATGATGAAGCTTCATATCTATATTCATTTTGGAAAAACTATGCTCCTTTGGATAGAGGTCGTTCACCTATTGGTGATCAGTATCCTTGGATTGAAGTAGGTGAGCGAGTCTTTGGTAGTAAGCTTTCACGTTATTTTGCAGCCAACTTTAACGTTAAGGATTCTGGCCTACCGTCGGGTTCTGATGAGCGTTGCATTATTTCAAGCCCAAGAATCCAACAAATACTGGGATTTACTGATTCGGTTTGGGTGTTTATTGATATAAAATCTGCTGGTCCACGCGATGATTTTGAGCATGCGGTTATGTCGCCATATCAGGTTTCGGGTTCAGGAGGTTGGCAAAATATTCCTGATGGAGTTATGAATAGCCCAATTATTGCACAAGGTCGTCGTGCCTCACATGATTTTTTATGCTCTCTACCGCCCATTTATGTATTAAGTGACGGAACCGTTGCTCCGCTAGTTACAATTGTCATTAAACCAATTTACTCTATGATGTTTAACAATAATCAAAATATTGGTCAACCTCTGCAGAAAATTAAGATTGCCAGCATTCCAAATGGATTATTATTAACCCAAAATCCCAATTATCTTGAAACATATCCTAATTTATTTTTTCCAGGAAAAGATGATAAAGGGAAAGATTTAAGAAAAATACGAGCAAGAATTTCTTTTGATATTTTAAGAAATATCAATCAATGGCGAGTTGCAGAAATTGAGGTACCCAATCATGCTTAACATCAATCAAGTATATTGTGGAGATGCTCAAATTCTACTAAAAGAAGTACAAAAAAATTCCATTGCTCTTTCTTTCTGGTCACCTCCTTACTTTTTAAATAAAGATTATGAACAAGGGGAAACCTATGAAGGTTGGCAAAATATGCTCAAAAATGTGATTGAGCTACATTTTGATATTTTAAAGCCTGGTGGATTTCTGGTAATTAATATTGCTGATATTTTATCTTTTCCAGATGAGAATATGCCAAGGTTTATGGGATTAAATCCATCAAATAGAAAATGTCATGTTACCAGAGACATGATATTAGAAGTAAAAGCAAAATATCCAGACTATAACCGCAATCAGTTGGCAAAACTATTAAATTGCAGTGAGCAAACTATAGATAGACGTTTGAATGGTAATAACATCAGAGGGGGTAGATATGCCGTTGGTACACGAGTCAAATTATCTGGGCATAGTTTAGAGCATTATGCCTACAATGCAGGTTTATATCTTTATGATAAACGCATATGGAAAAAAGACCCTGCTTGGGCAAATAGCAAATGGACAACTAATACACTAAAAGCAGTTAGTGAAAGTGAAGATTTGTATGTTTTTTGGAAACCAGGAGAATATACGGTAAATCGTGAAAGATTGAGTGAAAATGAATGGAAATCTTGGGGTTATAGACAAATATGGGAAATTCCCAGTGTTCGTACCAACAATGAACATCCAGCAATGTTTCCACTTGAATTAGCTAATCGTGTTATTCGCTTATATACAGATGAAAACGATATTGTATTAGACCCATTCTTAGGAAGTGGGACAACTGCAATTGCAGCAATCCAAACAAATCGTAATTTTTTAGGGATAGAAAAAATGCAAAAATATGCAGATTTATCTATTAGAAATATTGCAAATGCACAATCAGCTTTATTTTAAATCTATCATGGACCTAAACGCCGTCCGTCTCTTTGTCGCAGTTGTGCAAGCAGGTAGCTTATCTAAAGCAAGTGATGAGCTGGCTGTGCCCATTGCCACCATCAGCCGACAGATTAAACTGTTGGAACAATCCTTAAATATTCAGCTATTTGACCGCCATAAGACAGGCGTAAAGCCGACCACGCAAGGACAGCAGTTTTATGAGCAGGTATATTTGGATATTGATAATCTGCTGCATACCGAGCGTAACCTACAAGCCGATAAACAGACGTTAAGCGGTACGTTACGCATTTCTGCTACCATTGGGGCTGACCATATTTGGGACTTGCTCAGTGCTTTTAGACATCAATATCCTGATGTGCAAGTCTATGTGCAAGCGACCGAACGCACCGTGGATTTGGTTGCAGACGGTATCGATGTTGCCTTTCGCTCGGGCGATTTGCAGACCGATAATGTGATTGCTTTGCCTTTGATGAAATTTCGTGGTATGTGGGTTGCCAGTCATGATTTTATTGCCAAGTTTGACAAGCCACGAACGCCACAGGATTTGTTGGATTTGCCTTGTGCCAGTTTTGGGCGATCGGGACAAAAGAGCATTAGTTTTGCATGGCAGGACAGCCAAGGCGACAATGGGGCGATTGATGTGCCGTGTGTATTTTTGTCCAATGACAATTCGGCAATCATTCACCTTGCGACCACAGGGCAAGCGGCGTGCTTTATCTCGGAGTACACCGCCAAGGGTTTGATTAAAAAGGGCGAAGTTGTGCCAATTTTGGCGGATTTTCCTTCAGCGGATATTTTTACCACTTATGCGCTGTATCTGTTGCACCGTCATCAATCGGCTGTGGTTAAAGCGTTTGTGGAATTTTTAAAAAAACAAAAAACACCGCCTAACTCTCCCTAGGCGGTGCTATAAGTCTTAAACTTACTCAATCCCAAGCATTAGCTCATCAATCACATCAGCAACCGAACGCACGGCATGGATTGCCCCAATGCCTGTACCTAGTGAGATATAGCCGTCATCGCTGTTGCCTTCTAGCATACCGATACGCAAGCCACGCAGTCCGCCCATGACTTGCCCTAGCTCTTCGTTACTTGCTCCGTTTTTGTCCATTTGTACCAAGGTGTCGGCAAGTTTGCCAGACAGCGAACGATAATAAGCAGGCATGGTGCGAAATAGCTGTAAATCCAAGCCGTTCGCCTGTACCAAACGCTCTTTTACGCTGTCGTGCATACGGCTTTCAGTGGTAGATAAAAACAGCGACCCTGCGTACACGCCTTCTGCACCCAGTGCCATACTTGCCTTTGCGGTTCTGCGGTCGCTGATACCGCCACACGCCATGACAGGTAGGGTTGTTGCGTCCACAATTAAAGGGACGATAGAAAACGTGCCAAGGGCAACCGCAGGTAGTGTGCCGCCTTCATCAAAGCCAGTCGCCACGATGATATCCGCCCCTGCTTGTTCGGCAAGGCGTGTGTTTTGGGGGCTTGGATTTAAATCACGATACAAGATTTTAATGCCTGCTTGCTTAATGTCGGCAAATAAGCTAGGAATAATACCCCCTTCGCCATAGCCTGTATAGACAACCGCAGGTACGCCTTCTTCTTTGATGACAGACAGCATGGGCGGTGTCCAGATGTCGTTTTCAGGGGTTGGGATAAGGTTTACTGCAAAAGGTTTGTCGGTTAGGGCTTTGACTTGGCGGATTTCTTCACGCATTTTTTCGGCGGTTGCGTCTGGCGTTGTTACCGCTGTTTCTGCGGTCAAGCCAGCATTAGGACCTAGCACGCCAAGTCCGCCAGCATTACTTACCGCAGCGACCAGTCTTGCGTCCGTTAGCCAAGATAGCGGACCTTGGACAATTGGTTTTTCAATGTTTAGGATTTCGCAGATACGATTTTTCATAAAGATACTCAAAAAAGGGCAAAAGTTAAGCCCATTATACTCATTCCAAAAATTTTATTAAGATGATAAAATTCTATTCACTATGGAATTTAATTCCTTAATGAATTTGGATAATGCCTATATGAATCACAATCCCTTTGCAGGTATCATAGAATTTATCACCACGGTAGAGACAGGAAGTTTTAGTAGGGCGGGCGAACGGCTTGGCTTGACAGGCTCAGCCGTGGGTAAGAGTATCACTCGCCTAGAACAGCGACTTGGCATACAGCTATTTCATCGCTCTACCAGACGGCTGACCCTAACTCGTGAAGGCGAAGTGTGGCTGGCAAGCTGTCAGCGTATGATGAGCGAGATGACTCAGGTGCAGGCGTTGTTAAGCAGTACAGGCAACATCGCAGGCGAGCTACACATTGATTTGCCGACCACTTATGGGCGTAATCGTATTTTACCCAAGCTGTTAGCCCTACAAAAACAGTATCCCAAACTCACCCTAAATATTAGCTTCCAAGACCGTAAGGTAGATATGCTTGCTGAGCATATTGATGTGGCGGTACGCTTTGGTGTGCTTGATGACTTGGACGCTGTCATCGCACGACAAATTGATAACTTTCAAAATCAGCTGTGTGCCAGCCCTGATTTTTTGGCAAGTCATGGCACGCCCACGCACCCCAGTGAGCTTGGTAATTATGCGTGCATTGTCGGTGCTAATCGGCATTGGCAATTGCTTGATGAAAGGGGGCAAGCGGTGCTGTATGCGGTCAATGGCGTTCATCAGATGAATGACGGTGATGCTCGTTTGCAAGCGGTGCGTATGGGCTGTGGCATTGCCCTGCTTCCTGATTGGCTTATCGCTGATGATGTTAAAGCAGGGCGACTTGTGCGGATTTTGGATAAGTTTAGCTTGCCTAGTGAGCCAATTTATGCACTGTGGCAAAAACGCCTACATTTACAACCTAAGGTGCGTGCAGTTGTGGAGTGTTTGTTGGACTAAAACTACTTCACCAACCCTTGCCTTTTACCCAATGTCAATGACCGCCATACCCATTCCAATAAACCATAATGAAAGCGGGATAACCAATAACTACTTAGCCACATTTGCAAAGCATAAATAAGGACAGTCATTAGTAATAAATTGGCACTTTCTACCTTGCCTTCTAGGGCAAACAGCTTAAAGAACGCCACACAAATCAAGGTCTGCATGACATAGTTCGTCAGTGCCATGCGTCCAACATTGGCAATGGGTTTTAGTAGATGCGCCGTTTTGACATTTAGCGACATTAGGCATAGCACCGCAACATAAACACTGGTAAACGCCATGTCGCTCAAGGTCTTAGCGATGACCGCTTGCCATGCATTTGGTTGGATTACAAAATGCAAAGCGAGCTGTAAAAATCCCCATGCCACCAGTCCAACGACCATCATCTTTTTTAGGGTATAAGTGTGTTTATGAAGTCTATCAAAAAAGCCCATCATACCGACCACACGCCCCAATAAAAACAGAGCAAATGCTGTCGGACCCATATGGATTAAGGCAAAGGGAATGTTATACCATACACTGTTGGCATTGGGCATATTTTCCCCACCAAATATTTGTGGAAATGCCGACACCACCGCAGATAATCCCAAAAACAGTGCTGACAATAGCAATAATTTTGCCACCGATAGTTTTCTAAGTAGCAGCAAACCCATGCCTAATATCGCATACAGGCGCAGTACATCGCCCCACCACAAAAAAGAATGCAGTACCCCAATAATAAACAAAATCGCCAACCGCCGTGGATAAAAGGCAAAAATATCTACGCCTTTTTGGGTTATGCGGTTTAATTGTACTGAAAACCCAATACCAAACAAAAATGAGAACAAGATATAAAATTTGCCTTCGGTAAACCACTGATTAAACGAAAGGGCGAGCTGGTTGTACCATTGGCTGTCGCTAAAATTCATCATGCTAAAGTCATGATTGGGTAATACAAAGGTTGTGATATTGACCGCCAAAATCCCAAAAATGGCAAAACCCCGCAAAATATCCAAAATTTCAATACGTTCATTGGCTTTGGTAATTGACGCTGTGGGTATTACAGTTGTCTGCATGATAAAGTCCTATAATTTACTAATTTCCCATTTTAGTAAATTATAGGACTAAAATCAAGTAAAAATTAGGACTATTATTCCACCGCCAACCATGCTACAATCCCCAATCATTTAACAAAAAACGGCAAAAAATCATGAGCGACTTTGATACCCTGGGCAAGCACATTGGCGAGATTGACAGCGTGCTAGACGCTTGGATAGCTCGGCTTGGGCTTGGCTATAATCACTTTGCGGTGCTTTATAGCCTTGCGGTGATGCCAGACGGTGCATGCACCCAAAAGCAGATTTGCGAGGATTGGTATCTTGCCAAACAGACGGTATTTAACATCTGTAAGGAATATCGTGAGCGTGGCTGGATTGAGTTTGGGACTAGCCCCCATGACAAACGAGAACGGATTTTACACCTGACCGCCCTTGGCAAAACGCACGCCATACCAGTGGTAGAGCAGACAAAGGCGGTATTTGGTCAAGCCTTGGATAAGTTTGGCACACAAAAAACCGCCCAACTGTTTGCGTTAATGCGTGAATTTTCGCAAGTTTGTCAAAATGAGATTGAGCAAATAAAAAACTGACCCCTAAACCTTGCAAAAAGTCCTAAAATTTACTAAAATAGCCAAATAGTAAATTTTAGGACTTTATCATGTCTATTTTGCACACCAATACAACAAGTACCAGCACACATACCACATCATCGCCCAATGTCTTTGACACCCTAAAGCACATCGCCATTACGCACCGCCATAAGCTAAGTGCCACTTTTGCTTTGGTCGCTGCAGAAAATGCCCTGTTTTTGCTTTATCCCTTGGTCGGTAGCTTTGCGGTTAATGCGGTGCTGTCTGGCAATGTCGCACATGCTTTGGTGTATGCATTGATGGTGCTGGTCATTTGGTCGGTCGGCTCGGCACGGCGTGCGGTAGATACTCGGGTATTTGTGCAAATTTATGCCAGTCTTGTCGTCCCTGTGATTTTAAAGCAAAAGGACAAAGGCGACACATCACAAGCAACCGCTCACGCCATGCTGTCTCGTCAGTTTGTGGAGTTTTTTGAAGAGCATTTGCCCACGCTTATCACATCGCTGTTTTCGGTTATGGGGTCGGTGATGATGCTGATGGTGATTGAGTTTTGGTCTGGGCTGTTGGCACTTGTGATTTTGCTGGGGTTTGTGGCGGTATTGCCAAGCTATACCAAGATGAATGACCGTCTGTATTTTAAGCTGAATAACCGCCTAGAACATGAAGTCAGCGTCATCGCAGAAAGTCAGGCGGACAGACTGCTTCGGCATTATGGCTTGTTGTCAAAGATTCGCATTGCCATCTCTAACCGTGAGGCGGTGAGTTATTTGGTGATTGGCATGGCGATGGCGTGGCTGTTTGGGACGACTTTGGTGCTACTTGCCACCACCAAGGACGTACAAGCAGGGCATATCTATGCGGTGATTACTTATTTGTGGACGTTTGCCATGTCGCTTGATGATATGCCACGCTTGGTAGAAAAATTTTCAGAGCTTAGGGATATTGGTGAGCGTGTTGCGGTGTGATGGAGTTGGGGTTTGATCAAGTCTATCATATTTCAAAAAGCAACCTAGGGGCTATCCCACGTACGCCCATTGGTGAGATTTTTTCGTTTAAAGGGGAAGGATGTGGCATTTGGGTCTTTTTGGAGCATATCAATCACACTTTTTGATAACCATTCGGCAGTATGATTGGTCAGGCTGTATTTTTTGGATTGGTGCTCAAAAAATAAAAAGCAACCTTTGCCTTCAATTCCTAGCATGTCATAATACAACTTGTTGAAAAATGAATTTTTTTGTTTAATTTTAATACCATACGTAACAAGACCGCCACGGTAACGCTCAAAAACAATAGCAAAACTTTTGATGGTTGATGTTGGTACATTAATTACCATGTCGCCCTTACGATTATAAACACAGCAGTTTTGATGATTGACCACAATAAAGGGGGTTGTTTTTGCCAAGCCGTCAAGGTAGGCTTGCATTTCTTTATTATGCTTATTTAAAGAACGGCTTACCATTTTTTGGCACAACCATAAAAGAATAGCCATAATCGATAAAATTAGCAAAGCAGTATAAAAGTCGCCTATCATGCCAAAAATTAAAGCAATCAATAAAGCAGAAATACCATACGTATAAAGCGTTATTTTGACAGGGCTTTTGTTGTCTTCTATGGCATGGCGGATATAATCTTCTGAAGTTTCATTGATTCTTGTAATGACCAAGGGTAAGGGAATGTTTAGTGTGTATGGTAAGTCATCAAAAGATTGGGTTGTGGAATTATTCATAATTCATCTGGTTAAATTTAAAACAATATTTAAAAAAACGATGTTTAAAAAAATCCGCCCCATACAGAGCGGATTTTTATCAGGTCAGTACAGCCTAACCACCAAAATCATCAAGTAAGATGTTTTCATCTTCTACGCCAAGAGATTTTAGCATGGCGATAACCGCAGCGTTCATCACTGGCGGACCACACATATAAAACTCACAGTCTTCAGGGGCTGGGTGGTCTTTTAGGTATTCTTCATACAGTACGTTATGAATGAATCCTGTGTAGCCTTCCCAGTTGTCTTCAGGCTGTGGGTCAGATAGGGCGACGTGCCATTCAAAGTTATCAAACTCTGCCGCCAGTCCGTCATAATCTTCCACATAGAACATCTCACGCTTAGAGCGTGCACCGTACCAGAAGCTGATTTTACGGTCAGATTTTAGGCGTTTTAGCTGGTCAAAGATGTGCGAACGCATCGGTGCCATACCTGCACCACCACCGATGAATACCATCTCGGCTTTGGTGTCTTTGGCAAAGAACTCGCCATAAGGGCCAGATACGGTAATCTTATCCCCAGGTTTTAGGCTAAATACATACGATGACATCTTACCTGGGGGGATACCTTCAGGACCACGGGGCGGCGGAGATGCAATACGAATGTTAAACTTGATGATGCCCTTTTCTTCAGGGTAGTTCGCCATTGAGTAGGCGCGAATCACAGGCTCATCCACCTTAGACACATAACGCCATAGGTTAAAGTTGTCCCAGTCTTCGTGGTATTCAGGGGCGATGTCAAAGTCTTTATAATGCACTTCATGTGGCGGCGCTTCTAGCTGTACATAGCCACCCGCACGAAACGGCACGACTTCGCCTTCGGGGATTTTTAGCGTTAGCTCTTTAATAAAGGTAGCGACGTTATCATTGGAGATAACTTCACATTCCCATTTTTTCACATCAAAGAATTCAGGGTCAATCTCAATCGCCATGTCTTGCTTAACCGCCACCTGACACGCCAGACGCATACCATCACGGATTTCGCCTTGGGTGAAGTGACCTTCTTCGGTGGGTAGAATGTCGCCACCGCCAGATACCACTTTACAGCGGCACTGACCGCACGTGCCACCGCCACCACAAGCTGACGATAGGAACACGCCTTTATTAGCAAGGGTTTGCAAGAGTTTACCCCCAGCTTCGGTGCTGATGGTGTTGTCAGGGTTGTCGTTGATGTTAATATTGACTTTACCAGTGCTTACCAATTTTGAGCGGGCAATCAAAATGACGACCACCAAGCTCATGATAATGGCGGTAAACATGGCAACGCCACCAAATGCTGTACCAAATTCCATGTCGTCTCCTTATAGTGACATACCGCCAAAGGACATAAAGCCTAGCGACATCAGTCCTACGGTGATAAAGGTAATCCCAAGTCCACGTAAGGGAGCGGGTACGTCTGAGTATTTGAGTTTTTCACGAATGCCAGCCAGAGCAGCAATCGCAATCGCCCAACCAAAGCCCGCACCCACACCATAGACCACAGATTCGCCAAAGTTATAATCACGCTCTACCATAAATAGTACACCGCCCATGATGGCACAGTTTACGGTGATAAGTGGTAGAAACACGCCTAGGGCATTATATAGGCTAGGGACGAACTTATCTAAGAACATTTCCATAATCTGTACCGCAGCGGCGATTAGGGCGATATAGCTTAGCAAGCCCAAAAAGCTCAAATCGGTATCAGGAAAACCTGCCCACGCCAATGCCCCGTCTTTTAGTAGGTATTGGTAGAGTAGGTTGTTAAGTGGTACGGCAATCGCCATCACCACTACCACGGCAATGCCTAGGCTGATGGCGGTAGAAACTTTCTTAGAGATGGCAAGAAAAGTACACATGCCCAAGAAAAATGACAGTGCCATGTTTTCAATAAACACGGACGTAATGAATAAACTGATGTAGTCCATTAGTGATGACCCCCCATGCCTTTAGATTGTGGTTTCATGGTAAATTCCGCCGCTTCTACTTGCTCAGGTTTCCATAGGCGAATGATGGCGATAAATAGGGCAATCACGAAAAACGCAGACGGTGGCAACAGTAGCAAGCCATTAGGCACATACCAACCGCCATCGGTGGCTTTTTCCAGTAATTGGATGCCAAACCAACTGCCATTACCCAAGATTTCACGAATGGTGGCAACGAACAAGAGTACCGCAGAATAGCCCAGTCCGTTACCGATACCATCTAAGAAACTAGGAATCGGTGGGTTACTCATGGCAAAGGCTTCAGCACGTCCCATGACGATACAGTTGGTAATAATCAGACCAACGAATACCGACAAGGATTTACTGACATCATACGCCACGGCTTTTAGAATCTGGTCAACCACGATAACAAGCGAGGCAATCACCACCATCTGTACAATAATACGAATCGATGAGGGAATGTTGTTACGAATGATTGAGATAAAAAAGCTAGAAAATGCCGTTACCAAAGTCAGGGCAATACACATCACCAAGGCGTTGGTCATGCTGGTGGTTACTGCCAATGCCGAACAGATGCCCAAGATTTGCAGGGCAATCGGGTTATTGTTAAAGATTGGCGTGGTTAAGATTTTTTTGGTGTCCGCCATGATTATGCTCCTTGACCGTCAGCTTTGCCAGCTCTTAGGTTGTCCAAAAACGGCTTATAGCCATTGACGCCTAGCCAAAACTGTAGCATGTTGTTTACGCCACGCCCTGTTAGGGTCGCACCGCTGATGCCGTCCACTTCGCCATCTTTGGCACTGCCCGCTTTGGTCACTGCCATGATAAGGTCGCCACTGTGGTTGCCAATGGATTTACCACTGTTGCCATCAGCGTCGGCGGGGTGTACGGCTAGGGTGGCTTCTACATCGCCATAGAGTTTTTTATCCACCCACTGAGCACGCCACGGCTCATCTTGAATGCGTGAGCCTAGACCGGGGGTTTCTTTATGTTCGTAGAAGTTCACGCCCTTAATGGTGTTCATGTCTTTATCAAGGGTAATCAGCCCGTAGATTTGCCCCCATAGACCTGCCCCGTTAAAGGGTAGGACGATAAGTTCAATCTCGCCACTGGCATCTTTGGACAGATAGGCTTTGCCAAATTTGGGCTTACCGCCAATCCCTGCAATGTCACTTTCTAGCGGGGTAGATAGGGCAGGGGTGCGGGCAGCTTTGGCGAC